>ENA-ORRO01001757-ORRO01001757.1-human-gut-metagenome-genome-assembly--contig:-NODE-1757-length-14560-cov-4.017787_pt1 | contig 14560 bp, 9 predicted proteins | sample MGYA00242176_ERZ509136 | MGnify/ENA primary metagenome ERZ509136 (study PRJEB26280, sample SAMEA2338644) | human gut metagenome | biome: human gut; feature: human-associated habitat; material: faeces...
ACAGTCGGGCGTAAATGATTTGCATTTTGCAAACTGTCTGCCCGACCGTAATTTTCAATTTTACATTTAATTAAAACTTCCGCTCGGGCATAATATGCTTTTAATATTACATACTATCTTCCCGAACCGGGTGCAGCGACACGCTGTCGATCAATCTGTTTTTTGATTTTGTCAAAGGTTACACCGTATTTTTCGGCAATGTCTTTGGCATAGCTTACACCTTGAGGCGGAGCGATGAAAACCTTGAACGAACGCTGTCCGTTTTCGACACCTGTTACCAGACTTTCAATCTTGCTGTCGCCCTTTACGGTTGTGTTCACCTCGTCAAGATTGCGAGCCAAATCGTGCATATGGGTATTAAAAATCGCCCTTGTGCCGAGATATCGCATTGATTTTACAACATCACGGGCAATGTACAAGCCCTCGGCAACATTGGTTGTTGCAAGGCTTTCGTTGAGCAAAAGCAAGCTGTAACGGCTTGCCGAGGAGAAAATTTCGGCAAGTCTTTTGCTTTCTTCACCGAGTCTGCCGAGGTCAACGGTATCGTTTTCATCGGCAGGAAAATGCGTAAAAATGCTGTCGCATGGGCTGAATTTCATCTGCGTTGCAGGAACATATATTCCGTTCTGAGCAAGCAGAAACGCAAGTCCGACCGCCTGAGTAATCGTGGTTTTACCGCCACGGTTCGGACCTGTCAGAATGTAAATTCGCCTGTCATCGTTAAAATCAATATCGTTTGTGACAATATCCAAATTCTCACCGTTTGTCGATTTTATGCCTAGTTTGAGGTTGTAAACATCTCTAAGACAGCAGTTTCTGTCCTCCTTGGGCAAAACCTCTGCCTTGCACAGCGGAAGATTTTTCTTTTTCATCTTATCACAAAGCTCTGCAAAACGAATATAGAAAATGATTTCGGGCATAAGCGAAACGAACGAGTAGCCGTTGACATTGACATATCTGTTGAGCATTGATTTTATGTCATTTACGGTTCTGCGGAGGATATCGGTCACAACATTTTTGAGTGCATCAGACATAGGATCTGCGCCGGTCAGCGAGCTGTTCATAGTGTGGTTTACATCCTGCTGAGCGCCCACAACAAACTGTCCCAGCCCGAACTGCGAGGTTGACGGATTGGACGGATGAAAGCTTAAAAATCCCGAAACATCGTTGCCGTGGTGCAGTTCGCTGTCACGGTTTGTAAACTTCATAAATCTTTTGAGAATACCGCTGTCGGTAAATTCTTTGTCATTGAGTGAGATTACACCCACACTCTTTGGGCGGAGCAAATCGTCAAGATTCACACCGAGGGTAATGCTCTTGAGCTTTTGAGCCTTTGCAAGCGTATCTATTATATCCTTTTTTAGTTTGGGAAAACCGCTGTCATTGTAAATTGACTGAACATTTTTCTTGAGCTCAAGCAGACCCTGCGACTTTACTTCAATTGTTTCAAGCGTGTTTTTTATTCTTGTAATGCAATCGACATAGCCGTCCATTTCACGAAGTCGGTTTACAAGCTGCCACAAGGAAGATGCCTCGGTATCCTTTTGAAAGCGCTCAATTTCACGCAAATCGTTCAGCTTTACAAGAAGTGCGGATAGATCATCACGAAGTTTCGGGAAACGGAGAAAATCCTCAAAAACATCGCAACGATATTTTATAACTTCCTCGTCATCCGTAATATTTATCAGCAGCTGCTTTATGCTGTTGCGTTCATACTGCTCTTTTGTGAGAGCATCACATATATAATCAACCGACAAATCATTCAGCGCCTCTTTGTTGAGAGTTCTGTAGGATGCATTTGAATTTGTCGGGTGTAATAAGCTGAAATTTTCCATAATTCACCGCCGAAAAAATTTGCCGTATAACGGCTTTAATTGAATGATAGCACAAAAAATTTTTGTTTTCAACCGACAAATCGAAAATTTGCACTTTGGCTGATTGTGTGATATCATAGCTTTGGAGCAGATTGCTCTCAAAACCAAAATAACGGTCGGGAGGATTGACTTATGGATAAAAAGATGCTTGACAGAATTAACGAGCTTGCAAAAAAGAAAAAGGAACAGGGACTTACCGAGGCTGAGCAAAAAGAGCAGAAAGAGCTGTACAAAATTTATCTTGGCGAAATCCGCACACAGTTCAACGCAACACTTGATAATGTAAGCGTTGAAGAAAAGGACGGCACTGTAAAACCGTTCAAAGAGGCATACAAAAAGCCGTATGACAAAAACTGATTTTGTCATTCAAACAGAAGTCATGCGAAAATTTAATTACACAGTCAAACAAAAAAGCAGTTCCGATTTTGGAACTGCTTTTGTTTTATAAAGTTATTTAATTACTTGTATCTTCTTCCGCCCTTTTGGCTGTTCTTTGGAAGCTGAATTTCGGCAGTATCATACTTACTGCGTCTTTCGGACTTTCTGCCTGAAGATGAGTAATCATCGGCATAATCATCGTTACTGCTGTAACGCTGTGGCTGTGCAGATTTGCTCTTTGGAGCGTTACTTCTGCCGCCGACTGTGACCCTCTTCTTTCTGTTGAGAACAGTTGAAATTACAAAGTACGCAATGCCTGCAACACCGAGTGAGAGTAAAACGAGTGAAACATAGAACATCCAATGACCGTTGTCACCCTTGCTGTTATTGTTCTTGATGAAGTTAAAGTCATCACCGTCAGAACTCGATGTGTCGGTATTTTTAAGATTTTTTGCGATATCCGACCAGTCGTTGCTTGAAAGAGTTTTTTCGTCAATGTTATCGTCAGACTTGATGAGCGACGCTGACGGAGCAGTATTTGACGGAGCAACATAGGACTGACCGCCGCCTACATATGACGGCTCAGAGTAGTAGTAAGTCTGACTGCTGCTGTAATTATTGTCATAACTGTTATTGTTGTAGTCATAGCTACTGTCATAGTTATAGTTGTTGTCATATGACGAATCACTTGACGAATAGCCGGGATCTACATATGATGAACTGTCCGACGAGTCCGGATACACAGGATCGGGCTGCGGCTGCGGCTCCGGCTCCGGTGATGGTTCCGGTTCCGGTTCGGGCTCGGGCTCCGGCTCTACGGGATCAACAATAACGCTTGAATCTCCGCCGGGATCAACCTCCTCACCGACTGCCGATACGGAAAAGCTCACAGCAGAAATGCTCAAAAGTGCCGTCAGAAAAATTGCGCAAAGCTTTGAATGTTTTTTCATAAAAGCCCCTTTCTTCAGAATAATCTGAAAATGCGTCTGTTGTATGTCCGATATCAATTATTTTGAGCTTTTATCGGATGCCGATGTTGTTGACGCCGATGTTGTTGGCTCAACCGCAACGAAGAAGAGTTCAGGCTTATACTTGTCAATAACCGAAGTGTTTTCTTCATACTTGAGTTTCTCTGCAAGACTGTCAATGTATTTTGAAAATTCGTCTGACTTCATTGACGCAAGTACACCGGCTCTGTTTGATTCGTTGCCGATATAGCTGTCAACATCCTTGCTGACGTCTTTCTTATAAACGAGATAGTAGATTGCGCTGTCGCCGCTGCCAACCTTGAGAGTTTCAGCCTTGCCTGTTTCAAGCTTGCCGATAGCCTTTTTAAGCTCGTCACCGATTGAGCTCTTGTCGAGAACTTCTACATTTGAAACAGAAGAATCTGTTCCCGAACCGCTTGACTTCTTGTATGATGCAATAACATCATCAAAAGAACCGCCCTTGTTAAGGTCATTCTTGTAGCCGTTAAGCTGATCCTCAACCTTCTTGATTTCCTTGTCGCTCATTGCAACATTCTTTGATGAACCTGCCTCATCTTTTGTTGATGTATAAAGGTTCACGGGAAGATATGAGTAGTCCGTATAGTTTTCCTTGAAATACTTTGTAAGGTCGGCGTTGGAAACTTCCTTTGAACCGCCCTTGCCGTAAACTGCTTTGAAGAGAGCCTCATACTTTGTGTTGTAGAGAGTTGTGCAGTATGCAAAGCTGTCAAGTGAAACGCCGTACTTTTCATACTGCTTCTTCATCGGCATTACATAACCCTGTGACGCATACGGGCCGACATTCCAGTATGTTTCAGCCTGATTTGTTGCGGAGTCAAGAGTTGCCTGACCGATGTTTACATTTTCCTTTTTAAGCTGTTCGTCAACTACGAGGTAGCTGAGGCACATTTTCTTAGCCTGATCTTTAATCCACTCTCTTGCAACCTGCTCGTTGCCGTCATCGTCCTTGATTTTTTCATCAAGCCACTTGTCAGATGTCGAATCATAATCGTCAAGCTTTTTAGCAAATGACTCAGCCTGACTGTAAGCTGCATTGAGTGAGTAGATATAAACGCCGATGGCAAGCTCGTTGTCGCTTGTCTTATACGACCATTCTTTGTTAAGAGTTGTGGGTGTACAACCTGCAATTGCAAAAACTGAGAACATCATAACAATTGCAAGTAAAAATGAACCAACCTTGATATTAGGCTTCATAGTTTTTTACCGTCCTTCTGAAAAATTAAATGCAAAGTGTCCTGCGAACACACTTTCACAGGATAATGTACCTTACGATTATACACAAAAAAATCGTCATTGTCTACATTTTTATAAAATTTTGTTGAGAATTTCCACCGAAAAACAGCATTTTTGTAGTTTCGGGAGGTTTTTTCTTAACAAATTACGGTTTCATACCGTTAAATTACTGCACACCGAAAATTTTGGTGAGGATTTCAAGCGGAGCGGAACTGTTTTTGCACTCAACCGCAACGCACGGTTTTGCTCCGGCAACAAGCTTTGCCTTTCCGCCCAAAGCAATGAGCAAGTCGGCAACCTGAGGGGATTTGAGTTCGTTTACAAAGAGCATGAGCGTTGTGCCGTTCTGTCTGATTTCGTAAATACCCATTGAGTAAGCCTTGTTACGCACAAGGGCAATGTCGATAAGTCCGAGAACCGAGTTCGGAATCTTGCCGAATCTGTCCTGCAGCTCGTCAATAACATCGTCTGCGTCCTCGTTACTGCGGATATCGGCAATTCTGCGGTAAACATCAAGACGAAGTGTAAGACTTTCAACATAGCTTTCGGGAATATGAGCGTCAACCGAAATATCAATAAGACAGTCGAGGTCTTTTGTGACATTCTGCTCGCCCTTTTCCTCGCTTACTGCCTCATCAAGAAGCTTGAGGTACATATCATAACCGACCGATTCCATATGCCCGTGCTGCTGTGCGCCCATAATATTGCCCGCACCTCGCAGTTCAAGGTCACGCATTGCAATGCGGAAGCCGCTGCCGAATTCTGTAAATTCCCTGATTGCGGCAAGCCTTTTCTGCTGAATCTCCGTGAGAACTTTGTTCCGTCTGAAGGTAAAGTAGGCATATGCCCTTCGTGAACTTCTGCCCACACGGCCTCTGAGCTGATGCAACTGCGAAAGTCCCATACAGTCGGCATTTTCTATAATAAGGGTGTTGGCATTCGGCAAATCAACACCCGTTTCGATAATTGTCGTGCAGACAAGCACATCAATCTCCTGTTCAAGCATCTGTCGCCAAACTTCGCTGAGTTCGCCCTCTTTCATTTTGCCGTGACCGATTGCGATTTTTGCCTCGGGAACAGCCTCCTGAATTTTTGCGGCACATGAAGAAATTGTTTCAACATTGTTGTGAAGATAGAACACCTGACCGCCACGGCGGAGTTCACGGCGGATTGCCTCGTTGATAACCGCATCATCGTGTTCAAGCACATAGGTCTGAACAGGCTGACGGTTTGTCGGAGCTTCTTCGATAACGCTCATATCACGCAGACCGCTCATTGCCATATTGAGGGTTCTCGGAATAGGAGTAGCCGAGAGCGTAAGCACATCGACATTTTTGCACAGTTCCTTGAACCTCTCCTTTTGGGCAACACCGAAACGCTGTTCCTCATCTATGATTGCAAGTCCGAGGTCACGGAATTCAACATCCTTCTGCACAAGTCTGTGAGTTCCGACAATCATATCAATTTCTCCTCGCTTTAGCTTTTGGAGAATTTCTTTCTGCTGTTTTGCTGTACGGAATCTTGAAAGCAGTTCCACACGAACGGGATAGCCCTCAAAACGCTTGATTACCGTCTGATAATGCTGCCATGCGAGAATTGTTGTGGGGCAGAGCAATGCGCATTGCTTTGAATCTGCAATACACTTAAAGGCGGCACGGAGTGCAACCTCTGTTTTGCCGAATCCGACATCACCGCAGAGAAGTCTGTCCATCGGCGACGAACGCATCATGTCATGCTTGATTTCCTCACAACAACGCAGCTGGTCGGGAGTTTCGTCATATTCAAAGCTGAGTTCAAAATCTCTCTGCCACTCGTTATCAGCCGAAAAGGCATAGCCCTTGGCTTTCATACGCTGTGAGTAAAGCTCGATAAGCTCCTTGGCAATGTCCTTGACAGAGGTTTTAACCCTTGCCTTTGCCTTTTGCCAGTCGCCCGAACCGAGTCGGTTTAGCTTAACCCTTGAATCCTCTTTCGGACCTATATATTTTGCAACCATATCAAGCTGTGTGACAGGCACATAAAGCACATCGCCCTTTGCGTAGTCAATCTTGATATAGTCCTTTATAACTCCGTGAGTATCAATTTTTCTTATACCGCCGAACACACCGATACCGTGAACATTGTGTACAACATAATCACCGGGGGCAAGCTCTGAAAGGCTGTAAATTTCCTGTCCCGTCTTTTTTTTCTTCTTTTTGGACTTTTCGGGACGGTACGAAACCTGACTGTAGGTTATTGCAAAAAACTTTTGTGACGGATACTCAAAGCCCGCACTCAATGCACCCTGCATAACAAGCAGTTCGCCCTTTGAAATCTCATCCGCACCCTCGCTGTAAACAGCGTTTATGCCGTCTGCGTTAAAGGTGTCACAAAGATTTTTGGCGGCTCTTTCTGTTCCTGCAAAAATAACGCCCTTGCTTTCGGGGGTAAAAAGTCCGTCAACATCTTCTTTTAGCTGTTTATACGAACCGCCCCATGCCGAGATCTGTTTTGTTGAAAAGCTGATGATTTCCGACAGCTTGATAGGCATACTTCCGTGAACAAAGTTTTCAAGCACGATTGTTCCGTGACTCTGCAAAAACTCGGTACATTCGTTGAATGTGAGCGCAAAGCGGTCAAAACCTCTGCAAAGAGTTCCGTCCTCAAAGCCTTGCATAAGGGTTTCATTGCTGATAAAGTCCATTGACTTTCCCCGTTCCTGAATTGCAGTAAATTCAGACGCAAAAACGAGGGTGTTTCTGTCGAGATAATCAAAAAGCGACTCGGGTTTATCGTAAATCTGATTGATAAATTTGTCCGCATTGGCAATCATTGCACCGCTGCGGATAAGCTCTGCCTCTGAAAAAAGTTTTTCCTTGGCTTTGGCGCTGTTCTTGGAACGGAGGAGCTTTGCCTTGTGTTCAATTTTATCTGCAAGGGCGGCTCTGTCCTCAATTACGATTTCGGTTGAGGGCGAAAGCGTAATTTTGTCAGCCTTTTTAAATCTTCTCTGTGTTTCAATGTCAAAATAGCTGAGGTCGGTAATTTCATCGCCCCAAAATTCACATCTCACGGGATAGTCGCTGTCGGGCATAAAGAAGTCGAGAATACCGCCTCTCAGCGAAAACTGACCGCTGCCCTCTACCGCATCAAAGCGTTCGTAGCCGAGCAGAGTAAGCGCCTTTGTCGCCTTTTCAAGCGAGAGCTCCCTGCCCTCTTCAAATTCAATAACCGACTGTTCAAGCACATTTCTCGGAACGGTAAGCTGTGCCGCCGCATCAACACACGCAATTGCAACATCACATTCGTGGTTGAGAAGCTTGAGCAAAACTTTAAGCCTTGCGTGCTCGTACTCGTGCGAACGGCTCTGAAAGTCAAGAAAGTTGAAGTCACGCACTGGATAAACATAGGCACGAAGTCCCATGCACGAAAGGTCGTTACACAAAGTTTGCGCCTCTTTTTCATCGGAGGCAAGACAAAATGCCGTGACGCCCTTGAGGCGGCACAGCGCATAGATGATATTTGATTTGTTGATTGTTGAAAGTCCCGAAGCACAGACCGTTCTGCCCGGCTTGACATTTTTTTCAAGTGTTTTGAAAACGGGTGACTCTTTGAGGACATCAACAAGAAAGTTGAGATTATTCATTTTTTTGTCCCTTTTCAGTTGAACAAATTCATAGCACGGTCGGTTTTGCCGTCAATAATCAGCTCGATTGCTTTTTCGGCATTGTCAAAAATTTCATCAAGCTTTTTCATTTCATCGGGAGTGAACTTTGAAAGCACCCAGTCGGCAAGGTCCCAGTCGGGATTTGGCTTTGCGCCTATGCCAACCTTGATGCGGGGGAATTTATCGCTTCCGCTGAGATAGATTATACTGCGCATTCCCCTTTGACCGCCGTCACTGCCCTTTGAACGGATACGCATTTTTCCGACATCAAGCGAAATGTCATCAAAAATTACAATGACATTTTCGGGTGGGATTTTGTAGAAGTTCATCGCCTCAACAACTGCCTGACCGCTGTTGTTCATATATGTTGTGGGTTTCATCAGCATAACTTTTGCGCCGTTTACAGTGCAAGTGCCGATAAAGCTTTTGTATTTTATCTTGTTCACATCACAACCGAGCTTGTCGGCAATGCGGTCAATTGCAAGCCAGCCTGCGTTGTGACGAGTGTTTTCGTATTTTCTGTCGGGGTTGCCGAGTCCCACTACAATGTACTCGATTGAACCCGTTGATTTGTTTTTTCCGAACATATCCGTTTTCCTCTTATTTATATTATATGTATTCTGAAATTCAAATTAACCTTTTCCGAAGCTTACAACAACCCAGTCATCGTTGCCGAGATGATAAGGATTTCCGCAATACGGGCAGTTGCGTTCTCTTGTTGCATCAAAGCTTGCGCCGCAGCTTTTACAGGTTACTTTTTTCATTGTGAAAACTCCGTCATCCATGGCGTTCACACTTCTGCAAACGGTAAGTCTGAACTTTTCGTTTTTAACCCTAAATGAAGAATTTTTGTTTTTCACGGTCGTTGCATAAACGGTCATATCAACATAGCAACAGCCGTTTGTGACATTGAATGAATTAAGCTTTGACACTCCTCTGTACTTGATGTCAACAATATCTCCGAAAGGATTTTTCATCGGATTGCCCTCATAGACTGCGAGGTTTGTGTAATCATCACTGAAAATCATAATCTTGAGCAAAGCAAGCACCTTGCCGATAAAGTATTCATATGAGAAGTTGGGATTAACCTCTTTCATAAGCCACGGAAGTCTTTTCTGACAATTGAAGTGCGGACCTATCATAGGAATGCTCTTTGCCGCACCGACAAAAAGTCCGAAAAGCGTTTTTAATGCCCATGCAAGGTACCCCGCCAAAAGTCCGCCGAGCAGTACGGGGATTGCTCTTACGCCGATTTCATAGACCATATTTGCGGTTGCGGGATCAAAAGTTCCGTCCTTTACAACCACCCATACCGTAAATGCCGCAACGGCGGCAATTCCGCCGAGAAGGTACGGAGCAAGCACTTTTTTCGTTGACTTGTTCGCAAGCGAATAGGTTTTTACAAAGTAGAAGTTTGTAACCTTCGGGAACAAATCGTCCATAATAAAGCGAGTTTTGCAGTTTTTACAACCGTTGAGAAGCTCTCTTACATTGCTTACCGCACCGCAGTTCGGACACGAACACGCAACCTCGGAATTTTGGTTTTCAAGCCTTGTAATCATTGTGTAAAAGAAAAATCTGTCCTTGATTTTTTTCTTTTTCTTTCCGTCTTTAAAGTATTTCTCCGTAACCTCATATGTCTTTGACGCAATGTTACTCTTACATTCGCCCATATCGTAGGCAGTACAAGCATTTATGGGGACTTCATTCTTCACCGTTTCCTTATCGGTAAAAGCGGTCTGAATCTTTACACCCTTTTTGTCAAGTCTTTTCTTCTGTAGGTCAAGCGCAAAGTCGAGGTCGATTGACGCAATATCCGGATTTTTGCCCTCATTGCACCACAATTCGTACTCATCGACAAAGCGGTTCATTATTTTGTTATCTGAATCGGAGCCGTAAACTATACCAAACAAAATTAAATCACCCTCACATATTGTACCGTTTTATTCCTGAAAAATTTGCAGTAAAACAGCGAAATGGCGGGTTAGTTAAAACCCGCCTGTTTAATTACATAATTAAATTGTTCGCTTATCAACCGAAAGCGGCTGTGAACGGCTTGTCGTTGTAGATTCTTGCGATAGCCTCTGCAAATGTAGGAGCAACAGGAAGAATCGTGAACTTGTCAATCATCTTTTCCTTCGGAACAGGAATTGTGTCAAGAAGAACAACTTCCTTGATGGCACTGTTCTGGATTCTCTCGATTGCAGGACCGGAAAGAACTGCATGAGTAGCGCAAGCGTAAACCTCTGTTGCACCGCCCTTTTCAACAATAGCGTTAGCGGCATTACAGAGAGTACCTGCTGTGTCAATCATATCGTCAACGAGGATAACCTTCTTACCCTTAGCGTCACCGATGATGTTCATAACTTCACAAACATTAGCCTTTGGTCTTCTCTTGTCGATAATAGCAAGACCTGTGCCGATTTTTGAAGCGAAGTTTCTTGAACGAGTTACAGAACCGAGGTCAGGAGAAACAACGATATAATCATCATTGTTGCCACCGATTTTCTCTCTCATATGGTTTGCGAGAAGTGATGCGCCCTGAAGGTGGTCAACAGGAATGTTGAAGAAGCCCTGAATCTGATTTGCGTGAAGATCCATTGTAAGCACACGGTCAGCACCTGCACAGGTGATGATGTCTGCACAAAGCTTAGCCGAGATCGGATCTCTTGCCTTAGCTTTTCTGTCCTGTCTTGCATAGCCGAAGTATGGCATAACAACTGTGATTCTTGCAGCAGATGCACGCTTCATGGCATCAATCATTATGAGCATTTCCATAAGATTGTCGTTGACGGGAGCACAGGTTGACTGAACAATAAAGCAGTCGCTGCCACGAACAGATTCGTGAAGAGAAACAGAGATTTCGCCGTCTGAGAACTGTGTACAGTCACTCTTACCAAGCGGCAGACCGAGACAGCCTGCAATTCCCTGAGCTACATCAACATTTGAACTGCCGGTGAAAATTTTAATGTCCTTACCGTGAAAATTCATTGCAATAACTCCTTTGAATTTTAATGTGTGTAGTATATGTTTACCAATGATTAACCGAGCAATTAACAGCTGTAACCCTTTGCTCTTGCAATTTCGTTAAGCTGTTCAAGCTGAGCCGGATCATTTGCGCCCAAAACAGTATCACTGCACTTAGCCGTGAATGCTCCGACCTTTCTTCCGTCCTCAAGCAAAAGCTTGATTGCGTCGGGAAGATAATATTCCTTTGCGCTGTTATCCGACTTGATTCTGTCGAGAACCGAAAGAAGAAGCTGACAGTCAAACCAGAAACCGCCCGAGTTTACCTCATTTATTTTGAGAGTTTCCTCATCAGCGTCTTTCTGCTCAACAATTGCACGCAGATTTCCGTTTTCGTCACGGACAATTCTGCCGTAACCTGTCGGATCGTCAACCTTTGCGGAAATAACCGTTGCAGCACAATCGTTCTCAATATGAGCCTTCAGGGAATCCTCAATAGTCTTGCTGTCCATAAACGGAGCGTCGCCGTTGAGAATAACAACATTGCCGCTGTGCTTTTTAAGGAAATCCTTTGCCATCATCACAGCGTGACCTGTTCCGAGTCTTTCAGCCTGAAACACGCTTTCAACGGAAAAATCGAGGGTTGAAAGATACTCTTCGACACACTCTTTTTTAAAGCCCTTGACAACACAGATGTCGTCAATACCGGCTTTCCTTAAAGCCGACATAACCCAGCAGAGCATCGGTCTGCCGAGCACCTCCGACAATGTTTTCGGTTTGTCGGATTTCATTCTTTTGCCCTCGCCGCCTGCGAGGATAACGGCACAATTCTTCATTTTTTCTCCTTTTATCTGTGACAAAACAACAAAGATGCAGACAGTCCTGTCACAAGGCACTCGTTCATACCATAATATTATCTCACAAAAATCACAAATTTCAAGAGAAAATTACAAAAATCGGGCAAAAAAAGGCATTTTAAACGATTTATACAATATTGTCGAAAATAAAACTCGTTTTTTATAAGAAAAAAGTTTGAAAAAATATAGCTATTTTGACCAAAGTTTGTTATAATATTCGATAGGCTTATACAAGCAGGCAGGTTTTACCAAGGGGTAAGTCTGCCACAGCCGTATATCTTAATTTATTTTTAGGAGGATTACCAGTTATGGCAAACAAATGGGTTTACCTTTTTACAGAAGGTAATGCTAACATGCGTGAGCTCCTCGGCGGTAAGGGTGCCAACCTTGCAGAAATGACAGGTCTTGGACTTCCTGTACCACAGGGCTTCACAATTACAACAGAAGCTTGTACTCAGTATTATGAGGACGGCAGAGAAATCAACGCTGAAATTCAGGCTCAGATCAACGAGTACATCGAGAAGATGGAAGAGATCACAGGCAAGAAGTTCGGCGACAAGGAGAACCCCCTCCTCGTTTCAGTTCGTTCAGGTGCTCGTGCTTCAATGCCGGGTATGATGGATACAATCCTTAACCTCGGTCTTAACGAAGATGTTGTTGAAGTTATCGCTAAGAAGTCAAACAACCCTCGTTGGGCTTGGGACTGCTACAGAAGATTCATTCAGATGTATTCCGATGTAGTTATGGAAGTAGGTAAGAAATATTTTGAAGAGCTCATCGACAAGATGAAGGCTGAGAGAGGCGTTACTTATGACGTAGAGCTTACAGCTGACGATCTTAAGGAGCTTGCAGGCCAGTTTAAGGCTGAATACAAAGAGAAAATCGGTCAGGACTTCCCTGACGATCCTAAGGAACAGCTCATGGGCGCAGTTAAGGCTGTATTCCGTTCATGGGACAACCCTCGTGCAAACGTTTACCGTCGTGACAACGATATCCCTTATTCATGGGGTACTGCCGTTAACGTACAGTCAATGGCATTCGGTAACATGGGTGACGATTGCGGTACAGGTGTTGCATTTACAAGAGATCCTGCTACAGGTGAGAAGAAGCTCATGGGTGAGTTCCTCATCAACGCACAGGGCGAAGACGTAGTTGCAGGTGTTCGTACTCCTATGCCAATCGCTAAGATGGCTGAAGAGTTCCCGGAAGCTTTCGAGCAGTTCCAGAATGTTTGTCAGACACTCGAAAACCACTACAGAGATATGCAGGACATGGAGTTCACTGTTGAAAACAAGAAGCTCTATATGCTCCAGACAAGAAACGGTAAGAGAACAGCTCAGGCTGCTCTTAAAATTGCTTGTGACCTCGTTGACGAGGGCATGAGAACAGAAGAAGAAGCTGTTGCAATGATCGATCCTCGTAACCTTGACACACTTCTTCACCCACAGTTCGATGCTGCTGCTCTTAAGGCTGCTACACCAATCGGTAAGGGCCTCGGCGCTTCTCCTGGTGCTGCTTGCGGTAAGATCGTATTCACAGCCGAAGATGCTGAAAACTGGAACGCTAAGGGCGAAAAGGTTGTTCTCGTTCGTCTTGAAACTTCACCTGAGGATATCACAGGTATGAAGGCTTCACAGGGTATCCTCACAGTTCGTGGCGGTATGACATCACACGCTGCCGTTGTTGCTCGTGGTATGGGTACATGCTGCGTATCTGGTTGCGGCGACATCGCAATGGACGAAGCTAACAAGAAGTTCACACTCGCTGGCAAGGAATTCCACGAGGGTGACTACATTTCAATCGACGGTTCTACAGGTAACATCTACGACGGCGTTATCCCAACAGTTGACGCTACAATCGCAGGTGAGTTCGGCAGAATCATGGCTTGGGCTGACAAGTACAGAACTCTTAAGGTTAGAACAAACGCTGATACACCTGCTGACGCTAAGAAGGCTCGTGAGCTCGGTGCTGAAGGTATCGGTCTTTGCCGTACAGAGCATATGTTCTTTGAAGAGGACAGAATCGCTGCATTCAGAGAGATGATCTGCTCAGATACAGTTGAAGAAAGAGAAGCTGCTCTTGACAAGATTCTTCCTTATCAGCAGGGCGACTTTGAGGCTCTTTATGAGGCACTCGAAGGCAATCCTGTAACAATCAGATTCCTTGATCCGCCGCTTCACGAGTTCGTTCCTACAGAGGAAGCTGACATTGAGAAGCTCGCAGCTGCTCAGGGTAAGAGCGTTGAAGACATTAAGACAATCATCGCTTCACTCCACGAGTTCAACCCAATGATGGGTCACCGTGGTTGCCGTCTTGCAGTAACATATCCTGAAATTGCAAAGATGCAGACAAAGGCAGTTATCCGTGCTGCTATCAATGTTCAGAAGGCACACGCAGACTGGACAGTTGAGCCTGAAATCATGATTCCGCTCGTATGCGATGTTAAGGAACTCAAGTTCGTTAAGAAGGTTGTTGTTGAAACAGCTGACGCTGAAATCGCTGCTGCAGGCATCGACCTCAAGTACGAAGTTGGTACAATGATCGAAATCCCAAGAGCTGCTCTTACAGCTGATGAGATCGCTAAGGAAGCTGACT
>ENA-ORRO01001767-ORRO01001767.1-human-gut-metagenome-genome-assembly--contig:-NODE-1767-length-14518-cov-3.957132_pt1 | contig 14518 bp, 9 predicted proteins | sample MGYA00242176_ERZ509136 | MGnify/ENA primary metagenome ERZ509136 (study PRJEB26280, sample SAMEA2338644) | human gut metagenome | biome: human gut; feature: human-associated habitat; material: faeces...
CTTCCGATCCTTGGTTATGTAGATGGTGTAGAGTCACCTGTAGAGAAATTTACGGTAACTCTGGTAAAACCATCTGATAAAGAGAAAGAGTTGAAACGAGTGGAAGCGGCTTCTTATGATAATGCAGAGGATTTTCATACATTTTCAAAAGAAGAGGTTTACAGCTTCAGTAAGGAGACGGGTGATCAAAACAAGATTCATCTGACCGACCATCCGGTTGTACAGGGGATGCTTCTCCTTCGTACCGCCGCTGTAAAGGCAGATGATGTGGCGAGAATCGATGTGAAGTTTGTGGAACCGTCATATGCAGAAGAAGAACTGAAATGGGCATATGATGGCAGGGATTATGTATTGTTTGCAGATGGATATGTGAAGGCAACATTCCGTATCAAATAATATCTGACATGGAGGGTGTATGAAGGTAAATAAGTTCAGCCGGATGTATCTGGTTGGCATGATCTGTATACTTTTGTCCGGTTTTTTTCCGTATTTCAGATATCGTTTTACGATACAGGATGTAGAGACTTTGAAGCAGGGGTATCCTTTATTGAATCTGAAAAAGCTGGCAACACAATATAGCGGTATGGGAGAAATCAACTTTTTTACGCGTGTTGTGCCATATTTTATTTTGCTTGCGGGAATTGCCGGAATTGTATTGATATTGATCTATTTTGCAGGAGACCATGATACATGGAATATATTTAATCTGAATATGTTTATTCCTGTTGTAGCTTCGGGTGTTGGATTATTTATTATAAGACACCATCAGACGATCCGGGCAATTCGTGAAATATTGAACGACACTACAGAGAGTATGCACGAAAGCGGTTATACAGGATCTGCCGGATACGGAGCAGGATTTTATCTATTGGCAGCGGGCGTTATGATCAGTCTGGTGAGTGCGGTATGCTTCTTTGCACTTGATAAATAATTGAGGTATGAGAGATGGCAAATGAAAAGATTTTGTTGGTGGAAGATGATTTTGCACTTGCAATGGGAACAGAATATACATTAAAAACTGAAAATTACGAAGTCGTGAAAGCCTCGAATCTGGCAGAAGCGAAAGCACTGTTACAGCCGGACATTGATCTTGTATTATTAGACGTGATGCTTCCGGATGGAAATGGCTATGATTTTTGCCGATATATAAGAGAACATGATAATTATGTTCCTGTCATATTCCTGACGGCGGTTTCTGATGAGGTGAATCTGGTACAGGGGTTGGAACTTGGGGCAGATGATTATATTGCAAAGCCTTATCGCGTAAAAGAACTTCTGACAAGGATTGCAGTTATCTTGCGTCGGCAGAAATATAATTCCGATACAAAAGAAAAGAAGGAAGAAACGGAAGCGGACATTATATTCGGACATACAAGACTTGATAACAGGCTTTATAAGATTTATCAGAAAGAACGAAATGTAGACTGTACACCGAGCGAATTCCGTTTATTAAAAGAACTGGTGACACATGCGGATCAAGTACTTACCAGAAAACAGCTGATTGAACGGCTATGGGATGTAGATGAAGCATTCGTAGATGATAATACCTTGTCTGTTTATATCAAACGTCTGCGCGATAAGCTGGAAGAGGATGCGGTCTACATTCAGACTGTCCGCGGAATCGGCTATACCTTTTCATTAGGCAATTCAACTAATAAGTAAATATTATATTATAAATTAAAATAAAAAAGATGCTATTACATATTATTACGCAAGACACTTCCGTTCTAATCCTCGTGCAGTGGTACATAAAGCAGCAAAATACGCTGCTTAAGTACCAGCCTCGGATAAGGCTTGCTTCATAATAGTAATGACATCTTTTTTATATACTATACTGTATGTTTACTTATTAGTTGAATTGCTTATTTAAGGTTTACATAGTCTGCGGATACATAGCCGGTGTAGCTTTTGCGTCCCTTTTTAAAGGAAACTTTATACCAGTTTGTGCCGCGGCTTGTGCGGATGCCCTTTACAGTGAGCGTTTTGCCGTTTGTAACGGTTGTCAGGATCTTGCTGCTTGTATTTGCACCCTTTCTTACATTTAATACACCGCATGCAACTTTAACCTTCTGAGTTGTTTTTACAGTTGAAGCGGCAGCGGAACGCTTTCCTTTATATACAGTTTTTCCGATCTTGTTAAATGCAGTAACATGATATTTATATTTGGATGATGCCTTTGCATTTATACAGTAGATGAACTGAGTTCCATTGTTGATCGTTTTGATCTTCTTATATTTCTTTGCTTTAGTATCATAACGATAAATGTAGTAGCCATTCACACCTTTGATAGGTTCCCATGACAGGAGTTGTTTGGAGCCATAGCTCTTAACCTTAACATTTGTTACCTGCTGAGGAATTATCTTTGCGGACGTTGTAGCACTTTCACCTGTGTATGTCTTGCCGTTATATTTCCTGTATGACTTGATCTGGAACTTGTAGCCGTTATTGGATGTAAGACCACTCTGTGTAAATGTTGTAGTTTTTGCAGATGTGATCGTTGCGATCTTTGTCCATGAAGAACCGGCTGCATCTTCTTTTACATACAGACGGTAGCCGTCGATATTGCTTTCCTTCTTCCATGTCAGCTTCACGGTGTCAGCCTTGATGGTTTCGGCTTTGAAATTCTTAACAGCTGCCGGTTTGGTCAGTACTGTTACGGAATCGGAACGATCGGTGTTTGTATTTTTGCCGCTCTTTGTATAGTAAGCAATGACGGAATAAGTATATTCTTTATTGCCGGTTAAACCTGTGTGTGTGAAGGATGTTGTATTTTTGTTCTTGATCGTTTTGAGATGTGACCATTTATTTGCATCGTTTTTCACATAGATCTTATAGCCGGATACATTTACCTGTGGATTCCAGCGGATCGTAGCGGAATTCTTTGTTGCAGATACCGTTACATCGGATACCTTGCCCGGTTTTGTGTTTCCTGTTGCGACATTTGAGTAATCAAAATAAGCTTTTTTGCCGTCTTCTACATAGTAGGCACGAACCTTATATGAATAAGAAGTACCACAGTTAAGATCTGTGTCTTTCCATGTGTTTGAAGAAGCGCCCTCTACATAGGCAGCGGTTTCATATTTTCCGGTTGACGCATTCAATCTGGAGATCCGGTAGCCGCTGACTTCTGTCTGCGCGTCCCATGTTATTGTGAGGGATGTCTCTGCCTTTTTGGATACAGCTGCATTTGTAACTGTCTTTTTCTGTGTGGTTGCATGTACCGGAGTGGAATATGCACCATAATAGTTGCCATCCTTCAACTTATAATAAGCGCGGACCTGATAACTGTATAAAGTATTGATCTCGAGATCCTTGTCGATGTAGGTCGTCTTTGAGGCACCGGTTGTTTTGCCGATCTTCTCATACTTTCCGGTTTCTTTATTCAAACGATAGATCTGATAGCCGTAAGCATATGGAACCTTATTCCATTTCAAAGTTATACTTAACATGCTGGCGGTCTTTCTTGTCAGGTTCTTGACAGCGGCAGGCTTCTTGACATAACGGAAGTTCATATCGACTCTGCCTGCGATTCCATCGACGGAACCGGAAGATGTGTACTGCCAGTAGGAGTACTTACCATCAAATGATGCATGAATGCTTCCGGTCGCACTGTCCCATCCCGGATACTGGGCGAGCCAGATCTGGTAGTTCTTTGCGATCGCATTTGAATTCACATCATTTGTAAGTAAGGATTTGTTGGCATATACCATAGCGGTATAATTCTTGCTTTCCACCTCTTTACAGAAAGCATTGCAGATCGTTGTTGCCTGAGCAACACTTAGATGTGCGCGTGCAAGTCTGCCGGTGTTGCCTGTATAATATTCAAAATCCATAACAATAGGAAGGTTGATGTCATAACCCTTGAGCAGGTTCATTGTAAAGTCAGCTTCCGCTTTGGCTTCCGCTGTGCTGATTGCCTGTGAGTAGATATAGACGCCTACATCCAGACCCGCGTCGATAGCACCTTGTAAGTTTTCCTTATATAATGCATCTGCTTCCAGTACACCGGATTCTGTTGTGCGAAGTGCTACACGGATGATCGCAAATTTGACACCATCTGCTTTTACTTTTTTCCAGTCAATTTTTCCTTGCCATCTGGAGATGTCGATACCATCGATCACATCGTAGCCGTCGAACTGGCTGTCATGGGAATAACTGCCGGTGTTGATGGCTGCGAGAGATGGACTGCTGTTATAATCTGACTGTTTCTGCAGTTCGCTGAATGCCTCAGGATCTTCGCCGTATTTCTGATTGATATATGCAACCTGTGCATCCGTCAGGGACGAACGATCAAAGGTTCCGTTTGCAACCATAGTGTTGATTGCGTCTTCATAAGATGAGTCCGTATGGCTGCCGGAAGCGGAAACGCCGGATTGTGATTGATAGGTATAAGCTGCCTGTGCGGATACATGTCCGGCATTTTTTGGCATAGAGAATGCTGCAAGGCCGGTAAGCATACCGCACAGGATGGTTGTGACTAGTTTTTTCAAGATAAATAACCTCCCATTTGTTTTGAGTGAAAATGTTTTATAAGCATATGTAAAAATAAATCCTTTGCTATTGTAAAAAAGACGTTTTTGTATTTTTACATACAGAAACATAATATTTTTTTTACATACAAAAGTCAATATATGGACGTGATTTAAGATTTACAATATAAAGAAAAGCTGCGTTTGTAAAACATATGTCAAGAGTCTTTACTGAATATTTACCCAAAAGACGGATTTTTTTAGTGAAAAGATGATCGGATGATGTTATACTTATAATATCTGTGGAATAAAACGACAAAATAATTGATACGGAAGGGAAAAACACATGGAAGAAAAAGTAGGTTTTTTTAAGACGGTTGCCGGAATGTTCAAAGGCCTGGTTCGTCCGTCGGAATATATAAAGACAGGAAGGAAAAGCTCTTGGTTTGCTATACATGTGCTGGTTATTTGTGTCAGTATTTTGCTGCCGATGGTTGTTTTCTATATTCCTGTGAGTAAAAAGATCGGATATAATCGACTGGCAGATGCAATTGATGACAGGATTGCTTATTTCAGTGTTAGTCAGGACGGTTTTTACTGTAAGAAAAAGTATGAGATGAAGCGACCGGGTGGTGCTTATATCCGGATTGATTCTACTGATTATGATACAGAATCAGATGAGATCGATGAGCTGTTGGAAGAGGGACATTATAGAACAATGGTTGTTGTATCGAATCAGGAGATTCTTTTATACAGTGATGATGCGCCTACTCGTATCAGCTGGAGCAGCGTATACAGTCATCTCCGGTCAATCGAGAAGAGGGATATATATGATAAAGAGATTCTGCTTACGTTTACAAGACGCTATGATACACCGTTTCTGATAGGTATTACGCTTGTGATGGCAGTATTGTTAATATTTATTTATTATATTGCAACTCTGATATGGGGCTTTATCATAAATGCAATAAAACGAATATTTGGTATAAGTGACGAGGTCAGTTTTTCAGATATTGTAAAGGCATCAACGCTTGTCAGAACCCCATGGTTTGCGGCTGCTGTTTTGATCGCCGGATATGTATTAAAAGGTCAGTTTGTATTTATGTATATTCTGTGTGTGATCATAACATTTGTTTATTTGATAGCAGCAATTAAATTATATGCAGATCAGATCCTGCGGATACCGGAGAAACCGGAAACAGGAGCGCAGGAAGAACATGTACCGGATGAAGATTATTATGGAGACTGATAACAGTTTCTCATTATATTATAAAATAACTATTAGGAGGCAGTATGCGTAAAACGAAAATTATATGTACATTAGGACCATCAACGGATGATGATGATATTTTAAGACGGCTTATGATCGAGGGAATGAATGTTGCTCGATTTAACTTTTCACATGGAGATCATGCACAGCATAAACGCAATATGGAACGTATTATGAAATTCAGAACAGAACTGAATCTTCCTGTTGCAACACTGCTTGATACAAAGGGACCGGAAATTCGTGTTAAAGATTTCAAAAACGGAAAGATCGAACTGAAACCGGGTCAGACATTCACACTTACAACCGATGAGGTAGAGGGTGATGAGAAGATGGTTTCGATCACATATAAGAACCTTGTAAATGACGTAAAGCCGGGTAATACGATCCTTATCGATGACGGACTGATCGAGATGACAGTGGAACAGGTATCAGAGAGTAAGATAGTTTGTCGTGTGGTAAATGGCGGACCGGTATCAAATCACAAAGGGGTAAACGTACCACGCGTAAATCTGTCTATGCCATATATCAGCGACCAGGATCGCTCGGACATTATATTCGGTATAGAAAATGATTTTGATTTCATTGCTGCTTCCTTTGTAAGAACTGCAGATGATGTATTGGAGATCCGCAAGATCTTAGATGAGCATGGATGCGATAATATCAATATCATTTCCAAAATTGAGAATATGCAGGGAGTTGAGAATATCGACGAGATCATCCGCGTGTCAGATGGTATTATGGTAGCCCGTGGCGATATGGGTGTTGAGATTCCGTTAGAAGATGTCCCTGTTATCCAGAAGATGATCATTAAGAAAGTATACAATGCTGATAAACAGGTTGTGACAGCGACACAGATGCTTGATTCCATGATCAAGAATCCAAGACCAACGAGAGCAGAGGCGACAGACGTTGCAAATGCGATCTACGACGGAACAAGTGCAATCATGCTTTCCGGTGAGACTGCAGCAGGTAAGTATCCGGTAGAGGCGCTTCATACCATGATCAAGATTGCAGAGCGTGCGGAAGAAGATATTGATTATACAAAACGTTTTTATGAGAGAGGAAATATCCAGAATCCGGATATCACCAGCGCTATTTCTCATGCGACTTGCACAACTGCGATCGATCTTGGTGCGGCGGCAATCGTAACTGTAACCAAATCCGGAAAAACTGCCCGCATGATCTCCAAATACAGACCGAAATGCCCGATCATCGGATGTTCACCGGTTGAGAAGGTCTGCAGACAGCTGAACCTTTCATGGGGTGTTCAGCCACTTCTGATCGCAGAGGAGAATAATACTGATGATCTGTTTGAGCATTCGGTAGAGGCGGCTAAGAGAAACCATTATATTAAGGATGGAGAAATCGTTGTTATTACTGCGGGGGTTCCGCTTGGCGTTACCGGAACAACCAACCTGATCAAAGTACATGTAGTTGGACACATTCTGGTTAAGGGAGTTTCTGTAAACGAAAAATCTGTATGTGCCCCCTTGTGTGTAGCTGATTCAGAGGAAGAATTAATAAAAAACTACAATTCCGGTGATATTATCGTTATGAAAGAAACCAGCAATAATATCATGGAGCAGTTAAAAACTGCTTCAGCGATCGTATGTGAGAAGGACGGAAAGAATTCGCATGCAGCAATTGTTGGTTTAAGCAGGGATATCCCGGTTATTATAGGAGCGAAAAATGCAACACAGATTCTGAAAACCGGAGCAATTGTTACGGTAAAAGCAAAAGACGGAGTAGTTGTTTCATAGCTCTGTAACAAATCTTAAATTTTAAGAAATTAAGGGAAAACGTATAAAATCCATGAATTGCCATGTTGACAAGCATTAGTAATGTTGCTATAATGAACCAGAAATGTAACATTTTCGTAACAAATGTTTGGCAACATGGCATTTGTATGGGAGGTAATAAAATGTCGAAGACAACCAGAAGAATTTCAGTTGCAGTTATGACCGTAAGTCTGGCAGCAACGACAGCATTTGGTGTGATAAAAGCAAACAGTGTTTATGATGATTCCAATATCGGTATCTCGTCCGTTCTTGATCGTTATGTAGAATCTGTTCAGTTGGATACAACAGAGGATACAATATCTGCGAAGACAGAAGAACAGACAACGACAGAGACAGCTGATAAGAAGAATAGCAAGAAGACAACAAAAAAGGATAAAACAGTATCTGCACAGGCGGAAGAAGTGACATGTAAGTATCCGCAGTTTCAGGATCGTTGCCTTACAACAGTTTCCGATTCTGTAAATATCAGAGCAACCGCAAGTGAAGATGGCGAGCTGGTTGGAACACTTGCAGCAAACGGAATTGCTCTTGTAAAAGAAAAAGGTGATACATGGACGAAAATCGCATCCGGTAACTGCGAGGGATACATAAAGAATGATTATCTGGTGTTCGGTGATGATGCAGGAGCATATGCGGAAGAACATTGCAGCAAGCTTGCTACCATAACAACAGAGACCTTGAATGTTCGTGAGCAGGCAGATGGTGACAGTGATTGCGTAACCCAGATTCCCGGCGGACAGACATATGAAGTGTTAAGTCAGTCAGACGGATGGACACAGCTCCAGATCGATGACAGTGTAAGCGGATATGTAAGTTCCGATTACGTTGAGATATCCTACAATACGGTAAAGGCTGTAACAGTAGAGGAAGCAGAAGCTGCAAGAATAGCAGCAGAGGAAGAAGCAAAGAGAAAACAGGAAGAAGCAGAGGCAGAGAGACAGAGACAGCAGCAGGCAGCTCAGAACAGCAGCTCAGGTGACGGTCAGTCATCAGACAACGGCAGCAGTTCAAGCTCACAGACGACAGAGGCTCCTTCGACAGAAGCACCTGCGACGGAAGCTCCTACAACAGAGGCTCCATCTACTCCGGATCCTGTACCATCCAGTGGATCGACCGGTGTTGATCTTGCAAATTATGCATTACAGTTTGTCGGTAACCCTTATGTATATGGTGGTACAAGCCTTACAAACGGTGCTGACTGTTCAGGATTTACATTATCAGTATATGCACACTTTGGAATTTCACTTCCACATTCCGCAACAGCTCAGTCTTATTACGGAACAGAAGTAAGTCTTTCAGAACTGGAACCGGGTGACCTGTTGTTCTATGGTTCAGAAGGAGATATCGGACATGTGGCGATCTACACAGGTGGCGGCATGGTAGTACATGCAAGTACAGAAGCAACCGGTATCAAGACATCGGTATATAACTACAGAACACCTGTTAAGGCAGTCAGACTGCTTGGACAATAAAGGACTATAGAAATAGAAGAAAAGCCGGTATATAGTGAGAGGATATGTTGTTCCTCCCGATATGTACCGGCTTTTCTTTTTTTATTTTTATCGAAAGGGGTCTTTACAGCTAAAGATATATTTTCATACAGAAAAAAGATACAGATGTATTTGTGTAGTTTTCATAAATTATATAAATTAATTGTTAATTTGACTAAAAAACAGAAAGAAGACGCCTTCCTTTTGTTTAAAATGACTTGAAAAAATGATGGTTTATGCTATAATAAGACTATCAATTCGGGAATCCCCGAAAAAGAAGGAGTTGGGCAACATGAATTACATAATTAGTGGAAAAAATATCGATGTTACTGAAGGCTTAAAGAATGCAGTATATGACAAGCTGTCCAAGCTTGAGAAATATTTCGCAGAAGATGCTGTTGCACAGGTTACATTTAGTGTAGAGAAAGACAGACAGAAGATAGAAGTTACGATTCCTATGAAAGGACATATCATTCGTGCAGAACAGGTAAGTGATGATATGTATGTATCGATCGATCTTGTGCTGGAAGTGATTGAGAGACAGGTGAACAGGCATAAGAAGAAGCTGATCGACAAGGAGCAGAATGCAGCATATCTCCAGAATTCATTTGTAGAAGAAGAAACAGATGAAGATGACGAGATCAAGATCGTAAGATGCAAGAAATTTGCAGTAAAGCCTATGTATCCGGAAGATGCATGCATCCAGATGGATCTGCTTGGACATAATTTCTATGTATTCAGAAACGCTGAGACAGAAGAAGTAAATGTTGTCTATAAGAGAAAGGGTAACACATACGGATTGATCGAACCGGAATTTTAATCTCAACCTGCCACACAGGAAGCTTACAGAAGCAGATCCGAAAGGATCGGCAGATGTGTAGCTGCAGAGATTTATGGATAAAGAGAAGGGTCGCCAGAATATCAACGCTGGCGGCTCTTTTTTGCGTGAAAAGTTATCGGGCTTTAGCGTTATTTCATAATGCTTTACCAAAGCTTTTCAGATTCATTCTTGATATAAATTTCATATGATGGTATTATGTACCCTGAGTAACAAGATTTGGATACGAAACCAAGAAAACAGTTAGGAGAATAATAGAATGGGATTATTTGAAAAAGTATTTGGCACACATAGTGAGAAAGAACTGAAGAAGATAGCTCCTATTGTGGACAAGATAGAAGCACTTGATTCTGACATGCAGGCATTGTCCGATGAGGAATTAAGAGCAAAGACAACAGAGTTCAAAGATAGACTTGCAAATGGAGAAACTCTTGATGATCTGTTGGTAGAAGCATTTGCAGTTGTAAGAGAGGCTGCATACAGAGTGCTTGGCATCAAGCATTACAGAGTACAGTTGATCGGTGGTGTTGTATTACATCAGGGACGTATCGCCGAGATGAAAACCGGTGAAGGTAAGACACTTGTATCTACACTTCCTGTATACTTAAACGCACTGGAGGGCAAGGGTGTTCAGGTCGTAACAGTTAACGATTACCTGGCAAAGCGTGATGCGGAATGGATGGGTAAGGTTCATGAGTTTCTTGGACTTACAGTTGGTATTATTTTGAATTCATCTACAAATGATGAAAGACGTGACGCATATGCATGCGACATCACTTATGTAACAAATAACGAACTCGGTTTCGATTACTTAAGAGATAACATGGTTATCTATAAAGAAAAGCTTGTGTTAAGAGGACTTCATTATTGCGTAATCGATGAGGTCGACTCAGTATTGATCGATGAGGCGAGAACCCCTCTGATCATTTCAGGACAGAGTGGTAAATCAACAGAGCTTTATAAAATGTGCGATTACCTTGCAAGACGTATGAAGCGTGGTGAAGGTGATGGCGAGATATCCAAGATGGATATGCTGATGAATACAGCGATCGAGGAAGACGGAGATTTTCTTGTAAATGAAAAAGACAAATACGTTATGCTGACAGCAAACGGTGTAAAGGAAGTAGAGCAGTTCTTCCATATTGAGAACCTGTCCGATCCTGAGAATATCGAGATCCAGCATAACATTATTCTTGCACTTCGTGCACATAACCTGATGTTCCGTGACCGTGATTACGTTGTAAAGGATGATGAGGTTCTGATCGTTGATGAATTTACAGGACGTATCATGCCGGGCCGTCGTTTTTCAGATGGACTGCATCAGGCGATCGAAGCAAAAGAGCATGTAAATGTACGTCGTGAAAGCCGTACACTGGCTACCATTACTTTCCAGAACTTCTTCAATAAGTTCGCAAAGAAGGCAGGTATGACCGGTACCGCTCTTACAGAAGAGAAGGAATTCCGTAACATCTATGGAATGGACGTTATCGTGATTCCAACCAACCGTCCTGTTATCCGTAAGGACTTAGATGACGCTGTTTATAAGACCAAGAAAGAAAAATATAATGCAGTTGTTGAAGAAGTTGTAAAGGCACATGAGAAGGGACAGCCGGTTCTGGTTGGTACCATTACCATTGAGACTTCCGAACTTCTCAGCAAGATGCTGACCAAGAAGGGCATTCCTCATAAAGTCCTGAATGCAAAGTTCCATGAATTAGAGGCTGAGATCGTTGCAGATGCCGGTATCCATGGTTCCGTTACCATCGCTACCAACATGGCAGGCCGTGGTACCGATATTAAGCTGGATCAGGAGTCAAAGGATTTAGGCGGCTTAAAGATCATTGGTACAGAGCGTCATGAGTCCCGTCGTATTGACAACCAGCTGCGTGGACGTTCCGGACGTCAGGGAGACCCAGGTGAGTCCAGATTTTACCTGTCCCTGGAAGATGACCTGTTAAGACTGTTCGGTTCTGAGCGTCTGATGCATATGTTTGAGGCAATGGGCGTACCGGAAGGTGAGCAGATCGAGCATAAGATGCTTTCCAATGCTATTGAGAAGGCTCAGATGAAGATCGAGGGCAATAACTACGGTATCCGTGAGCAGCTGCTTAAATTTGACGAAGTAAACAATGAGCAGCGTGAAGTTATCTACAAAGAGCGCCGCAAGGTTCTGGATGGGGATAACATGCGTGATCTGGTTCTGAAGATGATCACTGACATTGTAGAGAATGCAGTAGATATGTCTGTTTCTGATGAAGATACAGCAGAGAAATGGGATCTCACTGAGTTAAACAATCTCCTTCTGCCGATCATTCCATTAAAGTCTGTTGTACTGACAGATGAGCAGAAGAAGTCCATGAAGAAGAACGAATTAAAGCACACCTTAAAGGAAGCTGCCATCAAGCTGTATGAGACAAAGGAAGCTGAATTCCCTGAGCCAGAGCAGATCCGTGAGATCGAGCGTGTGGTTCTTCTGAAGGTTATTGACAACAAGTGGATGTCACATCTGGATGATATGGATGCTCTCCGTGAAGGAATTGGCTTACAGGCATATGGCCAGAGAGATCCGGTTGTTGAGTACAAGATGCAGGGCTATGAGCTGTATGAGGCTATGATGGCTGCGATCCAGGAAGAAACTGTACGTATCCTGTTCCACATCCGTGTAGAGCAGAAGATCGAGAGAGAGTCTGCTGCCAAGGTTACAGGTACCAACAAGGATGCAACTCCGATCGCTCCAAAGAAACGTGATGAGCAGAAGATCTATCCAAACGATCCATGCCCATGTGGTTCCGGAAAGAAATATAAACAGTGCTGCGGACGTATTAAATAAGTCCTATATGAACGAATTGAAAAATCTTCCTGCGTGGCAGTAAACCATGCAGGGGGATTTTTGCAAAATAATTAAAAATTTATAATAAGAAAGCGGGTGAAGCTGTGGTTGAGTTAGACAATTTTAAATATACGTTATCAACGTATGACAAACCATTAGTGGAAGTGAGGGATTCACTTTGACCTGGATAATAAGGTCAGACGAATCGACGAATTAGATAAATCCATGGAAGAGCCGGGATTTTGGGATAATCCGGAGCGCTCTACCAAACTGGTGCGGGAAGCAAAACACTTAAAAGACGAAGTTGATACTTTCCGTGAACTGGAGCAGGAATATGAAGACATCCAGACCATGATCCAGATGGGTTATGAGGAAAATGATGCTTCTCTGATCCCTGAGATCCAGGAAATGTTAGATCATTTTTCAGAGACCCTGGAAAAGATGCGTATGAAGCTTCTGCTTTCCGGCGAATACGATGGCTATGATGCCATTTTACGTCTGAATGCAGGTGCAGGCGGAACAGAGTCCTGTGACTGGTGCAGCATGCTGTACCGTATGTACTGCCGTTGGGCTGAGAAAAAGGGCTTTAAGGTAGAAGTCCTTGACTATCTGGACGGTGATGAAGCAGGTATCAAATCTGTTACCATTCAGATCAGCGGGGAAAATGCCTATGGCTATCTCCGTTCCGAGCACGGTGTACACCGTCTGGTACGTATTTCCCCGTTTAATGCAGCAGGCAAGAGACAGACTTCTTTCGTGTCCTGTGATGTGATGCCGGATATTAAAGAAGACATTGATATTGAGATCAATCCGGACGATATCCGTATTGATACCTACCGTTCCAGTGGTGCCGGTGGACAGCATATCAATAAGACCTCTTCTGCGATCCGTATTACCCATTATCCTACAGGTATCGTTGTTACCTGCCAGAATGAGCGTTCCCAGTTCCAGAATAAGGACAAGGCAATGCAGATGTTAAAGGCAAAGCTGTATATGCTTCGCCAGGAGGAACAGGCAGCAAAGGCAGCCGGTATCCGTGGTGACGTAAAGGACAATGGCTGGGGAAGCCAGATCCGCTCTTATGTCCTTCAGCCTTATACTATGGTAAAAGACCATCGTACAGGGGAAGAAAGCGGAAATGTAGATGCTGTTTTAGATGGCTCTATTGACAACTTTATCAGTGCTTATCTGCGCTGGATGAGTCTTGGCTGTCCGAATAAAAATGCCATGTCAGACGATCAATAAGCATACGCATAATAAATTTACAAAGACTGCTGTAAGACGAAAAGCTATTTTACAGCAGTCTTTTTTATGTGTTATAGATGGATCTGAAATATTGTATACTTTGTTCTTAATTTAACATAAGAAAGTGGTTGCAATTCCCATAAAAGTATGTTAATATCTTCCTCATGAATACAGATGTGTTCGCGATACGGACATGGACAGGAAGGAAGAAAAGGGTTCATGGAGGACAAAAGTAAGTATTTTGTTGTAAAACAAAAGGCAGTGCCGGAAGTACTTTTAAAAGTCGTAGAGGCAAAGAAACTTCTGGAAACAGTAAGAGCCATTACTGTGCAGGAAGCTGCAGACCGGGTAGGGATCAGTCGCAGTTCTTTTTATAAATATAAGGACGATATTTTTCCTTTCTATGATAACACAAAGGGAAAAACGATTACACTGGTAGTTCAGATGGATGACAGACAGGGACTTTTAAGTGACCTGCTTCATGTGGTTGCAGTGTACCGGGCAAATATCCTTACCATCCATCAGAGTATTCCGGTCAACGGAGTCGCTACTTTGACACTGAGTGTGGAAGTAAGGG
>ENA-ORRO01001786-ORRO01001786.1-human-gut-metagenome-genome-assembly--contig:-NODE-1786-length-14395-cov-3.919386_pt1 | contig 14395 bp, 9 predicted proteins | sample MGYA00242176_ERZ509136 | MGnify/ENA primary metagenome ERZ509136 (study PRJEB26280, sample SAMEA2338644) | human gut metagenome | biome: human gut; feature: human-associated habitat; material: faeces...
TTGGCTAATTTATCCTAAACCTTCATTACTTGGTTTTTGTTCTGAATTTTCTCAAAAATCCAAAGGTCTAAACCAGACCTTTTATTTTCTGAATTTTCAGGGTTTTACATACTGTTTAATCTTCAATTATCAAGGATCTCATTTCGTTGTCAGACTTGTTTGCTGCAACGGTTATTTATTATAACCGGTTGTTTTTCATTTGTCAACAACTTTTTTAATTTATTTTTTTGTTTCTTTCGAAACATTTGCTGCTCTCTCAAGCGCGAAAATTATAATAGCAAATCCCCAACCGTTTGTCAACAACTTTTTTCAGGTTTTTACAATTTTATTTTGCAGACATGATTTGTGTTTTTTGTTTCCCTACAAATTATGTTATAATCAAATACGAAACTTTGCGCCTTCCTTTAACGGTAGAATGGAGATCTCCATGAAGATTACAAATGAAAAACAACAATACTATGGACTGGATCTTTTAAAGTTTATTATGGCAGTTCTGGTAGCTGCCAGACATGTGATCCAGATCTATTATCCCGCTGAAAGCAAATGGCGTCTGGTGATCGGATGCTGGCTGTCCAATCTGGCGGTTCCCATTTTCTTTCTGATTGCAGGATTTCTTCTGTTTCAGAAGATACCCGCTCAACTGCCTAATGATACAAACACAACTGATACCGATATAAAAAACAGTTGGCCCATTGCCAGGCGTTATATATGCCGCATCCTGAAACTGTATATCCTCTGGTGTATGATCTGCTGGCCTATTGACATTTACAACTGGGTCCAGGGAAATGAGACCATTGCCCAAGCAGTCCTTTTTTATCTGCACTCTTTCTTTATGTCAGCTACCATTACCCAGCTGTGGTACCTGCCAGCTCTGGCCATAGCCAGTTTTATCGTCTGGCTGTTTTACAGAGCGAAATCCAAAACCTGGATGCTGCTCCTTTTTACAGGGATCCTTTTTATTTTGGGATGTATCTGTGACAACCGTGTTCTTTTAGAGCATACGCCTGAAACACTTCAGGCAATACTTCAAGCTTTTGTCCGGTGGTACACGCCCCGGTTCATGACTATGCGAAACGGCGTTTTTTATGGAAGCTTTTATGTAGCTCTTGGTGCCTGGTCTGCAAAGAGGGAACGGCATCTGTCACCTGTACCGGCCGCTTTGGGAAGCCTTTTCTTTCTAAGTGTAATGTACATAGAAGTTTCCCTCTGCTCCAATGCCAATATGGTATTATCAGCAGCACCTGCCGTCGTCTGCCTTACAGAACTGGCATTAAACCTTACCGGAACTGGTTCCAGATTTTTCCTTTTTTTACGGGAACAAAGTGAATGGATCTATTTCTCCCATTACTATTTCATCCATTTGTTTACCTGGACCATTCATTATAATCCACTTCCTATGACTAAAACAAACATTATGCTTTCCGTTCTGGTCTCCATGTTCCTGTTTACATTGCTTATATCATTTCTGTCCCACAGGAAGCATGGCAAATGGCTGAGGGCACTCATTTAGATCAGCGGATGCGCCACTGGCGTCTCCTCGATATGCCTGGCAACAATTAAGGCTGATGCAAAAAAGATCCTATCTCTTCTGCATCAGCCTTTTCCTGACTTTATTTACTTAATTCTACTTACTTAAATGCTGCTACCAGCTCTTCTGCATCATCATATCCCTGTCTCTGCAGTTCGCCGATATACCATTCGGTTACAGGTTCTACGATTGCCTTAAAGGAGTCGATATCCAGTTCATCATTATCAACCACTTCTACGCCATTCTTGGACTGCCACCTGGATAAGATCTCGTCATCTCCGGCGCGGTTGATCTCACGCTCATACTGAACAGCTAATTTTCCGCACTCATCTACTACTGCCTGCTGCTCAGGAGTTAAACTGTCATAGATATCCTGATTAATGCAGAAGAACAGACAGTCATAGTTTGCATTCCAGAGAGATACATATTTCTGTACTTCCTGTACACTGGCTGCATCGATTGCTGGAAGCGGGTTTTCCTGGCCATCTACGGTTCCCTGCTGAAGAGCGGTGTATGTCTCGGACCAGTTCATATTGGTGGCATCTGCGCCCCAAAGCTCATAGCACTTCATCAGAAGGTTAGAACCTGCTACTCGCAGCTTCAAATTCTTCATATCTTCTACAGAATGTACCGGACGGACACTGTTGGTCAGCTGGCGGAAGCCATTTTCTGCCATTCCCATACAATGTAAGCCATAGGAAGATAAGATCTCATCCATTTTCTGTCCTGCTTCCCCGTCCAGTTTTGCGTCTGCATCTTCTACAGAGTCGAAAAGATATGGCAATGAAACTACGTTAAAACGTGGATCAAATGCAGAATAGATCAGGTTGCTGTGCATGGAGATCTGTACCGGGTCACCGTTCATCAGCGCCTGGATGCCTTCGGACTGGTTACCGCCGGTCAGCTGGTCTGCTGCATATACTTCTACTTTTACTTTTCCGCCGGTTGCCTGTTCCATTAACTCACCGAATTTACGGCCGGCCTGTGCCCAGGTACTGGTCTCTGTGGTGGAACAGGTGAAATTCCAGGTCATTTCCGGCCAGTTTAAGTCACTGTGGTCTTCTACCTGGTATGCAGATGTGCTTCCGGTGCTTTCTGCGCCTGCTGCTTTTGCTGCATTATCGGTGAAAATGTGTACCAGGTCTTCTGCATCTTCATATCCCTGGTTCTTTAACTCATTGATGAACCACTCGGTTACCGGCTCTGCTGCATTCTTAAAGGACTCTACATCCAGATCCTCGTATTTTACAACTTCTACGCCATTCTTTGACTGCCAGCGTTCTAAGATCTCCTCGTCACCGGCGCGGTTAATCTCACGCTCATAAGCAACTGCCTTGCGGCCTGCTTCGTCAACTACCTTCTGCTGCTCCTGGGTCAGACTGTCATAAATGCCCTGATTGATACAGAAGAACAAGCAGTCATAATTTGCATTCCAGAGAGATACATATTTCTGTACTTCCTGTACGCTGGCTGCGTCGATCGCTGGAAGTGGGTTTTCCTGTCCGTCTACTGTCTTCTGCTGAAGAGCAGTATAAGTCTCGGACCAGTTCATATTGGTGGCATCTGTGCCCCAAAGTTCATAACACTTCATTAAAAGGTTGGAACCTGCTACACGAAGCTTCAGGTTCTTCATATCTTCTACAGAATGTACCGGGTGAACGCTGTTGGTCAGCTGGCGGAAACCATTTTCTGCCATTCCCATACAATGCAGGTCATAGCTTTCCAGGATACTTACCAGTTCTTCTCCTGCAGGTCCGTCTAAAACAGCATCCGCTGCTTCTACAGAGTCAAACAGATATGGCAGTGAAACTACGTTAAAACGTGGGTCAAATGCTGAGTAGATCAGGTTGCTGTGCATGGAAATCTGTACCGGGTCGCCGTTCATCAGTGCCTGGATACCTTCGGACTGGTTGCCACCGGTCAGCTGGTCCGCTGCATATACTTCTACTTTGATCTTGCCGCCAGTTGCCTGTTCCATTAATTCACCAAACTTACGCCCGGCCTGGGCCCAGGTACTGGTCTCTGTGGTAGAGCAGGTAAAGTTCCATGTCATTTCCGGCCAATCCAGATCACTGTAATCTTCAATGGTATTAAAATCCTCATTATCTGTGGCTGTAGTACCGCTGTCACCGCCTGTGGTCGTTCCATTTTCAACCGCTGCCGCACTTCCTAATGCTGCTGGAAGGAAAGTGGAAATTCCCGGGATATAGGTGATCATAAGCAGAACCACGATACATGCAGCTACCATAGGTACAACTGCACGGGAGATCTGCTGTAAAGTTACCTGTAAACCATTCTTCAGCTTTACACCGATGGCTACAAACAGGTTGACACCAACTGGCGGTGTTACCTGACCGATTGCCAGGTTGACGGTTGCCATAATACCAAAGGCGATCACATTGTAGCCCAACTGCTTGCATACAGGAAGCATGATCGGGATGAAAATGTACATGGCTGAGTTTGCGTCAATAAAGCAGCCTGCGATCAGGAAGATCACATTGCAGATCAGCAAGAAAGTGAACTGATTGCCTGCTACTTTTGCCAGCAGCTGGGAAGCTGCAGCAGAGATACCAAAACGGGTACATACAAAGGAGAACAGGGACGCACATGCTACAATAAGCATGATGCCGCCGGTAGTCTTTGCAGAGTCAATAAGGATATCCCAAAGATCTTTTAATTTTACTTCTTTATAAATTACCATACCTACAAAAAGGCCATATACAACAGAAACGGCTGCTGCCTCAGTAGGTGTGAAAATACCGCCGTAAATACCGCCAAGGATGATAACTGGCATTAAAAATCCCCAGAATGCGTCTTTAAATGCGTCCAGACGTTCTTTTGCAGATGCCTTCTGTACATTGGACGGAACGACATGGTTTTTACGCACTTCTAACATTACCACTACGATCAGTGCAAGTCCCATGAGAATTCCAGGAACAATACCAGCCATGAACATGTCACCAATAGAAACGCCGGTAATGGAAGCATACACAACGAAGGCGATACTTGGCGGGATGACAATGGCAATGGAGCTGGCAGTTGCCATTAATGCAGTAGAGAATGGAGCGGAGAAGCCGCCTCTTTCTACCATAGCTGGGATCAGAACTGCGCCTAATGCTGCTACCGTTGCAGGACCGGAACCGGAGATCGCGCCGAAGAAGCAGGCAACGATGATACATACATTTGCAATGCCGCCTTTGCGGTGTCCAACACAAGTGTCAACGAAACGGATCAGTCTGGTGGAAATACCGGCCTTTGCCATAATGTTTCCGGATAATACGAAAAACGGGATAGCAAGAAGCAGGAATTTGCTGATACCGGAGTAAATGTTAGTTGCTACAATGGTTAAAGAAGTTCCTGAATACAGAATCGCTGCTGCGGATGAAAGTCCCAGGCAGATAGAGATCGGAACATTTAAAACCAGTAAAACGAAAAAGGTGATAAAAAGAACTGCACTTACCATTTATTTATCCTCCTTTTTCATATCATTCTTTTCTGCTGCGTTTGTTTTTGCACATTCATCCACACAATACTCAATAAAGTGCAGGACCATGCACACGGAACCAATGGGTACGAAGGACCAGAAGATCCATTCCGGCCAGTTTAATACGAAGGTTCGTTTCTGGTTGGCAAGCTGTGCCAATACCTTGTCCATACCGTAATAGCATAAAATTCCCATAAAAGCCACGGAAAAAAGTGTGATGAGAATGATCACTGGCTTTTTACATGACTTTGGCAGGCGCTCTGTTACCAAGTTTAAACCTACCAGACCTCCCTCTCTTGCAGACAATGCTGCGCCTATAAGGGTGATCAGAACAAAAATTGCAACCACCAGTTCCTCTGTAAAAGACCATGACTGGTGGATCACTTTACGTGAAAACACGTTTCCTACTGTCAGTACAAGGATCATGATCATGGTAGCTGCCAGAACTGCTTTTTCAACCAGCGCTACAAAGTCCATAAGCTTTTTGTACCCTTTCATACTGCTCTCCTCCTAAATATGTAATGCTTTTACCTGTGTAAGATCCTGTGTTATTTCCGCTTTTTCTGTATCATTCTTTTGCATGATGCATCAGTGAATATAAAAAATCCGCCCCTTAAGATCTAAGGGACGGATGATTAACTGATCCTGTCAGAAGTTTTCACTTTTCACGGAAAGTAAAACACCTGTAGTATCGTATAAACATACGCTGCTGCCGCTTATGCGGATCTTATGAAAATACAGGTCCTGTGGCTCTTGCTCTCAGTCAATCGAAGCCTGCCTTTATTTTCATAACAGGTTATTAATAATGTACGTATTATTGTACACGTATTCTCAAAAAACGTCAACCGCTTTTTATTTTTTAAAGATGGTCTGTAAGATCTTCCTGTATTGACAATGCAAACATTTAGATGTACTATCAACTATATAGATGTATATACATCTTCTTTTTAGAAAGGATCGTTAAATCTATGGATGATACACAGCGTAAAATAACAAAAATAGCCAGAGAAGCTGCCAAATTTACAGTCCAGACCATGAAAGCCGAGGGCATCGGCACAGCTGAATTTGACTTTATCCATCTGGTCCGCCACAAACCGGGAATCACCCAGGCAGAAATCCGTGAAACCTTAAAGATCGACAAAGGAGCCGCTGCCCGCCGGGCTGCAAGCCTGGAAGCAAAGGGCTATCTGGTACGAAAACCAAATCCTGAAGATAAACGCAGCCAGCTTCTTTTTGCCACAGAAAAAGCGGAAGAACTGAAAAACTCCAAAGCAAGTATTGAAGACGCTTTTTATGACTGGCTCATTGCTGATCTCTCAGAAGCAGACCGCAGGGAATTCTGCCGCATCCTGGATATCCTTTACTGGAAATCCAAGGAAGAACGGAGAGTAGACTTTACCCATGTATCGGCATGGACCAATGAAAAACTTTCCCGGATCCCCAGCGAAGAAATGACCGATCAAAAAATACCAGATAAAGAAATACTAAATAAAGAACTGCCCCCAAAAAAGGCTCCGGAAAAAGAACCACAGGAAGGAGAACTCTCACATGAGTAAACAATCTGCACCCCCCATATGCAAACATCCAGACCATGTCACCAGTTATTTTTCCATGCAAAAGGGAATTTTAGCTGTTATCACAGTGTCCGGTCTTATTTACAATCTTGGACTTATGGCCCGTCCCTGGTTTGAAGGCCAGATGATACAGTGCCTGTTTTTTATCCAGAAAGGCCAAAGTCATTTTTCAGATATGCTGAAACTGGCATCTGCTTATTTTATTGCCATTTTTACGGTACAGATCTCCCGTTTCATCAAACGTCTGTATGTGCGCCGCTTCGCCAACAACATCAACCGCAGTATGAAACAGACGTATTATAACAACCTGGTCCATACGGATACCTCCGATCTGAAAAATGTCAATACCGGAAATGCCATGACAAAAGCTTTATCCGACGTAGACGCATGTTCCGAAGGGATCCGTAAATTTACAACTGAGATCTTCGATACAGGTGTAGCACTGTTTTCCTATGTTTTCATGCTTTTCGCCTACGACTGGAAACTGGCTCTTTTGTGCCTTATCTTCCCTCCTGTTTCCTATGTGATCGCAGAAAGGATGAAAGTCGTTGTCCTGAAAACAGGTGCTGCCTGCAAAGAAAGCGCCGGACGTTTAAATGCCGCAACCTTAGACCGCATCCAAAACGCCATTACCTACCGTATTTACGGCTGTGAGACCCAGAGAAATAAAGATTATGAAGCCCACCTGGCTGATTACGAAAAAGCCTCTGTACGTGCGGATCTGCCGGTAGCGGCCCTGCCTCCTATTTATAAGCTTATTTCCATGACCGGCGTCCTTCTCATCTTTTATTTTGGAAGTAAAAATGTAATGGGAACCGGCTGGACTTCCTGGGATATTGCCGCTTTCAGCGCTTTCCTTTCCTGTTTTTCCAGGCTGTCTGTAAAATCTTCCCATGCAGCCAAGCTTTTTAATGCTATCCAGAAAGCCCAGGTTTCCTGGAAGCGTATCCTTCCTTTTATGAAAGCAGGAAAAGAAGACAAACCTCTGCCAGCTTCCAGCCTTGGACAGGTAAACGCAAGATCCCTTGGATTTTCCTATGAAAACAGCGCTCCTCTTTTCAAAGATCTGACATTCCAGGCTTCTCCTGGTGAGATCATTGGTATTACCGGCCCGGTTGCCTGCGGAAAATCCACATTAGGACGGATCTTCCTCTGCGAGCATCCTTACACCGGCTCCCTCACCTTTAACGGTAAGGAATTTTCTTCCCTTTCACCAGATGTGCGCAATTCTCTGGTGGGATACTTAGGACATGAACCGGATCTGTTAAGTGATACCATTAAAAACAATGTTTTACTTGGGGATCAAAAGGATCTGTGGAAATACTTAGAAGCTGTATGCCTGGAAGATGAGGTACGTCATATGCCTCAGGGTGAAGATACAGTAACCGGTGAAACGGGCCTCCGTCTTTCCGGCGGACAGCAGAAGCGGCTGGCTCTGGCCCGTACACTGGCCCATCCCCGCCCGATCCTGATCTTAGATGATCCATTTTCCGCCTTAGACAAGACAACAGAAGTAGAAGTGTTTGAACACCTGCGTCAAATGGTGCCGGACAGCATTATCTTTCTCATCTCCCATCGCCTGTATCTGTTCTCGGAAACAGACGGCGTGATCTGGATGGATAATGGAACAGCAGAATTTTCTTCCCATAAAAAACTGTTGAAAGATAATAGTGCTTACAGAGAATTATATCAGCTTCAAACCGACTATTCCGTTGCAAAACCAACGGAAAGTGCGATTGAAAGGGGGATCTGCTGACTATGAAAACAGAACATTCTGTCCTTAAGGTTATTTTACGCACTGTAAAACAGAATAAGGGAATGTGCGTAACTTTATTTGCTGCTGTGTTGGGATCTGCTGTCTTTGCCCTTCTCCCGCCGCTGGTACTGGCAAAAGCCATTGACTATCTTACAGCCGGCCAGACCTTTCCTTTTGCTCTGGCTCTGTCCTATTTTGGACTGCTTTTATTAACAAATGCTGCCACCTCTTTGCGTGAAAGCCTTTTGACGATCTTCGGGCAGCGCATTACGCATGGACTGCGCACTGTTTTATGCCAGAAGATCAGCCTTCTGCCTGCAGACTCTTTTGTTTCCCATGACTCAGGAGCCATTGCTTCCCGTTTTGTAGGTGATGTGGATACAGTAGAGGAACTTTTTACTTCCGGTATCATCAGCATGTTTGCAGACGCCTGCCAGCTTTGCGGTATTTTCTTTGTGATCTTTACGAAAAACCGCGGTCTGGCTATTCTGCTGCTTTTTGTGCTCCCCGCTGTATTTTTCTACACCCGTCATGTACAAAAACGCATGCTTGCATCCCAGTTAAGTAACCGTGCTGCCATTGCAAAAGCCTCTGGTCATGTACCGGAGACACTGCGCTGTATCCGCACCATTCACAATCTTCACAAAGAAATGTATATGGAAGAAAAATACAGTAAATTTCTGGAAGACAGCTATAAGGCAATTGATAAAACAAATTTTTATGATGCTATTTATTCACCGGTCATCCTTATTTCCAATTCAATTACCATCGCCATTGTTATGATCTTATCTGCTTTTGGAAATGGGGAAGTCCAGCTGTTTTTCGGAATGTCTGCCGGTACTGCTGCCGCTGTTATTTCCTATATTACCCAGGTATTTACACCTCTTGAAAGTATTGGTATGGAAATACAGACCATTCAGTCTGCTGCTGCCGGAGTACACAGGATCAATGAATTTTTGCAGCTTCCGGAACGTACCAAAGCTAGGGAAACAAACACTTCCAGACCGGATCCGGCTGCATGCCCGGTAGAACTTCAGAATGTAACCTTCCGTTATGAGGAAAGTGACCCGGATATTCTACAGTCCCTCAGTTTTTCTGTAAAAGAAGGGGAACAGGTTACTTTGACCGGACGTACCGGTGCCGGAAAAAGTACTATTTTTAAACTGCTTTTAGGACTTTATACACCTCAGAAAGGAAACGTTCTTATTAACGGACAGCCTGCCGATGCACTCTCTGAAAACCAGAGACGAAAGATCATCAGCTGTGTAGAACAGAATTTTTCCATGGTTCCCGGAACGATCCTGGACCAGATCACCTTGTTTGACCCGGATATCACATTGGAACAGGCCCAGACTGCCGCAGGTCTTACAGGACTGGATGAAGTTATACGCAGTTTCCCGGAAGGCTACAACACTCCCTGCAAACCAGGTCTTTTCTCCCAGGGACAATGGCAGCTGCTTTCCATTGCCAGGGCTGTTGCAACCAACCCCCGCATCCTTTTATTAGATGAGATCACGGCAAATCTTGACGCAGACACAGAACAGACCGTTCTTTCTGCTTTAAACCGAGCCGGAAACGGACGTACCGTGCTTTCCATCAGTCACCGGTTATATGAAAAAAATGGCGGACGGCAGATTGCGATCTGACGCCCGCTGGGATTTCATTTTTCAGCTGTAGAATGATCCAGGTCACTCTGGCAAATCCTACAGCTTTTTTCTTATATTTCTCCAAAATACCGTTGAAAGGACCACCGCGATATAGTCTGTAATTGCCTGACCGTATATCACGCCTTCTAATCCTGCGATCAGCTGCAGGATGTAAAGCAGCGGGATCAGGAGGACGCCCTGACGCATAACGGAAAGGATGGTTGCAGGCAATGCGTAATTTACAGACTGCATACAGTTCATATTTACAAAAAGCATGCCGATCACAGGACCGGAAAGCATGTATGCAATCAGCATCTTTACCCCATAATAAACCACCTCATCATCACTGATGAACATGCGGATAATAGGCTCTTTTCCCACAAAATACAGCAGTGTGGCCGCAACTCCGGCTATCAGGCAGCAGATCTTCGTAAAGCGTTCTACTTCCCGGAAGCGGCTGATATTTCCAGCTCCATAGCTGTAACCCAACAATGGCTGTACTCCGTTTGCCAGTCCCATTTGCAGGAAAGTAATGAACATATTGGCTTTAAAAACAATACCGATGGCTGCCACCGGTGCATTTCCATATTTTACCAAAATCTGGTTGACTACAATGGTGGAAACGCTCATGAGAACAGAAAAGATAGCAGTTGGGAAGCCGGTAGTGCAGACTCTCTGCGGGATATTTTCTCCTAAAGTAAAGTCTTTTGGAAGAATGGACAGCTGACCGGATCTCTTTAAGAAATACCATACAAAGTACAGACTTGCCAGGATATTTCCGATGGTAGTTGCAATAGCCGCACCGGCAGCTCCCATATGCAGACCAGAGATAAACAGGGGGTCTAATACAATATTTGCAATGGTTCCCACCATGCTTCCGATCATAGCTTCTTTACTGGCACCTTCTGCCCGGACTACAAAGCTGGCTGCCGCAGACCAGATGATAAAGGGAGCGCCCCAGGCAATGTAATGGATGTAACCTTTAGCGTATTCATAGGTTTCTGTATTTGCGCCAAAAATATGTAAGATGGGGGACATAAATGCAAATAAAATAACTGCAATTATGATGCCTACTGCTAAACTGGCATAGGTGATAAATGCGGTAGTGTTCTTTACTTTTTTGGGTTTTCCCTCTCCCATTGCCATGGATGCCACGGCGCTTCCGCCCATTCCAAACATATTGGCAAAAGCCATAAGGAGAATGAAAATAGGGTTTGTCAGACTGACTGCCGCTACCTGAAGTGCATCTCCTGTCTGTCCTACGAAAAAGGTATCTGCCATGTTATAAACGACTGTAACCAGACTGCTGATCACACTTGGGATCGCCATGGCGGCTACTGCTTTTGACACCTTCATAGAACGCATCAGTTCCTGGTCTGTACCCGTTTCTTTTGAATGTTCCATTTTGATCTTCTTCCTTTCTGTATTTCCTTTTCCCCTCAGATGTATATATCTGTCTGTTATCTACGGGGAACTTTCGTTATTAATTTGCTTCATCCAGATTTTTAAGCATACGCTCTCCGATTTCAATAAAGATCTGTCTTTCCTCTTCTGTAATACCTTTTAATAAAATGCTTTCCGACTCGCCTATTTCAGCAGCGATCAGATGACGGATTTCTTCGGCCTTGGACGTAAATTCGATCCGTTTTAAACGGGCATCCTGCTTTTCACTGACACGGCAGATCAGTTCTTTCTTTTCCAGGGCCTTTAATACTTCTGTAGCCGTAGATGGACGGAGACCAAATTCTTTTTCTATATCTTTCTGATAAATAGAATGTTTCTGTCCTTCCACTAAAATAAAATTTAAAATATTCCCCTGCGCCCCGCTCATTCCCAGTGTTTCCTGTAAAGCTGCAGATCTGCGGCGCAGACGGTTAGATATACGGTTAATGACTTTTCCTGTTTCCATATGACTGTACTCCTGTGTTTTTGTAATTAGTTCGGTTCCTAAGTATTTTAGATAAAAAAATTTCAGAAGTCAAGGATTATTTACTGCTGTTATATCTCTGACTTCTGAAATATGTTGTCGTTTATTACTTATAAATACCGCACATTTATGATCCTACGCCTGTGCTAACAGGCGGAATCTCCTATTAATCACTGTTCCAGATATTTCTTCACATATTTTCCTGTATAGGAAACCGGGCTTTCTGCCACTTCTTCGGGAGTTCCTTTGGCAATGACAGTTCCTCCCTTGTCGCCGCCTTCAGGACCGATATCGATGATATAGTCTGCTGTTTTGATCACATCCAGGTTGTGTTCAATGACAACAACGGTATTTCCACCGTCGGACAGGCGGCGAAGGATCTCGATCAGCTTGTGGACATCGGCAAAATGAAGGCCTGTAGTAGGTTCATCCAGGATATAAATGGTCTTTCCGGTACTGCGCTTGGAAAGTTCGGTAGCAAGTTTGATACGCTGGGCTTCACCACCGGAAAGTTCGGTAGATGGCTGTCCCAGACGGACATAACCAAGACCTACATCATATAAGGTCTGGATCTTTCTGGTAATGGAGGGCACATTTTCAAAGAATTTCAACGCATCTTCTACTGTCATATCCAGGACATCATAGATGCTCTTTCCTTTGTATTTTACCTCCAGTGTCTCACGGTTATAGCGCTTTCCGCCGCAGACTTCACAGGGCACGTATACATCCGGAAGGAAGTGCATCTCGATCTTGATGATACCATCGCCGGAGCAGGCTTCACAGCGACCACCTTTTACATTGAAACTAAATCTGCCCTTGTTGTAGCCCTTTGCTTTTGCATCTGCTGTAGAGGCAAACAGGTCCCGGATCAGGTCAAATACACCGGTATAGGTAGCCGGATTGGAACGTGGGGTACGTCCGATCGGGGACTGGTCAATAGCTATAATCTTATCTAACTGCTCTACTCCTTCAATGCATTTATGCTTTCCAGGAATGGTCCTTGCGCGGTTTAACTTCTTTGCAAGGGCTTTATATAAGATCTCGTTTACAAGAGAACTTTTACCGGAACCGGATACACCGGTCACACAGGTCATCACGCCCAGCGGGAAGGAAACATCGATCTTTTTCAGGTTATTCTCTTCTGCTCCCCGCACCGTGATCCAGCCCGTTGGAGTTCTGCGCTGATCAGGAACCGGGATCTGCAGACGGCCGCTGAGATAGGCACCGGTTATTGACTCCGGGTTTTTCATGATCTCTTCTGCAGTTCCCACTGCAACGATCTGTCCACCATGTTCCCCGGCTCCAGGTCCGATATCCACAATGCAGTCTGCTGCACGCATGGTATCTTCGTCATGTTCTACTACCAGAACGCTGTTTCCCAGGTCACGCAGATGCAATAAAGTTTTTAACAATTTATCATTATCTCTCTGGTGAAGTCCGATACTCGGCTCATCCAGAATATAAGCTACTCCCACCAGACCAGAACCGATCTGAGTCGCCAGGCGAATCCTCTGGGCTTCACCGCCGGAAAGTGTGCCCGTAGCACGGGAAAGTGAAAGATAATCCAGCCCCACATCAATAAGGAAGCTGATGCGTGCCCTGATCTCTTTTAAAATCTGCTTTCCGATCAGCAGCTGCTGTTCGGAGAGTTCGAGGTTCTGCATAAACTTCTGCAGATTGTCGATGGAAAGGGATGTTACTTCAAAAATATTTTTATCTCCGACCGTCACACCAAGCGACGTCGGTTTCAGACGCTGGCCATGGCACGCCTGGCACGGGGTCACACGCATGAAGGTTTCGTATTCCTGTTTTGTAGAATCCGATCCGGTCTCACGGTAGCGGCGCTCTACATTTTTGATCAGCCCCTCAAAAGCCACATCGTACACACCGACGCCGCGCTGACCGCGGTAATGCACCTTGACGGATTTTCCGTTCGTTCCGTAAATCAGGATATCGTGGATTTTTTTCGGATATTCACAAAACGGGGTGGAAAGTGAAAAATCGTACTCCTCTGCGAGCGCATCGAGAACGGCTCTCGTATAGCTCGATTTGTCCGTGCAGGACTGCCAGCCGAGCACGGTGATGGCTCCGTCTGCGATGGATACGGTCTTATCCGGAATCATCAGATCCTCATCGAATTCCATTTTATAACCAAGTCCGAAACAGGTCGGGCACGCGCCGAACGGATTGTTGAAGGAAAAGCTTCTCGGCTCAATCTCCTCCATGCTGATGCCGCAGTCCGGGCAGGAAAAGCTCTGGCTGAAGGTAATCGGCTGGCCGTCAATCACATCCACGGTCATCAGCCCTTTGGATAATTCCAGTACATTTTCGATAGAATCAGACAAACGCTTCTCGATCCCCGGCTTGACCATCAGACGGTCTACCACGATCTCGATATTGTGTTTTTTATTTTTGTCAAGTTTGATCTCCTATCATGTCTTGGGCGGCATCATTTCGCCGATGGATGGTATTGGTCCTTC
>ENA-ORRO01001789-ORRO01001789.1-human-gut-metagenome-genome-assembly--contig:-NODE-1789-length-14372-cov-5.507229_pt1 | contig 14372 bp, 16 predicted proteins | sample MGYA00242176_ERZ509136 | MGnify/ENA primary metagenome ERZ509136 (study PRJEB26280, sample SAMEA2338644) | human gut metagenome | biome: human gut; feature: human-associated habitat; material: faeces...
AGATACCCGTCACGCACCTCCCAGAAAGCGGTATATCCGCTATAATTGCCCGTGGACCGACTGACATTTTCCGGAAGCAAATCTCCCATCCGCCTGCACAGCAGGGAATCGTAGTCTATGGGCTTTGCCATCAAGACCCATTCTTCTCCTCCCAGGCGAATCACATCGCCCGATTGCCCTGTGGCCTTAAGCGGCAGTACGGCGAGCCACAGCAGGATACACAGCACCATCTTTTTCATACGCATCTGACTATAAGGAAAATCTTGTCCTGAAAGATACGAAAAAGAAACGGTTTTTCAAAGCTGTGGAAAGAATTGGCCAAACGCCTCTTCGTTTTCCCGGAAACATCCTTCTGATGTGTACGTCTCTCTTCCCGGAAACGTATGTTTCCCGAGGCAGAAACGTACGTTTTACGGCAGGGAAACATACGTTTTCCTTGTGGGAAACATAGAAAACGCCTTGAAGAACTCCTCACTCCTTCAAGGCGTTTCCAGCTTATCCGTAACACGGAGAAAAGCCCTTTAATAACCGAAAGGAACCCAACAAGGACTCGTGAACAAAAGCCTGTGTACAAAAAACAATACTTGCAAGATGGATGAAAAACATTTGGCCTTCAAAAAAGAAATAAATAATTTAGGGGCGAATGATTGAGTGTCAAAATGACAGAATTAATGATTCCCATAAACTTGATAGAAAACAACTACCTAAAATGACTATTATATGAAAATGGATGCATTTAACACATATATGTCCAACATACCCACTGACTTTTTTAAAAGCTTATGCCTAAAATATGGAAGCGCATATACCTATAAAAAAGGGGAATATATCTCTAAGGAAGGTGATATATTTCCTTACTGGGGATATATAGAATCAGGTATTATAAAATACACTTGCTACAACGTGACAGAAAAAAAAGAATATAATACAGGATTTTCCTTTGCAGGCGAATTTATGGCTGATTATCCCACATGTCTTTATAATATCAAGTCTGAGATTTCCATACAGGCTTTGACAGCTTGCAGAATATATATTTGCCATTCTGAAAGGCTGAAAGAAGAATTTGAGAGAAGCATGGAAAGTCAATATATTGCACGTATCGCAGCAGAACAAATGTGCTTTCAAACCTATTCAAGATATGCCGATTTTTATAGGCTGACTCCAGAAGAACGGTACAGACAACTTATCAAAAGAAGCCCGGGTTTACTTCAACTAGTTTCCATAAAAGAGGTTTCTTCTTACTTGAGAATAACACCTACCCACATGAGCAGAATAAGAAAAATGGTAAGTTTTGACAAGTAATTCTCAACATTTGTTGAGATTTTGGTTTGTAGTCTGCAATAGAATCAGGTATTTTGTTCTTCATAAATACTTTATAGTACCTTTATGTACTAAAAAACAATAGTTGTATGAAGACAAAGAATTTATTTGGAATACTGATGCTGTTCCTTTGTGTATTTAGCTTTTATAGCTGTAAAGATGATGATCAAATACCACAGTTTGAATTTACACCGGAATCATTAAATCAAACGGTTTGGAAAGGGAATATAGCTGATCCAACCTATAATGGTGAAGTGGGTATAAATTTTGAGACTAAAGAAACAGGAGTAATAAATTGCGTAGATCCACAAAATCCGGAATATATATGGTGGAAGGTTTCACGTATGAGGTAAAAGGGAAATACATTTATTTCAAGAACTCTATTATACTTAAAAGCCAACCATGGAGTTTGATAGAAATATCTAAAAACAAAATGATACTCAAATACAATCTGGTTGATATAAAACCTCAATATCAGTCCACATTGGAACTTACAAGAATTGATTAGTTAATCTGACAAGAAAAGCGGCAAGAAATTACTTTGTCGCTTTTTTATTCCAATTCCTATTTAAAATCAAATGCGTCTATCAAGACATTATCCTTAATAAAAAGCTCATGGGTACTTTAGGTTATATAAATGATATGATGCGGAGGGACAAAGAAAACCGAGAACTTCGCAAATTAAATAGGGATAGAATTAAAAAACATTAATAAGTGCCTTGTTTTTATTGTGCTGGATTTTATATCAATGTTTTTTTGTCTAAAAAAACGATATTGAAATAGGAATATATTAAAAATAAGCTACTTATAAGCATTTCTCAAAAAACGAGGTAATGACTTGGAAACAGTCACAAATTCTGCAATATGCGGTAAATTTCTGTCAAACAACTCTTGTCTTAGCGCAAAGATAGTGAAAAGCAACCAAATTCTATTACCGTTTCCCATATTTCTTTTCAAATAATTCTGTATTCTTCTCTCCCCATGCAATCATAGCATCGATGATGGGAATAAGCGTCATCCCCAACGGAGTGATAGCATACTCCGAACGAGGAGGCAGTTCAGGGTAGATGGTCTTCGATACGAGCCCGTCCTCTACCAGTTCCTTCAGTTGCAAGTCGAGCACACGAGGCGTGGCTTCGGGAAATATCTTGTGCAATTCACTGGGACGCAGGGCACGGTGGCGCAGTTCGTCCAAGATGCATGACTTCCACTTGGAATCAATCAGGCTCATGGTCAGCCGCAAGGGACAGTCCAAATCTACGGGTATCTTTCTTTCGTACATGGTTTTATCTTTATTGAATGTTACGCCTGCAAAGGTAAGGATAATATATCGTAACGGGTATATACCGAATAATTTTTCAGTATATGAATAATTTTTCGGTACTTGTGCAAACTGGAGGAATCACCTACCTTTGCAGCATCAAAACAAGATAATCAATTAAACATTAGCATCATGAGAGCAAATATCGAAGAGTACAAGGCAGTGGAAGAAGCTGCCATGAAGTTTGTGAAAAGTGTGGCAGAAGGCAACAGCAAGTATGCCCGCGAATTGTTTATTGACGAAGCCGTCTTATTCGGCTACTTGGACGGGAAGCTGGAGCACGGCAGCATCGAGCAGTTCTACCACAATGTGGACACCGTAGGCGCAGGCGATGACTTCAAGGCACGCATCGACGTGGTGGACGTAGAAGAGACCCTCGCCGTGGTGCGCGTGCTGGAAGAGAAATGGGGAGGCCGTATCGACTTCACCGACTACCTGCTGCTGATGAAGATGGACGGCGAGTGGCGGTGCGTGGCGAAGGCGTACAATCAGAATTCGAATACCATTCAAAAGTAAGGAGGAAGCGTCATGAAGATAACAGTTATTACGGGAAGTCCACGCAAGCATGGCAACAGCTTTGCCATGACGGACGCATTTATCAGGGAAGCGGAGACACTCGGCCACACGGTGCGACGATTTGATGCCGCACTGATGAAGATAGGCGGTTGCCGTGCCTGCCAGACCTGCTTCAAGACGGGCAAGGCTTGTTCGTTCGACGACGATTTCAACCTTATCGCACCTGCCATTATGGAAGCCGATGCTGTTGTATTCACCATGCCAACCTACTGGTATTCCATCCCGGCACAGATAAAGGGTGTGATTGACCGCCTGTTTTCATTCGTGGTGGGCGGAAAGGATATCGCCGGAAAGAAATGCGGACTGATAGCCTGCTGCGAAGAAAACGACGTGACGGTAATGGACGGCATCCGTATGCCGCTGGAACGTTCTGCCGCTCTGCTGAAATGGGAGATGGCTGGCGAAGTGCTTATTACCGGAGTATTGAACGAAGGTGACATCAACAAGACGGACGGCTGCAAGCAAGCGGCTGAACTGGCGCATAAATTCTGAACGTATAAAGGTATTGTTGATTAATGGCAGCCCGAATCAAACGGGCTGCACCTATACCGCCCTGCACGAAGTGGAAACCACCTTGCAGGCAAACGGCATTGAGACGGAATTGCTGTATTTAGGCAAGAAGCCCATAGCGGGCTGCATCGCCTGTGGAGCCTGCATGAATACAGGACATTGTTTCCGCGACGACCTCGTGCAAGAGATACAGAAACGGCTGGATGAATTTGATGCCATCGTCATCGGTTCTCCGGTTTATTACAGTGCACCAACGGGGCAACTCGTTTCGTTCCTGAACCGCCTGTTCTTCGCCACGGAGAACCGCATGGCGGGCAAGCTCGGCGCATCAGTAGTATCGTGCCGCCGTGGTGGAGCCTCCGCCACCTTCGAGCAATTGAATCAATATTTCACTATTGCGAATATGCCTATCGTAGCATCGCAATACTGGAACTCGGTACACGGCTTCACACCCGACGATGTGCGCAAGGACAAGGAAGGCTTGCAGACCATGCGCATCTTGGGGCAAAATATGGCGTGGTTGCTAAAGTGCATTGAAAGCGGACGGAAGAACGGCGTTCGCAAGCCGGAATATGAACCGAGAATGCGGACGCACTTCATCCAAGACAAATATGAATAACCAAACTTAACAAGAAAACTTATAGATTTTTGAGTAGAGGATGTTTCCTGTCCGATTTTGAATTTAACCAATGGGAGGATAGCAAGCGGTTTTGGTCTGCCCCAAACACAAACTTGCTATTTTCCCGTTGGTATTGTTTATAATCCCATGCCCTTGCCTCTCCTAAGCGGTTCAACCGTCCTTTTAACGGATGAGAACAGCCTGCCAAACTGCTCCTTGAACCACTCTCCAATCACTTGCCCGTTGATGGCAAGTGCAAGCTTGGACTTGTCTTTCGGGTCTTTTACCACTTGGAAGCCTGCTTCCTCGGTCGTGAACTTCCGCCTGTGCTCCTCCGAATAGAGTTCGCCCTCATAGAACAACGGCTTGCCGCTGATGAGCGTGGCGGTCTGCCGCTCGTTGAAGCCGACTTTAAGGCAGAACTTCTCCATATACACCAGCTCTTGAAACTGCGGAAACCATTTCTTGGCTTTTTGGATGATGGATTTCAGGAATGATACTTCCTTTTGGTGTTCCGCTTCCTTGTCCGGCATCTCCCTGCGGTGCTTGGCTTGAAGTTCCATCAGTTGGCGGTTGTGTTCCTCCTGCTGCCTCTCAATCTGTTGCTGCAACAACTCAATGCTTTTGTCACGGGCGGCAACCTCGTCTTGCAGGGTGCGGTTGTCGGCTTCCAACTCTTTCAATTTGCCGCTGCCCAAAAGAGAACCGACCTTTGCCACGAGTGCCGCTTTCGCCTCGGTCTTGGCGGCTTCCAGCTTCTCCGACTTGATTTCTTTTTTGACTTCGTCAAGTTCCTGCTTTGCCTGTTGGCGTTCGGTCTGCAACTGCTGCACGTTGGCTTCAAGCTCTCCCGTCTGCCGTTTCAGGTCACGGTAGTATTGGGCGGTGGTTGTGTGCCGTGCTTCCGAACCTCGTATGCCACGCTGCAATCCGTACTTCGCCATCGCTGCGGCGTAGCTGTCGTGGTAAGCGACAAGCCTTTCACGGGTCAGGAGGTCATCGGCACACAAACGCACGGCGTTGGCTTTCTTGCGGTAGGTGCGTTTGCTGTCCGCTTGTTTCTTCTTGGCTTTCCTGCGCTCTCCCGTCACTATCAGTACGACCGTTGCATGGATGTGCGGCGTGTGTTCGTCCATGTGCAGCACTGCCGAAACGGTGTTCTCCCTGCCGAATGTGCGGTGCAGCCATTGCAGGTTGTCATCGCACCATTCACCCAGCCTGCCTTCGTCCTGCACTCTCACCATATCTTCATGCGAACCCGAAAGCACGATGCGGATTGCCCGTACTTGGTTGTTTCCGATTTTGCGTGTCAACCCCGCTTCTTCTAATCTTCTCTGAATAGCTGCCGAACGGTCTTTCACCCCGTCGGGGTAGGCAACGAGTTTTCGGTTCAGGTGCGTGCGTGTGGGGTCGGCGTTCTTCGGTATGATGAAACGCTCGATATGTGCGGTCGTTCCGCTGTCGCTGCCGTGCGCCTTTTCCATGTGTAAAACTACGAAACCCATATATTCTTCCTTTCTTTTTTGGCTTGTGCAACAATGATTTTTTTGTATCTTCAGGGGCGGCAAATGCCGTCCCCGATGGGGTGTGCAGAGGGGCTTGCCCCTTGCCTTATTGGGGAATTTTCAGCGATACGTAGTATTGCGGCTCGGAAAATTCCCTAATAAGCTACGGTATTTTCTCCGTAAATACCCTGCGGCGTACCGTCCGTCTGCCTTTCTGCGGTGGCTGTCCCTGCCGTCTGCTTACCCATATAACCCCACCCTTATTTTTTTCCTTTCGGTCGGTGGGTGGCGGGGCGGTCGTTTCCGTTTTCAAAGGCTCTTTTGCATGGGGCGGTCGGATACAAGGTTTTCCCGATAAATACGCTCGCAGCGAAGCGAGAGGAAGATTTATCGGGAAACGGCGCAGCCGCCTGACCTTTTAGCCGACATAAAGCCCCGTGCTTGCTTTGCCTTTGTAAACGGAAATGATTGCTCCGCTTTCCTCTGAAAAGAGGAATAGAACCTGCAATATATATCACCATAGTGATATGTTTGCATGTTGGTATGTTGATATATCATCATGCTTTCCAACGGCTGTTGGGCTTGCCGTCCGAAACAACCGACACGAATACCTTCGTTTTCTCTTTTCGCCCGTGTATAATCTTTTCCAACAACACTTTGCGGACTTTCGCCGCCCCGAACGATTCAACACGGAAAGCGAGGGCGGCTATCGTTTCGAGGTTGTAAACCTCCGCGCTGTATTTGTCCGATATGCGGATAATGCGCTTTATGTCATATACGCTCAAAACTCCGCTTTTGCAGAGTGCCTTTATCCCTGCCCGAACCGTCGGGGCGATAACCCCGAACAGTTCGCAGATTTCCCGCTCGGTCATGGCGGTTGCACCTATATCGCTCGGCAGGGAGATATTGCCCTGCCCGTCCATCGTGATAATGTTCCTTTCTTCTTTCATCGGGATTCTGTTTTTAATTAGATGGCTCGGCAGATATTCTTCTCCATATCCTCCAACTTGTGCGACAAGGTTTCCATGTCTTGGCTTATCTTCTGGGCGGTGATTTTGGCGTAAATTTGGGTGGTTTTTATGTTCGTGTGTCCCAAAAGGCGGCTCACCGTTTCGATGGGTACGCCGTGCGACAAAAGTACGGTCGTGGCGTTCGTGTGGCGTGCAACGTGATAGGTCAAACGCACCTTGAAGCCGCATTGTCTGCCTATCTCTTTGAGTATCTTGTTACAACTGCCGTTACTCGGAACGGGGAAAACATGACCGTCCCGAGCCAGCCCCTTGTACTTTTCGATGATATGTTTGGGAACGTCCAAAAGGCGGATGTTCGATTCGGTGTTGGTCTTCTTTCTTCGGGTGATGATCCACAGGTTGCCGTCGAAGAAGGTTTGCAGGCGGTCGGCGGTGAGGTTCTTCACGTCCGAATACGCCAAACCCGTGAACACCGAAAAGACGAACAAGTCCCGTACGAGTTCATGGGTGGCGTTCTTCATCGGTGCGTCCATGAGCGTCTGTATCTCCGTTCGGGTGAGGTAGCCCCTGTCCACGCTTTCGGGAGAGTTGATATATCCGGCAAAGGGATTAAAGGGCAAACGCCCGTCGTTCCTTGCAATGGAAACGATGTGCTTCAACACAATCATGTAGCCCCACACGGTATTCGTGCGGCATTTCTTCTCCGTGCGCAAAAAATACTCGAAGTCGTTGATGAATGTAAGGTTGAGTTCCTTTAACGGAATATCCTCACGCTTGTAGGTATGGGGCAAAAACTCCCGAATATGGTTGCAGACCGTCCGATAACGGGTAAATGTACCCTGCGCCCTGCTGTGCCCGACTTTCTTCTCAAACTCGGCGTTGTGCTGCTCGAACAGCTTCAGCAAGGTTTCCTGCTTGATGCCGATACCGAGATAGGCGTCTTTGAGTTTGGCGGCGGTAACATAACCGTCCGTCTGCATCAACTCTTGATAGCGGCGGTTTACCTCCACACGGATTTTATCTACCGCAAGGTTGATTCTCTGCGCTTCGACGCTCTTGCCCGAAGCACGGTTGTTCTTCACGTCCCACAAGCGTGGGGGAACGTCCATCTTGCAACTGAACTGTTTAATCTCGCCGTCCACCGTGATACGGCACATTAAAGGCAGGTTGCCGTTCGGCTTCTCGCTGCCTTTCTTCACTATCCACCAAGCCGTCATCTTGGATTTGATTGACTGCATGAATAGCATCATTGCGCCAATTGGTAAAATAGGCTTTTGCTTCCGAAGAAAAGTCCAAAATGTCAGGAACTATTTCGCCATCCTCATTTACTATAAAAGGCAAACTCATCACTTTGTTGATGATATTTTCCCACATAGACGAGTATTTGTCAAAAGTGGTAAAAGCGTTTTCTTCATCTTGCCAATCTGATATTTCCTGTGAAGACGGATAAACAAAAATTATTCTATCAATCAACCCATTGTCCTTATAGCCTTTATCTGTAAGTTCGTGCATTCGGGTGGTCTGCATCGTACCTACCATATTTATAAAAGGATGCTCTATGTGAATAGGTATGGGCATACTGCATCTGGAAATGTCTAAAGGTTTTCCGCTGAATGCAGTCAATAACTGTTCAATAAGTTGCCCTTTGCTGTATTGATTCACAGCATTGAACATTCCCATAATTTCATCCACATATACCACAATACCACGCTGGTTGTCATCAAGCGCACGCATTAAAGCTTCTGGGGTAAAGTCGGATATTATGGTTCTTCGCAAAATCGGTTTTTCTGGCAATGGAGTGCAATTTTCCTTCTTCCCTTTGTTGTCCTCTACCATATTATTATATTGCTCCATATCAGACTTGAATTGTTTGACAGCTTTGGCATCATGCTTGCGAATTGGGCGAAAAGCAAAGTCTAACGGGGGAGTTTTGCCCATTCCGGGGCGGCCAACCAATATCATATAGAGGGCAGGATTACTTATCCAGCCACCACGAATACGGATATTGACAGCATTACCGATGGCTGTTGAAATTGCCGCCAAAAGAGAAGCCATCATATATTCAATGGAATAATTCTCTTGTCGTGCCAATGCCAATACCATATCCTGAATTTTAGCAGGAAAAGCATTCAAAGGAATCTTGTCTTCAAGTATCCCTCCAAATTCCATTCTGATTGCATTGCATAAATCGAGTGAATCCATTAGAATCGGTTGTTTCTTTTAGACTTTATGAATCGGGCAGCTTCGTCCTCCAAGTCTTTTTCGGACTTTACCTTGCCATCTCGAAGCCACGCATCAATCTCCGATTTTAGAAACATGATACGTTTACCTCTTTTATGAAATGGGATTTGGTGGCAGCTTGTCCATCCATATACTGTTTGCTCTGCCGGATGACTGGGAATATAATCGCACAACTCCTTTAAGTTCATCCATTGCTCGGTTGGAATACTCGGACTTTGAGTGTTGAGACCGTCAATCTTAGAATCCAGTTCATTCAATTTATCCATCATCCACGACATTGCCTTGGGTAAATCTTCAAAAGTAATGTTCTTTTCACTCATACTGCTATCTGATTTATGTTTGATTTTTCGGCAAAGTAATCGTGATTTAGCATACTGATTTTATGATGGACTGTGTCACATAAAGAAACAGCAGCGAAACAGAAATACCATAAGGAATATGTATTGATTATCAATGCAAATGATGAAAAACGTCAGTAGTAGTTTTTTATGGTAATGTACCCAATCATAAGGAAATCATTAGGTGGTCATAATAACAGCTCATAGGTAAAAACAAAAAGCCACCCACGCAGAATCTACGCAGATGGCTATGCCTATCAAGTGGGACAACACTTTTATTCCGTTTGTGATAAAGCTAATTTGATAGTTTCTGTTGCTTTCTCCTTTTTCTCATCTACAACCTTGGCATACACTTGAGTGGTTCGTACATTGGTATGCCCCAACATTTTGCTAACGGTATAAATGTCCGTTCCTCCAGCCAGTTGAAGGGTAGCGTAGCTGTGCCTAAAGCAATGGAAGGTAATGTGCTTGGTAATTCCGGCAGCTTCAACCCATTTTTTAACAGGGCGATTTATCCATGATGGGTCAGGTAATCCGGCAAACACTAATAATTCTCCTTCTTTTTGCTCTCCGCAAAGATTATATGCTTGCTCTGAAATTGGCATATACTCAACACCTTTTGTCTTTTGTTGCGTAAAGTTCAGCCGATAACCACCATTGAATTGTTCCACCTCCGACCATTTCAATTTCTGAATGTCGCAATGTCGGATTCCTGTTAATGCTGAAAAGAGTGCGGCTCGTTTCAATAATGGGTCACACGGAGTTTGTGCCAGTCGGTTCAACTCTTCTATTGTCAGGTATTCTCTGCGACTCTCCCTTTCCTGAATGCCTTTGACTTTCGCTGCAATATCAATAGTCAGATAGCCATCTATAAAGGCTTGTTTCAATCCTGCCTTGAAAATTGAGAAGTATGTTGATGCTGTATTTTGAGAAATTGTACCTCGTTTAGTACCACCTTGCGGTGCGTTCATTATGAATTGACGGAACGATTCAACCAGCTTTAAGTCTATCTGCGAAAAGAGAATGGTATCACTTTTTGCAAATATCTTCAGTAACTCATGTACTCGCCTCCAATTGACAATAATAGAATCGGAACTATGGGCATGTCTTGTTCGTTGCACATGGTCGAAGTACTCAATAAAATTACTTCGGGAGCGTTCCAACTGCTCCGCCTGTTCTGCATCGGTATCGGCATATAAAGCTGCATTGTCGTATTCCTTTTGTCTTAGGCTTCTGACTTTATCGGCATAGATACATGATTCTTGGTCTAATTGCGACTTGCATTGAATAACACCGTTTAAATCTCGCTTCGGCTTATAAGTAGTTTTGCCTTCGGCATTAGTCCTTGCATTGCGTGATTTATCCCAAATAGGTGTTGTAATGGTACGATTGAGATATTCACGCACTCTTTGTGGCGTATGTTTTCCAGATTGGAATACAGGATAAGATTCCACATAAAGATACCATTCATCACGATATTCAGACTTGCGGAGCTTTACCGACACACGTGTATTAACTAATGCTTTCTTCATCGCTTCATATCCTTGACATAGTAATTACTTTCACTTAGATTGTTTAATCATATTGCATATAGCTTCTGACAAATCTTGATCAGAATTATCTTTCCCCCAAATACTCCAGAAAGGAACTGTTTGACTTGATGGTTTGATTGAAGGTTCATTTATTTTTACTCTAGACGGTAATAATGTAGCATCACCAACAATAATTGCTTCTGCGATGTCAAGCAAAGAAAGATTGTCGGCAATATTACCAAGATTATCTGGTAGTAGTCGTTTAATCACATTTTGATCATCCACATTTGTAAGTCGAAGACTAATAAAATTATTACATTGGCTTAGTACTGTACGATTTACTTCTGAAGGTCTTTGACTGATTATCACAAGACCAACTCCATATTTTCGTCCTTCCTTCGCTATTCGTTCAAAACTTTTCAAACCTATTTCTGCAACAGCATCTTGTGAAATAGATTGCTGAACATATAAGTGTGCTTCATCACATAATAGTGCTATTGGATGACGATGTTCCATTGAACTCCATTGTTGAACAGTAAATACAATTCTTGCCAATAGACCAATTACTAAAGGAAGTACATCTGATGGTACTTCTGACATATCTATAACCTTGACCCCACCATCAGCCTTCATCAGAACTCTGGCGAAATCTTTGAGCCAATTTTGCGATTTTTCTTCTGTTTGTAAACTGAACATAAATCCCATTCTCTTATCTGAAAGTTTATTCTCCAGTCTTTGATTGAACCGTGTTAACTTCCCATTGTATGGGCCTAGCTTTTCAGAACCGGCTCTTGCACCAGGTACCATTTCTTCGTCTTTGGACTTTAGCCGAGTTAACACTGTTTGCAAGTCGTAAGCTACGGGACTATCAACAGTAATCAGATGTTCATATATTGTTCCTTCTACACCTTTTTCTTTTTCGGCAAGAACTTCACGAGAGAATATCATTGCTTGATTTGGTGCATTTTGGTCACTACGATCTAATAACAATGCCTGCATTTCCTCATAATTTAAGAGCCAATAGGGTACCATAAGTATATTGTTGTTGAGTTTTTCAGAGGTAGCCAAATCTCCTGGTGTTGCAATTTTATATTGTTTGATGCCATCTATTTTGAAATCAGTAGAGGAGTATTCTCCGTGGATATCAAACAAAATTGCATTAGAATGTTTTAATTTAGCCATTTGTTCAACAATACATGCAACACAAAAAGATTTACCACTCCCTGTAGAACCCACAATAGCAGCATGTCGTTGAAATAGTTTATCTCCATCCATATATGCTATAGAACTTTCATCCATTGTATATTTCCCTATTGCAAGAGGACTGATGGAAGTCGCTAATTTGTTGGATATTGTTTGCATGAGGTCTGTGAGACGTGTTCCTTCAATCTTATAACATAAGGCACTTATAGATGGAACTGCACTAACGTTTCTTCTGAACACGTTACTTTGCTCTCCAGCTTTGTCCATAAATTCACCCACAAAAACTAACCTAACTTGGTTAAATGCCGAAGAAGTATCTTCTTCATCCTCGTCATCATTCAAAGTCATATCAGTAGCCTTGCGATAGATTTTTACTATCATTGCTATAATGTAACGACCAGATTTCGGACTTTGAATAGCTATAAGTTGATTAATTTGTAACTGGGACAGAACATCGTCAGAATCTATAATGGCTGTTGCCATACCTGTGTCTACACTATTTATTGAGCCTATTGACTCACCTTTATCATATCTTAATACTATACTTTCCATTTTTTATATTTCCATTAATCCTTCTATAGTCCAATATATTTTGTCATCAACAATTATAGAATCACTATTTGTATGAAAAACAGTACCCTTAGCACCATCACTACAAATAGCGATATAATCATATCCTTTATCTATTACATTTTCTTTTATTGAATTTGTAATTTCTTTGGTAACAATCAGTATTTTTGCCTTTCTCTTTTTGGCATATTTAAGCAACATTTCTTGAACATGTTTGTCATTAAAACCATAACCAATACAAACATAGTTTTGGGCACTTTCAAAGATTTTGTCCACAGCTGATAAAAGTTGTCTATGTGGTTCCTCTTGAGTACGTTCGTATTTATTAGTTCCTGGAGTTACGATACATGGTGTAAACCCTAATGGAATATTGACAGAATTGGGGATATTGCAAATGATTCCATCTCTCCTATACCAGTCTAGGGAACCGTGAACTTTCAAGATATTAATAAATCCAGTATAATCAGCCTCCGGCTTTTTAGGATTTAGCATAATATTATCTTTTAACTTTCCCATCAGTCCGTGAGTAAAACCTATATTAATGTAAGCGTCAGTTTGACAAGCTGCATACTCGGCAATCCTATCATAATTGGTTGAGATTACATTTAGCGTTTTATTCGGATCTCCATATATAATATAATCAAATAGTTGTCTTAGATTAATATCTTCTCCACTTATAAACCTTTCATAGACTTTTGCATCGGATTCAATAATAACCTTCCAGACAATATTTACTATATCTGCTTCAACAATTTCAGGAACCTTAACATCCAGCAATGCAGCTTCCAAACCTACACCTGAATCTAAAAGCTTTATGAAATCACTAACGACATCATTAGTAGCTGTATCATAATATGGATTTGATTTAAAGAAGTTTTTTAACTCATTTGCTAAAACACCCATTCCTGGTATGCCATAGGAAACAGATGCTCCACTTCCCAATACAATTACAGGATTGGAACTTCGTATGTTTTGAATATCTTGAAATATGTCTTTCTTTTCCATATTCATTAAAAACATTTATTTGATAAAAATCTCAATTAAAGTACTACGTTGTATGCATTTATGCGAATTTCTATCGTTGTGCAATTACTTAGTTGAGATATTTAATCGATACTCATGTACTAATGCTTTCTTCATCGCTTCACACCTTTATATAGATTATCAATTTCTTTCTTTGGTACATAAACAAAGTTACCTATCTGTCTGGTAGGAATGGAATACTTGCGTATATGAAGGTAAACAGTGCTTTCATTCACAAGAAACTTTTCTGTGATTTCGCCAATAGTATAACAGTCCTTTGGCTCCAGACTATACAGCTTGGCAATAGGCTTTGGCTTTGTGAGAGTTTTCTTTCGGAGAGGATAGAGTTTCATCAATTCTTCTTTTGATAGTAAAGTCTGCCTTTCTCCGGCATTCACACTTGGGATTGTACCCTTACGAATTAAACGATAAAGAGTTTCCTTGCTTATGCCAAACAAAGCGTATGCTTCAGGAACTGTGATATACTCTTTGGACTTGGGTATCTTCTTAACCACTTCGTCCAACCTTTGCAATCTCTGTTCTTCATCCTTACGCCTTTTCCACGCAATCTTGGAACATTTGGGAGTGCAATACCACGATTCAATGGTTTTAGCTACAAAGGTTTCTCCACAAACTTTGCATT
>ENA-ORRO01001794-ORRO01001794.1-human-gut-metagenome-genome-assembly--contig:-NODE-1794-length-14350-cov-4.441203_pt1 | contig 14350 bp, 9 predicted proteins | sample MGYA00242176_ERZ509136 | MGnify/ENA primary metagenome ERZ509136 (study PRJEB26280, sample SAMEA2338644) | human gut metagenome | biome: human gut; feature: human-associated habitat; material: faeces...
CCATCTCCCTGAAGGAGGGCGAGCAAGAATTTCTGCACCGCGCCCGCCTCATCCGCCGTTACGGAGCCGCCGCCGTGGTGATGCTCTTCGACGAGCAGGGACAGGCAGACACCTATGCCCGCAAGATCGAGGTGGCGCAGCGGGCCTACAAGCTTCTCACCGACGACGGATTCCCCGCCGAAGACATCATCTTCGACCCCAACATCCTCGCGGTGGCCACCGGTATCGAAGCCCACGACGCCTACGCCCGGGACTTCATCGAAGCCGTCCGCTGGATCAAGCGAAACCTGCCCCACGCCAAGATTTCGGGCGGCGTGTCGAATCTATCGTTCGCCTTCCGGGGCAACAACGCCGTGCGCGAGGCCATGCATTCGGTGTTTCTCTACCACGCCATCCAAGCGGGTATGGACATGGCGATCGTCAATCCCCAGATGCTGCAAATCTACAGCGACATCGAACCGGGACTACTCGAACGGGTCGAGGATGTTATCCTCTGCCGCCGCGCAGACGCCGCCGAACGCCTCACGGAATACGCCTCGCAATTCACCAAAACCGGCGCGACGCAGACACAGCATACCGACGCCTGGCGCTCGGAGCCGCTCGGCAAACGCATCGAATACGCCATGCTCAAGGGCGTGGCCGACTACATCGAGCAGGACGCGCTCGAAGGCTACCGCACGCTGGGCTCGCCCCTGGCGGTGATCGACCAGTTGCTGATGCCGGCCATGGAGGTCGTAGGCAATCTGTTCGGGCAGGGCAAAATGTTCCTGCCGCAAGTGGTCAAGACCGCCCGCGTGATGAAAAAAGCCGTCGCCGTATTGACTCCCTACATCGAGCAAGGTTCCGAAGCGAACGCCAAGAGCGCCGGCAAGGTGCTGGTGGCTACCGTGAAAGGCGATGTACACGACATCGGCAAGAACATCGTGGCGGTAGTCATGGCCTGCAACGGCTACACGATCCGCGACCTGGGCGTGATGGTCGAATGTCCCCGCATCATCGACGAAGCCGTCGCCTGGGGCGCCGACGCGATCTGCCTGAGCGGACTGATTACCCCTTCGCTCGAGGAGATGATCCACGTCTGCGAAGAGCTGGAACGCCGGGGGTTGCAAATTCCCGTACTGATTGGCGGTGCGACCACTTCGGACGTACATACCGCCGTAAAAATAGCTCCGACCTACTCGGGCCCGGTGATCCATGCCGACAACGCCAGCCGCAACAACAAAATCCTCGGCGAACTTCTCGGCCCCGGCCGGGAGGAGTATCTGGCTCGCGTGCGCGAGGAGCAACAGGCCCTGCGCGACCAGTACCGCCGCCGCGAGGAGATCCGCACGATCCTCCCCTTCGGCCAGGTGCGCAAGCTGCGCGTCCCGAAACCCGCGTCCGAGATCGCCGTTCCGGCACACACGGGACGGCTGGTGTTTCCGGACGTAAATATCGCCGACGTGGAGCCGCTGATCGACTGGAACTTCTTCTTCCCGGCGTGGGGACTCAAGGGCCGCGTACCGGAGATCTTCGAAAACCCCGAACACGGCGCCGAGGCCCGCAAACTCTACGACGACGCGCAAAAGATGCTGGCCCGCATCCGCGAAGAAAAACTCCTCACCCTCCAGGGCGTAGCGGGTATTTTCGAAGCCGTCAGCCGGGGCGACGACATCGTGGTCACCGGCCCGAAAGACAAGAAATACATCCTGCCGATGCTGCGCAGCCAGGCCCCGGTCCGGGAAGCCCAGGCCCGCTGTCTGGCCGATTTCATCGCCGACGAAAAGGCAGGCAGGACCGACTATATCGGGGCCTTCGCCCTCACGGGCGGCATAGGGCTCAAGGAGCTGACCGAAAAGTTCCGCGCGGAGGGCGACGACTACAACGCCATCCTCTCGAAACTGCTGGCCGACCGCCTGACCGAAGCCCTCTGCGAATGGGTGCATATCTTCATCCGCCGCCAGATGTGGGGGTACGAAACCGGTCCGGCGCTCACGCCCGAACAGATCATCCGCGGCAAATACCGGGGCCGGCGCATGGCCTTCGGCTACCCGGCCTGTCCCGACCACTCGCTCAAACGCGAGGTCTTCGACCTGCTGGCCGCCGACAAGACGACCGCCATGCGCCTGAACGACAACTATATGATTACGCCCGAGGAGGCGCTCTGCGGCCTGTTCTTCGCCGACGCCGAATATTTCTCCGTCGGACGAATCGACCGAGAACAACTGGCCGACTACTCCGCACGCCGCGACATGGACACAGAAACGATCGAAAAACTGATACCCAATAACATCTGATGAATATTACGGATCTCATACAGGGCACTGTCGCTTCGCGCACGACCCGTTTCGCCTTCGAGCTGCTTCCGCCCCTGAAGGGGGACGGCACGCGCAGCGTCTTCGGAGCCATCGACCCGCTGATGGATTTCAACCCGGCCTACATCAACGTCACCTTCCACCGCGAAGCCCTCAAAGAGGACGTCCGCCCCGACGGAAGCCGCGAGTGGCACATCATGCGCCGCCGTCCGGGCACGGTCGGTATCTCGGCCGCGATCCGGCGCAAATACGACGTGGAGGTGGTTCCCCACCTGATCTGCGGCGGCTGGTCGAAATACGACATCGAGGATTCGCTGATCGACATGGATTTCCTGGGGCTGCACAACGTGCTGGCGCTGCGGGGAGACAAGCGGCAGAACGAACCCCGCTTCGTCCCCTACGCCCAGGGACACGCCCACGCCGCCGACCTGGTGCGCCAGATCCAGGCCATGAACCGGGGAGAATTTATCGACGGCGAAGTCGAGGAGTGCCACCACTCCAAGTTCTCGGTAGGCGTGGCGGGCTATCCCGAAAAGCATTTCGAGGCGGCGAACGCCCAAAGCGACCTCCAGTACCTCAAGGAGAAGGTCGATGCGGGGGCCGACTACATCGTAACCCAGATGTTCTTCGACAACAGCAAGTACTTCGATTTCGTGGAGCGCTGCCGCAAGGCGGGCATCACGGTACCGATCATCCCGGGCATCAAGCCGATCTCGACGCCCAAGCACCTGGAGATCCTGCCTCGCACCTTCAGCGTCAGCCTGCCCGAGGAGTTGGTGAAGGCCGTCCGGGCCTGCAGCGAGGACACACAGGCGGCCCGCGAGGTCGGGATAGAATGGGCGATCCACCAGGCCAAGGAGCTCAAAGCGGCCGGAGTGCCGATCATCCATTTCTACACGATGGGACGCACGGACAACATCCGCAAGATCGCCTGCAACGTGTTCTAATTCCGAATAGGGCAAAGTAATTGCTATTAAACACTTAACCATGACACCCGTAGAGTTTCGCCGCCACCTGCACCGCCATCCGGAGCTCTCGTTCCGCGAAACGGAGAGCGCCCGCTTCATCGCCGAAGCGCTCCGCGAGGCAGGCATCCCCTGCCGTCCGATCGCCGGAACCGGCGTACTGGCCAAAATCGAAGGACGCGGCGACCTGCGGCGGGCCGTCGTGCTGCGGGCCGACATCGACGCCCTGCCCATCCGCGAACAGAGCGGCGCGGCGTGGAGTTCCGAGAACGACGGAGTGATGCACGCCTGCGGGCACGACATCCACGCAGCGGTGCTCTACGGCACCCTGCTCCGGCTCTCCGCCGAGCGGAATTTCGAGGGTACTCTTTTCGGAATCTTCCAACCCGGAGAGGAATCGAATCCCGGCGGAGCCTCCAAAGTGCTGGCCGAAAACCCCTTCGAAGGCTATACGGTGCTGGCCGTCGTCGGCGAGCACGTCGAACCTGCACTGGACGCGGGCACGCTGGGCTTCCGCGCGGGCAAGTACATGGCCTCCAACGACGAACTGCGCCTCACGCTCGAAGGCGCGGGCGGCCACGCGGCCATGCGTGCCGAACACCGCGACACGGTGAGCGCCGCCGCACAACTGATCCTGCACCTCACGGCCCTGAACACGCCCGAACGGGTCGTTTCGATCGGCAAGGTCGAAGCTGCGGGCGCCACGAACGTCATCCCGGACCGAGTCTATATGGAGGGAACGATGCGCACCTTCGACGAACGGGAGCGGGCCGAAGTGAAACGCACGATCGAGGAACTCGCCGCTGCGAACGACGCCTCATACGGCGTACGAACCCGGGTACACTTCACCCCCGGCTACCCGTGCGTGGTCAATGACCCGGAGTTGATCCGGCAGGCCGTCGCACTGGCCGAAACCGAAGGGATCCCCTTTCAAATGCTGCCCCTGCGCATGACTTCCGAAGATTTCGGCTTCTACGGCACCCGCTACCCGGCAATCTTCTACCGCCTGGGCGTCGGTCCCGGAGCCGGAAAACTGCATACATCCACCTTCAACCCCGACGAGGCGGCCATTCCGACCGGCATCCGGTTCATGGAACTCCTCGCCCGTAACTATTTCAACCGATGAATAAACTGAAAAATACGAAGAAATCGGCCGCATTCGACCGCTCTTCGCTGATTATTAACCTGTTCCGGGAATTCCCAAACAACAAATTTTCCCTCAAGCACCTGGCTTCGGCCTCGGGCGGCGCCACCAAGGAAGGCCGTCTTCGCACCCGTGAAATTATCGCGGAACTGCTCGCCCAGGGCACTATCGAGGAGTGCGGGCAGGAAAAGTACCGTCTCAGCGGCAAGGAGCGTCCCCGCCAGGAGGGCATCGTACAGATGATCTCGACAGGAGCGATGTATATCCGCTCCGAGGAGTTCGAAAACGACGTATATGTCAGCCAGCGCAATTCGCTGAATGCTCTGGACGGCGACCGCGTGGAGTTCGTCATCACCCGCCGCTCCCACGCCGGGTCCCTCGAAGGCGAGATCACCCGCATCGTGGAGCGCAGCCGCAAGCAATACGTGGGCACGGCCGACGTGAGCGACCACGCCATCTTCGTCAAGATGGATCCCCGGCGCATGCCGATGGACGTCTATCTCTCCAAGCGGGACAACCCTAACGTACAGCACGGCGACAAAGTCGTGATCCGCATCACGGACTGGGCGCTGGGTTCCAAAAGCCCCGCCGGAGAGCTGGTCGAGGTATTGGGCCGCGCCGGAGAGAACAATACCGAGATGCACGCCATCCTGGCCGAATACGGCCTGCCCTACCATTTCGAGCAAAAGGTCGAAGATGCGGCCCAGGCCATTCCTTCGACGATCACCAAAGCCGATTACGCCGCCCGGCGCGACTTCCGCAAGATAACGACCTTCACCATCGACCCGGCGGATGCCAAGGACTTCGACGACGCCCTCTCGATCCGCAAGATCGAAGACGGCGTATGGGAGGTGGGCGTACATATCGCCGACGTGACCCACTACGTTCAACCCCGCTCGGTGATCGACACCGAAGCCGAGGAGCGCGGCACGTCGGTCTATCTGGTCGATCGCACGATCCCGATGCTGCCCGAAAAATTGAGCAACGAGCTTTGCTCGCTGCGCCCCGACGAAGAGAGCCTCTGCTTCTCGGCGGTCTTCACGCTCAACGAGGAGGCCGAGGTGCTGGACAAATGGTTCGGCCGCACGGTCATCCACTCCGACCGCCGCTTCACCTACGAGGAGGCGCAGCAGATCATCGAAACCGGCAAGGGCGACTTCGCCGAAGAGGTGCTGACGCTCAACCGTCTGGCACAGCGGATGCGCAAAACACGCTTCAAGCACGGAGCCGTGAGCTTCCAGCGCGAAGAGGCCAAGTTCAAACTCGACGCCGAAGGCAAACCCCTGAGCGTCTATTTCAAGGAGCAAAAGGAGGCCAACCAGCTCATCGAAGAGTTCATGCTGCTGGCCAACAAACAGGTCGCCGAATTCTGCGGACATCACAAAGTGAACGGCCGTGCCGTGCGGCGCACGATGGTTTATCGCGTACACGACGTTCCGAACGAGGAGAAGCTCGAAAAATTCCGGACCTTCGTTCTGCGCTTCGGCTACGTATTCAAGGCCGACAAGGGACGCGCCGTGGCCAAGGAGATGAACAAGCTGCTGGGACAGGCCAAAGGACGCATCGAGGAGAACGTCATTTCGAACCTCGCCGTACGTGCGATGTCCAAGGCTTTCTACTCGACCGATAACATCGGTCATTACGGCCTCGCTTTCCCCTACTACACGCATTTCACCTCGCCGATCCGCCGCTACCCGGACATGATGGTCCACCGGCTGCTGGCCCGCTACCTCGAAGGAGGCAAATCGGCCGACCGCGACACCTTCGAGAAACTCTGCGTACACGCCTCGGAGCGGGAAGTGATCGCTGCCGAAGCCGAACGCGCCTCGATCAAGTACAAAATGGTGGAGTTCATGCAGGATAAAATCGGCCAGTTCTTCGACGGCCATATCTCGGGCATGAGCGACTGGGGCATGTACGTCGAGCTGGACGAAACTCACATCGAAGGCATGGTTTCGCTGCGGGAAATGGAGGACGACCTCTACCAGTTCGACGAGAACCGCTACGAGGTCTATGGACGCCGCAAAGGACGGGTCTTCACCTTGGGCGATGCCGTGCGCATCCGCGTCAAGCGGGCCGATCTGCAACGCCGTCAGCTCGATTTCGAACTGGTGCACGATGCGGCGGCCGACTCCCGCGAGAACGACGTAAAGGGGCACGCAGCGATTCCGGTACGCCGCCAAAGCACGTCCCGACCGGGTAAGGGCGGCAAAACGTCCCGCAAAGGGGGCAAAAAAGGATCGAAGCGATGATCCGGGAACAGACGCAGCGAACCGCCGGAACCGGCCCCAACCGTGCGGAAGAGATATACGAAAAATGTCTGAAGCGTGATCCCCTCACGGCGGAGGAGGCGTATTGGCTTTACGAACAGGCCCCCCTGCAGGAGCTGGCTCTCACGGCTGACCGCGTGCGCCGTGCCGTAGCGCCCGACCCGGAGGTCGTGACCTGGCAGATCGACCGCAACGTGAACATCACCAACGTCTGCATTTCGGGCTGCCGCTTCTGCAATTTCCACTGCAAACCCCACCAGACGGAGCGGGCTTTCATCACCACGCTCGACGAATACAAGGAGAAAATCGAGCGGATGCTCGCCCTCGGCGGCGACCAGTTGCTGCTGCAGGGCGGTCTGCACCCGAAGCTGGGGATCGATTTCTACGAGGAGCTCTTCTCGACACTCAAGAGCCTCTATCCGCAGGTACGCCTGCACGCCCTCGGAGCGCCCGAAGTGGCGCACATCGCCCGCATCAGCGGCCTCACCACGCTCGACACCCTGAAACGGCTGATCGCCGCCGGATTGGACTCCCTGCCGGGTGCCGGGGCCGAGATCCTCGATCCCGGTGTGCGGAAAGCCATCTCGCCCGCCAAACCTACGGTCGAGGAGTGGATCCAGGTGATGCACGAAGCCCACTGCCTCAACCTGCCGACCTCGGCGACGATGATGTACGGCCACGTCGAAACACCCCGTCAGCGTGTGGACCACCTGCTGCGCATCCGCGACCTGCAGGCCCGCTGTCCCGAAGGACATTACGGCTTTCTGGCCTTCATCCCCTGGATTTTCCGCTCGTCGGGCACCGAATTGGAGCGGCAGGGAGTTGCAACCCGCTTTTCTCCATTGGAATACATTCGCATAATCGCCGTCAGCCGACTGGTTCTGAACAACATCCGCAACATCCAGGCTTCGTGGCTCACCGTCGGCAAGGCCACCGCTCAGGTAGCGCTGCACAGCGGCGCCAACGACATGGGTTCGATCATGATCGAGGAGAACGTCGTTTCTTCGGCCGGGGCGCACAACCAGTTCGATGCCGCAGGCATCCAACAAGCGATCCGCGAGGCGGGTTTCACGCCTCGTCTGCGGGACCAGCTTTACCGAATGCGGTAACGATCCCCGTGCGGCAAGCCATATCAACTGAAGAGAGGTATTTCCCTGCACGAATAAAAAGCCGGAAAATTCCGGCTTTTTTATTCGGAACGAATTTTGAACTCTACCCGACGATTATAACCAACTCCCTATGACGGCATATTTACGGCCTGCTCTTCGACAGACAAGACTCTTCTCTCGATCCGGACTTACACGACACCTCGGACTTCTATACCGGACCGTACAGCCGACTATTGTGCTGTTCCTGCTTGTACTCGCCCTAACGGGCTGCCTTTCCGAAGATATCCCAACGGAAAAGGAAACCACGCTCGTCCGCGTCGGAGAGAAGGCCCCTCACTTCACGGTCGGGATGCTCGACGACACAGCGATCACCCTGTCCGACCTGCAAGGCAACGTGGTGTTGCTTACCTTCTTCTCCACGTGGTGCCCGACCTGCCGGGAGCAGATGCAGCAGATGCAAACCCAAATCGTCGATCGCTTTGCTGACCGGAAATTTCGCTTCCTTCCAATCAATCGAGGCGAAACACAGCAGACCGTTCAAGAGTTCTGCCGCGAGCTGGGAATCGTATTCTCCGTAGGTCTGGATCCCGACATGTCAATCTACTCGCTCTACGCCACCCGATACGTTCCCCGCAACTTTATCATCAGTCCCGATGGCAAAATCCTGCTCTCCGAAACCGACTACGACGCAACAATACAACGCCTGCTGATCGAGCAAATCGAACAAGCACTCCAAACAACAGAATAAAGCACCATACCCGACAAAGCCGACCGCACAAAACAGCCGTCTATGACTGACTCGACCGGATTCCGAAGACACCCCGGAATTCCAGCGGTTTCCACCCCGTAACCGTCCGATCTGCCGGGACCCAGCAACATTGCCGAACCCCGCAATTTACTCCACATCGAATCGAACCGTCCCCTCTCATGCCTTCTCCAAAACCCCTCCACACACCCTCTTCCTCACAAAATACAAACGGCGGAGCTTTTGCAAGCTCCGCCTGTTCTTTTGAAATCCGGGATTTCGATTACTTCATCAGACCGGTTACCAGGAAGGTGATCGCCACGGTCAAAATACCGTACAACTCCGGGAAAGCGGCGAGGATCAGGGTTTTGGTACCCACGTCATGACCGTTACCTACGGCAGCGATACCGTTGGCGCAAAGCTGGCCCTGGCGATACGACGAGAAAAAGTTCACCAGGCCGACCAAGATACCCAAGCCGAAGATAGCGGCTGCCTGCAGCATCGTAACCGAATCGGTCAGGTAATTCATGATAAGGAAGAGCGAGGCAAAGCCGTAAAGACCCTGCGAAGCGGGCAGACCCGACAGGATGATGTAGTTACCGAAGGCATTCGGGTTCTTCTTCATCGCACCGACTGCGGCGTTGCCCGCGATAGTAGTGCCATAGCAACTGCCTACGGCCGCCAGAGTAAACATGATGGCCATACCGAGATAGCCCAACGTAATAGGTTCCATAAATCGAATTTTGTTTTAGTTGTTAATATTGATTATCATTTAGTTTATTCGTTTTTCAACGGGGTGAAGACACGCGTTGCGGCCTCGAACCCGGCGTTCTTATAGAACTCCACGAACGTCAGACGCAGCGGATGCACCACCGACGAGAGAACGCACATGAAGAGGTTGATGCCGTGTCCCAGCAGCAGGATCAGCAACATCACGAGCTGCTTCACGACCGGAATATCCGGGCTCATACCAACGGCCAACTGGTTGAAGACCATCGCCAGAATACCTCCCGAAAGGCCGATGGCGAACAGACGGATGTACGACAGCAGATCGCCCACCAGTCCCGACACATTATTATAGGTATTCCAGATACCGAGTCCGAAGTTCACGAAGATATTCTTGCCCGGCGTATTGAAGAAGAACATCAGCACCAGGCCGATGCCCAAGATCACCAGATAAGCGACCGAATGGAACGTGAAACCCACGCTTTCGGGCAGCAGGAACGCAACGGCACTATCGACCAGCACGATGATCCAGCCGATCAGTCCCAGCGCATAGCGCAGGCCGAAGCTGCGGGCCGTAACATAAGCGTTGATCATCATGGCGAAAAGCACCTGCACGGCACCCAGTCCGATCGAAAGCGGGAAGAGGATGTCCGGTGTCAACAGATGATCGCGCAGGCTGCCCAGCCACTCCCATTCGGAGAGCTGCAATCCGAAGAACGAGCCCGACATCAGGCCGAAGACCATGCCCGAGAATCCGCACAGCATCGTCAGCATACCGATCTCCTTCATGGCCGAACTCCCCTTCTTGCGGCCCAGCATCACTGCGGCCAAACCGCCCAGCATGATGACCAGTCCGTAACCGCCCTCGGCCATACAGAAGCCGAAGAAGATCATATAGAAAGGAGCGAAGAAGCGTGTCAAATCGATCGTGCCGTATTTAGGCAGCGCATACATCGCGCCGATCACCTCGAACAGATGGGCAAAGGGACGGTTGCGCAGCTTCACCGGGGTATTGTCCTCGGGGGTCGGCGTACTCTTCAGGAAAATCAGATTGGGGTATTCGGCCAGCAGGGCATCCACCTTCGCGGAATCGGACTCCTCGGCCCACCCCTCCAGAATAACCAGCGTACCGTCGGCTTCAGGCTGCGCAGTATTCTTCACGCGAATCTCTTCCAACTTCCGCTTGAGCTCGATCCCATGCCGGCGGATCGCCTCCACCGAAAGAGCCGCACGGGAAAATTCCCGATCCAGCTCCGCGAGCTTCCTGCGGGCCTCGGCGATCTGCGCTTCGGCCTGACGGCAGTCCATCGTCGGCGCCTTGACCTCCTGCGCATCGAGCACCACCTCCTCGCCCGGCCGGGTCACGACCACGAAGTAATCGAAGGTTTCACCCTCGTGCACCAGAGCGATCGTATAACGCTCCGACCACGCTTCGATATCCTTCTCGTAAGCCGCACGGCTGGTGAAGAAATAGCGCAACACCACGCCCTTGTCCGCTAACTTGCGAAGCGTATCGACCGAAAAATCACCCCAGGGACGCAGCTCGTCGGCGGTTTTCTGCAAGCGTGCGATCTCCGAACGGAGCGCCGCTGCCTGCTGCGTAGCGGCCATGTAGCGGTCGAAAGCCTCGCCGCCGTCGGCGATGGGCTGCTCGTCCTTGACAAAGCGCTCGTCCTCCAAGAATCGTTTCAGGGTCTCGACCGCCTTGTGATGGTTGTCGATCGTAAGCAGCAGCTGACGGTCTTCGTCCGAAGGCTCCCATCCCGTAGTGGTAATATCGACCAGCCCCAGGCCGCGCAGCTTCTCGATGAAGTCGCTGCTCTGACCCGCATAGAGTACCAGGTCGTATTTCGACATTCTCGCTATCATAACATCGCGCCCTCCCCGGCTTGCTGTTGTTTGGTTTTCACGATCTTCTGAGCCGACTTGGAGAGGTTCTCCTCATCCTCCATGAAGCGTTTGATCTTGCGTATGGCATCCTCGTACCCGGGTATCTGCACCTTTTCGTAGAGGTTTACCTTCTGAGTAGTCTTGCGGCGTGCGAAATCCAGCAACTCCATCTTGCGGTTGAACACCTCGAACTCGATACCCAGGCGCGCGAGGCGCTTGAGAATATCGACTCCGTCGGCGAACCACACGGGAGCCGAGAAGAGGTCGTAGTCCTTCTCCTCGAAACGGATGTCCTGCAACACCGGCGTACGCACGCCCGCGATCTTCTGCTCCGCAAGATCGACGTCGGCGATGCGCAGCAGGTCCGCATCGAACTCACCCCACAGGGAAACCATGTAGTCGTACTGCGCCGTGAGCGCGTCCAACTGCCGCTGGAAATCCTGTGCGGTGTCCTTCGCCTTCTTCACTTCGGAACGCAGGGCCGACTCCTTACTCTTGATCGTAGGGAGCGCCTTCTGCCGCATTTTCAGCTGTTTTCCGAGTTCGCCCAGCGAGGTCTTGTTATATTGGAATTTTATAGCCATTCTGTTTGAGTTGAATTGCTCTACTCGGTTTTAGGCCAGTATTTCTCCACCAGTTCGCTCTTGATGGCCACCTCTTCCTTCGAGAAGTATTTGGCGAAGAGCTCCCATGCCGTGTCGAGCATCTGCGTAATTTCGATATTGACGTCGATCGCCAGCAGTTTCTCCGAATAGTCGTAAGCGAACTTGAGCGCGCGCTCGTCGTAGTCCGAAAGGTCGAAGCCGTTCTCCAGTTTGGTCTTGGCATTGGCCGCATCGGCGTAAAGACGCACGGCGGCGTTCATCACCTGCGGATGATCCTCACGGGTCTTCTTGCCGATCACCAACTGTTTCAGACGCGACAGCGAACGGAACGGATCGACGATAACCTTGCCCGTGTCCGAATCGTTGCGCAGGAACAACTGACCCTCGGTGATGTAACCCGTATTGTCGGGAATGGCGTGCGTGATGTCGCCGCCCGAAAGGGTCGTCACCGCGATGATGGTGATCGAGCCGCCGTTGGGCAACTGCACGGCCTTCTCGTAGATCTTCGCCAGGTCGGAGTAGAGCGAACCCGGCATCGAGTCCTTCGAAGGAATCTGATCCATACGGTTCGATACGATGGCCAGCGCATCGGCGTAAAGGGTCATGTCCGTCAGCAGCACCAGCACCTTTTCACCCTTATCGACGGCGAAATATTCGGCAGCGGTCAGGGCCATATCCGGCACAAGCAGACGCTCCACCGGGGGATTCTCCGTGGTATTGACGAACGAAACGATACGATCGAGCGCACCGGCGTTTTCGAACACCTGTTTGAAGTAGAGGAAGTCGTCGTTCGACAGACCCATGCCGCCCAGGATGATCTTGTCGGCCTTGGCACGCAGGGCCACATTGGCCATCACGGCGTTATAGGGCTGATCCGGGTCGGCGAAGAAGGGAATCTTCTGCCCCGTCACAATCGTATTATTGAGGTCGATGCCGGCGATGCCCGTGGCGATCAGCTCCGACGGCTGAATACGGCGGAACGGATTCACCGTCGGACCGCCGATTTCGCGGGCTTCGCCCTCGATCTGCTCGCCGCCCTCGATGGGTTCGCCGTAGGCGTTGAAGAAACGGCCCGCCAGGTTGTCCGAAACGCGCAGCTTCGGGGGTTCGCCGTGGAAAATTACCTCCGAATCGGTGGTAATACCCTCCGTGCCCGCGAAAACCTGCAAAGTCACCTGGTCGCCCATAATCTTCACCACCTGGGCCAACTTGCCGCCTACGGTGGCCAGCTCGTCATTACCCACGCCTTCGGCACGCAGCGTCACGGTCGCCTTGGTAATGTTTTCAATCTTGGTATATATCTTCTGAAATGCTCGTGTTGTCATACCGCGCCTTATTTGGATTCTTTTTCACTCACTGTTTTCTCGATCTGACGGCGGTAGTCCTCGAATTTCTCCGATTTCCACTCCGAATAGTTCATCTGACGGAAGAGGTTGATCAGGCCCTTGAAGAACGAAGCGCACTCCTCGAATCCGGCGAACGCGAACTCCCGGTCGCAGATGTCGAGCACCATCTCGTACATCATCTTCTGGCGTTCGATCGGGCAGTTGGCGTCGATCTCGTCGAAAGCATCCTGCTGCAGGATCACGAAGTCGATCAGCTCCGATTTCCAGAATCGTTCGTGGTACTCCACCGGCACGCCGTCGTCGCCCAGGATGTTGATCTGGTCGTTGGCCTCCTTGCCGCGCTGCACGAGCGTCTTGCCCGCATAGACCTTCTCCACCCAGCCCTTTTCGATACGGCCGTCGAGGTACTCCTCGATTTCGGGATATTCGAGGTATTTCGAGTAGGACTCCAGCGGGTCGATAGCCGGGTAACGCTTCGAGTCGGCGCGGCCCTGCGAAAGGGCGTAGAAACAGCGGGCTGCCTTCTTCGTCGATTCGGTCACCGGCTCCTTGAGGTTACCGCCCGCAGGCGACACCGTACCCAGGAAGGTCACCGAACCCGTCTTACCGTTGTTGAGTTTCACCAGGCCGGCCCGCGCATAGAAGTTCGAAATAATCGCCGAAAGATCGACCGGGAAGGCGTCCTGACCCGGAAGCTCCTCCAGACGGTTGGACATCTCGCGCAGCGCCTGCGCCCAGCGCGAAGTCGAGTCGGCCATAACGAGTACCTTGAGGCCCATCGAACGGTAGTACTCGCCGATGGTCATACCCGTATAAACGGACGCCTCACGCGCCGCGACGGGCATGTTCGAAGTATTGCAGATGATGATGGTACGTTCCATGAGCTTGTGGCCCGTGCGGGGATCGACCAGCTCGGGGAACTCTTTGAAAATCTCGACCACCTCGTTGGCACGCTCGCCGCAGGCCACGATGATAATTACGTCGGCATCGGCCTGCTTCGAAATCGCATGCTGGAGCACCGTCTTGCCCGCACCGAAAGGTCCGGGGATGAAGCCCGTACCGCCCTCGGCCAGCGGGTTGAAAGTGTCGATGGCCCGCACGCCCGTCTCCATGACGCGCGAGGGGCGCGGCTTCTCCCGGTAACAGCGCACGGCCTGCTTCACGGGCCACCGCTGAACCATCGTAATATCGTGACCCCGGCCATCGGCATCGGTGATGACGGCAATCGTATCCGTAACCTTGTACTCTCCGGCGGG
>ENA-ORRO01001800-ORRO01001800.1-human-gut-metagenome-genome-assembly--contig:-NODE-1800-length-14323-cov-2.919330_pt1 | contig 14323 bp, 10 predicted proteins | sample MGYA00242176_ERZ509136 | MGnify/ENA primary metagenome ERZ509136 (study PRJEB26280, sample SAMEA2338644) | human gut metagenome | biome: human gut; feature: human-associated habitat; material: faeces...
GGGATAACATCATTGTCCAAGTTCAGTTCGTACCCGTCTTTTTCTTTTCTCAGCACTTTCACCTTGTCCATATTGACAATGTATTTGCGGTGACAGCGTATCAGGCTGCTGCCCATAAAACTCTCTTCGACAGTCTTCAGACGGCAACGGAGCATGTATTTCTGTAGTTCCCCCTTGCTGTCGGTGTACCACACAATTATATAATTGTCATCAGACTCAATATAATACAGGCAGGACAGGCGCAATGACAATTTCAGCACACCGCTGTTGTCGAACAATGTTATCTTCTGCTCATCTTTCGGAAGTATCGGCTCGTCGGAAACGACATTCTACACCATCAGCGTCTACTTTGGCGCCGCGGGCGTGCGCGGGACGCGCTACGCTGTCCCGGCGGCGCTGATCGCAGACCTCACGGGGTTCTGCATGGCGGCATTGAGCGTACGACTGTTTTTTAGAGGGTGTCTCTGTACATTCCCGGACTTTTCTGCTATAATAGTGAAACTTATGACATGACGAAGGGTGAAACACATGAAATTTCTGATCGATCTGATCTCTGAGCAGCTGTCCGGCGCGTTTGAGAAGGCCGGGTTCGACGCCGCCTATGGCCGGGCCACGCTCTCCAACCGGCCGGACCTGTGCGAATATCAGTGCAACGGCGCTATGGCAGCTGCCAAGGCATATAAAAAGAAACCTATCGACATTGCAAATGCAGTGGTAGAACAGCTTACAGGAGAACATGCAAGTTCTGTATTTTCTGAGGTTGTGGCAGTAATGCCTGGTTTTATCAACTTAAAACTTTCTGAAGGCTTTTTAGCTGACTATATGAACGGTATGGCAGCAGATGAGAAGCTGGGTCTGGGAGAACCGGAAAAGAAAGAGACCATTATCGTAGACTTTGGCGGTGCCAATGTGGCAAAACCTCTTCATGTAGGACATTTGCGTTCTGCAGTTATCGGTGAGAGCGTAAAGCGCATGGGACGTTTCCTTGGCCACAATGTGATCGGCGATGTGCATTTAGGCGACTGGGGACTGCAGATGGGCCTTATTATCGAGGAACTGCGCGACCGCAAGCCGGAACTGCCATACTTTGATGAAAATTATACAGGAGAATATCCAGCAGAAGCTCCTTTTACCATCAGCGAGTTAGAGGAGATCTACCCGGCTGCCAGCGGCAAGTCCAAGGTAGATGAGGCATTTAAGGAGCGCGCCCATCAGGCAACCTTAAAGCTTCAGAAGGGATATCCGCCATTCAGAGCCATCTGGAAGCATATTATGAATGTTTCTGTAGCGGACCTTAAGAAGAACTACTCCAACCTGAACGTAGATTTCGACCTGTGGAAGGGCGAAAGCGATGCAGAGCCATATATCCAGAAGATGATCGACACTCTGGAAGCACAGGGACTGGTACATGAAAGCCAGGGCGCTTTAGTTGTAGATGTAGCAGAAGAAAGTGATACCAAGGAGATTCCGCCATGCCTGATCCGTAAGTCAGACGGTGCTTCCCTGTATGCAACTTCTGACCTTGCTACCATTGTAGAGCGTGAGGAAGACTTTAAGCCGGACCGCTATATTTACGTAGTAGACAAGCGTCAGGCCATGCATTTTGAACAGGTATTCCGCGTTGCAAAGAAGGCCGGTATTGTAAAGCCTGAGACCCAGATGGTATTCTTAGGTTTCGGTACTATGAACGGCAAGGACGGAAAGCCTTTTAAGACAAGAGAAGGCGGCGTTATGCGTCTGGAGAAGCTGATCGCAGATATTGATGAGGCTGTTTACCAGAGAATTATGGAGAACCGCACTGTATCTGAGGAAGAAGCAAAAGAGACAGCAAAGATCGTAGGTCTTGCAGCTTTAAAATACGGAGATCTGTCCAACCAGGCTTCCAAGGATTATATCTTTGATACTGACCGCTTTATCTCCTTTGAGGGAAATACGGGTCCATACATCCTTTATACCATCGTCCGCATCAAGTCCATTTTAAATAAATATAAGGAAAATGGCGGACAGGTAACAGAAGAGGGCTCTGAAAAGAAGATCCTTCCTGCAAAGGGCGCTTCTGAGAAGGCACTGATGCTTCAGCTTTCCAAGTACAATGAAGTCATCGAAAACGGCTTTGCAGAGACAGCTCCTCATAAGATCTGTCAGTATATTTATGAGCTGGCAAATGCATTTAACAGCTTTTACCACGATACAAAGATCCTCTCTGAGGAAGACCAGGCAGTAAAAGACAGCTACATCGGTCTGATCACACTGACCAGAAGAACACTGGAGATCTGCATCGGACTTCTGGGAATCGAGGCTCCGGAGCGGATGTAAAGAAGGGATAGATCAACGTCAATGAAGATCGTCAAAATGGATACAAACAGTTTCTGGAAAGGCGAAGCTGGCGTAGTGGGTCTGGTGGAAGATCAGGCCCACACCTTTAAAACAAAGTTATATCTGAAAAATGGTCAGGTAAAGGATTATTCCTGTACCTGTGAAAAAGGGAATTCTTACAGGGGCATCTGCGCCCATGGGGAGGCCCTTTTTGCATATTATAAAGAATATCAGGCGGAAATGTCCAAACCTCTGGTACACAGTTCTTCCCAGGTCCACACGATGATCCGGGAGTATACCAACCAGGAGGTAGCCCGCATCTTAGAGGAAGAAGAGGGAAGCCAGGTAAAACTGGTGCCTGCTGTGATCTTAAACGGAAGGGATGTCCGGCTGGAATTTAAAGTAGGCCGTGAAAAAATGTATGCAGTAAGGGATCTGGCAGCTTTTTCCGATGCAGTGGCTGTAGGCGCCTATGTGGAATACGGAAAAGAATTGGCTTTCCATCACCAGGGAAGTTCCTTCTGTCCGGAATGCAGGGGACTTTTGTCTTTAGTCATGGCACTGACAGAGGGACAGAAATCCCAGAGGGATATATCCTTAAGCCGTATGAACCGGGAACGTTTTTTTGAGGTTTTACAGCAGGAAGAACTGGAGGTGCAGCTTCCGGGAGGGATCCGTTCCCAGCTTAAAGTACAGAAAAAAGATCCGAAACTGGTGATCCGCATCCGCAGATATGGAAGGGACGGCGTGGAAGCTGTGTTAGAAGGTGTCCGGACAGACGAAGAAGGGGACACAGAGCCGGTACTGGCTTTTTTCAGGGGAGAGCGGCGCATTTATATTGTCACAGGAAAGACCCTCTGCTGCTGTTCCCACCACTTCAGCCAGGCGGCAGGTACCTTTTTGGAGCAGATCACAAAGGAGAGGGAATACCGGATCCAGGCAGGAGCAAAGGACATTCCTCTTTTATATGAGCGTGTACTTAAGACATTAAAGCCCTACAGCATCATGATCCAGGAAGAAGTAGATCTGGAAGAATATAAAATGGAGCCTTTGAAAGCGGTGTTCCGTTTTGACGCAGACGAAAAAGGCACTTTATATATGGAACCTCTTTTATCTTATGGGGAATATACCTTCCATCCCATAGAAGATGAAAATCTTCCGTCTGCGATCTGCCGTGATGTGCCGGGAGAGTTTAAGATCAGCCAGGTGATCCGCAAGTATTTTAAGTGCAGGGATCCAAAAGACGGCAGGCTGGTATTAAAAGAGGATGAAAAAGCCTTGTACCACTTGTTAGATCAGGGAATGGAAGAATTCCGGGGACTGGGAGATGTATACCTGTCTGAGTCCATGAAAAACTGGAAAATTGTGGAAACTCCTTCTGTATCTGCAGGTGTCAGCGCTTATTCCGGCTGGCTGGAACTGACCGTGGATATGGGAGAATTTCCAAAAGAAGAACTGGGACGTATCCTGACTGCCTACAGCCAGAAAAAGAAATATTACCGCTTAAAGAGCGGACAGTTTTTAATGCTGGACCAGGGCGGTATGTTTACCCTTACAAAACTGGCGGGAGAGCTGGGAATCAGCAAAAAGGACTTACAAAGCGGCACCATCCGCCTGCCTGCTTACAGAGCACTGTATCTGGACCATATTTTAAAAGAAGGTCCGGGCATTACCTATTACAGGGACCAGCTGTTTAAGTCAATGGTCCGTGCTGTAAAGACGGTTGAGGACAGCGATGAGCCGGTTCCTGCCCGGTTTGAAGCTATTTTAAGGGAATACCAGAAAACTGGCTTCCGGTGGATGAAAACCCTGGATAAATGCGGCTTCGGCGGCATTTTAGCGGATGATATGGGTCTTGGAAAGACCATTCAGGTGATCGCTCTTTTTGAAGATACCTACAGCAGCGGGGAGAAGGCCCCAAGCCTTGTAGTCTGCCCAGCATCCCTGGTTTATAACTGGGAGCAGGAAATCCAGAAATTTGCCCCGGATCTGAAGGTTCGGTCTGTAGTGGGAACAGGACCCCAGAGATTGGAACTGCTGGAAAAAATAAAAGAAGATCCTTCCGGCTGCCAGATCCTGATCACTTCCTATGACCTGTTAAAGAGGGATATTGCCCACTATGAGGGGATTGATTTCCGATTCCAGATCATTGATGAAGCCCAGTACATAAAAAATGCCACTACCCAGAGTGCCCGCTCTGTAAAGGCTGTCCAGGTGCGTTCCCGTTTTGCGCTGACCGGTACGCCTATTGAAAACAGGCTGGGAGAGTTATGGAGTATTTTTGATTTCCTTATGCCCGGATTTTTGTTTGGAAATCAGTATTTCCGCAAGGAATATGAGGTACCTATTACGAAAGACCGGGATGAGCAGGTGTTAAAACGCTTAAAGGGACTGATCGGACCGTTTATCCTGCGAAGAGTAAAGAAAGATGTGTTAAAAGAACTTCCGGATAAGCTGGAAAAAGTAGTTTATTCTACTTTAGAGGAAGAACAGAAGAAGCTTTATACGGCAAATGCCCTTTTATTAAAAGAAAAGCTGGAAGCAGATGACTTTAAGGGAGCAGAAAAGCTGCAGATCTTATCAGATCTTATGCAGCTGCGCCAGATCTGCTGTGATCCGAGGCTCTGCTATGGAAATTACAAGGCAGGCTCTGCCAAGCTTAAGACCTGTATGGATCTGATCCGTACAGGTGTAGAAGGAGAACACAAGATCTTATTATTCTCCCAGTTTACCTCTATGTTGGATCTGATCGAGGAAGAACTGAAAAAAGAGGGGATCGAATGTTATAAGCTGACAGGGGCAACGCCAAAGGAAGAACGGATCCAGATGGTATCCCGCTTCCACCAGAATGAGGTTCCCGTATTTCTGATCAGTTTAAAGGCGGGGGGAACGGGACTGAACCTGACAGCGGCAGATATTGTGATTCACTATGATCCATGGTGGAATGTGGCAGCCCAGAACCAGGCGACAGACCGTACCCACAGGATCGGTCAGGAAAAGCAGGTTATGGTATATAAGCTGATCACCAGTGATACCATTGAAGAAAATATTTTAAATCTCCAGGAAGCAAAGCGAAATCTGGCAGACCAGATCGTAACCGGAGGAGGCATTTCCTTTGGCGAACTTACAAAAGCAGATATTTTAAAGATGATAGAGGAGAGCAGACCATGAAAAGAACAGTAACTTTTGGTGAGATCATGCTCCGATTAAAAACTCCGGAGCATATGAGGATTTTGCAGACAGATGCATTTGAGGCAAGTTACGGAGGCGCAGAAGCCAATGTAGCAGTTTCCCTGGCAGTGCTTAAGGATCCGGTATCCTTTGTGACGAAACTGCCGGAAAATCCTGTTGGCACAGCAGCCTTAAATGAAGTGAGAAGATACGGGGCAGACACTTCCAAGGTAGTCATCGGAGGTTCCAGACTGGGAATTTATTTCTTTGAAAAAGGAACAGATATTCGGCCTACCAATGTAGTCTATGACAGGGAAGGAAGCGCTCTGGCGTTGGCAAAGCCGGAAGAATTCCATTGGGATGAGATCTTAAAGGATACAGATATTTTCTATTTTTCCGGTGTGACACCGGCAGTCAGCGAGAATATAGCAAAGGCAGTATTAGAAGCCTTAAAATACTGCAAAGCCCACGGGATCGAGACAGTCTGCGACTTAAATTACCGCTCTAAAATGTGGGATACAAAAAAGGCACAGTCAGTTATGAGCGAGCTGATGAATTATGTAACATTATGCATTGCCAATGATGAGGATTTTGAGTCATCTTTAGGGATCCACGCATATGACGGGGATATTTCAAAGGGAATTGATCAGATTGAAAGCTACAAGGCAGGCATGAAAGAGATCCAGAACCGTTATCCAAACTGCAAGGCAGTTGCCAGCGTCCTTCGCAACATGTATACAGCAGAAGACGGTGACTGGATGGCGATCTATTTAAAAGATGGTGTGTTCTATGAAAGCCCGGTACATAAAGTACACAGCTTTGAGGCAGTAGGAGCAGGAGATGCTTTTGCAGGAGCGCTGTTACACAGTCTGGTAAGAGGATTTGAACCTCAGAAACTGATTGATTTCTCTATTTCAGCCAGTGTATTAAAACTGATGATCCAGAGAGACTTTAACCTGGTAACGGAAAATGAAATCATGAGAGTTATGGAGTCTAAAGCGGCAAACCTGCAAAGGTGATTTTGAGGGTGGCTTCTATGAGCAGACAGAAAAAAATACAACTAGAAAATGGAACCATATTATTTTTAGGAGCAGCAGCCTTTATCTTACTGGCAGCCAGTCTGTTTCCTTCTTCTGCCATGTCACAAAAGGTGCGCTCTTATCTGGAAATGAACCGGATGGTGGAGAGAGCTTTTGCAGTGATGCTGCTGGTCCTTTCCACCCAGCTGATGAAGCGAAAGAGGACGGCCTGGGAAATGACCATGGCTGTACTGACTTTAAGTCTCCTGCGGGGACTGGAAGAGATAATACATACAGGACTGGAGGCCCGAAGTTTATTCCTGCTGGTCCAGGCGGCTGTCTTTTTCATCCTTTTGTGGAGCAGAAAAGATTTTTGCTGTCCGGCCTCTAAAAAGTCGGTGGAACAGGCTGTTGGCTTTATCCTCTTATCCCTGTTGGGAGTAGCTGTCAACGCAGCCATCACCCGCCATTATATAAATCTGGCTCTGGGAAAAGGAACGGTCTCTTTTGTTGAAAGCCTTGCAGCTGGTGTGGGAATGCTTTTTGGCATAGGCGGTGAATTTCCAGGAGGAGAGTTTGCGGAGCATTTAGAGCAGCTGATGTTTCTGTTCAGCTGGGGCTGTATCCTGGCCGGGGCAGTCCATATATTCCGTCCGTGGATGGAATATCCCGGGAAAACAGCATCTGACCTGCAGCATGCCAGGACCTTATTAAACCTTTACAGCCAAAATCCCTGCTCCTATCTGACCTTAGAAGATGATAAGATCCTCTATTTTGGAAAGCAGGTGGACGGCGTTATCCCCTATGGGATCGTAGGCGATACTGTGGTAGTCAACGGTGACCCGGTTTGTAAAGATGAGGACTTTCCCAAGTTACTGGATGAATTTAAGGAATTCTGCTTAAAAAGCGCCCACAAGCTGTTTATCTTAAGTGTGACAGACCATTATCTGGACGAGTATAAAAAACAGGGCTTTGGAACTGTAAAATGCGGGGAAGAGGCGAGATTTAAGCTGGCTGACTATGAGATCAGCGGTAAAAAAGGCGCCAAGATGCGTATGAACATCAATCATGCGAAAAAAGCGGGGATCGATGTTTACGAGTATAAGATACTGGAGAAGAGGAATGCAGCTTTAGAGGTAGAATTTAACCGCATTACCGATGAGTGGCTGGAAGGTAAGAAAAGTTCCATGTTAAAATTTACCATGGGTACTCTGGGACTGGATGATCCTATGGACCGGCGGTATTTTTATGCAGTAGACGAAAGCGGAAGCATGGTAGCCTACATTGTTTTTGTGCCTTTCCTTGGAAAGAACGGATATATGGCAGATATGACACGCCATGGAAATAAAGCACCGGGCGGTGTAATGGAGCTGATCATGTATGAGGCTTTTCAGGTATTTAAAGAAGAAGGTGTGGAGTATGCAAGTCTGGGTGTTGCGCCTCTTGCAGGCTTAAAAGAAGAAAATGCCGGTTTTATGGAAAAGCTTTTGGAATTTGTCTATGAACATTTAAACCAATGTTACGGTTTTAAAGATCTTTACCGGGCGAAAGAAAAGTACAGTCCAACGGTGTGGGAACCATCCTATTATGCTTACCTGCCAAAGATCCCTTCTCCTGATATGTTTTATGCAGTGGTAAAGATCCAGAATCCCCATGGAATCCTGGATTTCTTTCAGTGGGTAAAGCTGCCGGTACATAAAAAAATGCCTGAGAAGCAGGAAATAGCAGAACTTCAAAAAGGTTACAGAGCCGGGGAAAAGGAAACAGAGGCGAAAAAAGACCATGAGTGAAAAGGAAAAAGAAACAGGTGAGATAGAGGAAAGGGATGGTTTTATCGCTATTCCCGATGGATCTTTATACTATAAAAAATACGATATACAGGGAAAGGTCGGACTTCCGGTGGTGCTCCTTCATGGAAATAGGGGCACTCACCGGGATTTTTTATACCGTGCATATGGAGGACGCGCCAGTGACGCATGTGATGATTCTTATATAAAGATGCTGACAGGTGAGGGATGCCTGGTGATTGCCATGGACAGCAGAGGCCATGGAAGATCGGTACTGAAAGCTGCTGCTTTAAAGTCCGCAGTTTTGAAAATTACTGTAGGAAAAAAAGAAAAACAGCAAAATAGCAGTGACAAAAGGCATACTGCAGCAGCAGATATGGCAGAAGATGTGGTCCGTCTGTTAGATCATTTAAAAATAGAAAAGGCAGTGATCCTGGGATTTTCTGACGGGGCAAATACAGCTCTGGAGTTTGCTGCAGATCATCCGGACCGGACGTTTAAGATCATAGCAGTCAGCGCCAACGCACTGCCTGGTGGACTGATCGCCCCTATGCTTTTTATGGAAAGAATGCGCTTTTGGTGGGCGAAAGCCCTGGAGAGCATAAAACCTGATGGGAGAATTGGAAAATGGTGTAAAAAAGAGCAGTTTTTAAGCGGACTTATCCTTCATTCACCTTATCTTACAGAAGAACGGTTAAAAAGGATCACAGTACCGGTCCTTTTAATGGCTGGGACCCATGACCTGATCAAGGAGTCCCACACCCGGTTTATAGCAAAATGTATCCCGGACAGCCAGTTGGTTCTTATAAAGGGAGGTACTCATCAGGGCTTTTTTAAGAAAAAAGAACTTTATACAGGTGCAATATCAGATTTTCTGTTTGACAAAAAAGAAGTTAGACAAGACTAACAACATTATTAAAAAATTAACATAATTATTAAAAAAATAACGATAACTTTTCATATTGTATACAAAGTTAAAGTGTGTTATACTCAAAAATGGCTGTTAGGGACATGCTAAAATTGTTCCATTAAACAAAAGAAATCAAAAAGAAAGAGGGGAAGAAACCATGGGTTTGGCGACTTTTAAAGGCGGCATTCATCCGTATGAAGGAAAAGAATTGTCAGAAAACAAACCGATCCAGGTCCTTCTGCCAAAGGGCGAACTGGTATTTCCTATGTCTCAGCATATAGGAGCACCTGCAAAGCCACTGGTAGCAAAGGGTGACAGGGTTCTTGCTGGACAGAAGATCGGAGAAGCCGGTGGATTTATTTCAGCAAATGTGATCTGTTCTGTATCCGGTACTGTTAAGGCAATCGAACCAAGACGTATGGTAAATGGCGCAATGGTACCTTCCATCATCGTAGAAAACGATGGTGAGTATGAAACAGTAGAAGGAGTAGGAGAGGACAGAGATCCTTCCACACTCTCTAAAGAAGAGATCCGTTCTATCGTAAAAGAGGCAGGAATCGTAGGTTTAGGAGGCGCAGGCTTCCCAACTCACGTAAAGCTGACTCCAAAGGATGAGAATGCGATCGATTATGTAATCGTAAACGGCGCAGAGTGCGAGCCATATCTGACCAGCGACTATCGTATGCTGATCGAAGAGCCTGAGAAGATCGTAGGCGGTCTGAAGGTTATCTTACAGCTGTTTGATAACGCCAAGGGTGTGATCGCAATCGAGAACAATAAGCCGGAGGCTATTAAGAAACTGACAGAGATGGTAAAGGATGAACCAAAGATCACTGTCTGTCCGTTACTTACCAAGTATCCTCAGGGTGGTGAGCGTTCTATCATCTACGCTGTAACAGGACGCAAGGTAAATTCTTCCATGCTGCCGGCAGATGCAGGCTGTATCGTAGATAACGTAGATACAGTTGCAGCTATTTATATGGCTGTATGCAAGTCTACTCCATTAATGAGAAAGATCATTACCATTACAGGTGATGCTGTGGCAGAACCACAGAACTTCAATGTAAAACTGGGAACCAATTACCAGGAACTGATCGAAGCAGCAGGCGGTTTCAAGACCGAGCCTGAAAAGATCATCTCCGGTGGTCCTATGATGGGACAGGCCCTGTTTACTGTAGATGTGCCTGTATGTAAGACTTCTTCTGCTTTAACCTGTTTTACAAAAGACCAGGTAGCAGCTTTTGAACCAACTGCATGTATCCGCTGCGGACGCTGCGTAAGTGTCTGCCCAAGCCATATCGTTCCAGTCATGATGATGAAAGCAGCTATGAACCGTGACTGTGAGACCTTTGAAAAGATCAACGGTATGGAATGTATGGAATGCGGAAGCTGTACATATATCTGTCCTGCAAGACGTCCTCTGACCCAGGCATTCAAGGAAATGCGTAAGACGGTTGCGGCTAACCGCAGGAAGAAAGGCTAGGAGGGGACAAAAGCTATGAATAAATTATTAAACGTATCTTCATCTCCTCATGTGAGATGCAGTGTGAATACACAGAACCTGATGCTGGACGTAGTGATCGCTATGCTTCCTGCTGCAGCTTTCGGTGTATATAACTTTGGCTTCCACGCACTGCTTGTACTTTTAGTCACATCAGCAGTTTGTGTGGCAAGTGAATATGTTTACGAAAAACTGATGCACAAGCCAATTACCATTGCAGACGGAAGTGCTCTTGTTACAGGTATGATCCTGGCACTGAACATGCCACCTCAGATCCCTGTATGGGTACCTGCACTGGGCGGTATCTTTGCGATCATCGTTGTAAAGCAGCTTTACGGCGGACTGGGACAGAACTTTATGAACCCGGCTCTGGCTGCAAGATGCTTCCTGTTAATTTCCTTCGCTGGCATGATGAACAACTTCTCAGCTGCAAGCCTGGGATTTGACAGCGTTTCCGGAGCAACTCCTCTGGCAGCTATGCGTGCCGGACAGAGCGTAGATCTGGCTTCCATGTTCATTGGACGTATCCCTGGTACCATCGGTGAAGTTTCTACCATCGCTCTTCTGATCGGCGGTATTTATCTGTTAGTCCGCAAGGTAATCTCCTGGAGAATTCCGGTGATCTACATTGGAACAGTTGCAGTATTTGTATTTATCTTTGGTGGTTTTGATGTAAATTATGTACTCTGCCAGGTATGTGGTGGTGGTCTTATCTTCGGTGCTTTCTTTATGGCAACTGACTATGTGACCAGCCCGATCACTCCAATGGGACAGATCGTATTCGGTGTTGTCTTAGGACTTTTAACCGGTATCTTCCGTCTGTGGGGTGCTTCTCCTGAAGGTGTTTCCTATGCGATCATTTTAAGCAACCTGTTTGTACCAATGATCGAGCGTGTAACCCTTCCAAAAGCATTTGGAAAGGAGGCAAAGAAGGCATGAAAGGAATTTTAAAAGACGCTGCCATCCTGTTTGTCATCACTTTAGTTGCAGGACTTTGCCTGGGCGCAGTTCACGAAGTAACATTAGATCCGATCGCAAAGGCTCAGGAAGCAGCAGCTACCAAAACTTATAAAGAAGTATTCCCGGAAGCAGCAAAATTTGAGCAGACCGATGAACTGACAGCAGCAGTAGCAGCATCTGCAGATGAGATCCTGGCTCAGGGCTTTGGAAATGTATCTGTTGATGATGCACAGGTTGCAGAAGCAGAAGATGGTTCTGTTCTTGGATATCTGATCACTGCAAGTTCCACAGAAGGCTACAATGGTCTGGTACAGATCTCTGTAGGCATCACTTCTGAGGGAAATCTGACTGGTCTTGGTTTCTTAAGCATCAGCGAGACTCCTGGTCTTGGTATGAAGGCAAAAGAACCAGATTTCAAGGATCAGTTCAATGGAATGAAAGCACAGAAACTGGAAGTAACAAAGACAGACGCAACAGCTGATAACCAGGTTCAGGCGATCAGTGGCGCTACCTATACTTCCAAGGCAGTAACCGGTGCCACAAATGCAGCTATTTACTTTGTGGAAAACTGCGTTGGAAAGTAGGAGGTGTAAGAAATGAACAAGTATACAGAACGTCTTTATAATGGTATCTGGAAAGAAAATCCTATTTTCGTTCAGATGTTAGGTCTGTGTCCTACACTGGCTGTAACTACATCTGCTATGAACGGTCTTGGTATGGGTCTTTCCTCTACCGTAGTATTAGTAGCAGCAAACTTCATTATCTCCCTGATGAGAAGCATCATCCCGGGAAGAGTCCGTCTTCCAGGTGAGATCGTAGTTGTTGCTTCCCTGGTAACCATCGTAGACATGCTGATGGAAGGCTTTACACCAGATCTTTACAGCGCACTGGGTATCTACATTCCTCTGATCGTTGTAAACTGTGTAATCTTAGGCCGTGCAGAGGCATTTGCTATGAAGAACAAACCGATCATCTCCGCATTCGACGGAGCAGGCATGGGTCTTGGATTTACCTTCGCCCTTGTTTGTATCGGTGCTGTCCGTGAACTTTTAGGTGCAGGTTCCATCTTTGGTGTAGCCATTATGCCTGCTTCCTATCAGCCTATTTCCATCTTTATCCTGGCACCTGGCGCATTCTTCGTTCTGGCTTGCTTAACTGCTTTACAGAACAAGTTAAAGATGCCTTCAGCAACTAACGGTTCCGCTAAGGGCAAGAAGGCTAAGACCGCTTGCTGTGGCGATTGCGCAAACTGTGCAGAATCAAAGACGGAAGAATAGGAGGTAAAAACGGATGAAAGAGTTACTTGTTATTGCCATTAGCTCCGCATTTGTGAGCAACGTGGTATTAAGCCAGTTTTTAGGCATCTGTTCCTTCGTCGGCGTATCTAAAAAGGTAGAGACAGCAGCAGGTATGGGCGGTGCGGTTATCTTCGTTATCACCATCGCTTCCGTTGTTGCAAGTCTGATCTATCAGTTCGTCCTGAACCCATTAGGACTGGATTATCTGAAGACCATCGTCTTTATCCTTGTAATTGCGGCTCTGGTACAGATCGTAGAAATGTTCTTAAAGAAATGTATGGTTTCCCTGTACAACGCATTAGGTGTATTCCTTCCGCTGATCACAACCAACTGTGCAGTATTAGGTGTTGCACTTACTAACGTACAGAACGGCTACAGCTTTGTACAGAGTGTAGTAAACGGTGTTGCAACTGCTGTTGGTTATACTGTTTCCATCGTGCTCCTTGCTGGTATCCGTGAGCGTATTGAGGGAAATGATATCCCATACAATTTCCAGGGATCTCCTATCGTACTGGTAACTGCAGGTCTTATGGCAATCGCATTTTTCGGATTTTCCGGATTACTGTAGAAGGAGGAGACGAAGATGAACATAACAGCAATTTTGATTGCTGCTGCAGTTATTGCAGTAGCAGGTATCATCGTAGGAATCGGCCTTGGACTTTTCGGTGAGAAGTTCAAGGTAGAAGTAGATGAAAAGGAAGTAGCTATCCGTGAGGAACTTCCTGGAAACAACTGCGGCGGCTGCGGTTTCGCAGGCTGTGACGCGTTGGCAAAGGCAATTGCAGAGGGCAAAGCTCCTGCAAATGCATGTCCTGTAGGTGGAGCACCTGTAGGCGAAAAGATCGCTGCTATCCTTGGCGTATCTGCCGGAGCAGCAGAGAAGAAGGTTGCATTTGTACGTTGTAAAGGTACCTGTGACAAGGTTAAGACTCTTTACAACTACGAAGGTATTGATGACTGTGCAAAGGCATCTGTAGTGCCTGCCGGCGGTCCTAAGGCCTGCAGCTACGGCTGTACCGGTTTTGGTTCCTGTGTAAAGGCATGTCAGTTTGACGCGATCCATGTTGTAGACGGCGTAGCTGTTGTAGACAAGGAAAAGTGCGTAGCCTGCGGCAAGTGTGTTGCTACCTGTCCAAAGGGACTGATCCAGATCGTTCCTTACAATGCAGAGCATTTAGTACAGTGCAGCAGCCATGACAAGGGCAAAGATGTAAAGGCTGCATGTCAGGCTGGATGTATCGGATGTACCTTATGTACCAAGCAGTGTGAGTCAGATGCTATCCATATGGATAACAACCTTGCAGTGATTGATTATGAGAAGTGTACAGGATGCGGAGCATGTAAGGAGGCCTGTCCGAGAG
>ENA-ORRO01001813-ORRO01001813.1-human-gut-metagenome-genome-assembly--contig:-NODE-1813-length-14232-cov-5.902307_pt1 | contig 14232 bp, 11 predicted proteins | sample MGYA00242176_ERZ509136 | MGnify/ENA primary metagenome ERZ509136 (study PRJEB26280, sample SAMEA2338644) | human gut metagenome | biome: human gut; feature: human-associated habitat; material: faeces...
CCCACATCCGCTTCGCAGGCCCGCTTACGCGGCCGGCCCCCTCTGTCGCTACGCGACATCTCCCCACGCAGTGGGGAGTCACCCTCCCAGAGGGGGCCAAGGGCGCCGTCCCCGTTTCCAAAATGCTACACTACCCAAATTGAGAGGTACACCCCTTTGGATAAAAAAGTTCTTGTTATCATCCCGTGCTACAATGAGGAGGATAACATCGTCAATACGGTAGAAAATCTGCGTGCGGAATGCCCGGAGGTGGATTTTCTCGTCGTGAACGACTGCTCTACCGACAGCAGCGCCGAGCTGCTTCGCAAGCATCATTACCCGTTCCTGGACCTGCCGGTCAATCTGGGCATCGGCGGCAACGTACAGTGCGGCTACCTGTACGCCGTGCGCAACGGCTACGATGTGGCCGTGCAGATGGACGGCGACGGCCAGCACGACCCCGCCTACCTGATGGAGATCGTGCAGCCCGTGCTGGACGGCGAATGCGATATGTGCATCGGCAGCCGCTTTGTCAAAAAAGAGGGCTTCCAGACCAGCTTTATGCGCCGGGTCGGCATCCGCTTTTTAAGCTGGCTCATCCATATTCTCTGTGGTCAGCGCATTCTGGATGTCACCAGTGGTTTCCGTGCCACCGGTCCCCAGCTAACCGCCTATTTTGCGGAGCATTATGCTTCGGATTATCCGGAGCCAGAAGCCATTCTGGCTGCCACGCTGGCCGGGTTCCGCGTAGGCGAAGCCCCGGTCGTCATGAAAGAACGTCAGGGCGGCGTTTCCAGCATTCGCAGTTTTAAAAGCGCGTATTACATGATCAAGGTTTCCCTGTCTTTGATCATTGACCGCCTTTCTATCAAGAAAATCCACCAGCCGAAAAGCAAATAAGGAGGCACAACGCCCATGACGGCACATTTCCAGTTTTTTATGATTTTGGGTGCGGCCATCCTGCTGCTGATTATTTTTGCGCTGCTGAAAAAGGGCCAAATGAGCGTAAAATACAGCCTTCTCTGGCTGGCACTGGCCGTGGTTCTTGTCATCTTTGCGGTATTCCCCTATGTTGTTTACGTCCTGCGTGATCTGCTGGATGTACAAATGCCGGTCAACCTGGTATTTATGCTCATGTTCTGCTTTGTGCTGCTGGTGCTGCTCAGTTTAAGCATCGGTGTCAGCCAGCTTGCGGATAAGTGCAAGCGCCTTACCCAGGAAAACGCTATCCTGGAAAAGCGCGTGCGGGATTTGGAGAAAAAACTCAGCGGCAAATAATCCCGCCAAAGGAGTTTGAGGATGGAACTGACAACACTGCTATTTCTTGGCTTTTTTGCGGCAGTGGCGCTTTTGAACTATACCCTGCCCCGTGTTCTGCGCCCTTACTGTCTGCTGGCTGCCAGCTACCTGTTTTACTGTTGGGGGGCCAACGACCGCCTGCTGGTACCGGTTTTGGTTGCGGCAACACTGGTCACATGGGGCTGCGGGCTGGTGATCGGCAAATGCCGGATAGGTCCCGTGCGGGTGATTTTCCTGCTTTTGGCGGTGTTCACCTGTGTGGGGCTTTTGTTCTATTACAAATACTGGAACCTGTTGGCGGCAGATATCCTGAGCGGCACGGTATTGCAGCCCCGCACGGATATGGTTACCCCGCTGGGCCTGGGCTACTTTACCCTTGCTGCGCTCAGCTACACCATTGATGTATACAAGCGCCGCTGCAAGGTTGAGCTGAACCCGCTGCATTATGCGCTGTTCGTCAGCTTTTTTCCCACCATGACCACCGGCCCCATTGAGCGGTACCCCCATTTTCGGCCACAGATCCACAAATCCCGCCGGTTCAGCTACACCCGGTGTGCGGGCGGTGCGTTCCGCATGCTGTGGGGCTACACCAAAAAGATGGTCCTTGCCGACAACCTGAGCCACTATGTCTCGCTGGTCTACGGCGATGTCGGCAGCATGAGCGGCCCGAACCTCGTGGCTGCCACGGTGCTGTTTGCCGTGCAGCTGTACATGGACTTTTCCGGCTGCTGCGACATTGCCCTGGGCGCGGCGCGCATTCTGGGCTATGACCTGATCGAGAACTTCCAGTCCCCGTTTGAGGCGCGGACCTTCAACGATTTCTGGCGGCGGTGGCATATCTCGATGACGAGCTGGTTCCGCGACTACGTCTATTTCAGCCTGGGCGGCAGCCGGTGCGCACCATGGCGGCACTACTTAAACATCGTCATCGTCTTTGTCTGCTCCGGCCTGTGGCACGGCGCGGACTGGCGGTATCTGGCGTGGGGCCTGTTCACGGGTCTGCTGGCCGCCTTCGGTGTCATGACCGCCAGGGCGCGGCAGAGAATCAACCGCTATAACCCGCTCTACCGCATGGGCTGGTTCAAGGTATTCTGGCAATGTCTTTTCACCAATGCGCTGTTCTGCCTGACGCTCGTGTTCTTCGCGTCGGCTATCTACAACACCGACCCGTTTGCCGTGTACGGCTCGCTTTTACAGGGCTGGGACGGTCTGACAGGGTCGTGGGCGCAGGTATCGAATCTCATCTACAGCAGCGGCATTGATGGCCGTTTGCCCGTCGTGCTGCTGTTTGGCTGCTTCGTCGTCTTTGCGGCGGAGCATAAGGGCCGCAGCGTCGCCCGCTGGATCCGCCAGCAGGTCTGGCCGCTGCGCTGGACGCTCTACTACGGCATGGCTGCAGCGATTCTGTTCTTCGCCGCCTTCGGCCAGTCGGCGTTCATCTACCAGCAGTATTGAGAAAGGCGGTGTATCATGGCGAAATCCCCTACCCCGATTCCCGCACCGCCGGTCAAGATCCACCGCGGTGCCCCCGGCAGCGCACCCGCCCGGCAGCGCCGCCGCAGAAAGAAGGTCAACCCGTTCGTGCTGTTCCTGCGCGGGCTGGCGCGGCGGCTCTACTTCGGCATCAAAACGGCGTTCAAGTTCCTGCTGTTTGTGCCGGTGCTGGTGTTCATGGTGGCGTTCAGCTACAATGTGGACCGCAGCGGCCTGTTCCAGGGCGCGCTGGCACCCCGCCGCATCGTCGACTTGATGCTCCAGGGCTACGACGTTACAAACTTCGAGCAGATGGACGAGCGCGAGGTGGTACAGTTATTTGCACAGGATGTGCCCGAGACGCCCGAGGCCATCGGCATCGGCTCAAGCCGTGTTCTGCAGTTCAACCGCGAGAACACCGGCGTCGAGAGCTTCTTCAACATGGGCGTCACCGGCGCGGACGTGCGCGACAACATGACAAGCTACTACAAGATGGTCACCTACGGCAAGGCCCCGAAGGTTCTTTTGTGGAGCATAGACCCGTGGGTGTTCTACGGCAGCGAGGCCGCGTTTGACGCGCGCGCCGACGCCGACCTGTACAACGAGTTTCTGACGAAGGTCCTGAACGTGCCCACCGATTACGAGGAGCCTGACAAGGTCGAGCTGTGGAAGGCGCTGGCCGACCCGGCGTACTTCCAGGGCAACGTAGACTACTACATAAAGAACCGCGGGCAGGCCACCGTCACCGACGACGAGGGCAACACGATAGAGTTTAACCCCGTCGAGGGCGACCCCTACAACCAGACCACGTCGATCAAACGGTCCGACGGCAGCGTTTTGTACGATGTAGCGTTCCGCAATCAGACCGAGGACCAGATCCGCACGCTGGCCGCCGAAGCCTGTATGAGCTTTAACAGCGTACACATGGAGGGCTTTGACGAGCTGAGCCAGACTCAGATCCAGGCGTTCGACTCCTTCGTCAGATACGCCCAGTCGCAGGGCACAACGGTCATTCTTGTGCTGTCGCCGTGGCACCCGTATCTGTACGGCTACCTGCTGACCGAGCCGGAGAACCACAAGGGCTTCTTCCAGGTGGAAAACTGGCTGCGGCAGTACTGTGCCGACAACAACGTGCCGATTTACGGCAGCTACGACCCCGCGTGCATTGAAGGCTTGCAGGAGACAGACTTCTTTGACGGTCTGCACTGCGGCGGCACCGGCATTGCCCGGTTCTTCCCCGGCATCCCCCAGGCCCTGAGCGACCTGCAGAACGGCACACTGGCCAATCCGCTGGACGTGCACCCCCGTACCAGCCTGGAGGACCCCAACGCACAGCCCGCCGAGGGCGAGACCCCCGACGGTGAAGTAACCCAACAGGAGGGATAACTATGGCATTCATTGAGATCGGTTTCAACACAAAGCGCCCGCTGATCCTGGGCCGCGGCGGCTTTGGCACCCAGCTGAACGACTGGCTGATGGACGAGGGCTGGGGCAGCGCGGACTTTCTGGACGACAACGCCCCCGACGCCGTGGGCGGCCTGCGGGATTACGTTGACCCCGCGATTTTGAAACGCGGACGCCCCGCCTTTGTGGCGCTGGGCGACAACAAGCTGCGCGTCGAGCTGCTGCAAAAGCTGGCAGCAGCGGGCTACAGTACGCCGGTTTTTATCAGTGACGCCGCGTCTGTCAGCCCCAGCGCCGTGCTGGAGCCGGGCTGCATCATCCTGCCGCAGGCCTATGTCGGTGCGGACGCCCATCTGGGCGTGGGCTGCATCGTCAACGCGGGAGCCATCGTGGACCACAACGCCCATCTGGGCCGCGGCGTGCATGTGGCTCCGGGCGGCATCGTCAAGGCCAGCGCAGAGGTCGCCGAGTTCGGCAAGGTCGATTCCGGCGAGATCGTGCGCTCCCCGTGGGAGAACCAATAATGCCTCAGCGCCGCGATTATATTGACGAGCTGAAGGGCCTTGGCATCCTGCTGGTTGTGCTCGGCCATTTTATCGAGCAGTACCGCATGGGGTATTCCTTCGTCAGTGCGTCGTTTTTCTGCATCTATGCGTTCCACATGGCACTGTTCTGCATCTGCAGCGGGCTGGTAGCACGGTTCAACCCGCGCAAGCTGGTCACACAGCAGCTGTGGCTGTACCTTGTGGGGCAGACGCTGATGCTGGCGTTCCGTGCCGCCGTTCTGCGGGAAAATTTTGCCGAGACGGGCGGCCTGCTGGCCGCGTGGCTGCTGCCGTGGCGGCATATATGGTATCTGTACGCGCTGATTTTCTGGCATCTGACACTGCCGGTTCTGTGCCGGCTGCGGGACAGGCTGGGGCTGGCCGGTTCCTGCCTTGGCATGGCACTGGCCGTGGGGCTGGCGCTGGCTGCCGGGCTGGTGGACTGGCCCTTCACGCTGGTGCGGGTATTTGCATTCTACCCGTTTTATGCGTGCGGGGTGCTGCTCCGCCCGCAGCTGGACAGGCTGGCCGCGTTTGCGGCGGAGCACCGCCCGGTGCGGCTTGTGGCTGCGGCGGGGCTGGTGCTTGGCTATGGAGCGTATTTTCTCTGGGTGCTGCGGGCTGACCCGATCATGGATCACAGCGCGGAGCTGTTCCACGATGTGAGCTATGCGGGCGGCGACAGGGTGCAGTACCGGGTCGTGTTCTACCTCGTGGGCATCGCGACGACGGCGGCGCTGACTGTGCTGGCCAGCCGTCGGCATCTGCTGGCCGGGCTGGGGCGACACACGCTGGCGATCTATCTGCTGCATCTGCCGGTGCAGGCGCTGCTGGTCGAGCTGGGTCTGTACGACCTTATGCGCGGGAAGGCAACGATTGTCGTTGTGCTTTGGTCCGTGCTGCTGGCTGCGGTGACGCTGGCCGTGCTGAACCTTAGCCCGGTGCAGCGGGCGTGTGACGCGGTGACGAATTGCTGGTACAAACGGAAATAACCTCTGCTGGCGGCAGTCTCTTGAAAAAGGGACTGCCGCTTTTGTCCATTCTACACAAAAATGCGGGTGGGATTTCTGCTTGACATTCCCACTACATTGCAATACAATATAGTCAGAGAACATGGTAATGCAAGGTAGTCAGAGGAGGTGAGCCGGTGTTTGACCAGGCACAGCTGCGCAAGGGCACGCTGGAAGGCTGCATTTTAAAGATCATTGACCGGGAACCGACCTACGGCTATGCCATTGCCACCACCCTGCGGGACTGCGGCTTTGCCGACCTGACCGAGGGCACACTCTATCCCCTGCTGCTGCGGCTCGAGCGCAAGGGACTGATTGGCGCCGAGTACCGCGCGGGTTCCGGCGGGCCGAGCCGCAAATATTACCGGCTGACGCCCGACGGGGTGCAGTACCTTAACGAATTTACGGAGGCATGGCAGAACGCCAGCGACACTGTGAACCGCATTTTGCACGACAAGGAGGGCTGAACCATGAAAACAATGCGCAACGAATACCGCGACTTGAAAAAAGAGAACGACCTGATTTTTTCAACGCTGGCAGAGTACGACCGCGACACCATCACGGAAATCATCAGCGTGGTGGACAACACACGCGGCATCGGGTACGAGATCGAGCTGATCCGCAAGGACCTGATTGCGATGGCGGCACAGGCCGAGGCCCGGCGCGACTATCTGCCGTCGGTCATCGGGGACGTAGAGGTTTTTAAGCGGAATCTGCTGGCAAGCATGCCCAAGCCGAAGTTTGCGGATTACATGGCAGACAGCCTTGTGTGGCTGTGCACGTTTGCGTTAGCCTCCACCGCGACCTATACGGTGTTGGGCCGCCCGTGGGACTGCTATTATGACGCGGTCTGGCTTGTGCTCTGCATTGCCATTATGATGCCCAGTGCGTGGCTGCTGCAGCGCATTGTCCCCGCCGAGTGGGCGGCCTCCACCGAAAAAGGTGTGCGGTACGGTGTCATTACAGCCGCCATGCTGTTTTTGTGGTTCGTGGTGTTTTGGTTCGTCGACAAATGGATCACGCCGCTGCTGCCCGCGGTGGGCCTGCCCAACCTTGCGGCAGTCATCCTGTTCGGCGCGGCACTGGCAGCGCTGCTTATCTGGCGCAACCATCGCCGCAACGAGCTTGCCGAAAAACGGCCCTGGCGGGATGTGATGGAGAAATAAAAGTGTCCCCCGATGGTGCGGAACCATCGGGGGACGCTTTGCCTTCCCCTGCGGGGGAAGGTGGCCGAACGCAGTGAGGTCGGATGAGGGGCGAGCTTTCCGCAATTGCCCATAAACGGGTTGCTGCGGGAAGGTCGCCCCTCATCAGTCACCTTCGGTGACAGCTTCAGTCTACGCGCCAAGTGCCGCCTACGGCGGTTGCGCTTCGACACGCGCCTGCGGGCGCAGCCCCTCGGGGGAAGCCTTTTAAATATGCTCCAAAATCTTGTTGCCCATCTCGGTGCAGCCTACCCTGGTGCAGCCGGGAGCCATCATGTCGGCGGTGCGGCAGCCCTCGTCGAGAACAGCGTTGACAGCCGCCTCGATTTCATCGGCCTCGGCGGGCATATCGAAGCTGTAGCGCAGCATCATAGCCGCGGAGAGGATGCAGGCAATCGGGTTGACGACGTCCTGCCCGGCAATATCGGGCGCAGAGCCGTGGATCGGCTCATACAGGCCGCAGGTGCCCTCGCCCAGAGAGGAGGACGGCACCATGCCGATGCTGCCGGTGATCTCACTGGCCTCGTCGGAGAGAATGTCGCCGAACATATTTTCCGTCACAATGACGTCAAACTGCGCAGGGTTCTTGCAGATCTGCATGGCGCAGTTGTCCACAAACATCTCACTGTATTCGACCTCGGGGTACTCGGCCTGCAGGCGGTGCATGACGGCACGCCACAGGCGGCTGGTGTCCAACACATTGGCCTTGTCCACACAGGTCAGCTTTTTGCGGCGCTTCATCGCTGTTTCAAAGCCGATGCGGCCAATGCGCTCGATCTCGTGCTCGGAGTAGGGCATCGTGTCGATGGCGACCTTCTCGCCGTTCTGCTCGATGGTCTTATGCTCGCCGAAGTAGACGCCGCCGATCAGCTCACGCACAACGATGAAATCAATGCCCTGGTCAACGATGGATTTTTTCAGCGGGGAGGCGTCCGCCAGCTGCGGCCAGATCTTGGCCGGGCGGTTGTTGGCGTAGAGGCCCATGCCCGCGCGCAGGCGCAGCAGCCCCTTCTCGGGGCGCTGGTCGCCGGGCAGACCCTCCCACTTGGGGCCGCCGATGGCACCGAGCAGGACGCTGTCAGAGCTTTTGCACTTTTCCAGCTCCGACGCGGGGAGCGGGTCGCCGAACCTGTCGATGGCCTCGCCGCCCATGTAGGCGCGGGTGTAGGTGAAGGTGTGGCCATGCCTGGCCGCGATCTTATCCAGGACGCGCACCGCCTGGGTCACGATCTCGGGGCTGGAGCAGTCGCCGTAGATCAGAGTGATGTTTTTCTGCATAGTTCTGTTCTCCCTCTCGTTGCTATTGTAGGGGCGGGACATGTCCCGCCCTCAGCCTTTCCATCACAGCACTTTTGCCGTAAAGCCGCGGGCCGGGCATGCCCGGCCCCTACAGGGCATCAGTCCTTCAAGCTGTTCATCAGGCCGCCCTTGGCGATGATGTTCTGGATGAACGGCGGGAACGGGGCGGCCTGGAAGATCCGGCCCGTCGTCTCGTCGGTGATGACGCCGGTGTCGAAGTCGATGCTGACCGTGTCGCCCTCAGCAATTGCCTCACTGGCGGCGGGGCACTCCAGAATCGGCAGACCGATGTTGATGGCATTGCGGTAGAAGATGCGGGCAAAGCTCTTGGCGATGACGCAGCTGATGCCGGATGCCTTGATGGCGACGGGCGCGTGCTCACGGGAGGAGCCGCAGCCGAAGTTCTCGCCGCCGACCATGATGTCACCGGCCTTGACGCGGGTGACAAACGTCTTATCAATGTCCTCCATGCAGTGGCTGGCCAGCTCGGCCTCGCTCTGGGTGTTCAGGTAGCGGGCCGGGATGATGACGTCGGTGTCAATGTTGTCGCCGTATTTGAAAACAGGACCTTTTGCGTTCATAGCTCAAACCTCCCTCGGGTCAGTGATGTAGCCGGTCAGTGCGCTGGCCGCCGCCGTGGCGGGGCTGGCGAGGTAGACCTCGGAATCCACATGGCCCATGCGGCCCACGAAGTTGCGGTTGGTGGTGGAGACGCAGCGCTCCCCCGCCGCCAGAATGCCCATGTAGCCGCCCAGGCAGGGGCCGCAGGTGGGCGTCGAGACGATGCAGCCCGCGTCGATGAACGCCTCGGTGTAGCCGCGCATGATGCACTCCTTGTAGACGGCCATCGTGGCGGGGATGATGATGCCGCGCACGCCCTTAGCAATGTGTCTGCCCTTCAGAATCTCGTAGGCGGCCTCCATGTCCTCAATGCGTCCGTTCGTGCAGGAGCCGATGACGATCTGGTCGATGGCGATGTCGCTGCCCTCGCGCGCGCTGTGCGCGTTTTCGGGCAGGTGCGGCCAGGCGACCGTGCAGTCGACCTTGCCAAGGTCGATGTCGATGACGCGCTCGTATTCTGCATCGGGGTCGGCCTCGAACGCTGTCCAGGGGCGGTCCACGCGGCCCTCAACATAGGCGCGCGTCACGTCGTCGACGGGGAAGATGCCGTTTTTGCCGCCCGCCTCGATGGCCATGTTGCAGATCGTCAGGCGGTCGTAAATCGTGAGGTTCTTGACGCCCTCGCCGGAAAATTCGATGGACTGGTAGCGTGCGCCGTCCACGCCGATCATGCCGATGAGCGTCAGGATGACGTCCTTGCCGGAGACGAACGGGCGGAGCTTGCCGGTGAGATTCACCTTGATGGCGGACGGGACCTTGAACCACGTCTCGCCCGCGGCCATGGCCGCACCCATGTCGGTCGAGCCGACGCCGGTGGAGAACGCGCCGAGCGCGCCGTAGGTGCAGGTGTGCGAGTCCGCGCCGATGACGGCCTCGCCCGGGGCGACAAGCCCCTGCTCGGGCAGCAGCGCGTGCTCGATGCCCATCGTGCCGACATCGTAGAAGTGGTCGATGTCGAAGCGGCGGGCAAAGGTGCGGCACTGCTTGCACTGCGTGGCGGACTTGATGTCCTTGTTCGGTGCGAAGTGATCCATCACCATCGCAATGCGGCTCTTGTCGAAGACCTTTTCAAAGCCCGCGGACTCAAACTCGTTGATGGCCACGGGGGTCGTGATGTCGTTGCCGAGGACGAGGTCGAGCTTTGCCTGGATGAGCTGGCCCGCGCGCACACTCTCAAGTCCTGCGTGCTTGGCGAGAATTTTCTGCGTCATTGTCATGCCCATGTCGCGTTTCTCCTTTCAGTTGCCGGATTCCATGATCTTGTTGATGCCGTTGACGTAGGCGCGGATCGACGATTCGATGATATCGGTCGAGAGACCCGAGCCGGTGTACGACCGCCCGTCGGGGCCGGAGACCTTGACCACGGCCTCGCCGATGGCGTCCTCGCCGTCCGTGACGGCGTTGAGGCTGAAGCTCTCGAGCTTCACGTCCATATGAAGCATGCGGTTGATAGCCTTGAACGAGGCGTCCAGCGGGCCTGTGCCGATGGCGACGTCTTCGATCTGCTCGTCGCCGTGCTGGAGCTTGATGCACGAGATGTTCGGCACGCCGTGGCCCGTGTTGACCACATGACTCACGAGCTGGCAGCTGCCCTGCACCGCGGCCTGACGGTGGAGCACGAGCGCCTCAATGTCGCTGCTCGTGATGTTCTTTTTCTTGTCGGCGAGATCCTTGAAGCGGGTGAACACGCTTTCAAGCTCCTCGTCGCTCAATTCGTAGCCCATGGATTCGAGCTTTTCACGCAGCGCGTGCTTGCCGGAGTGCTTGCCGAGCACCATCGTGTTCTGCGGGATGCCGACGTCGGTGGAGTTCATGATCTCGTACGTTCTTGCATTGGCAATGACGCCGTGCTGATGGATGCCCGACTCGTGCGCGAAGGCGTTTGCGCCGACGATGGCCTTGCTCGGCGGGATGGGCACGCCCGTGATGTTGCTCAGCAGCTTGCTCGAGCGGTAGATCTGCTTGGTGTTCACGCCGGTCTCGGCGTCGTAGAAGTCCTTTCTCGTGCGCAGCGCCATGACGATCTCCTCAAGGCTCGCGTTGCCCGCGCGCTCGCCGATGCCGTTGACCGTGCATTCGACCTGCGTCGCGCCCGCGCGGACGCATTCGAGCGAATTGGCCACCGCCATGCCGAGGTCGTTGTGACAGTGGACGGAGATGTCAACATGCTCGACGCCCTCGATGTTTTCACGCAGGTAGGTGATGAGGTCATACATCTCCTGCGGCGTGGAGTAGCCGACGGTGTCGGGCACATTCAGCGTCGTCGCGCCCGCGGCGACGGCAGTGGAGTAGCAATGGGCCAGAAATGCCCAGTCGGAGCGGGAGGCGTCCTCGGCGGAAAACTCGATGTCATCGCAATAGCTCTTGGCGTAGGCGACCATCTCGCGGATGCGGTCGATGACCTGCTCGCGCGTCATCTTGAGCTTGTACTCCATGTGGATGTCGCTCGTCGCAAGGAAGACGTGGATGCGGGGGTGGTTGGCCTCCTTCACGGCGTCCCACGCCGCGTCGATATCGCCCTTGGCGCAGCGCGCGAGCGAGGCGACCGTGCAGTTTGTCACCGCGGCGGCGATGGCCTGCACGCTCTTGTGGTCCATCGGAGACGCGATGGCGAAGCCTGCCTCGATCACGTCGACGCCCAGCTTTTCAAGTTGGCGGGCCATTTCGATCTTTTCCGTCAGATTCATGCTGCAGCCGGGGGACTGCTCGCCGTCTCTCAGAGTCGTGTCAAAAATTTTAATGCGTTTCATGGTGTGTTCCTCCTGCTCTTTTTTCTCTCGCATAGCAACAAAAAAAGCCTCCGTCTCTTCCCTTGAAGAGACGAAAGCTCAAAACTTCCGCGGTACCACTCTTGTTGGCATAAAATATGCCCGCTTTCTGCATCGGCTTAAAATCAAGCGAATGCGCCTCGTTGGTAACGGTGAGGAGATCCGGCTGCGCCTAAACGAAAATCGTCTCAGCGGAGCTACTCAGGGGCCAGTGACATCATCCCGCTCTGCATTGCCTCGCAGCGACCGGCAACTCTCTGAAGCGTCTGTAGGACGAATTTTTCCCCGTCATGGTATTTGTGAACTATGAGATTGAATGATGCTACTATAATCGCCCGCCCCCGCTTTGTCAAGCAGGGAAAAAGAAATTTGCGCTTTTGACAAAAAACCACGCGGCGGAAAAATATATTTTGCGCACGTTGAACGGAGAAAAAGGCGGGAGAGCAAAAGAAAAGGGAACGCGCAAGCGTTCCCTTTTTTGCCAAAATTTCTTACCTGCCGCCGAAGATCAGGCTGCCGAGCCCCGTGGAGGTCAAAAACAGAATGAGCATGACAACGGGCACGACATACTTCATCATCACGCTGTAGAGCTTGGCGCGGCCGAAGTGCTCGCCGTTTTTCTCGACCTCGGCAATGATCCATTTCGGACCCACGACCCAGCCGACCAAAATGCTCGTGAGCAGGCTGATAAACGGCATCAGGAAGCTGTTGCTGATGTAGTCCATCACGTCGAGCAGCTGCGCGGTCGAGCCGTTGGGCAGCGGGAGCTCGAAGTAGAGCGCGTTGTAGCCCATGCAGATGAGCACAGCCGTCACGAGCGAGTAGACGCCCACGGCGGCGCACATCTCCTTGCGCGACTTGTGGAAAATCTCCATGCAGTTGGCGACGAGCGTCTCCATGACGGACACGCAGCTCGTCAGCGCGGCGAAGCCGAGCGCGAGGAAGAACACCGCGCCCACGACGCGGCCCACGCCGCCCATCGCGGCGAAGACCTTCGGCAGGCTGATGAACGTCAGGCTCGGGCCGCTGGCCATGCCGTCGGTGCCGAGGAAGACATAGACGGCGGGGATGATCATGAGGCCCGCGAGGAACGCGACGCCCGTGTCGAAAATTTCGATCTGGTTGTTGGCCTTGTTGAGGTCGACGTCGTCCTTGACGTAGCTGCCGTAGGTGATCATGATGCCCATGCTGACACTGAGCGAGAAGAAGAGCTGACTCATCGCGTCGAGCGCGATGTTCAAAAAGCGCTGGACGGTCAGGCCCGTGAAGTCGGGCTTAATGTAGACGAGCAATCCTTCGATACCCGTGCGCGTCATGCCGCTCTCGTCGGTGTAAGAGAGCGTGAGCGAGAAGATGGCGATGCCGATGATGAGAAGGAGCAGACCCGGCATGATGTAGCGGGAGTATTTTTCAATGCCCTTTTCCACGCCGCAGTACACGACCCACGCCGTCAGCGCCAAAAAGATCAGCATGAAGACGATGGGCGAGACGGGGGAGGTGATGAACGAGGTGAAGAACCCGTCCTGCGCGGCGGCATCGCCGCTTGAGATGAGGTAGAGGGTAAAATACTTCGTGATCCAGCCGCCGATGACGGAGTAATACGTCATGATGAGCGTGGGGACGAGGAAGGTGAGGTAACCCAAAAACTTCCACTTCTTGTTGAGCGTTGCAAAGGCATTGAGGGCGTTCTGCTTCGTGCGGCGGCCAATGGCTACGTCAGTCGTCAGCAGGGTGAAGCCGAATGTCAGCACCAGCACCAGATAGACGAGCAGGAACAGTCCGCCGCCGTCCTTGGCACAGAGATAGGGGAAGCGCCAGATATTGCCGACGCCCACCGCGCTGCCCGCCGCAGCCAGCACAAAGCCGAGCGAACCGCTGAAACTACTGCTTTTTTTCATGTTCGATTCTCTCTTTTCTTTCATGTAAATGGAATGACTAATGCCCCATTATAGCAGAAGAAACCGAATTGGCAAGGGGAAAAGCACTGAAAATGCAGGAATTCTTGCGAAAATGTGAAAAAATATCTCGCCAGCGGCTTGCTGGTGAGATATTTTATTCATAACAGGATTAGATTTTGTCATGGCCGACGGCTTCGTCGGTGAAGACGGCCTCGAATTCCTCAGCGCTCATCGTCTCGTGCGCAAGCAGGAATTCCGCCACGGCGATGAGGTGCTTCTGATCGCGCGAGAGGATGTCCTCGCAGCGCTCGTAGGCTGCGTCGACGATGGACTTGACCTCCTCGTCGATCTGGCCTGCCACCTCCTCGGAGTAGGTCCGGGCCTGGGCCATGGTGCGGCCGATGAACACCTCGTCATTGCCGCTGTCAAAGGACACCGTGCCCAGCTTCTCGCTCATGCCGTAGCTGGCCACCATCTTGCGAGCGATCTGGGTGGCCCGCTGGATGTCGTTGCTGGCGCCGGTGGAGATGTCGCCCAGCACCAATTCCTCGGCCACCCGGCCGCCCAGGCAGACAGCAATGCGCTCCTCCAGCTCCCGCTTGGACAGATAGGCCCGGTCCTCCCTGGGCAGAGAGATGGTCATGCCTCCCGCCTGTCCCCGGGGCACGATGGTAATCTGGTGCACGGGGTCCTGGCTGTCCAGCTCGTGGATCACCACGGCGTGGCCCGCC
>ENA-ORRO01001819-ORRO01001819.1-human-gut-metagenome-genome-assembly--contig:-NODE-1819-length-14197-cov-3.590935_pt1 | contig 14197 bp, 9 predicted proteins | sample MGYA00242176_ERZ509136 | MGnify/ENA primary metagenome ERZ509136 (study PRJEB26280, sample SAMEA2338644) | human gut metagenome | biome: human gut; feature: human-associated habitat; material: faeces...
TTGGCTTCCTTCGCGGCGATCTGCTGCGCCATCTCGACACGCTGCGCGTCGAGCTTTTCGGCCAGCGCCTCGTCGCTGACTGAGAGGATCTGCGCCGCGAGCACGGCGGCGTTTTTTGCGCCGTTGATGGCCACGGTCGCAACCGGGATGCCGCTGGGCATCTGCACGGTAGACAGCAGGGCGTCCAGCCCGTCGACCGCGCCGCCCTTCATGGGGATGCCGATGACCGGCAGGGTGGAGTTGCCGGCGAACGCACCCGCGAGGTGTGCCGCCATTCCGGCTGCGCAGATGAGCACGCCGAAGCCGTTGGCGCGGGCGTTTTTGGCGAAGTCCGCCGCAGCGACCGGGGAGCGGTGCGCGCTGAGGATGTGCGCCTCGTAGGGGATGCCGAAGGCGTCGAGCTGCTGGCAGGCCGCCTTGACGACCGGCCAATCAGAGTCGCTGCCCATAATGACTGCTGCTTTTTTCATGAGATCCTCCTTAAAAGATGAAATGAACATAAAAAAAGGGTAAACCCGTTGCCCATGGAGTCCCATGGCCACAGGTTTGCCCAGACGGTCGACAGTTCGTATTACAGCAGGCTCCCATGTGGTGTGCTCCACGTTCCGTCAGTTGCCTGTGCTTTCAATGTGTTCATTATCTCAGACGCGACAGGAAAAGTCAATTCCCGACGCAGCATTTTCCATGGGAGCACGGCACAAAAATTCCGACCGATCGCGGTATTTTTTCGCTGATATGTGAAAAAGTACCGCTTCGCGGCGCGCGCTCGCACACTTGTCCGGCGTGAGCGCACAAGAGCGGCCGGCTCGTGCAGATTTCGGCCGGGCCATGCACTGCGTCCTTGCCGGGGTTGGCGCGGAGACGGGCGCGTACAAAGGTTTTGTAAAATTCAAAATGTATCGCATATTTTTTGCCGAAGAAGTTGATTTCTTACAGAAACGTGTTATACGTGTTATAATTTAACTGGTGTTGTCTACCACCCCCCGTGGGTAATCAACGTGGTGTTCAGTTTCCAGCGGCGTGGAATGCGCCTCCTTCGGACGCCGTGGGTAGAGCTGAGAAGAGAAAGAGATGGGGCGAGAGTGATGGAGACTGTGGTTTCCTATCCGGGCGTGAAAAATTGCACCGCGCAGCGCGCGATGTATATAGAGCGGCCGCGTGTCGCCGAAAAGCGGGCGTATCTTGCGCTCAAGCGCGCGTTCGACATTTCCGGTGCGCTGGTGGGCTTGGCTGTGCTGGCACTGCCGATGTCGGTCATCGCGCTGATCATCGCACTCGACTCGCCGGGCGATCCGATTTTCAAGCAGGAGCGTCTGGGCAAGGACGGCAAGCCGTTTACTATGTATAAGTTTCGCTCCATGTGCCAAGACGCCGAGCGGGACGGACCGCGCTGGGCGGACGCGGATGATGGACGCTGTACGCGCTTTGGTGCGTTTTTGCGCCGGACGCGGCTGGATGAGCTGCCGCAGATCTGGAACATCCTCAAGGGTGACATGAGCTTTGTCGGTCCGAGGCCGGAGCGCGCGTGCTTTTACAGGCTGTTTGAGGAATACATCGTCGGCTTTTCCAACCGTCTGGCCGTGACGCCCGGATTGACCGGCTATGCGCAGGTCAACGGCGGCTACGACCTCAAGCCGGAGGAAAAGATCGTGTACGACATGGAGTACATCGAACACAGGTCGGTTTGGATGGATCTGCTCTGTATTCTGAAAACGATCCGCGTGGTTTTTTGCGGAGACGGCGCGCGATGAAGAAAATACATTTGGAGGACGACCCACTGTATGAATGAAAGTCAAAGAACGCATAGACCTGCCGGTGGCACGGAACTGTCGCTGTGGGACGTTGCGAAGATCCTGCTGTCCAAGCTCCACTGGGTGCTGCTGGCGGGCATTGTTGCGGCTGCGCTGGTTTACATGGCGATCAGCGTGTTTGTCACGCCGACCTATGAGTCCCGCGTGAGCTTTTACGTTTACAACAGTACGAATAATACCGCGCAAGGAACGATCAACAACAGCGACCTGCAGGCTGCGGAGAGCCTTGCTACAACCTATTCCAAGATCCTGGAGAGCAATTCCGTCCTGGATTCCGTCCTGACGGATATCCGTGGGGAGACGGCACTGTCGAGAAAAGAACTCAATCGCATGGTGAAGGTCTCCGTCATTTCGGACACGCAGCTGCTGGAGGTGGTGGTGACTTCTGCCGACCCAAAGCTTGCTTGCCGGATCGCGGGCGCATTTGCGAAGGTTGCGCCGACAGAGATCATCCGCATCACCAAGGCAGGCGGCGTGGAGGTCGTCGACCAGCCGGAGGTCGCGTCGGAAAAGACTGCGCCGAGAACCGTGTTTGACAGTGCGATCGGCTTTGTGATTGGCGTGATCGTGATCTCGGTCATTCTTGTGCTGCGTATGCTGGCGGATACAACGATCTACCTGCCGGAGGATATTGAATGCGCGGCGAATGTGACGATCCTCGGCATGATACCGGAGATCAACATCACAAATGACGCCTGTGCGGAGTGGGCGCTGACGGAAGGAGGTGCGGTGCTTTACCATGAAAAAGAAAAATGTTCGGAAAACAACGAGGGAAACGGTTCGGGCAAACCGGAAGCGTTTGCTGACCAATGAGTCGCCGTTTGCGATCAAGGAGGCCTATGTAAAGCTGCGCACCAGCCTGTTGTTTTGCATGACGGCGGATAAGGAGCGCCCCTGCTCGACCTTTGCCATCACGAGCGCAAAGCCCTCAGAGGGCAAGAGCCTTACGGCGGCGAACATCGCCATCAGCTACGCCATGCTCGGCAAGCGCGTGCTGCTTGTCGATGCGGATATGCGCAAGCCGACGCAGCGGCGTCTGTGGAAAGTGCGAAGCACTGCCGGCCTGTGTGACTTTTTGGCGAAGATCAGCCGGCTCGAGCTTGTGAAGGTGACGGATCTGCCGCTGTGGATCGTCTGCACCGGTACGATCCCGCCCAACCCGTCCGAGCTGCTCTCGTCCGAGCGGATGAGACGCTTCGTGGCGGAGAGTGCCAAGACCTACGATTATGTGATCATCGACACGCCGCCGATCAACACGGTGGCGGATGCGCAGATCATTTCCACCTATGTGGACGGTGTGGTGCTCGTGACGAAATCCGGTGTGACGACCACGGACGAGCTCAGCGACGCCAAGGACGCCGTGCTGCGCGCAGGCGGGAACCTGTGCGGCGTGGTGCTCAACGACATGAATATGAAGTCCGGAAAATACGCCTATAAGTATAAGTACAAATACGGCGGCAAGTACGGATATAAGTATTCGTATTCCGATCCCTATGAAGCGCAGTAACGGCGGGATCGACCTGTCGCTGGACTATCATGCACACGTTCTGCCCGGCTGTGACCATGGGAGCGACAGGCTTGAGACGTCTTTGCGGCAGCTGGATATGGCAGCTGTGGCCGGCATCCGAACGGTCTGCGCGACGCCGCACTTTTACCCGCACAAGGAATCGGCGGAATCCTTCCTGCGCCGCAGGGAGGAGTGCGCGCAGCTGCTGCGTGCGCATCTGCCGGAACAAGCGCCGCAGATTTGCCTCGGTGCGGAGGTGCTCATCTGCGACGGGATGGAGCGGCTTGAGGGCCTGCACCGTCTGTGCCGCGAGGGCACGAATGAGCTGCTGCTCGAAATGCCGTTTTATGCGTGGCCGGAGTCTATCTGGGACACGCTGTATCAGCTGCTGGATCTGCAGGATATACAAATTATCCTCGCACACGCCGAGCGCTATCCGGCTGCGGACATTGAGCAGCTGGCGCGCGACGGTGTGCCGCTGCAGCTCAATGCCGCGTGCCTGACAAAGCCGCTGCACCGCAAGCGCTATCTCACCTGGATCGAAGGCGGCTGCGTGCGCTATCTCGGCAGCGACATCCATATGCTCGGCAGCGGCTATCAGGATTGGGAGAAATGTGCAAGGCTGCTGGAAAAGAGAGTGCCATGAAACAAGATACTCTGACCGGTGCGGCCGACAAGCAGCCGCTGGTTTCCGTGATCATGCCCGCATACAATGCTGAGAAATACATCGGGGAAGCCATTGCTTCCGTGTGCGCCCAGACGTATAAAAACTGGAATCTGCTGATCCTCGATGACGGTTCTGCTGACCGCACAGTAGAGATCGCAGAGAGCTATGCACAACAGGATGCACGCATTCAGGTCTTGTGCAATCCGCAGAACATGGGTGTTGCACGCACAAGAAACCGAGGCTTTGATCTCGCGCAGGGGGAATGGATCGCGCTGCTTGACAGTGATGATAGGTGGCGTGCGCAGAAGCTGGAAAAACAGCTTGCCGTGGCGAGGAGTTCGGATGCGGATATTGTCTATTGTTCGTATGCGATGATAGATGAAAACGGCTGCCATTTGTCGGATTTCATCGTTCCGGAAACGACGTCCTATCATGCCATGCTCGAGGAAAGTGTGCTCAGCTGTTCCACTGTGCTGATTCGGCGGGATGCTTTACGTGACCATCGTTTTTGTGCGCAGTATTATCACGAGGACTATGCGCTCTGGCTGGAGCTGATGCGTTCCGGCTTCCGGACCTTGGCGAGTAGAGAAACTTTGGCGGACTACCGTGTTGCGAAGGGCTCTCGTTCGAGCGATAAGCTCAAATCTGCCAGATACCGCTGGCGGATCTACCGGGATGTCGAGCGGCTCTCGCTGCCACGATCCGCTTGCGCGTTTTTTTCTTACGCACTCCATGGCGTGCGTAAGCACGGGAGAATCTAACCATGGGAGAAGTGAAGGTTTTGACTGCGCATCAGACGCTCCTGCTGGAGATGCTCAAGGACTTTGACGCCGTGTGCCGTAAGCACCATATATCCTATCAGCTCTTCGCCGGAACGGCGTTGGGCGCCGTTCGTCACCACGGCTTCATCCCGTGGGACGATGATGTGGATGTGATCCTCATGCGCAGCGAATATGACCGCTTGCTTACGGAGGCGGCGGGGGACTTTGATCCTGAGCGCTACTATGTGCAGCGGGAAAACAGCGCGCACTGGCCCATGCAGTTTTCCAAGCTGCGCAGAAACCATACGGCCTGCATCGAAAAATATCATCCGAAAGACCCGCTTGTCCATCAGGGCGTCTACATAGACATTTTTCCGTGCGACAATCTTTCGGATCGGCCGCTGATGCGGCGGCTGCAATTTGCGGCGTCCAAGGCAATCATTGCAAAGGCGCTCTATGCGCGCGGCTATGAGACGGACAGCGCGGCGAAAAAAGTGTTCATGCAGCTTTGCCGCCTGCTGCCGCGCCGGGCGTTGGAAACGCTCTGTATACGCAGAGGAGACGACCGGACCGCGCTGCTGCATTCGTTTCTGGCGGCCGGAAAACGGTATGAAAAAAATCTGCTCCCGCGTGAGTGGCTGACAGAGTCGGTCGAGCTTCCGTTTGAGGATGGCGTGTTTCCGGTCACGGCGCATTATGACGCGCTGCTGACGCAGCTGTACGGCAACTGGCGTGCGCTTCCGTCTCCGTCGGAGCGCAGGTGTAAGGAGCACGCGGCAATCGTCGATCTCGAGCGCTCCTACACGCATTATCTTGCCGCACAGCAGGCAATGCGTATTGATGTCTACACGCGGAGCATCCGCTGACTGCCGGAGGAATGTATGGATAGAGTAGAGGTTGTCTGCGTCACCATGGGGCAGAAAGACTTAACGATCGCGGATAAAATGCACATTACCGGCGATGCCGTGTTTGGAAATCAGGCCGACGGATACCGCAAAGAGACACAGTTAAACGCTGGGCGCACGTTGCGCATGATCACCACGGACACGCGGGGCGTCGGCGTCAACCGCAACATTGCGCTGCTGCACGCTGCCGGAGATATCCTGCTTTTTGCCGACGATGATATTTGCTATGCCGACGGTTATGCCGATGGTGTGCGCCACGCCTATGCGCAGCATCCGGATGCGGATATGATCCTTTTTTCCCTGGACATTACGCAGGGCGGGCGTGTGATCCGCCAGGTCAAAAACCGCGATGGTCGTCTGCGTTTTCATCGCGCTCTGCGGTATGGGACGTGCGTTTGCTCTATCCGCCGTGACAGCCAGCGCCGTGCGAACATTTGGTTTTCCACGATCTTCGGCGGCGGCACGAACTATGCCCACGGGGAGGACACGCTGTTTTTGTGTGACGCGTTTCGTCGAGGGCTACGGGTGTATACGAGCAGCTTCTGTCTGGGTACCTGTGCCAAGGACGCGTCCACCTGTTTTCACGGCTTTGATGAAAAGTATTTTTACGATCAGGGCGTTTTGTATCGGGCGGCATTCGGTGCGGCTGCAGTGCCGCTGTGCCTGCGCTTTTGCCTGAAGCGGTACAGTGCATACCGGGAAGAGATGACCTTTTCCCAAGCTTTGCGGGCAATGCGCCGGGGTACCAGGGAAACGCCAAGAGAAAGAAACCCATAACGTTTCTGATGTTTTGGTTCGATCGATTCAAATGCAAAGGGGGGAAACCGTTTGAAACAAGAAAATCAACCGGTCAAAAATGCATCTGGTGGTGGTGTAAAACCGCTGCCGATCGTGATCACAGTAATCGCTGTGATCGCGCTTGCCGTTCTCGTTGTGGTGCTGGTTCGCGGCCATAAGCCTGCGGACACGCTCACACCGCTGCAGAGCGCAGAGCCAATACCCGCATCCGCGGATGCAAAGCTGTCCACTCCGGTCGGAGACCTTGTGCTGCCGCAGGAGTTGGCAGCGGTCTGCCGGATCGCGGATGTCTCTGCGGATGGGCAGTATGCCGTGCGCGTATCTGCGCCGGTTGGAACGGATGACGTGCTGCTGTTTGTGCTGTCCGTCGGCGAAAACGGGAGCGGCTATGCTCTTGGCAGTGCACCGGATGCATCCGGTGCGCAGACGGCCATCTGGCTGGATATCCACGAGATCCCGAAAGACGCTGCGTGGACGGCGGACGAATACGCTCATATCAATGCACTGCAGAGTTTCGTCAATGATCTCATCGAGCAGATCAACCATCTGGAAGGCTTTCAGGGAGGTGCGGGATGACTATCCCAAAGTTAAAGCGCAGACTCGGTGCTTTGCTGTATCATACGGTTGCGAAGCACTTACCGCCTTCCTATAGCAGCTTAAAGCTTGGCCAGACGGCTTTACGCCGGTTTTGCGGAAGATGGATGCTGGCCGATTGTGGAAAACGGGTAAATATTGAGAAAAATGCTACCTTTTCTGCAAAAGTGACTCTTGGTGACGATTCCGGAATCGGCATCAATGCCAAAATTTATGGTACTTGTCACATTGGCCGCTGTGTGATGATGGGGACGGATGTCACGATTATCACAAGAAATCACTGTTTTGAGCGGACGGATGTTCCTATGATGGAACAGGGGTTTGAAGCCGAGTTGCCTGTCTGTATCGGAGACGATGTTTGGATCGGAGACCGTGTTTTGATTTTGCCGGGCGTACACATCGGAAATGGCTGCATCATTGCGGCGGGCGCGGTCGTGACAAAGGATGTCCCGGACTATGCGATCGCTGCAGGAGTGCCTGCTCAGGTGATCCGTATGCGTAAGCAATGCGGCGTCGAGGTGCAATAGAAGAAATGAGGTGAGTACCATCGAAGTTTCCTTGTGGATCCTGCTCGGCATCGGGTTTGCCGGCAGCGCCGCATGGCTTGTTCTTATGCGGGATCGGCTGAACATGGCATGGTATGCGGCAATCCCTTTGGCGATTTTTCATACCATTTTCGGCGTGCTGACGGTGAAGGTATTCGCCTTTCTTGAAACCGGATTTGACAAAGCCACCCTCGGCAACATGAGCCTGTTTGGCGGAGTGTTCTTTATGCCGGTGGCTTACTGGCTCGGTGCTAAAATCTTTAAGCGCCCGATGAAAGAAGTGTTTGATGTTTTTACGCCCTGCATGATCTTCACGGTCATGTGCGCGCGTGTCAACTGCATCCTTTCCGGGTGCTGTACCGGCCTGATCATACCAGGAACTCAGCTGCGCTGTCCAACAAGGGAACTGGAGCTGGTGTATTACATCGTGATGCTGATCCTGCTCATTCCCCGCGTGAAAAAGGATGAAAACCCCGGCACCTGTTACCCACTCTACATGGCAAGCTATGGTGCGTTCCGGTTTGTTATCGAGTTCTTTCGGACATCGAGCTCGGGGATGCTGTTTCATCTGTCCCATATCTGGGCCGCGCTTGCATTTGCGGCAGGACTCAGTGTTTACATAGAGGTCAATAATAGAAATCACAGAGTGAAGAAAGGAAAGAAGGTAGGAAGGAAATGAAAAATATGTATCGGCGCTTCCTTTCCCTTGTGCTGTGTATGTGCATGGTGTTCGTGTTGGTGCCCAACATGGCTATGCCTGCGCACGCGGCGAGCAACGGAACTGTGACGGGCCTTGCTGATGAGAGCATCGGCCTGAGCTTCTCCGGCGACGCGGATAACGCGTGGTCCGCCAGCAGCACGCAGATCATCGGTAAGGCTCGGTCTACGTCTGGGTCAGGCTGCGGCGGTGGCAGTAACTATCGTTCTACGCTGACCATCACCAACAAGAAGACCACAAAGGCGACGCTGTCCTTTGACTATGCCGTTGTGGTAAGCGATGGTACGATCCTGGTGAACAACACCGAGACCACCACAGCCGGCAGCTTCAGCATGGAGCTTGCAGCCGGCGGCAAGGTTGAGGTGGAGATCGAATCCGGCAGCACCAGCGCCGACACCCAGATCACCATGACCAACGTGAAGCTGGTGGCCGATGTGAGTGCCACTGTGACCTTCCAGCCCGCCGAAAATGGCTCCTATACTGTGGACGGGAAGACCATCACCGAGGCCTACACCCACACCCAGAGCTCCATGACCGCCTATCAGGTAGCGGCGACCCCGGCGGAGGGCTACCGCTTCAAGGGGTGGTACGATGTGGCCAGCGGAAAGTGCATCAGCACCGATGCCAAGACCGCCCTGAACTTTGACAGTGACCGTACCATCACGGCGCGGTTCGTCAGCAAGGAGCTGGCGCTCTTTGAGGCCGGCGGTCAGGTGTTTGACGACCTGAACGACGCGATCGCGGAGGCGCAGAAGAACCTGCCCGCGATCATCACACTCGCCGAGAGCGGTAAGATCACGGGAAACTACACCATCCCCTCCAAGGTCACCCTGCTGATCCCCTTTGACGAGGCCAAGACCTGCTATACCAGTACCCCGCAGGCCATTCGAACCGCCCCGGCCGCCACGCCCTTCCGGACGCTGACTATGGCGGCGGGCAGCTCCCTCACCCTTGCAAACGGGGCGGCCATCAGCATCGGCGGCCAGTATTATGCTGCCTCCGGCAGTGAGCAGGGCCGCGTCGTCGGGCCCTATGGCTACATCAAAATGGAATCTGATAGCGCCATCACCGTGCAGTCCGGCGCAAGCCTGTACGCGTGGGGCTTTATCTCCGGCAGCGGCTCCGTCACCGTGGAGTCCGGCGGCTCTGTTTACGAGTGGTATCAGGTGCTGGACTTCCGCGGCGGCTCGGCATCTTCTGCTATGGGCAACGAGGTGTTCCCCTTTAACCAGTACGCCGTGCAGAATGTGGAGGTACCCCTGACCCTGCACGCCGGCGCCAGCGAGACGGTGTATACTGCGGTATACGCCATAAGAAAGATCAACCCCACCTCCATTCCCTTTATCGGGGACAAAGGCATGTTCAAAATCGTCTCCGGCAGTCTGACCAAGGCGTATGACGGCGCCACCGACCGCATCCATTATACCATCGACGGTGAGGCGGAGGTCAACAGCCTGAACCTGAAGCTGGCGGGAGCAAGCGTCAGTTCGAGCAGCTATGTTCTGCCGCTGACCAACAACATGACCATAAATCTGAACACCGGCAGCAAGCTGACCATCAACCAGACGGCGGCGCTGCTGCCCGGCGTGGAGACCACCATCGCCAAGGACGCCGAGCTGGTGGTGTCCAGCGGCAAGAGCATCTATATTTATGACCGTAATGAGTGGGGCGGCTACTGCGGCGGTAATAGCGCGGAGTTCATCCCGGTGGGCTATGCCCCCGGACGGACAGGTAAGCGTGCGCCTCTGGCGGATGTACAGGTGGACGTCAACGGTAAGCTGACCGCCATCGGCGGCATCTACACCACCGCAGGCGGCGCGGACATCTGCTCCAGCGAGGGTACCGGCGTCTACAACCAGCAGGGTACCCCCGGCACGGAGACCAAGACGTATCAGTACACGCAGAAGGGTTCCGACGTGACGGCACACCAGATCCCCATCACCGCCGCCAAGCTACACAACGCCGACGGCACCTACTATGAGACGCAGACGGCCAAGGTCGGCAATACCATCAACTATGTCCGAGGCACATGGGGCGGAAAGCCTTGCGCGCATGAGAGTAAGGAGCTTCGCGGTGCGAAGGAGGCTACCTGCACCGAGCCTGGCTACACCGGCGACACCTACTGCAAGGATTGTAACGAAAAGATCGCAGACGGCAAGGTCATTCCCGCGCTTGGCCACGCTTGGGACAATGGTGTGATCACGACCGCTCCGACTTGTGAAAACGCCGGTGTCAAGACGTTTACCTGCACGCGCTGCAATGAGACAAAAACAGAGGCCATCAGCGCGACCGGCCACACGCCTGTTCAGATCCCCGAAAAACCGGCCACCTGCACCGAGCCCGGCCATAAGGCCGGCATGAAGTGCTCTGTTTGCGGTACGGTTCTCTCCGGCTTGGAAGAAATCCCCGCCAAGGGACACACCGTGGTCGTTGACCCCGCAGTCGAGCCGACCTGCACCGAGCCCGGTAAGACGGAGGGCAAGCACTGCTCCGTCTGCGGCAAGGTCATCGTTGCGCAGGAAGTGATCCCTGCCAAGGGGCACACCGTGGTCGTTGACCCGGCAGTCGAGCCCACCTGCACCGAGCCCGGTAAGACGGAGGGCAAGCACTGCTCTGTCTGCAACGAGGTCATCGTCGCGCAGGAAATCATCCCTGCAATCGGCCACAAGCCGGTTATCCGTGATGCCAAAGATGCTACGCTCACAGAAGAAGGCTATACCGGTGATACTTACTGCAGTGTTTGCAATGAGTTTCTGAAAAAGGGCGAGGTTATTCCCAAATCCGGCGCTGTGATCACTTGGGTCGTTAACGGTACGCAAACCACTCAAGTGTATGAGAAGGGGAAAACACCGGCCTTCCCGGGCACGCCCGAAAAACCCGAAACTGCGCGTTATCGCTATGTGTTTGCCGGTTGGGATCAGGAGATCGTTCCCGTTACTTCCGATGCGACATATACCGCACAGTTTACCCAGGTTGGCAAAAACGGTCTGTGCGTCGAGGGAGCGGATACCTACTGGATCGCCAACGGCGAGAATGTTGCATTCCCCGGTCTGATCCGCATCAATGTCGGCAGCGAGGCACAGCCGCATTATCACTATTACTACTTTGGCGAAGACGGTAAGGCGGTAAAAAACGGCAACTATAAGGTGGACAAGAATAACGACCTGCCGCTGCCGGCTTACCAGTATTGCTTTGATGCCGATGGCGTCATCATTCATGACGACGATACATCCAAAAACGGCATTTGCCCGGGTGATGGATCGAAGTACTACTATGTTGACGGCGTGAAGGTTGGCGAAGGACTGATCTGTGTCGATGGCACCTTCTACTATGCGCGCACATCCAACGGCGAAATCGTTCGTGACCGCGATTACTGGATCGCAAAGACGAATGGTTATCCGATCGAGGCGCGGGCTTATCATTTCGATGCCGATGGCAAGATGGTGATCGACGGGTTCGTGGACATCAATGGCGGTACTTACTACTTTGTTAAGGGCGAGTGCGCAAAAGGCTTGACGAAGATCGGTGAGGACTACTACTTCTTCAACGCCGCCAGCGGCCTGATGTACAAGGACGCAAATATGTGGGTGCCCGCCAATGATTACGGTGTCGAGCCCGGAATGCATTACTTTGATGCAGAGGGCAAGATGTTCGTTCCCAACGTGGAAACCGGCGTCAAGAAGATCGTTGCCGAGAATGGCAAGCTGTACTTCACCATCGACGGCGTGAAGATGGTCAACGGTCTGTATGAGCTGGACGGCGCGTACTACTTTGCACGGTACGACGGTACACTCGTGACCAATGGCTCTGCATATGCGGAGACCACGGAGCTGAGCGGCAACGGCTGGTACGGCTTCGGCGCGGACGGCAAGCTCATCATGACCGGCTTTGTGTCCGGCAACGGAAAGACCTACTACTACGCCGACGGCGTGCGTGCCAAGGGCTTGACGAAGATCGGCGAGGACTACTACTTCTTCAACGCCGGCAGCGGCATGATGTACAAGGACGCAAATATGTGGGTGCCCGCCAACAGCTACGGCGTCGAGCCCGGAATGCATTACTTTGGTGCAGACGGCAAGATGGCGCAGACCGCCGGTTGATCCATTCTGCAAGTATCTGCCCACGGCTCCTGCCTTTTGCAGAGCTGTGGGTGGATACTTGAATATAGAAAGAACGAAAGGCACATCCATTCTTGGAGGAAAGGGAGGACTATGAAGAAACTAAAGTCACGGTTGCTGTCGATCCTTATGGCGACAGTCATGCTCTTCGGGCTACTTCCGCTTGCCGCTTTTGCGGAAAACAATGGAGCAGCAGGTGTGCAGTACAGTGATTTTCTCGCATCCCTGACTGTTTTGGAGGAATATGCTGACGTGTATGCGCGTGAGCATTCCGGAGAAGACGCAACGGGGCTTGTCATCAATTACATCCGTACCGGCGTGGAAAAGTATACGTCCGGTGCATGGACGGCGTTCTGCGGACCGGAGAATACGAACTTTTCGGGCTATGTCGCCGAACAGGATACTGCCAATTCTACAACTGCGGGTAGTTTGCGCAGCCTGAATGAATTTAAGCTTCCAAACGGGGATGCGGTCGATTTTGCGCATATGTTCGGTGCAATGGACATGGCCTATCACACTGGCAACCAGAGTACCGCTGACCTCGGCAGCTGGGCCGGTGATATCTGTGACCTGCTCCAGCTTACGACCAATGCCGGTGTGACCGGTACGGTCGAGGAGATGGCAGAAGAGATCCGTACGAACAACGACAAGTATTTTCTCCATGATGTACCGGATGCACATTCGTTCGGCATCCTGGATTTGTACGGCGATTTGGATGCCTTTTATATCCTTAAGAAAATCGGAAACGGCGCGACGATCAGCACGGTCATGAAAAACTATTTCACCACCAACCTGACGGATACTGTGCGCGCAAAATTCTTCCTCGATAACCGATTTGCCGGCGCTGCGACGAAGGATGATATCCGTGCTTGCGTTTACGATACCTACTACGGAAACGAAGGCGTTCGTACACTTGAGGGCAGCTATCTGCCGGATGGTGTCAATGCTGACCTTCGCCGTGCTTGCTGCTATGCGTTTGCCGACTATCTTTATGAGACAGCAAAGGCACAGATCGAGAATGATTACTACAAAGTTTTTTCCAGCCATACCTCTATGCTTGCTCCCGGTGTGAAGCAAGAGATCAAGATGGCGGTGACGCGGGACGATAAGCAGATCGTTTACTATCTTGCAACGGCTGACATTACGCGCAGCGACGTTAGCGTTCACGCAAACTATAATGATAACGACGGCTCCGTCTGGAAAATGGCGCGCCTGTCGGATCAGATGAAGGCGGCTGAGAAAAAGCACTCCGATCCGGATGATACCCAGCACTACGTTCCAAATTACAGCGCCGTGGCCGGCATCAATGCAGACTTCTATAACATGAGCAACGGAGCGCCCTCCGGTGCTTTGGTGATGGAGGGCGTGGAGTATCACGGCGCCGGCAATGCCAACTTTTTTGCCGTTCTCAAGGATGGAACGCCCATCATCGGCAGCAGTGCGGAATGGAATGCACACAAGGGCGAGATCCAGGAGGCTGTTGGCGGCTCCATCTGGCTTGTCCGCGACGGGAAAGTCGTTGTAAATGCAACGGATACATACTATAAAGACCGCGCATCTCGTTCCTGCGTCGGAATCACTTATGACGGGCAGGTCGTCCTGATGGCGCTTGACGGACGTCAGGAGCCGTTCTCTGCCGGTGGCAGCGCCATTGAAATTGCGCACATCATGCAGGATGCGGGCTGCGTTGCCGCGATCAATCTGGACGGCGGCGGTTCGACTACCTATGCGGCGAAGGGCGAGGGGTCGGAGTCTATCTCCGTTGTCAACCGG
>ENA-ORRO01001830-ORRO01001830.1-human-gut-metagenome-genome-assembly--contig:-NODE-1830-length-14151-cov-2.174021_pt1 | contig 14151 bp, 9 predicted proteins | sample MGYA00242176_ERZ509136 | MGnify/ENA primary metagenome ERZ509136 (study PRJEB26280, sample SAMEA2338644) | human gut metagenome | biome: human gut; feature: human-associated habitat; material: faeces...
GACGAATCTGGAGTTTGGAAAGTATACCAATATGTCAGAGAAGGAACGTCAGGACTACGCAGACGCGTGGCTTTACATTCATAGGAAAAAGGAAAAATAACATGGCAAAGAAGAGAAGAAGAAAAAAGAGAAGAAGTGGACGTAAGAAGATTATACTCTTTGTATTTGAAATCCTGCTGCTGTTAATTGTTCTGTTAGTGGTTTGGGCTTATAATAAGACACTCGGACAGGTTAAATATGAGGATGCGCTGACAAATAGTGAGGCCGGAATCAATGAGGATATTGATGATGATGCTCTTGCCAATATGCATGGATATCTCAATGTAGCGTTGTTTGGTCTGGACAACAGAAGTAATGGTTCATACGATGAGGGGCATTCCGATTGTATCATGATTGCTAGTCTGAATTATGATACTAAGGAGGTTCAGCTTGTTTCTGTCTACAGAGATACGTATCTGCCTATAGGCAATGGAAAGTTTGCAAAGGCAAATGCCGCTTATGCAAATGGTGGGGCAAAGAGAGCAGTAGCTATGCTTAATTCAAATTTGGATTTGAATATAACCAAGTATGTCTGTGTTGACTGGAAGGCTCTTGTAGATGCTATAGATGATATCGGTGGCCTTGATCTTGAGATTACTAATGCGGAGATGAAGGAAATCAATTATCTGATTCCTGAGGTTGATTATACTACAGGATATAATACTCCTTATCTTGAGGGGGATGGTATGCAGCATCTTGATGGAACTCAGGCTACATGCTATGCACGTATCAGAAGCACCTCAGGTGATGATTTCTTAAGGGCATCCCGTCAGAGAATTGTGCTTCAGGCTATGCTTGACAAGGCTAAACAGTCAGATTTAGGCTCTCTAACAGAGATGTGTAAGGATATTATGAGTCAGATAAGTACTAATTTTACAGCTAAAGAGATTATCCAGTATGCAACAGCTGTTACAAAATATCAGATGAAGGAGACAACAGGCTTCCCATTTGAGCTGACTACAATGAATCTGTCAACTACTGGCGATACCGTAATTCCTATAGACCTGGCACAGAATGTTTCTAAGCTTCATCAGTTCCTGTTTAATGAGACTGATTACCAGCCAACAGAGACAGTTCAGACAGTAAGTGATAAGATTGCTAAAAAGACAGGTGTTACATCTAAGACTTCAGCATTTGATCTCACGCAGTACAATGATACTGTTGGCTCTGATGGAACAGAAGGGGCAAAGAAAAAAAATAAGGACAAGCAGGATGCCCTGAAAAAGAGCCAGTCAGAATCTGAAAACGGTTCAGAAGAAAAATCATCATCAGATGGTTCGGATGATTAAATAATTAAAGTTAGCTATTAGGGAGATTATTTATTATGAAACCGGAAATCAAAGAAAAAATCACGGCAACAAACCAGAAATACTTAAAGAAATTCTTAACAGAGGAAGCTCCGGCTAAGCTTGAGAGCCAGCTTGAGCACATGGACTGGTCATACCTTGATATGATTCACAACAAGGAGCAGCAGAGAGGTACATTTTCACCGCTTGCTGCTATGGAGCTTTCAGAGATAGAGGCAAATAAGGACAAATACCTTGCAACAGGTCTTGATGCTGTAAAGAATGGCAAGGTTGGTGCAATTCTTCTTGCCGGTGGACAGGGTACACGTCTTGGCTTTGACAAGGCTAAGGGCATGTTCAATATCGGAAAGACAAAGGAACTCTACATCTTTGAGCAGCTTGTCGCAAACCTCATGAAGGTTACAAATCAGACCGGTACATGGGTGCCTCTGTATGTTATGACAAGCGAGATAAATGATGGCATGACAAGAGAGTTCTTTGAAGAGCACGACTATTTTGGATACAACAAGGATTATGTGAAGTTTTTCGTGCAGGAGATGGTTCCGGCAGTTGATTTTGACGGAAATGTGCTCATGAAATCTGAGGATTCACTTGCCATGTCACCAAACGGAAACGGTGGATGGTTCAAGTCACTCATCAATGCCAGTCTTGACAAGGATTTGAAGGACAAGGGTGTTGAGTGGCTCAATGTATTTGCTGTGGACAATGTGCTTCAGCAGATTGCAGATCCTGTATTTGTAGGTGCTACAATCGAGTCCGGCTGTGTCAGCGGCTCTAAGGTGGTCAGAAAATGTGATCCATATGAGAGAGTTGGTGCTATGTGTCTTGAGAATGGCAAGCCCTCGATTGTTGAGTATTACGAGCTCACTCCTGAGATGGCAGAGGCAAAGAACGAGAATGGTTCATTGCAGTATGGTTTTGGTGTTATCTTAAACTATTTATTCCGCGTGGACAAGCTCATGGCTATCGCAGAGAAGAGCCTTCCACTTCATGTGGTAGAGAAGAAGGTACCTTACATTGATGAGAATGGTACAGAGCACAAGCCTGAGACTCCGAATGCATACAAGTTCGAGACACTCATCCTCGATATGGTATACATGATGGACAATAGCCTGCCATTTGAGGTAGACAGAGAGAAGGAGTTTGCACCTGTAAAGAATGCGACAGGTACAGATTCGGTTGAAACAGCGAGAGCTCTTCTTGAGAAGAACGGAATTGAAATTTAATATATGATTTATGGTAACTGTTCATTGGCAGGGATGTATTGATATTCTGCAATTTCTATTTATCGCAGACTTAGAGGTGCATCTGCCGATGAGCAGTTATTTTTATTTTTATAATCGCATAGTGGCTTGCAATGGGGAATATAGGCTATAAATAGCTAAATGATTTATGAAAAAATAAATAATCCCGTCACAAATTAAACACAGATTGACAGTATACTTCTAAATGTAAACGAAAGGAGAAATTATTATGGATAACAATTATAGAAATATGAATGATACAAATAATACAAATAATACTAACAGTACAAATAACAATACAAACAATGTAAATTTCACAATGTCGGGTAATCCTTACAATCCGGATGAGTCACAGAAGGCTGCACAGACTAATAATACATCAGCTGAAAGCTATTCACAGAGCTACAATCCATATTCGCAGGCTTCTGCAGCAGGACAGCCAAATGTAAATCAATCATATGCAAACCAGCCTTATTCTAATCAGTCGTATAATTCAGGCACAAATAATAATGCATATGGCGGCACATCAGCAGGTTCGACAGACAATTCATATAGCCGCCGGATGAATATGAATGGTCAGGCATACCAGCAGACTGTAAAGCCTAAGAAACAGAGAGCACCTAGAAAGCCTGGTGCATTTGGACCATTTGCAGCAAAGACAGTAGCTGCAGCTCTTATCTTCGGACTCGTCGGAGGCGGAGTTTTCACAGGAGTAAGCTATATTGGCACGAGAGCTATTTCAAATTCTTCTACTGCAAGTGCAAAGCTTACCACTACAACATCCGGTGGGACTAAGCAGACATCCTCAGGGGATGCAAAGGATCTGACAGATGTATCATCTATTGTCGATGATGTTATGCCTAGCATCGTTGCTATCACAAATACAGGAACAGTCACCTACAACAGCTTTTTCGGAAAGCAGTCACAGCAGTCTCAGAGCTGTGGCTCAGGAATTATTGTGAGTGAGGATGATGATTATCTTTATATTGCTACAAACAATCATGTTGTGGCAGATTCAGAGGAGCTCACAGTACAGTTTGATGATGATTCAGTGGTAAAGGCAGAAATCAGAGGAACAGATCCGGATGACGATCTTGCAGTTGTACGTGTAAAGAAAGCAGACCTTGGAAAAGATACTTACTCAAATATCAAGATTGCTACAATCGGAGATTCTGATAGTGTAGCTGTTGGAAGTCCTGCAATTGCTATCGGTAATGCACTTGGATACGGACAGTCTGTCACAACAGGTATAGTAAGTGCGCTTAACAGAACTGTTACTACACAGGATTCACAGACAGGTGAGACTGTTACCAACAACAAGCTTATCCAGACAGATGCAGCAATAAACCCTGGAAACAGTGGTGGAGCACTCTTGAATGAAAATGGCGAGGTTATCGGTATAAACTCTGTAAAATATTCTTCAACTGAGGTTGAGGGTATCGGATATGCAATTCCTATGTCGGTTGCAAAGCCTATTATTGAGAGTCTCATCCAGGATGGAAAGTATACAAACGAGAATCAGGCATACCTTGGAATAAAGGGTGGCGATGTTTCATCTGAGATGATAGCCTATGGCTTCCCACAGGGTGTGTATGTTTCATCTGTTTCAGCTGGTTCAGGTGCCGCAAATGCCGGCTTACAGGAGGGAGATATCATCACTGCTGTTGACAGCACAAAGATTTCTTCTATGACAGAGCTGCAGTCAGCGTTAAAGAGCTACAAGGCCGGAGATAAGGTTACTCTTACTGTTGCCCGTCAGAGTGGCAGACAGTACGAAGAGAGCAAGGTTGAAGTAACCTTAAGCTCTGCGAAGGATATCCAGCAGTAATTCCAGCGCGTTTTCTCCTCACCCCTGCGTCCATGCAGGGGTGTTTCTGCGATTCATGGGCATAATTTCTACAGTATCTAAGCCACTTCGCTATTCGCTCCTGCAAGAGTACGTGTGCGCCACCGGTGCCCGGGGCTTACGCTATGGTGGAAATGTTGTTCAAATCAGTTCAAAGTACTAGACAAATTCCCTAAAATATTAGATAATGTATATAAATAATTTTACTTTTTGCACCGCATAGGAATTCTTTAAAATTGATGGTTTATATGTAGATTTATAATAGTATACACATCGGTTTATGATTATGAGATATAATACACATTGAGCGGATGCAGCATAGGAGGTCGGCATGAAGAAGAAAAAAATAGTTATTGCACTCGGACATGATGCTCTTGGAACAACTCTTCCGGAGCAGCACGAGGCTACAAAGCATACAGCAAAGGCAGTTGCAGATTTTATCAGGGACGATTATGAGGTTGTTATCACACACAGCAACGGACCGCAGGTGGGCATGATTCACACTGCTATGTCTGAGTTTTGCAGGATTTATCCTGAGTATACAGCTACACCTACAGCAGTCTGCTCTGCAATGAGCCAGGGCTATATAGGATATGATTTACAGAATGCTATCCGTACAGAGCTTCTTGGCAGAGGAATTTACAAGACCGTTTCAACAATACTTACACAGGTGGTTGTTGACCCATATGATGAGGCTTTTTATCATCCGACAAAGATTATTGGCCGTGTTATGACAGAGGCAGAGGCTGAGGAAGAGGAGAAGAAGGGCAACCATGTGACACAGGTTGAGGGAGGCTACAGAAGAGTTGTGGCGGCTCCAAAGCCTGTTGATATAGTGGAAAAGGATGCTATAAGGGCTCTTGTTGATGCGGATCAGGTTGTTATCGCATGCGGTGGCGGCGGAATTCCTGTTTTAGCACAGGACAATAAGCTTCAGGGCGCCAGTGCTGTTATCGAGAAGGATCTTGCAGCAGGAAAGCTTGCAGATACTCTTGATGCTGACAGACTTGTTATACTTACAAGCGTTGACAAGGTCTGCCTGAACTATGGCAAGGAGGATGAGAAGCCGCTTGATACCATGACTGTCGATGAGGCAAAGAAGTACCTTGCAGCAGGCGAGTTTGATGAGGGTACCATGGCTCCAAAGATTGAGGCAGCTATCGACTTTATCGGTGACTCTGCCATCCGTTCGGTGCTTATCACAAAGCTCAACAAAGAGGGCAAGACAGTTTCAGGTGGTATGGGCACTTTAATTACAAAGTAGAGCTTAATTGTTATAATTCACATATATCCCACACGTCTATATGCATTTTGCAGAGCAGATGTGTGGGATTCTAAATAAAAAGAGTAAGATAGAAGGTAACACAAAATGAGTGAGAAAAGGCTTCAAAAGAGAGATGAAATCTCAGACGAGTACAAATGGAAGCTTGAGGATATGTATGAGACAGATGAGCTGTGGGAGGCTGAGTGTGAAAAAGCGTCACAGCTTGCAGAAAACATATCTGGATTTAAGGGACATATGGCCGACAGTGCAGCAACGCTGCTTGATTTTTTTAAGAAGCAGGATGAGTTGTCTTATTATTTGGAGCGTATAGTGGTCTATGCGAATGAGCGCTCGCATCAGGACACTGCCGTGTCGAAATATCAGGCATATGTGTCAAAGGCTGAGACACTGACTGTTCAGGCATCAGGTGCGCTGGCATTTGCGAGTCCGGAGATTTTGCGGATAGATGATAAAAGGCTTGAGAGCTTTTACAGTGAGAGCAATGAGCTTGTGCACTATAAGCGTGCGATTGATGAGATAATGCGCCAGAAAGAGCATACCTTATCGGCTGGAGAGGAGAATATCCTGGCGCAGTGCGGTGAGATGGCTGCAGCGCCGGAGAATATATTCAGCATGTTCAACAATGCGGATATCAAATTCCCGTATATCACTGATGTCGAGGGAAATAAAATCCGTATCACGCACGGCAATTTCATAGATTTTTTAAGCAGCAAGGACAGAAGCCTGCGCAAGCAGGTGTTCCGCGGAGTGTATGATTCGTACAAGAAGTGGAGCAATACTGTTTCCATGATGTACATCAGCAAACTGAAAAATGACACTTTTTATGCAAGGGTCAGAAAATATGACAGCGCAAGGGCCATGTATTTATCCGGTGGCGATATTCCTGAGAGCGTATATGACAATCTGATTGAGACGGTTCACGCACATCTGCCGGCTCTGCACAGGTACATGGCGCTTAGGAAGAAGCTTTTGGGTGTGGAGCATCTGCATATGTATGATTTATTTGCACCGATTGTGGACAATGTACAGACCACCTACACCTATGATGAGGCGAAAAAGCTTGTGGCAAAGGCGCTTGAGCCTATGGGAGATGAGTATGTCAGCACACTTAAGGCTGGCATGGAGAGTGGCTGGATAGATGTATATGAGAATGAGAACAAGAGAAGCGGTGCGTATTCATGGGGCGCTTACGGCACTCATCCGTATGTGCTTTTGAACTATGCCGACAATCTGGACAGTGTGTTTACGCTGGCTCATGAGATGGGACATGCGATGCATACATACTATTCAAATGAGCATCAGAGCATCACCTACGCGGGATACCTGATTTTTGTGGCAGAGGTTGCATCCACCTGCAATGAGTCGCTTCTAATGCACTATATGCTTGAGCATTGTGAGGATGAGAATGAGAGAAAATATCTCATGACACATTTTCTGGACGGCTTCAGGACGACACTTTTCAGGCAGGCGCAGTTTGCAGAGTTTGAGCATATAGCACACCGGAAAATGCAAAAGGGCGAGCCGGTTACCAAGGATGTGCTAAATGAGCTATGGCATGAGCTGAATGTGCAGTACTACGGACCGGATATGCGCGTGGATGATGAGATATCATATGAGTGGATGCGCATACCGCATTTTTACACACCGTACTATGTATATCAGTACTCGACAGGCTATTCGGCAGCAGTTGCTTTTTCAAAAAAGATACTTGAGGAGGGAAAGCCTGCTGTGGATAAGTATATAGGAAATTTCCTGTGCGGTGGATGCTCGAAGAATCCAATCGAGCTGCTAAAGAGTGCCGGTGTCGATATGAGCACACCAAAGCCTGTGGATGACGCACTCAATGTATTTGAGGATTATCTGAAGCAGTTTGAGGCAGCAACTAAGTAAGGAGAAACATTTTTATGGAAAGAATTAAAAGCTTTACAATCAATCATAATATTCTTAAACCTGGATTTTATATTTCAAGAAAAGACGGAGAAATCGTCACATACGACCTTCGTACAAGAAAACCTAATGCAGGCGATTATATGTCCAATTCAGCTATGCACTCAGTGGAGCATATGTTTGCAACATGTGTGAGAAACTCTGAGATTGCAGATGATGTGGTATATTTTGGACCGATGGGCTGTCAGACAGGCTTCTACCTCGTTGTGAGGGATGTCGAGCCGGGGAAGGTTTTTGAAATCACCAAAGAGGTCTTAAAACAGATACTGGAGTATGATGGACCGGTGTTTGGTGCATCAGCCATAGAGTGCGGACATTACGAGAATCTGTCACTTGACGAGGCAAAGAAGGAGTGCCGTGCATATCTAAAGGTGCTTGAGAGCCAGACAAATATGGAGTTTACTTATCCACAGTAAACAGAATGGAGAAATAAAATGACAATAGGTGTAATTGGTGCAATGCAGATGGAGGTCGATGACCTAAAGGCTCAGATGACAGACACACAGACAGAGGTTTACAGCGGAGTGGAGTTTGTTGAGGGCAAAATCGGCGATCAGTATGTTGTTGCGGCAAAATGCGGAATAGGAAAGGTATTTGCGGCAATATGTGCAGAGGCCATGATTTTGAAATATGATGTAGATATGATTGTCAATATCGGAGTGGCAGGAACTTTGAAAAAGGACTTAAATGTGCTTGATGTGGTAGCCACAAACGTGCTGCAGCACGATATGGATACATCGCCAATCGGAGATCCGAAGGGACTTCTCTCAGGCATCAATATGATTCTGCTTCCGGCAGATACAAAAATGGTGGAGCTCATGTGCTCATGCTTAGCTGACAGGAATATCCACTACAAAAAGGGCAATATCGCAACAGGAGATCAGTTTATTGCCACAAAGGAGCAGAAGGATTATATTTCGAATACCTTTGATGCAATCGCAGCAGAGATGGAGGGCGGCAGCATAGGTCATGTGTGCTATGTGAACAAGGTGCCATTTGCCATTCTTCGCTCAATATCAGACGGCGACGGCGGCGAGACAGACTACCAGACCTTTGCGGAGAAGGCTGCGCATCAGTCGATTGAGGTAGTGCTTGAGTTTATCGGAAGGGCAGAAGAACTGAAATAGAGTTATTTCATTATTCATAATTTGTGATAATAAAGAATAGTATATAGCATGAGTGAATACAGAGCATACATGCAAAATACAAAACTACATAATGGGACAAAACGAAAGAAACGCCGACACAGATTCCTTTTTGGAGTGCTGCTGTCGGCGCTTCTTATTACAGGCGCTTTATATGGCAGAGAGTATGACATATCGCAGCTGAAAAATATAGAGGTGATGGAGACACTTAGCAGTGCTGTGAGTCAGTTCGGAGACAGAAAGCTGCCTGTATATTCGGTTCAGACAACAGAAAAAAAGATAGCCCTTTCATTTGACTGTGCCTGGGGAGCAGAGGATTTTGACAGTATGATGGAGACACTTGACAAGCACAACGTAAAGGCTACATTTTTTATGACAGGAGGGTTTGTGAGTGATAATCCTGAATGTGTAAAGACGCTGGTTGAAAAAGGGCATGAGCCCGGAAATCACAGTGAGCACCACTATGATATGGCAACAATCACGGCAGGCGAGATGAAGACGGAGATAATGGATGTGCACAAAAAGGTCAAGGAGCTGACCGGAAAGGATATGAAGGTATTCAGACCGCCATACGGCTCGTACAACAATGAACTGATTGACACAGTTTATGGCTGTGACTATTATCCAATCCAGTGGGATGTGGATTCGCTCGACTGGAAAAACTATGGTGTGCAAAACATCATAGATACAGTGTGCAATCACAAAAGCCTGGATTGTGGCTCGATAATACTCTGCCATCTTGGCGCCAAATACACCTCGCAGGCACTCGATGAGATGCTCACAAAGCTGCAGGGTATGGGCTATGAGATAGTTCCGGTATCAAAGCTGATCATGACTGAAGGCTATCATATGGATGCAAACGGTATGCAGATCAAGGACTGAGCAATTTCATAAATCAATATTTAAGTCAATATTTAGTCAATATTTTAGCCCTGTACGATATTGTTATTTACAGACAAGTGTGTTAAACTAAAACTATATTTTAAAGAAGCTGTGAGACAGCTATGGGGGTAAATTATATGACAGATACAGGTTTTTTAGTAGCATTCTTTATAGTTATTTTTTTAGTTATCATCTTTGCGCTTGTCGCTGTAATCGGAGCCGTTACAAGTGCTGTTGCAGGTATCAATGATGATGAGGATGAGACAGAGGAAGAGGGCATCTGAAGCTAAAATCAATAAAAGATATTAAAAGATATTTAAAGACATCGAATTATATTAATCGTATAATTGGGTGTCTTTTTTATTGTTAAAAACTCTTAAAAAAGTATAAACCAATTGAGTTGCAATCCGCCACATTGTATAATAAAAGTATAACAGCGAATTAAATTTATTGTGAAAATCGTAGTAATCACAATGTCTATCAAACTAAGGCAGGATATTATCAAGGAAAAGAAGAAGGAGGGGTCAGATGATATCAAGATATAGTGTAAAAAAGCCTTTTACTGTACTTGTAGGAGTACTGCTGGTAATAGTACTCGGTGTTGTATCACTTGGCAGGATGACGACAGATCTGCTGCCGGATATGAGCTTTCAGTATGCACTTATAGTGACAACAGATATGGGAGCAAGTCCACAGGAGGTGGAGAGCGATGTCACCGCGCCGCTTGAAGCAGCTATGGCAACTACGTCCAATATCAAAAACGTAAGCTCAATGTCATATAACAGCTATTCTCTGGTGACATGCGAGTATGAGCAGAATGCCAACATGGATTCTGTAGTGATAGAGATGCAGCAGAAAATAGATCAGGTCAAGGCTGGCTGGAAGGATGGAGTGGGTACTCCGACCATTATGAAGATAAATCCGGACATGCTTCCAATCATGATGACTGCTGTGGATATGGATGGGAAAAGTAAGTCGGAAATCACCGACTTTGTGGAAAACACACTTAAGCCTGCAATTGAGAGTACAGAGGGAGTCGCATCAGTGACTGCGACAGGTGAGCTCACCGAGCAGATACAGGTCACGATGAATCAGGCCAAGATAGATGCGCTCAATGAGAAAATAAATAATGCCGTTTCAAAGAAATTTGATGATGCAAAAAGTCAGATGGATGATGCAAGCGCAAAGATAGAGAGCGGACAAAACGCAATCGCATCTGCATCGGATCAGATGAGCGCGGGAGTGGATACGCTAAAGGAGCAAAAGGCAAAGCTTGCAGAGCAGAAGACTCAGCTGGAGAGTACTCTTGCAAGCTTAAATGAGCAGAAGAGCCAGCTTGAAACAATTCAGTCAGCTCTTTCAGACTTCATGAATAGTGATACATATACAAAGACAATTCCGTCACTCAAAGAGGGCGCAAATGCACCGGGTGAAGCAGGCATAGCACTTAAAGCGCAGCTTGAGCAGGTTGATAAGCAGATTGCATCACAGTTTTCAGGTCTCTCGGCGCTTGGAATCACCGTAAACACAGCAGATGATCTGCCTGCGGCAGCGTCGGCGATAGCACAGACTCTCATTCAGGTGAATACAGGTATAGAGCAGTGCCAAAGCGGGCTTGACCAGATAGCACAAGGAGAGACAGCACTTTTAGATGCCTATGATAATCTAAACAGTCAGGCAGCCATCAGCTCGATAAGCATAGGACAGCAGTCGGCACAGCTTGCAACAGCAGCGGCATCTCTTGACAGCTCAAAGAAGGAACTTGAAAAGAGTAAGGATGATGCACTTGACAAGTCAAATTTAAATGCAGTTTTAACAATTGACTCACTCTCGCAGCTGCTCGTCGCTCAGAATTTTGATATGCCTGCAGGTTATGTAAATGATTCAAATGGCACGCAGTACATAGTACAGGTGGGAGATGAGATAAAATCAATTGATGATTTAACAAATCTAGTGCTTATGGATATGAAGCTTGATGGAATAGCTCCTATTCATGTCGGTGATGTGGCAGATGTTGAGATGACTGACAACTCGGATGATACATATGCTATAGTCAACGGTAATCCCGGAATAATGCTCTCCATGGAGAAGCAGACAGGCTACTCTACAGGAGACGTCACAGACCGTCTTTTAGACAAGCTTGATTCGCTGGAAAAGGAAAATGACGGATTACACACCACAGTGCTCATGAATCAGGGCGTATACATCGACATGGTTGTAAAAAGTGTTATGCAGAATATGATAGTGGGAGCAATACTTGCTATTTTCGTATTGCTTTTGTTCTTAAAGGATATAAAGCCAACGCTTGTTATCGCAGCATCTATACCGCTATCGGTTATTGTGGCAGTGGTGCTTATGTATTTTACGGATATCACATTAAATATCATTTCAATGTCGGGACTTGTGCTTGGAATAGGAATGCTGGTGGATAATTCAATTGTAGTAATCGAGAATATCTACAGATTAAGGGGAGAGGGATATTCGGTAAAGAAGGCGGCTGTTGAGGGTGCAAATCAGGTGGCAGGAGCCATTTTTGCCTCTACACTTACCACGGTAAGTGTGTACGCGCCAATTATTTTTACTGATGGAATCACGAGACAGCTCTTTGTAGATTTGGCTCTTACGGTAGCATTTACTCTTATGGCATCTCTTGTAGTGGCACTCACATTTGTACCGGCAATTGCTTCAGGCATGCTCAAAAAGACGAAGGATATAAAGCATCCATGGTTTGACCGTTTTAAGGATTGGTATGGAAATGTGCTCGGTATATGTCTTAGATTTAAGCCGGTGGTATTTATTGCGGCAGTAGTGCTTTTAGTCGGCAGTGGCGCACTTTGCATGTCAAGGGGAATGACATTTATGGATATGGACATGGAGTCAAATCAGATTTCACTTACCATAGAGGCAAAGGATGACGAAAAGCTTGACTTCAAGCAGCTTACAGAGCTGTCTGATAAGGTCATGGACAAAATATCTGATATAAAGGGCATAGACACAATAGGAGCTACAGCAGGCGGCAGCTCGACCATGAACCTGATGAGCTCAGGAAGCGACAGCGTGAGCATGTATATATTGCTTGATGATAAGTCGGATGTTTCATCGGATAAGGTAATAGATGAAATTGAAAAACGCACAAAGAATCTGGACTGCAAGGTAACAGCATCTTCGCAGGCTATGGACTCATCAGAGTTTTTCGGAAGTGGTCTCTCTGTCAGGATTAAGGGTAATGATATAGACAAGCTGCAGAAGCTTGCAGGTGATGTGGCAGATATCCTTAAGGACACAAAGGGCGTGACAGATATAGATGACGGTCTTGGAGATACAATCAATGAGCTTAAGATAACTGTGGATAAGGAAAAAGCAGCAAAGTATGGCTATACGGTGGCTCAGGTATACCAGCTCGTATCCGGTGAGATATCATCTCAAAAGAGCGCAACAACCATTACGACCGACATAAAGGACTATGAGGTATACCTACAATCTGCAGAGCAGTCTGATGTGACTGTGGACGATATCAAAAACCTTACATTTACCTATAAGGATAATGATGGCAGTGAAAAGGAGATTCCGCTCAGTGATATCTGCACTATTTCACAGGAACAGACCCTGAGTACCATTCACCGAGATGCTCAGACCAGATATATTACAGTATCAGGTGCGGTTGATGAAAACCATAATGTAACATTACTAAGCGATAAAATTAAATCAAAAATTGATAAACTTAGCATTCCTGATGGCTATTCAATAGACATGGAGGGCGAGGATGAGACAATAAATGAGTCAATGAGTCAGCTTGTACTTATGCTTGTGCTAGCAGTGATATTTATCTATCTTATCATGGTGGCGCAGTTCCAGTCATTGCTTTCACCGTTTATTATCATGTTCTGTATACCTCTTGCGTTTACAGGAGGCTTTATAGCTCTTTTCATTACGGGAAATGAGCTTGGAATCATATCAATGCTTGGCTTTATCATGCTGGCAGGCCTCATTGTAAATAATGGAATCGTGCTCATTGATTACATCAATCAGGCCAGGAGAGAGGGCATGAGCAAGCATGAGGCAATCATAGATGCAGGCCGTACAAGGCTTCGTCCAATACTGATGACAGCGATGACCACCATACTCGCAATGTTTACATCGGCGATAGGTATCGGAGATGGCTCAGATATGATAAGGCCGATGGCAATCGCAATAATAGGAGGTCTCGTATACGGAACCATCCTTACGCTTATAGTAATTCCATGTATCTATGATGCGTTCAACAGAGAGAAGAGCATGGTAGAGGAAGAATTGTAGCAGGATAGAAGGAAAAAAGCTGGAAATATAGAGAGTTGGAGGATTTTTACATGGCAAAGTATATTATGGCATTAGATGCGGGCACGACCAGCAACAGATGTATACTTTTCAATGAGAAGGGCGAGATGTGCAGTGTGGCACAGAAGGAATTTACGCAGTT
>ENA-ORRO01001831-ORRO01001831.1-human-gut-metagenome-genome-assembly--contig:-NODE-1831-length-14148-cov-3.880579_pt1 | contig 14148 bp, 19 predicted proteins | sample MGYA00242176_ERZ509136 | MGnify/ENA primary metagenome ERZ509136 (study PRJEB26280, sample SAMEA2338644) | human gut metagenome | biome: human gut; feature: human-associated habitat; material: faeces...
CGGATCTTGTGGCCGTTGACCACCAGGTCGCCGCCCTCGTGCTCCACGGTGCCGTTGAAGCGGCGGAACACGGAGTCATATTTCAGCAGATAGACCATATAGTCCACATCTGCCTTCCGCAGGTTGATGCCGCAGACCTCATACTTATCGGGCTGCTCCGCCAGAATGCGCAGGACCACGCGGCCGATGCGGCCGAAACCATTGATACCGATCTTGATAGCCATAATTCGTTCCCTTTCTATATCCGCCCAGCCGTGGGACGGTCTTTTTGTTCCATCCATATTATACCAAAGCTCCCCGGGCCATGTCTCCTGTTTTTGTGCAAAATGGTGCACAAGAATTTTCGGGAGCACCCAGTCTCTTTTGAACATCCGGAACAAAAAAATCAAAAATATTCGCCAAATATTCCATACATTTGAAACCTTTTTGACAAGTTAGGGAAGCAAAAAGCGGGGGCGCCCCCGCTTTGGATAATGGTTATGCCACAAAAAACCCGGCGAACAGCGCCAGCACCGTGGTAAGGATCCCGCACAGGCCGATGGCCAGGCCGCTCATGGCTCCCTCGGTCTCGCCCAGCTCCAGGGCCTTGGCCGTGCCCATGGCGTGGCTGCACGCCCCGATGCCCAGGCCCACGGCCATGGGGTCCTTTACCCGGAACAGCTTCACCAGCAGCGGTGCGCACAGGTTCCCCAGCATGCCCGTCACCACCACCGCCGCCACGGTAATGGCCATCGTTCCGCCGTGGCCCTGGGATACGCTGATGGCAATGGGGGTGGTGACGGATTTGGGCAGCAGGGACATGGCCATGGCACGGTCCAGGCCAAACAGGCGGCACAGCAGCAGAATGCTGCCCATGGCCGTCACCACGCCCACGGTGCAGCCCACCAGCACCGGCAGCCAGTGCTTGGCCAGCAGCCTCCGCTGGGAATAGATGGTCACTGCCATACAGGCCGTGGCCGGCCCCAGGAACAGATTGATCAGCGCCCCGCCCTGGTAATAGCTCTCATAGGGGATGTGGAACACCAGCAGCACCGCGATCACCAGCAGCACCGCCAGCAGCATGCCGTTGCAGATGGCAAGCCGGGTCTTGTGCTGGATCTTCATTCCGGCCCAGTAGGCTGCTATCGTCAGCAGCACGCCGAAATACGGCTGGGCAAACAGCTCCTGCATCATTTCCGCTTCCCTCCCCGGTCCATAAGCCGCTGGGTCAGGCGCACGGCCCACACCGTGGCCCCATAGGTCAGCACCATAGACACCACGCACACCGTCAGAAACGCCGCGGCGTGCTGCCAGAGCAGGTCCACATAGTTCATGATGCTCACCGACACGGGGATGAAGAAAAAGCCCAGGTTCCCCAGCAGAAAGTCGGACTTTTCCCGGATGTGGTCCACCCGCACCATGCCTGTCAGCAGCAGCACCAACAGCAGCAGCAGACTGATGACGCTGGCCGGAAAGGCAAAGGGCAGCACCGCCTCGATGCCCTGCCCCACCCAGTAAATGCCGAATACCAATGCCACTTGCAGCAGAATTTTCATAAACGTCTCCACCTTTTTATCAGAAAAACGCCCTTCATGACGAAGGGCGTTTTCATTGTAAGGGCTTTTATGCAAAAAGTCAAATATAATCGAAGGGAATTGGCACATTAGCCAAAAATTATTGAGGCAGAGGCAGACTGTGCAGCATGCAGCGCCCGAAGCAGGTGAGACTGCGGCCGCTGCTGGGGGGCAGCAGCACATCGGCGTCGGCCCTGCGCCGGTTCAGGCTGAACAGATATACCATGCCCAGCGGGTCCCGGTAATACTGCTTGCACACCATCTCGCCGTCCACGCAGAAAATGCCCACGTCGCCGTTTTGCAGGGGATCGTGGTTCACATACACCACGCCGCCGTCGTGAATATGAGGCTCCATGGAGTCGCCCTGGATACGCACCGCCAGCTCGGCCCCCCGGGGGACCTGTCCGGTGACGGGGATGGTCTCATAGTCCTCGCTGAACACCGGAGCGGCGTATCCGGCGGCGGCAGGGCTGAAATACAGGGGGATGGTGCGGGGGGCCTGCTGGGGCTGGGCCTGCTCCAGCTCCTGCTGCATGCCCTCCAGAGCGCGGACCATGGTGTGGACCGTCTGCCGCCCGGCCAGGCTCAGCCGCCGATAGCTCTCCAGCAGGGCCTGCTCCTCGTCGGAGCGAATGCCGCCATTGGCCCGGTAGGCGTCCCGATACAGATAGTTGGGGTCCACGCCCAGGGCGTCAAACAGCCGCAGCAGCACCTCCTCCTTGGGGGCGCTGACGCCGGTCTCATAATTGCCTATGGCGGACCGGGATACTCCCAGCCGGTCCGCCAGCTCCGCCCGGGATATGCCCAGCTCCTCCCGGCGCTTGCGCAGCTGTTCGCCAAAGCTCATGGTTCTGCCCTCCTTCGACACGGTTCGACGCGATTCTGCTGTCAGCATACCACGTTTGTTGGTTTTTGTCAATACTTTTAACAAGAAACTTGTTAAAATGGGCTTGACACGCCAAGATTCTTGTGATATAGTAGCGTCAGTCTCAAGATTTCTGGCGCGCCAGGCAAAAAACCCTGCCGCTTTCGCGGCAGGCACAGTCCTTTTTGACAAACGCCGGTTATTCCGGAAGGTCCGCCGCATGGGGCAGGCCCCAGCGGAAGTGGGCGGCGCACAGCCGCAGCACCAGGATCACCGCCGCTCCCAGCAGCATGGAGGGAATATCCCCCAGATGCTGCCAGCACAGGGCGCACAGCAATGCCCCGATCAGGGTGGGGCAGGCATAGAAGTGCTTGACAAAGATGTAGGGCTTCTGGTTGGACAGCACGTCCCGCAGCACACCGCCGCCCACGCCGGTGATGACGCCCACAAACACCAGCAGGAACAGGTTATAGTTCTCCGCCTGCTGAAAGGCGCACTGAACACCCACCACCGTAAAAAGGCCCAGGCCGATGGAGTCCAGCCACAGCATGACCAGCTCATAGGCGCGGCTCTCTACCGCCAGCAGATGCCGCACGGCGGGCAGGAACACCAGGGCCGACACACCCATGGCCACCAGGGCATACACCGGCTGGCAGAACATCACCGGCGGCGTGATGCCCAGGGTCAGGTCCCGGATAACGCCGCCGCCGCAGGCGGTACACACGCCCAGGATCACCACGCCGAAGGCATCCAGCTGGCGCTGGAGCCCGGCCAGAGCGCCGGAGGCGGCAAAAACCGCCGTACCGATGATCTCCAATATAAAAAGTACCGTTTCCGTCATGAAAATCGTCCTTTTCCCACATAATGCCACGGCATTATAGCACAGCCGCCGCCCCTGTGCAATGGGCGCAGCGCCCAAATTTCCCCGTTTTTTCGGCGGGTTTTCTCCCAATTATACCGATGCGGAAGTTTTTTCCCGCCTGTTGCCCGAAAAAGGGCAACCCTCCTGCAATCTTTCGGAAAATTCCCGGGACAGGTAGGGGCAGCCCGCCGGATGGCAAAAAAAAAGACTTCCGGATGCGACTGCATCCGGAAGTCCTGGTGGGGGATGGTGGATTCGAACCACCGAAGGCGTTGCCAGCAGATTTACAGTCTGTCCCCTTTGGCCACTCGGGAAATCCCCCATGTATGAAATTGGAGCTGGTGGACGGATTCGAACCCCCGACCTGCTGATTACAAATCAGCTGCTCTACCAGCTGAGCTACACCAGCGTCTGACCAGCGAAGATTATATTACCAGACTTGTCCCGCTTTGTCAACAAAAATTTTTGCCGAAGGCAGGTTTTTTTCGCATAGATCCGGCGATCATCCGCATTTACCCATGCACACAGGAGAGAGGAGGCAGTTTTATGACGCTACAGGAACTTTCGCCCCAATACGCCCGGCAGGCGGAGACGGTGGCCCGGCGGCTCCGGGAGCTGCGGCAGCAGGAGCTGGCGGAGGGGGACCCCCAGGTGGCCCAGACCCTCCGCCAGAGGCAGCAGGAGCTGCGGCCCCTGCTGCGGGAGGCCCGGGAGCTGGCGGAGCACACCGCCCACTATTACGACAGGAGGTACATAAGACGTGAAAAATACCGCATCTGATATGGCCGGCATCCCCTATGATCCGCTGGACATGGCCAGCCTGCAGCTCTGGGCCCGGGAGAACCGGGACGACAACCGTCTCCAGATCGAGCGGCTGCTGCGGAATCTGCCCATGGCGGTGGAGCAGGATCTGACGGACCGTCAGCGCCAGATCCTCCGCATGCGCTATTCTCAGAGCATGACGGTCAGCAGCATCGCCCGGGAGCTGGGCATCAACAAGTCCACCGTCTCCCGGACCCTGTCCAACAGCACCATGAAGCTGTACCGTTCCCTGCGGTACAGCCTGTAAAAATGTGATTATTTCCCCGGAAAAGCCTTGACTTTTCCGGGGAAAACCTTATAATGCCTATACTGTGTGGATAATTTGGGCGGCGTGTCCGGACGGCGGACAGAAGGCCGCGCCATAGAGAGTAAGAAAGGGTGTTATCTCCGGTATGTTGGATAAGGTTCTGCATAATCGATGGCCCCGGGTGGGGGCGGCGCTGGGCGGCTCGCTGCTGCTGGCCCTGGCCATCAATCTGTTTATCGTGCCCCAGCACCTGTATTCCAGCGGTCTGCTGGGCCTGTGCCAGGTGATCCGGACGCTGTTGGATACCAAGCTGGGCATCCGGTTTGACAACTTTGACCTGGCGGGCACGCTGTATCTGGCGGCGAATCTGCCGCTGCTGCTGCTGGCCTATAAGACCATGGGGCGCTCATTTGTGGACATGCTGGCCCTGTGTACGGTGTCCAACTCCGTGTTTCTGTCCATTATTCCCATTCCGGCCACGCCCATTATTTCGGATGTTCTCACCAGCTGCCTGGTGGGCGGCATTCTGGCGGGCTTTTCCAACGGCCTGGTGCTGACCTGCGGCGCGTCCTGCGGCGGCCTGGATATTCTGGGGCTGTACCTGTCCAAAAAGACCAAGGGCTTCACGGTGGGGCGGTTTTCGCTGCTGTTCAACGCGGTGCTGTATGCCATGTGCCTGGTGCTGTTCAGTGCGCCCACGGCCATTTATTCCGCCATTTACACGGTGTTCAACGCCCTGTTTGTGGACCGGGTCCATCAGCAGAATATCACCACCCAGGTGCTGGTCGTCACGAAGCTCCGGGATCTGGAGCCCTTCTGGGAGCTGGGGCGGAAAATGGACCGGGGCATTACCTATTGGTCCGGCCACGGGGCCTATACCGGGGACGAGGTGCAGATCCTTTGCATCTGCCTGTCCAAGTATGAGATCGAGACCCTGCAGCAGGAGGTCCGGAAGGTGGACCCCCATGCGTTCTTCATGGTCCAGGAGGGGGTACATACCCTGGGCAACTTCAAGCGGCACCTGAACCCCTGACGGAAAAAACCGTCCCGGTACAGAGCGGGACGTCCCGGAAAACCGGCGGTTTGTCCCGGGACAAAGGCGAGAAAAGGCGGGACGCCCAAGGCTGTGGAAATGCCTTGGGCGTCCCGCTGTTTTTTGAGCCTATTCGCCTAAAATTTCGGCAAAAATTCCGATGCTGTCTGCTCTGGCGTCATAGACTTTTCCGCCGGACTGGGTCAGAGGCAGGGTCAGGGTCACGGCGCTGCCGCTGCTGTCCATGGCGGAAATGTGTATTTACCCGGAGGACTTATTCTGCCCGGCCGGCGTGGCGGCAGATGGCCTCAAAGGTCTGCTGGCTGATGTCGTGCTCCATCTTGCAGGCGTCGGCCTCGGCAGTCTCCGGGTCCACACCCAGATGGATAAGAAACTGCGTCAGGGTCTTGTGCCGGTCCAGCATGCTGGCGGCAATGGCCATGCCCGTGTCCGTCAGGGTGATGAGCCCCTCCTTGTCCATGGTGATATAGCCGCTCTCCCGCAGGCGCTTGGTGGCGTAGCTGACGCTGGGCTTTGTCACACCCAGATACTCCGCAATGTCAATGGAGCGAATGTAGCCATGCTTCTCCTTCATCATCAGCATGGTTTCCAGGTAATCCTCCGAGGCTCTTAAGATCTGCATGGCAAACAGTACCAACCTTCCAGTAAGATTATGTATAGGTTAGCATATTTTAACCAAAATTGCAAGGAAGAAAAATTTTTCCGGAAAAAGGGTTGACAACAAATGTTAGAGGTGTTAAACTATCCAGCGGTTAAGGGAGCTTAACCTTTTTCTTGGCAAAGAGGTTAAGGCAGATTAACCACTATTTTTCCACGATCGGTTAGCGACCCCTAACCGCTATCACAGGGAGGGAAGCAGCTATGATGCCGCTGACATTAGCCAACATGGGCGAAGAAAATCTCATCCACCGGGTGGGCGGCAGCCCCGAGGTGAAAAAGCATCTGGAGGACCTGGGCTTTGTGGCCGGGGGCGATGTGCAGGTGATCACGGATATGATGGGCAACCTGATTGTCAATGTGAAGGAGACCCGTGTGGCCATCAGCAAAGAAATGGCTGCCAAGATCATGGTATAAGGAGCAGAGCCATCTGCTTTGTGTATAATTTTTCGTATAGGTGAGGAGGAAACAGCAATGAAAACACTCAGAGATGTTCCGGTAGGCGGCAACGCCAAAGTGGTTAAGCTCCACGGCGAGGGCGCAGTGAAGCGCCGCATCATGGATATGGGCGTCACCAAGGGCGTGGATGTGCATGTGCGCAAAGTCGCTCCCCTGGGCGATCCCATTGAGGTAAGTGTGCGCGGCTACGAACTTTCCATTCGCAAGGCGGATGCAGAGATGATTGAGGTGGAATAAGAGGGCGAAGGCTCTTTTATTTCGCCCAATGCGTTAGTCGACACTAATTAGTTGTAACTAATTGTTAAGCACAGAAAGGAATGTGACCGATGAAAATAACAATCGCACTTGCCGGTAACCCGAACTGCGGCAAGACCACACTGTTTAATGCGCTGACCGGTTCCAACCAGTTCGTAGGTAACTGGCCCGGCGTAACGGTGGAGAAAAAAGAAGGCAAATTGAAGAAGCACAACGATGTTGTGATTACCGACCTGCCGGGTATTTATTCCCTGTCTCCGTACACCTTGGAGGAAGTGGTTGCCCGTGACTACCTGATCGGTGAGCGCCCCAATGCCATTTTGAACATCATCGATGGTACTAACCTGGAGCGCAACCTGTACCTGACCACCCAACTGGTGGAACTTGGTATCCCGGTGGTGGTTGCCATCAACATGATGGATGTGGTCAAGAAGAACGGCGACAAAATCAACACCCAGGAGCTGTCCCGGGAGTTGGGCTGCCCGGTGGTAGAGATCTCCGCGCTGAAAGGCACCGGCATTCAAGAGGCTGCCGAAGCTGCGGTACAGGCTGCACAGAACGGCCACACTGTTCCCCAGCACACCTTTACCGGCGTGGTAGAGCACGCGCTGGCCCATATTGAAGAGGCTGCCGTACATAATCTGCCGGAGGAGCAGCAGCGCTGGTACGCCATCAAGATCTTTGAGCGGGACGATAAGGTGCTGGCTAAGATGAATTTGGACGCCCAGGTGGCTGCTCATATTGAAGAGGACATTAAGGCTGCCGAGGAAGAACTGGACGACGATGCGGAGAGCATCATCACCAATGAGCGTTATGTGTACATTGCCTCTATCATCAAGGGCTGCTACAAGAAAAAGCAGGTCGGTAAGCTGTCCACTTCCGATAAGATCGATAAGATTGTGACGAACCGTTGGCTGGGCTTGCCCATCTTTGCAGTGGTCATGTTCCTGGTGTATTATATCTCCATGGTCACCGTAGGCTCCTCCGCAACGGATTGGGCCAACGACGGCGTGTTCGGCGACGGCTGGCACCTGTTTTGGATCGGCACCAGCCAGGCTGCGGACGCTGAAGAGACCTATGGCGACACAGACGATATTCTGGCCGGCTTTATTGACGCCTACGGCACAGAAGATATGGCAGATGCCATTGATACAGAGAACGAAAATTACAGCGACGCCAATGCAAAAGCTGCTTTGGATCAGTTGGTTGCCGCTACTCCTGCGGATGCAAGCGTGACCTACACCACCGAGGATGAGGAAACGCTGGAGAAAACGGACCACGCCGGCACCAAGAAGGCTGCCCTGGAAGAGGCCGTTGCTAACTATGAGAACACCGATTATAAAGAGGGCTATGGCGCGCCGGATGCTTCCGAGTACGGCGTTTGGGTGCCCGGTATCCCGGTTCTGCTGGGTAACCTGCTGGAGAAGGCCAATTCTCCCGAATGGCTGTCCGGTTTGCTGCTGGACGGTATTGTCGCCGGTGTTGGCGCCGTGCTGGGCTTTGTACCTCAGATGCTGGTGCTGTTTTTACTGCTCGCCGTGCTGGAGGACGTCGGCTATCTGCCCCGCGCCGCCTTCCTGACGGATCACCTGTTCGAGCGCTGCGGGACCTCCGGGCGGCAGGCACTGACCATGTGCATGGGCCTTGGCTGCAACACTGTCGGCGTGACGGGCTGCCGGATCATGCCGACGCGGGAGGAAAAGCTCATTGCCATCAGCACGAACGCCATGATCCCCTGCAACGGCCGCTTTCCTATGCTGCTGGCGATGGGGACGGTCCTGCTCGGCCGGGAAAACGATCTGCTGCTGGCCCTGCTGCTGACGGCGGCGGTCTGCCTGGGGGCGTGCGGGACGTTCGCGGTGTCCTTCCTGCTGAGTAAGCTGCTGCACCGGAAGCCGCCGGCGCCCTTCGTGCTCGAGCTGCCGCCCTACCGGCGTCCGCAGCCCAAAAAGATCCTGACCGACGCGATCTTCGGCAAGACGCTGCATGTGCTCTCCCGTGCGGCGCTGGTGGCGGCTCCGGCGGGGCTGATCCTGTGGGTGCTGTGCACGGTGCAGGTCGGCGGCATGAGCCTCCTGCAGCAGCTTTCTCGGGCGCTGGACGGGGCAGGGGAGCTGCTCGGCATGAACGGTGCGATCCTGATCGGCTTCCTCTTTGCCCTCCCGGCCAACGAGCTTGCGATCCCGGTCATTCTGATGCTCCTGACGCGGCAGTCGCTTGGCACTGCGCCGGAGGCAGGGGCCGCCGCGCAGCTGGCCGCCTGCGGTGTCGGCGCGAAGACAGCTTTTTGCTGTCTGATCTTCAGCGTGTTCCACTGGCCGTGCGCCACGACGCTCCAGGCGATCCGGCGGGAGACGGGGAGTCTTCGGTGGACACTCCTGTCCGCGGCGCTTCCGACGGCCGTTGGCGTCCTGCTGTGCCTGCTCGTCAGCTGGCTCGTCCCATAGACATAAAAAACACGCTGCACGGATGTGCAGCGTGTTTTGTGTACGAAAGCAAGTAAAATTACTTGACCTCGACCTCTGCGCCAGCTTCCTTGAGCTCGGCGGCGATCTTCTCGGCTTCGTCCTTGGAGACGCCTTCCTTGAGGTTCTTCGGAGCGCCGTCGACGAGTTCCTTGGCTTCCTTCAGGCCCAGGCCGGTCAGAGCACGGACGACCTTGATGACAGCGATCTTGTTGGCGCCAGCGGCCTTCAGAACGACGTCGAACTCGGTCTTCTCTTCCTCAGCAGCAGCAGCGCCGGCAGCGGGAGCGGCGACAGCAGCGGCAGCGGCGGAAACGCCGAATTCCTCTTCCAGAGCGTGGACCAGCTCAGCCAGTTCCAGAACGGTAAGAGTCTTAACTTCTTCGATCATAGCAGTAATCTTTTCGGATGCCATTGTAGTTACCTCCAGTAAATTGTTTCAATCGATTTAAAATTTTGTAGTGAATCAGGCTTCTGCGGGAGCTTCTTCCGCAGGAGCGCCGCCCTTCTGCTCCAGAATCTGGTTCAGGACAACAGCGAGGGAAGAAATGGGAGCGAGGAACGTGCCGAGAACCTGCGCAACGAGTGCGTTCTTGGAAGGCAGCTCGCCGAAGGACATGAGTTCTTCCACAGACAGAACCTTGCCTTCAACCATGCCGCCCTTGATCTTGACGACGTTCTTGTTTTTCTTTGCGAATTCGCAGATCACGCGAGCCGGAGCAATGGGATCGTCGGTGGTGGAAGCCATGGACGTCGTGCCGTTGAGAACCTCGTCGAACTCGGTGTAGCCGGCCTTATTGGCGGCGAAGCGGGTCAGCGTGTTCTTGACGACAGAGTACTCGACTCCCGCAGCACGGAACTGATTGCGAAGCTCGGTATCCTGCGCGACGGTGATGCCCTTGTAGTCAACAAATACAGCAGCGGTAGCGTTCTGAATCTTGTCAGACAGAGCATCAACGACGGTTTTCTTGCTTTCAAGTACCTTTGCGTTGGGCATGAATGTCACCTCTGAAAATAAAATGTCCTCACGCCAAAGACGTGAGGACACAAAAATGTTACCATTTGTGCGGAACCTCGGCAGGAAGGGAAGACCCTTTACGGCAGAATGCCTCCTGCTGTCTTTGGCAGCTTGTATATTATAGCAGAATCTGCGCGGATGTCAAGGACGAATTGAGAAAATCCCAGAAAAAACTCAGATCTTCGCGGTAGCGACCTTGATGCCGGGGCCCATGGTGCTGGCCACGGTGCAGCTTCTGATATACTGGCCCTTTGCAGCGGCCGGCTTTGCCTTGATGACGGCGCCCATCAGTGCGTTGAAGTTCTCAGCGAGCTTTTCGGGGCCAAAGGAAGCCTTGCCGATCGGGCAGTGGATGATGTTGGTCTTGTCGAGACGGTACTCAATCTTACCGGCTTTGGCTTCCTTGATGGCGTTGGCAATGTTCGGCGTGACCGTGCCGGCCTTCGGGGACGGCATGAGACCCTTGGGGCCGAGCACCTTGCCGAGACGGCCGACGACGCCCATCATGTTGGGAGAGGCGATGACGGTGTCGAACTCGAACCAGTTCTCACCCTGGATCTTGGCCACGAGATCCTGACCGCCGGCGTAATCCGCACCGGCGTCCAGCGCCTCCTGAACCTGCTCTTCCTTGCAGAAGACGAGCACGCGGGTGACCTTGCCGGTGCCGTGGGGCAGGACGATGGCGCCGCGGACCTGCTGGTCGGCGTGACGGGAGTCAACGCCCAGCTTCACGTGCAGCTCGACAGTCTCGTCGAACTTGGCCTTAGCGGTCTTGGTGATGAGCTCGAAGGCTTCCTGCGGCTCATACTGAGCCTGCTTATCAATGAGCTTAGCGCTCTCTTTGTAATTTTTACCTCTGAACAATTCAGTTTCCTCCTAATAAAGTGGTTCGTCGGATGGATGATCCTCCCACGATCAGGGAGCGGAATCTGACGGCTTATTCGCCGACCAGAACGCCCATGCTGCGGCAAGTGCCGGCGATCATGCTCATAGCAGACTCGATGCTGGAGCAGTTGAGATCGGGCATCTTCTGCTCTGCGATCTTGCGCAGATCTTCCTTGCTGATGGTCGCGACCTTATCTCTCTGGGGCACGCCGGAGGCGTGATCGATGCCGCAGGCCTTCTTGATGAGCAGAGCTGCCGGGGGCGTCTTGGTGATGAAGGAGAAGCTACGGTCGGAGTACACGGTGATGACGACCGGGATCATCATGCCCATGTCGCCCTTGGTGCGCTCGTTGAAGTCCTTGGTGAACTGGCCGATGTTGATGCCATACTGGCCAAGCGCGGGGCCGACCGGGGGAGCCGGCGTTGCCTTGCCGGCGGGAACCTGGAATCTGACGTATCCAACTATTTTCTGTGCCACTTGAAAGCACCTCTTTCTTGTAAGATTTTAATCCTTGATCGCTTCGACCTGATCAAGCTCGAGGTCGACGGGCGTCTCTCTGCCGAACATGGAAACAACGACGCGCACACGGTCCTTGTCGGGCTCAAGCTCGTCCACCGTGCCGATGAAGCCCTCAAGCGGGCCGTCGGTGATCTTGACGGAGTCGCCGAGCTCATAGCCGACCACCACTTCATGGTGCTCGACGCCGAGGTCGTAGATTTCCTGTTCTGTCAGGGGGATCGCCTTCCCGTCGGAGCCGACGAAGCCCGCGGCGCCGCGCACGTTGTGCACGAGATGCCAGCTCTCATCGGTCAGCACCATCTTCACGAGCACATAGCCCGGAAAGACCTTACGCTCGACGATCTTCTCACCGGAATCGGTGATCTCCTTGACCGTCTCCATCGGGATGTTGACTTCCTGGATCAGATCCTGCATTCTGCGGTTTTCCGCAGCCTTGAGGATGTTTGCGGCCACGCTGTTTTCGTAGCCCGAGTAGGTATGCACGACATACCATTTTGCGAGTTCAGACATATTACCCACCCAGCTTCAGGAGAAGCTGCACGCCCTGGTCGGCCAGAGAATCGAAGCCCCACAGCACGAGTGCGGACACGAACATGACCACCAGGCAAACCGCGGTGTTGTTTGCCGTCTGCTTCGGCGTCGGCCACACGACTTTTTTGAGCTCGCTCTTCATGTCGCGGAACCATTTGCCGATACGCTTGAAAAACGGGAGTTTCTTATCGACTTTCTTGACGGCTTCGGTGGAAGTTTCTTTCTTTTCAGGTTTCTTATCAGCCATGAATCATTCCGTCCTTTCGAAAGCCTTATTTGGTTTCAACGTGCTTGGTGTGCTTGCGGCAGAAGGGGCAATACTTACTCAGTTCCAGCTTTTCGGTAGTGTTCTTCTTGTTCTTCATGGTGTTGTAGTTCCGCTGCTTGCACTCTGCGCATCTGAGCGTCACCTTGACACGGGATCCAGCTTTAGCCATATTTTTCGGCACCTCCTTATTGATTTCGTCCCTGTCGGGACGTGATTGCCTCCCTGTATGGGTCGAAAGGGCATAAAAAGGGAACCTCTCGACTGACAGGTAGATTCACTATACCACACCGTCTGTCAAAGGTCAAGCCTTTTTCCGGGGCGATGACCGCAAAAAATTGCAGCAAAAACCCCTGCCTCCGGCAAAGCGGAGACAGGGGGAAAATCCGGGCTGAGCGGGCGCTCAGGCCGCGTCCTCGAAGCCGGGGACCGGCTTTCTGGCGGTGACGGCGCGGATGACAAACAGGACCGCGAGCACGAGCACGACGCCGATGGCGAGGCAGATGTAGACGTTCTGGATAAAGCCCGCCAGAATGTAGTTGACAAAGCAGATGATGCCGAGCGTTGCGGCATACGGCAGCTGCGTGGACACGTGGTTGACGTGGTTGCACATCGCACCGGCAGAGGCCATGATGGTCGTGTCGGAGATGGGCGAGCAGTGGTCACCGAACACGGCGCCGGCCAGGCACGCGGACACGCCGATGATAAACAGCTCGCTCGCCGGGTCGAACACGTAGGTGACGATCGGCAGCAGGATGCCGAACGTGCCCCAGCTCGTGCCGGTGGAGAAGCTCAGCACACCGGCGACGATGAAGATGATCGCCGGCAGGAAGCTGAACAGCGAGCCCGCGGCGGAGTTCATGACGGAGGCGACGAAGTACTTGCCGCCGAGCAGACCGGTCATGTTCTTGAGCGAGGTGGCGAAGGTCAGGATCGTGATGGCGGGGACCATGTTGATAAAGCCCTTCGGCAGGCAGTCCATGGCGGCCTTGAAGCTGATGAGGCGGCGGCACAGGAAGTAGATGATCGTGAACACGAGCGCGATCAGCGAGCCCCAGGGCAGCGCGGCGAAGGCGTCGGTGTTGCCGAAAGCGCCGACAAAGTCGTGGTAGTAATCACCGGCAGCGTCCCAGTAACCGCCGACATAGACCAGACCGGCAAAGCAGGTCACGATCAGCACGGCGACGGGCAGGATCAGGTCGATGACGCGGCCGTTCTGGTTGCATTCAATGGCATCGCTGTTGGCATCGGCGCGGTCGCCGGTGGTGTAGAGATCGTCCTTGAAGCGGGCGTTCATCTCGTGCAGGCGCATCGGGCCGTAATCGAACTTCATGAGGATGAGCGCGATGATGAACACGAACGTGAGCAGCGAGTAGAAATTGTAGGGGATGGCGCGCACGAACAGGTCAAAGCCGTTGTAGTCCTCGACGACGCCGGACACGGCGGCCGCCCAGGAGGAGATCGGCGCGATCATGCACACGGGCGCGGCCGTGGCGTCGATGAGATAGGCGAGCTTGGCGCGGGAGATCTTGTGCCGGTCGGTGACGGGCAGCATGACCGAGCCGACGGTCAGGCAGTTGAAGTAGTCGTCGACGAAGATGAGCACGCCGAGCAGGAAGGTGGCGAGCATCGCGCCGACGCGGGTCTTGATGTGGGTCTCGGCCCAGCGGCCGAAGGCGGCGGAGCCGCC
>ENA-ORRO01001832-ORRO01001832.1-human-gut-metagenome-genome-assembly--contig:-NODE-1832-length-14148-cov-2.765274_pt1 | contig 14148 bp, 17 predicted proteins | sample MGYA00242176_ERZ509136 | MGnify/ENA primary metagenome ERZ509136 (study PRJEB26280, sample SAMEA2338644) | human gut metagenome | biome: human gut; feature: human-associated habitat; material: faeces...
TTGAAAACCGTTGAGGGTCACACCTCCGGGGGTTCGAATCCCTCTCTCTCCGCAAGCAAGGGTGCAAATCAACGAGTTACGTGATTTACACCCTTTATTACACCCAAAAAATTTCTCGGTATTTCTTGTATGGTTTATTGCGGCACGATGTCAGGGATTCTATTCTTACGTATCACTCAGAGCTACTAGAATAAGACTGTTATCAACTACTACACTATTGCCCTTGGTCGTAACAAAGCCTCCCACCAACTAGCAGGATTTTCGTGGTCATCTACGAGTTTGAATGCCACGGTTAGCAAGTAGAAGTGGGTCATCTAGGTAACCCAATGCGTCTCAACGAGCAGCACCAACTCATCAGTCAAGGGCTTCGCTGGCAAGCAACGCCTTATGTCCATTTTTCAGTCGTAGCAACAATCCTGACCTTATTCTTGCCATCTAGTTGGCAGGAGTGTCAAGAGGACGCAACGGCTTTCGTAAGGACAAGTCAGGCGAAAAGTTCGCCGAATAGGAAGAAGATATCCTCGAACACCGCACCGACGGCTCCGACGCTTTCGACACGCTTTATATCGGCTGCGAAAAATTCCCAGTCTGCGATACTGTCTGCGTGTCTGTCAGCGGTATTCTCTAACCGCCTAACCATCAGCCCTCCCCAAACGATGCTTTATTTCACTCCAAACGATGTATCGTTTAGGCTCAAACGTCGCTTTGTTTCTCCTCAAACGTTACGACGTTATTGTTCTCATTTCGGCAAGAAACTTATCCTTCTTGTCGTTTTTTTCGCATCTAATGAAAAAAAACTAAGTCATCGCATCGATTATATCCTTTTTTGTGTATATTTGCACACAAATAGATATCTAACTTATGGCAAAAAAATTATACCCAAATAGGTTAAGAATAATTTTGGCTGAGAAGAATGTTACAAATCATTGGCTTGCAACGGAAATGGGCGTAACAGACATGACGGTTTCGAGATGGTGTACAAATCGGATACAGCCTTCAATTTCACAACTTGTCCAAATGAGCATGTTATTAGATACCGAGATGGAGAAATTTATTGATACAAGCGTTGACCTTGGATAAACTGCGATGACAAGTAAAATCAATATGGAAAACTTTCCCTCCGCCATAGATGGTGGAGTTAAGATTTATGATGAAACCTCGTATGAGAATGCCATGGCTGTCATAAGCCATAAATTACATTCCATCAAGGCAACTGGCAAATATGAAGATGAGGATAGAAATGAGATATTACTATTGCTCAAAGAATTCTTAGAATACAAAAAAGGGAATATTGAGATTACAGAAGAATATCTCAACATGGTTGCTGAGAATCCTCTTCAGTATAGCCTCTTCCAAGATTTATTTAATATTCCTTTTCCTGCACCAAAGCAAACAGATTTCAAATTTATAGATTTATTTGCTGGTGTAGGTGGATTCAGACTTGCCTTGCAAAGAATAGGAGGCAGATGTGTCTACTCTTCTGAATTTGAGCCAAATGCTCAACAAACATATTTGGCAAACTATGGAGAGATGCCTTTTGGCGATATTACAAAGGAATCTACAAAAAGTTATATTCCAGATAATTTTGATGTCTTGTGTGCTGGTTTTCCATGCCAGCCATTCAGCATTTCTGGTAAGCAAAAAGGATTTGCAGACACACGAGGCACTCTTTTCTTTGACGTTTGTCAAATATTAGAAAGGAAACATCCTTCTGTTGTTTTCTTAGAGAACGTGAAACATTTACAATATCACGACGGGGGACACACACTTGAAGTTATTTTGGAGAAATTAAAGGAACTTGGATATCATACTGAATGGAAAATTCTAAATGCTGCTGATTTCGGAGTTCCACAGAACAGAGAAAGAATAATCATCATTGGTTCTTTGAAACAGCCATTTGTTTTTTCAAGGTTGGTTAAACAACCGAGAAAACCATTAGTTAACTTCTTGGACGAATCAGGTGATTTCGAGTATTTAGATCCCTCTGAATACACTTTGCTCGAAGAAACCCATCAGACTCAAGCAGGTTTGATATTTGCGGGGTATAGAAACAAAGCCATCAGAAAGGCTGGCGTTCGCCCTGGTACAGAACATCTTTCAAGAGTTCACAAGCAACCAAATAGGATTTACTCTATTTATGGTACACATCCGACACTCCCGTCACAGGAATCATCTGGTAGATTCTTTGTTCTGACAAAGGACAATCGTGTCAGGAAACTTACCATTAATGAGTGCTGGCGCATAATGGGTTTCCCTGACAATTTTGTTCGCGTTAGTGCTGTTGGAGCTCAATACAAGCAATTAGGGAACTCTGTGTGTGTAAGCATGATTGAAGCAATAGGAAATGAAATAAAAAGACAATTGTTATAAGATGACAAATTATAGACAAATACTCGACGACGCATATTCTTCTGCCGAGCAGATACAGAATGTCGACGAGACATTTACTTTCAGCAATGAAGTAAAGGGGCTACATAGAAACCATTGTTGATAAAGCAGAAAACAGTAAAGCTGTTTTAGCAGTAATTATAACTCTGATGGCACACAAAATAGTTGTTCCTGAAGATGACATCCGATATCATCAAAAAGATATTGGCAATTTTTCGGGAAGAACTATTGACTCGAAGTTTATTACTCCTTTTATTAAGGAGAAGAACTTTCCTGCCATGGCTGAGTCTGGATGGTTAACAAGGAGTCTCGAACAGAAAGTTCCTTATGACTTGAATTATCCTGGGGCTATAAAGCCGACCTCACTGAAAAACGCTTTCCTGCGACTCATAAATGAGGTACAGGTAAACGGAGTAGATGCGAAATCTATTCTTACTTATTTCTTTGTCTTGTTGATAAGGCAGAGAGATAGCCATAACATTGACTTAGCAAAGCCACATAGTCTTTCTATCTCAAACATCATTGAGGTACTACACCAACACTTTGATTATCCATACCAAGGACACGGTGCATCTCGCCTTCCGACACTTGCCATATATGCGGCATACGAATGTATGATGAAAGAAGTGTCACGTTTTCATAATAAGCAATTGTGTCCTCTTGAATCTCACACTTCTGCGGATTCTCAATCAGGTCAAATTGGCGACATACAGATAAATGACATCAATGGAGAGGCATTTGAAGGAGTGGAAATCAAACACAATATCGAAATAACCAAGGATTTGGTTGAACATGCCTACACCAAATTCATGTCACAGCATACCAATAGGTATTATCTCCTGACCACCGCAGATATGAGTAAAGCAGATTGGAGTCCTATTGAGGAAGAGATTAAATCAATAGCGAGGAAACACGGATGTCAGGTGATAGTAAACGGTGTGTACACATCACTAAAGTACTACTTACGCTTACTGAGTGATCCTTCAGATTTCATCGAACACTACGTTAATTTGATGAAGAATGATGAAAATGTAAAATATCCTCAGCAGGCTGCATGGAATGAAATAATCAGCAAGTTAAATCTCTAATTATAACATTCCTCTGTACAAACAGATTCTTTTTGTATGATTCAGAGCGTAAACAAATATCATATCTACGAGATACTTTCTGCGGATGGAAATTTCTATTACACCATCCCCGAGTATCAGCGTGAATACACATGGAGTTATCGTGAGTGGGAAGCACTCTACGACGACATCAGTGAGAATAACGATGAATATTTCATCGGATCTATTATCTGCATCCCACTGGGTGATGCAATCAATCCATATTTAGAGGTGATTGACGAACGCAAAAAGCAAGCGATATGACACCCAAAATAAGATTCAATATGGTGTATGCCCAAAATGCGGAGGTATGCTTGTTGAACGACGTGGAAAATATGGTCGTTTCTATGGATGCTCAAACTATCCCAAATGTACATTCACTTTAAACAAGTAAGAATTATTTCTATAACAAAATTTCTTTTTTACATCTGAATCAATGGCGAAAAATCAGAAACCAAAGAAATTACTATTGAAGATTCCTGTTTATCTTTCTGAGATGAAAGAGCATGATACAGGAACACTTTTTGACTTGAAAGAGCAAGATATTATTGATAAACTCAAAAGAGATATCAATACATATAACGAGCAGGACTCTAATCTTTGTCAGTTTGGAAAGAAAGGAAAGAGTGAATCTGTTTCTGTTGCAGAAATACAAGCAGAAGACATAAAGTTTGGAGAAGACCATGCTCTTTTGTTGCGTGTTTCTACGGAAAGAACTAATTTGTGTGGCGGTTTTCTTCGCCATGACAACGATAAAGAGAATCCTACACATGTTGACTATGCAGATAAACTTACAATTTCTACAAACATAGTTTTACTCTATCCCAGAATAGTTTTTCCTAAAGATAGGACAACAAAAGGGCATTGGTTCTTGTATGTCTTCATATACGAAGACCCGTCAAAGTTGAATCTTGATATGAGTCAACTGGCACGTAATATGCTCAAAACTGTTTTTGATGCCCCAATTCGCAATATAAAGGAAGATAAATTCAAAGAAGAGATTAGAACTGCTCAAAAACTTGTTCGTATAGAAATACTCCTTTCAAATTTTGAGGACGGAACTGATGTTACTCTGCCGCCTAAACTCGCATCTTACACATATAGTGCGAAGAATAGAAAAGAAACCACTATAAGTTTAGAGAATGTGGCTTCATCTGACGCTGAAGGTTTGATTACAGATAATTCTTTTGATGGATATGCACAAAGAATTTTTCGCATCTTTGCCACTGATAAACGAAAATTGACAGCGAAAATAACAGAACGAGTAAAAGATGCGAAGGTATCTTTAGAGCAAGCCTTTGAGGATAGCTTTAATTTCGAGTTGGAGGTAGAAGAAAATGATATTGTAAATCATAAATTATTCGAAACCGAGACCATCAAAGCCAATATAGAATGTCTATTGAAGGACTTATTCAGCAACTAACATTTTCGAACAATTCGTTAAATGTTATTCTTACTTGGGGTATAGCGATGTTGAGTATTTCTTTATCGTTGCTTACTCTAAGTGTGGCTTTTGTTGTGTCTGGGAAAACATCTAAAGACGACCTCATAGAGCAGATTAAAAGCAAAGGTATTTCTATTAGCAGTGGATCTAAATACAAAAAAAGCAGCAATACAACCATGTTAATGCAGTCGATTGCTAAATATAGCTTGCATTGGTTCTATGTAAATTTGTTCTTTTGCATAGTCCTTATAGTACAGATACTTTGCGAAATCAATTGTTTCAAGATATGGGTATCGCTATTAAGCGATGTATATATGCTTGTTTCTCTGATTTACATTTTTATTATTAGCTGTCATTTGGTTAAATGGTATAAGCGAAACATAACTTAATCATTTAAGAATTTCCCCTTCGGGGCGGGCTTTCGTGAATCGAGCTTATAATCTCGACCATTCGGCATCAATCACTAACTTATACTTGCAAGCAACCATTGTGCGGCACCAAGGCTTGCTTTCTTTTTATCGGTAGTCGCTTTGCTTTTGCAGACACTCTGTCCCAGAGATTGGCTACCGCCCATTGTTAGTATGTCCGAAGAAAGAGGAAGTGCGCCACCGTTGTGGCTTATAGGGCTCAGTAGAAATTATTTGAATCCTGGATATAAAAACAATATAAATCCATCTGTTGCAAGAAAAGAAGCATCCGCCACAAAAAGTGACGGATGCCGATATCAACTCAGTTTCATAGGAGCCACGCCTGCAAGCGTGGTTCCGGTCACAAATAATGTGCGAGTCTCGTCAATCCTACTCGCTGATGAGCGACATACCCTTGCGGATAGCCTCCTCATTGAGAGGAATCAATTTATGATGGCGCTCAGGCAACGACTTCTTCAAGCCTTTTATCACACTTTCCAATGTAACCATCGGGTACACCTTCAAGAGCGCGCCGAGCACAATCATATTGTACGTCTTTGAATTTTTCATCTCCAACGTAGCGTCCATAGCCGCAACATTGTAGACCTTTATGTCCTTGCGCGTTGGAGCGCGATGAATGCCGTAGTTGTCATAGATGAGTATGCCTCCCGGCTTCACCTTGCTCTCAAACTTGTCAAGGCTCTGCTGGTTGAGCACCACAGCGATGTCGAAAGCGTTAAGAATCGGCGAGCTTATCTTCTCATCACTTAGAATCACGGTCACATTCGCCGTGCCGCCACGCTGTTCAGGGCCGTAAGCCGGCATCCATGTCACTTCCTTATCTTCCATCAAGCCCGAATAGGCAAGAATCTTGCCCATCGACAGCACACCTTGTCCGCCGAATCCGGCTATAATAATTTCGTGTTTCATCGTCTACTCATTTTTTAGGTCGCCCATAGGGTAATTGGCAAACATATTCTCTTCCATCCACTTGTTGGCATCTACCGGACTCATTTTCCAGCCAGAGTTGCAAGTGCTGACAATCTCCACCACCGAGGTGCCCTTCTTGTCGAGCGTGTTCTGGAACGCCTTCTTGATGGCAGCCTTAGCCTTGCGCACGGCAGCAGGAGTGTGCACGCTCTGACGCGTCACGTAGCAAGTGCCGTCGAGCAGCGACAGGACGTTGCTGATTTTAAACGGATATCCATTCAGGTCGACACGTCGTCCGTAAGGCGTTGTGGCAGTCTTCATGCCGAGCAGCGTCGTCGGGGCCATCTGTCCGCCAGTCATACCGTAGATTGCATTGTTGATGAAGATGATTGTAATGTTCTCACCGCGGTTGGCGGCATGGATAGTCTCGGCTGTACCGATGGCAGCCAAGTCGCCGTCGCCCTGGTACGTGAACACCATCTTGCCCGGATTCAGTCGCTTGACGGCTGTCGCGATGGCAGGCGCACGTCCGTGGGCAGCTTCAATCCAGTCGATGTCAATATAATTATAGGCGAAGACGGCACAACCCACAGGCGCAATACCCACAGCGCGGTCTCCGAGTCCCATTTCTTCAATCAGTTCGGCTACGAGTTTATGAACAACACCGTGGCTGCAGCCAGGGCAATAGTGCATGTGATTGTCGTTCATCAATGCCGGTTTCTTATAAACCAGATTCTCAGGTTTGATAATATCGTTGATGTCCATGACGGGAATGCTTTAGTTATTTCTGATAGATTTTTTGTTTGAACGCTTCGAGAATCTCGTCGGGCGTAGGCACGATGCCACCCAAACGTCCGAAGTGTTCCACTTTCACTGCGCCGTCGACAGCGAGACGCACGTCCTCAACCATCTGTCCGGCATTGATTTCCACTGTCAGCACGCCTTTTGTGCGTTCTGCCAAACGCTTAACCTCTGCATACGGGAAAGGCCACAACGTGATTGGACGGAGGATTCCGATTTTGATTCCTTCCTTGCGTGCCATCTCCACTGCTTTCTGGCTGATACGCGCGATTGAGCCGTATGCCACGATGAGATAATCGCAATCGTCAACGGCATACTCTTCGAAACGCACTTCGTTTTCCTCAATTTTCTTGTATGTTGCCTGGAATCGAAGGTTGTTCTCCTCCATCTTTGCAGAGTCAAGTTCAAGCGACGTGATTACGTTGCGCGCACGTCCCAGTGTGCGTCCTGTGGCTGCCCATGGGCAACGTTTGCGCACTTCCTCGTCGGTCAGACGCGGACGCTGCGGCGGAAGCACCACCTTCTCCATCATCTGTCCGACAACACCGTCGGCAAGAATCATCGCCGGGGTGCGGTATTTGAACGCCAAGTCCCATCCGAGACCAACGAAATCACACATTTCCTGCACCGACGACGGAGCCAGCACGATGAAATGATAGTCACCGTGTCCACCACCTTTTGTTGCCTGGAAATAGTCAGCCTGCGACGGCTGGATAGTTCCAAGTCCAGGTCCGCCACGGCTCACGTTGATAACCAAGGCTGGCAATTCCGATGCTGCGATATACGACAAACCCTCGCACATCAAACTGATACCTGGACTCGACGACGACGTCAGCACCACTTTGCCTGTTCCTGCCGCGCCATAGACCATATTGATCGACGCCACCTCACTCTCTGCCTGAAGCACAACCATACCCGTGGTTTCCCACGGCTGTTCTGCCATCAGCGTTTCAAGCACCTCCGACTGCGGAGTGATTGGATATCCGAAATAGGCATCGGCTCCATAGCGGATAGCCGCGATGGCAAGAGCCTCGTTGCCTTTCATCAATCTTATTTCTTTTTCCATAGTGAAATTCGTTTTTCGATTTGTTAATCTACGCGTACTTTATAAACTTCAATACAAGCGTCGGGGCAAACCAACGCACAACTTGCGCATCCGATGCAAGCGTCGGGATTAGACATGTAGGCAAAGTGGTAGCCACGGTCGTTCACCTCCTTTGCCTGTAACGACAAAGTTTTTGTGGGGCATGCCACCACACATAGGTTGCACCCCTTGCACCGTTCTTCGTTAACCACTACTGCTCCTTTGATTTTAGCCATAGTTCTTGTGTTTAATTGCTACAAATTTAAAGTAAAATATGTAATCTTTTTAAGGATTTAGTTCTATTTAATTTTTGGCACAATCGACCTTTTTTTGTGTAATTCCGACTACTCAGAATCGCCTTTTTTGTGCAATCGCGCCCCATATTGCGCACACTCCATCATTGAGTGTGCAATTCTTCAAATGCATAATTCAAAAAATCGTTGAACGGTTTTGCCAATTGAGCGTCTTTTGCAACTTGCTTCTGCCAATTTCCGGCTGCAAACAATGATTTTTTATATTTTTTTTGCACAAGAAATTCTTTCATTTTGAAAATTTCAGGGCGCGGACAGTCTTTCGGATAGCCTTTTGGCAACGTCTTCAGGCTTTCTCCTATCAGACCGGGATATTCCGATTTGAAAGCAGGACTGTCTATAATCTCAAGAAATTCGTCAAGATTATCGTAGATGTTGCGCCGCAGAAAGCGCAGCACAGGCATTTCCGGAAACCACACGCCACTGAAAAATGCGCATCCGTCGGGATCAATATGCAGATAGTAGGCGGCCTCCTTGCATTTCTTACCTCCGTGACCAAGCACCACTCCAAAATGGGTCTTATACGGCGATTTGTCGGCTGAAAAACGGATGTCGCGATAGATGCGATACACGCATTGCTCTGGCGCGACTCCGGCAAGATGCGGGTCGAAACGCTCTATTTCGGCAATCAGCACGCCTACCTCTTCCAAACATTGACGGCGGATGTCGTTATACTCTTCTTTATGCACACCAAACCACTGGCGGTCATTGTTAACCTTCAGCGCGGTCAAAAAGTCGAGCATTCTGCTTATTCCAGTCATAGCGAGTTAGATTTGTGGTTGCTAATTTAGAAATAAAAAATGTGGTTTCAAAATTTTCAACCGAAAATCTTGAAACCACATTATCAATTTTTTGCGCCGCTACTGCTTCACATTTATAGCTTCCCCGACAGCACTTTCATTGTTTGCACGGTCGAGCACCGTAACCACATAGGTGAAATGGCCATGGTAGGCGCCAAGAGCATATTCCGGCTTGTAAGTGACACACTGTATCGCCTCTGCGTTGTCGATGTTAACGTCAACGCCCTTGTCAAAACGATAGACCACATAGGCACGCGCCTCCTGCATAGGGTCGGCGGTCGACGGAGCCTTCCAAAGAAGGCGGTCGCCGTCGCGGCGGAGCGAAGTGACCTCGCCGGGCTTCACGTCGTCGATCCACGGATAATTGGGCACGAGAGCCACTGTGCGCTGCTGATTCATAGCAAGCGAGTCGGCCACGCCCTTATAGTTGGCTGTAATCATATACCCTGGCCACCAGCAGTTACCCTGAATATTGGGCAGCTCACGCGACAGGCGGATTTTATGGTCGAGTTGCGTAGGGTCGGTCGACGGGGCAAGGTCTGGAGTGTCCATCGTAGTCTTCACGTTTTGTCCGATATACATGTGGCGACCGTTGGCGTTGTCGTTCCACCAATACGCCAGTTTCTCCGACGAGGCCACCTTCTTCTCAAGCGTCCAGTAAAGCTGGGGAAGCATATAGTCCACCCATCCTTTTTTCGTCCAAAGCAACACGTCGGCATAGAGGCCGTCGTAGTTCTGAAATCCGTTTGTATCGCTGCCACGCGGGTCGCTCGACTTGTTGCGCCAGATTCCGAACGGACTTATGCCCAAACGCACCCACGGCTTCTGCGCCTCAATCACCTCGTGCAATCCCTCGATGAGCAAGTCGACATTATGACGGCGCCAGTCGCCGCGGTCCATCCCCTCTCCATATTTCTTATACGACTTGCTGTCGGGGAAATCCAATCCATCCACAGGATAAGGATAGAAATAGTCATCCATATGGATGGCGTCAAAGTCGTAGCGCGTAATCAAGTCTTTGACCACACTCTCAATAAAACTGCGGTTTTCAGGCAAGCCTGGATCGAAATAAAGTTTGCCGTCGTAAGCGACGAAACGCTCGGGATGCTTGTAATAGATATGATTTTTCGGAAGTTTCTCATTTTTCGATGTCGTCACACGATACGGGTTAAGCCATGCGTGAAGCTCCATGCCGCGCGCATGAGATTCCTCAATCATAAACTGCAGCGGGTCCCAATAAGGCGACGGGGCCTTGCCGGCAGTGCCAGTCAGGAAACGGCTCCACGGCTCCAGTTCCGACGGATAGAAGGCGTCGGCGCTCGGACGCACCTGGAAAAGCACAGCGTTGCAGCCTGCGGCTTTAAGTTTGTCGAGTTGGTCGCAGAGGTATGCCTTTGTCTCATCTGTTGTCATTTTGGCATATTGGCTCTGATGCACTGTGTGGATCCATGCTCCACGGAATTCTTGTTTCGGATTCTCGGCATGCGTCATCGGCAGTGTCAACACCGCCGCGCACAAAACCGTCAAAATTTGTTTTTTCATTCGAATAGGATATGTTTGTTTGTTCGTTGATTTGCCCACGAAGTTACAACGCATCGGCGGAATATGCAAATTTTAGTCTAAACGCTCCATAAATTGTTCCGTAACCCCACATTCGCTTTCGACAATAGAAAGAAAACATTAAATTTGCGTCTATGATTAAGAAAGTTTTTTTACAAGCGACAATATGCCTGCTGCTTGCGGCATGCAGCAACGACCCTAACCCATTGGTGACCGGATACGGCGATGTGCGGTTTCTGCTGTCGGTCGACCCCTCCGTCACTCCTGTGGCGGGAGCGGCTGGCATCGACGTCGACGCCCCTTCTGCCGACGCTTTGGCTCTCTCTGCCATAAATTGCCGCACGGCGACGGTGAAGTCGTGGGCTTCTCTTGCCAAATTCGAGAGCGGATCGCAGAAATTGCCTGTGGGTGAATATATCTTTTCCGCCAGCTACGGCGACAAGGATCAAGAGGGATTCATTGCCCCGACATTTTTTGCCGAACAACCAAACTGCGTGAAAGAGGATGAAGAAACCACGGTCGACATAAAATGCGGTGTGGCTCAGACTCTTGTGTCGGTTTCGTTTACCGATGCGGCTAAAAATTTGGCGGACAACATCATGATGCGCGCAAAGACTGCATCCGGAGAATATGTGGACTTCACGACCAGCGAAAAGCGGACAGCCTGTCTGCGTCCCGGCAACATGCGCTGCGAGCTTGCCATCTCCGACGCTTCGGGACGCAAAGTGGCTCTGCAGCCATTCGATGCTTTCGCCGCCGATGCCGCTACACACCATCAATTCCGCTTCGATGCCGACGGCAACAACCTGACATGCGTGTACGATGAACACACGGCATCTACGCCTTACCGGCTGACGGTCGACGATGCTCTGTTCTCCACCCAGTCGCCTACTATCACTGCCGTGGGCTTCGACAACGACAACAGCTATAGCATGCTTGAATACAACAGTCCGGACAAACGGCTCGGTGTTGACATCAACGTGGCTGGAGGATTGAGAAATCTGTATCTTACAGTCATATCCAACAATATGGATGACAACTACTGGACTGCCGAGACCGACATTGCCGCCACCGACGCCGCCACCCTTGCGTCGCAGGGCATCACTGCCACAGGGCTTGAAAAGGGGGCGACAAACACATCGCTCTACCTGTCGGCAATCGTGGCCCGGATGCACGCTTCCGAAAGCGGGGCTGCCACCGTGCACAAAATCATTCTGCAGGCACGCGACGAGGCTGGACGCGTAGCGCTGTCGCCAATGGTGCTGACAGTGGAGATACGCCCAGTAAAAATCGCATTGATACAGCCCGCCGCAATACGCCCTTCCGCCGACAAAGTCGCGCTGGAGATTGAATGCAGCGGCGACCTGCCTGCCGACAAACTAACTTTTGAAACGAAAGGTCCGTCAAGCCTTGACCAATGGCAAAAAGTGACAGCCGCAAACGTCAAACGCGTGGCTGTGGGCAGATACACCGCCACCCTGCCTCTCGCTCCTGGCATAAGTGCCACTCTCGTGAGAGCCTCTTACAACGACGGCCTGAAATATACGGAGCCTGTCGCCGTGGAGCGCGACGTGCCCGAATATAAAGTGATGTGCAGCCAAGAAAACATCTGGTCGTCGCAAGTCGACCTGATGTTCGAGGGCGACGACCTTAGCGAAGTTGTTCCTTATATCGGCGTCCTTGTGAAACCAAACGGAGGCGGATGGCATCCTGCCGTGACCGAACGCAACGTGGCCGACCGCCGCGTCACGGTAAAAACGCTCACCCCGTCTACTTCCTACGAAATCGCCGTAATCTCAGGCAGCAACGACTCCCATGGGTTCGGAGTGACGACAGAGTCGGCTCTCAAACTGCCCAACGCCGACTTTGAAGACATTGACGAAACCATCAGTATGAAGCACGTGAACTGTGGCGGCAAATATTCCAACCTGTCGAGCTGGATGCCAATCTACAACAAAGCCGACATCATCGTCAGCGAACCGAAGAAGTGGGCAAGCGTAAACAAAAAAACGTGCGCGAAGTTTGCCTCAACCTCAAACACATGGTTCCAAGTGCCTACAACAGAAATCATTCCGTCAACTGGCTCAGGGCAATGGGCCGTGCGGCTGCGCAACGCCGCATGGAGCTGGTACGGAGTGGAACCGGCGCGCGACGCACGCACCGACCGGCAGTACTACAGCTCCTATGCTCCCGACCTGGCAAACCGCTCTGCCGGCAAACTGTTTCTCGGCAGTTACTCGGTCGACAAATCCGGCTTTGAGACATATAATGAAGGTATAGCCTTCCGTTCCCGTCCAACCGCCGTCAGCGGCATATACACATTCGTGCAGGACTATCACGACACCTCGGAAACAGGGCTTGTGGTCATCTCGCTTGTCAACGACGAGGGCGGGAAAGAAGTGGAAATTGGTCGTGGTGTGGGCTATCTGGAACCATCAACGTCGTTCACGCGCTTCAACGTGCCTGTGGTCTACTCAATACGCAACAAGCGCGCAACGCGCCTGAAACTGATGGTGGCATCGTCAAACCACGCATCCTATTCAATCGAAGAGGAGTCGCGCAACATCAAGACTTCCGACTATCTGGAAACTGCAGTGTCGACCGGCGCGGAACTGACCGTCGACCAGTTGTCTCTACTATACGAATAGTCCGCCTTCCGATAGAAATGCATAGACTGGTTGGAATTCAACCTTGCCCTATGCCGACGTTTCTTGAATATGGATGGTCTATTGGCTATAGCTATCGATCCGAGCTACATCAGCAAGTCGGGCAAAAGACTCCGCATATCGGTACTTTTTGGTCAGGTTGTGCAAGTTCCATGAAGTATGGACTTGAAATCATAGGACTGGCTCTTGTCGATGTCTATGCCAACAGTTGCATGATGCTGCGCGCCCATCAGACTCCATCTACAGGAGAGTTGAAACTGCGCAACATGACTCTCGTGCAACATTACATAGCGGTCATCAAGCGTTACAAGAAGGAATTCTTGAAGGTCACCGATATTGTTGTTGCTGACGCATTCTTCTCTATCCGTCCGTTTGTGGATGGAATCAAAGAGTACGGGTTCCATCTTGTCAGCCGCTTCAGCTCCGAAGGACGTCCAGATAGCCGAGGTGCTGGTACTTGCCACACACCAAGCCAACGGAAAATGTCATTCACAGAGAAGCATAAACTAAATGTAGAGATTACCCCATCACAACATCCAGCACCATCATCAGCACGAAACCTATGGCGAAGCCGATGGTGCTGAGATTGCTGTGTTGGCCGCCTGAGGCTTCTGGTATCAGTTCTTCCACCACTACGTAGAACATGGCTCC
>ENA-ORRO01001834-ORRO01001834.1-human-gut-metagenome-genome-assembly--contig:-NODE-1834-length-14143-cov-3.050610_pt1 | contig 14143 bp, 20 predicted proteins | sample MGYA00242176_ERZ509136 | MGnify/ENA primary metagenome ERZ509136 (study PRJEB26280, sample SAMEA2338644) | human gut metagenome | biome: human gut; feature: human-associated habitat; material: faeces...
CCAGCACCTTTTTGGAAATATCCCGGCTGTACATATCGTTCAGGATATTCTTAAACGGCGTAATGTCCATTTCCTGACGGGTCAGGCTGTCCACTCCGTCTGTAATGGCAATATAGCGTACATTGTGTTTTGGGAAAAAGATTTCGATATAGCTGCCAGCTTCGATATAATTCCTGCCGAGCCTCGATAGGTCTTTCGTGATGACACAGCCGATTTTCCCCGCCTCAATGTCAGCGATCATGCGCTGGAACGAGGGACGATTGAAGTTGCGGCCCGTATAGCCGTCATCCACATAATACTCATACTGGAACATCCCATGCTTTTCTGCGAAGTCCCGGAGCATGAGTTTCTGGTTGCTGATGCTCATACTCTCATTGTCGCCGCCGTCATCCAGAGAGATACGGCAGTAGAGAGCGGTGATTTTCTCATAGACTTGTTTTTTCCTGCTCATAGCGTTCTCCTTCTATGAACAGGGACACGATACCATTATAGTACCATGTCCCCGTCCCTGAATCAACCGTTTTTACGCAGCTTTTTCTGCCATTTCCCGCTGATGACGCCATTCCTCGAAGTGTTCGCAGGTCTGGCGCTCAATGAGCTGCTCAAAGGCTTCCCGCATGGACTTCTCCCCGGAGAACTCCCGCACCACCACAAAACGGACTTTATTCTTCTGATTTTTGCTTTTTTCCATAGGCTACCTCCATAGAGAGACAGGCCGGACGGCAGCACCGGCAACGAAGTCCGGCAACGAACCTCCAAAAACCTGTAAACTACCGTCTGGCCTGTAAATCTTACTTTGTGAATTTTTTTGAAAAATCTCGTTGCTTTCGTTGCCGGAGATAAGGATAAATATTAAAATATCCCTTATTTACTGGCTTTTCCCGTATCCAGACAGGGAAATCCCCGGCAACGAACCCGGCAACCAACTGACAACCATCCCGGCAACAGACCGCCGTTTTCAGGCGATCCACTCCTTCGGAAGCTCCAACTGGCGGCATTCTTCCTCGCTCAGTTCCACAAATCTATCTTCGTTGCCGAGCAGTTCGTTGCCGGAAACATCCCGTTCCCAGCCCTTCTGCCTGCCGTATCCGGCGAACATCCTCGGATTGGAGAACGGCTTCCAGCCCGTCACCACCGTGTTCATGATCTCGTTAATATTGTGAAGCTGCCACCGCTTCGGCTCGTCATAGGTGTGACCCAGCGCCTCCTTGAATAGCTGTTTGGAGCAGACCATGCTGCCGGTGTAGTGTTCCAGAAAGCCCTGTATCTGCCCGGCCTCCGTGTCCTCCGGCATGAAATCCTTCTGCACCTCCACAAGCTGCCGCTGGATGGACTTGCTGAATTTCATGGAATACTTCCCGCTGCGGTAAACCGTCATGGCCTCCGCCCAGACCTGCAACAGGTAGGCTCTGGAAGCGTCCTCGTCCTCCAAAATGTGAACCTCCGCATTCTCCGGGTAAATCATGATGGGAAGGAAACGCCGGTTCCCGGCCCGGTCAAGGGGCAGAAAGTCCAGCGTGTTGGAAGAACCGCCAAACACGCACTGCCGCAGCCGGTCTTTGGGCTGGGCCTCGTAGGGCGTCCGGTAGGTTTCCTTCTGGCGGCTGATAAACGAGCGGATTTCCTCAATGCTTTTGGCGCTGCTGGTGGCCAGCATCTCCGACATCTCGATGATCCAGTGGCCTTGCAGCTTCAAAAACACCCGGTCATCGTCCAGCTTTTTCAGGTCATCGGAGAACCACTCGTCCCGGATCGCCAGCAGACGGAAGAAGCTGGACTTGCCAGCCCCCTGTCCGCCCACCAGACAGAGCATTTCCTCGTATTTGGAGCCGGGGGAAAACACCCGCCGGATCGCGCCCAGCAGGAAGTGTTTTAACATTTCCTCCACATAGTCGCTGACCTCTGCACCTAAGAAGTGATGGAGACAGGAGCGGATGCGGGGCGTCCCGTCCCAGACAAGGCCGTTCAGCACGTCCTGTATGGGATGGTAGCAGTTTTCGTTCGCCACGATGGACAGAGCAGCCGTCATCTTTTTCTCGCTGGTCAGTCCGTAGTTCTGCTCAAAATAGAGAAGCAGGTACTTCACGTCCGTATCCGTCAGGGCGCTGGTGTTCCTGCGCCAGCCCAAATCCCGCACGATGTCCACCCGGTCAGTCAGGAGGTTCAGCCGTATGGCGTCCCGCAGCAGCGGGTCATGGCAGAACACCGTCCGGCAGTTGCCGATGGTGTTGGCGGGCTGGCCTTTCTCCGTGACGGAGAGGCTTTCCCGAACCTCGTCAACGCTCTGCTCCGGCGCTAAGGCTTCGGCTGCGCTCATGGCGGCCTGCCGGGTGGCTGGCGGTAAACTCTGATATTCGCTGCTCAATCTTCCTCACCTCTTTTCCATACTGGACGACTACGGAAGCACGTTCCTCCATACTGCCGGACAGCAGAATATCCAGCAGATACTCCGTGTACGGTTTCTTTTGCAGTGCCTCCACAAACAGCGGGTTCCATGTTTCCTCCGGCGTCTGCGGGGCGTATTCTTTCTCCCAGCGTTCCAGCAGATGCAGATAATCGCACAGCACCCGGAAACATTTCTGCTCTGCCTGCCGGCAGCGCAGTTCCTCGCTGATTTTTCTCTTGACCGGCCTCCTACGGGGCGGGTCATGGCCTTTGGCGTCATAGCTGACCGAGAAATCCTCCGCCAGTTTCAAGGCCGCCTCTTTTTTGTTCAGTCCGAACAGACGGGAGGTAAAATCAATCACATCCCCGTCCGCCTGACAGCCGAAGCAGTGGAACCGGCGGTCAACCTTCATGCTGGGATGTTTATCATCATGGAAGGGACAGCAGGCCATCCCGTTCCTGCCAACCTGTATTCCGTAAGATTCCGCAGCCTGCCTTGTGGGGACAGCCTGCTTCACCGCTTCAAACACATTCGATTTTCTCACCTCCAGACAGAGAAAAAGGCATCTGAATCCCGAAAACCAGACGCCTCATAACTCCATATCCTGTTCCTTTGTAGGGGCAATCCGCCCCTCCCTTTCCCAACGCTCCCGGTTATCCCGGTCTGCGTTGATCTTTGCCTTTGCCAGCATATCCATAATGGATTCTTTGGCTTTCTTCTTGACCTGCTCCTTCCCGGCCTGCTTGACCTCCGGCTGCATCAGCGTCCGCTGGATTTTCGCCAGAGCAGTCTGCATGACATTTTTAATCTTGTTAATGACCCCATCCAGACGGGCAGCGGCGTACTCACGCTCCTTCTTTGGAGCCTTGCGCTCCGGCGAAAGCACCCATTTTTTCGATTCTTCCACCAGACGAATATCTTCCTTGTGCGTCTCCTGCCGGACGGTATCGGTCACGACCTCCACCGCCTTGTCATAGGCCGCATCGGAAACATCATCTAACAGCGTCTCCACGTCCTCGATTTTGAGCGTCAGTTCTTCCAGCTTCTGCTCCTGCGCCACAAGCTGCTCCTTCTGCTTCATCAGGATATAATCCTGTTTTTCCAGATAATCCCGCCCGCCGTAGGACGGCTCCTGATCCAGATGCAGCCCATGCCGTCTGGCGATGTCAAACAGGATCGTCCGGCAGACCGCATCAAAGGTCTGCTTGCGGTTGTTGTTCCGGCCTTTGGGCTTCTCCGGGTTGGGGAGAGGGATGCCAAGTTCTTCCAGCGCCTTTTCCTGCTGGGGGCACAGTTCCCCATAGCGGTTCTCACAGTCAAAGACGTGCCGCTCATGGATGTGGGGCGTCCCCTCGTCCAGATGGAGCGCCCAGTCCAGGATGTGGATATGGGAACCGAAGCGGCGCTCAAATTCCTGATAAAACTCATTGACGATGGAAAAGAGCGTATCCGGCGAGACGGATTCTCCCATCGTGCCGATCTGGTAGATACTTTCCTCCGGGCAGGTCTTGTTGTTTTTCAGCAAGTCCTCCACAGTGCGGTTGCGCTCGGTGTGCCGGGTTTTCTCATTCCGGGCGTTCTGAGCTTCCACATAGCCGCCGTAATGCTCGTAGTAATACATCCGCTCGATTTCCTCAAAGCTGAAATCCGGCTGCTCCGGGTTCTCCCGGAACTCATGGGTGGTAAAGCCCCGGTAGCAGTCCCAGTAGACATTTTGCCTTGCCCGTTCTGCGTCAATGTGTTCGCTGTTCTCCACATCGAACCGGCGGTCATTGTGGCGGGGATTATAGGTGCCATGCTTGCCGGAGCGTCCATTGTGTCGTGTCAGTTTCAAACAGATTTCCTCCTTCCTGCGAAGATGTTCTGGGGCCGGGGAAGGGGCGGCGAAGCCGCAAATCCTGCGAATTTTGCGTCAGGTAATACCCAGTACAAGTTGACGCAGGCATCAACTTTCCCTGGGCCGAGGTTTTCCACCTCTGGACACCGGAGTAAAGGCTCGCCGCCTCTACACTCCGCACAGGCGCTGCCGCCCTGTACCCGCCCAATGGGCGTTGCCCCTTGACCCCAGCAGTGCGCTGCCGCCCCTGCACCCCGGCACAAAGGGCTGGCTGCCCTCTGTACTCCCGCACCGGCGAAGCTGGCTTTCACCGCAGAAGCGGTTTTTGCCAGTTTCGCCGGCTCCGTATCCGTACATTTACGCCCATAGTCGAGAAGTGGATACAGAATACGCCTGCGGGAATTGCCGATCAAAACAGCGGGTGCAGACCCGATATTTTTTCGTAAATCGCCCTCATTTTAAGCGATTTTTTCTTCTGTCTGTATGACCTGAAAGCCATGCTCTTTTGCGTACTCCCTTGCAGCTGCCAGCCGTTCTTCGCTGTACGGCGGCACCAGCCGGATCGAAAGTCGGGACTTGTCCAGTACATAGGTCACGCTGCCTTCCGGCGTACTGCGTTCCAAGCGGCACAGCAGAGGGTACTTCCGGCTGAAATCTGCAAGCCTGCGCTTCAAGCTGGCATTAAAGGTGTAGATACTGGCAATCGTCTCGCCCTCATTCCAGTTGATGATGGTTTCTTTTTCATATTTAGACAGCTTCCTCATACAGTTCCTCCTCATAATCGGTGTTTGCTTTCAGCGCACGCAGACTGCGTCTAATCCGGCGATATTCGTCCATCTCCATACGCAGATGATGGTAAAAGGCTTCGTACCACCTTTCCTCTGTCTCTGTCTCAATTTTACGAGCAAGATGAAGCATCTGGCTTTTCGCCTCCGGGTCAACAGTCAATGCTGTCAGCCATTTCAGCCTTGTCACTGTGTTGTGATGGCTGGGGCAGGCGTAAGCGTAAAGAATTTTCTTTTCCTTCATATTCAGTTTCATAATGATCTACCTCCATTCATTTGATGCGGTATGTCCCGCATCGTTTATTTTTCTGTCTGCCGGTCTGTCTGCAAAATATTCCTGCCCGGATTCTCTCCCAGCGTATTGTCCTCTTTGGTGCGCTCTTATCGTGGCGTCACTTCCCCGGAGGTCGTCCCCCTTGCAGTCGGTCATTCATTTTTCAACGAATCATGAAAGCTTATCTCAGCCTATAATGAAAATAGGATACTGACTCCACTACTTTTTTCACTTCTCTTTTTGCCTTACAATAGTCTTAGGCAGGATTAAGTTTGATTGCACCTTGGAGGATTTGCACCCCGTTTGTCAACGTAAATGATTTGCCCTTGAGCACAGCATATTGTCGCACCTTTTATGAATAGCACGAGTAGCAAAGTCCGTATTATCTCGGGCAAATCTCCTGCCAATTCTATAGTAAAGGAGTTGTTCTGTATGAAAGACCTTCTGGAAATTTCCTGTGGACTGGATGTCCACAAAGAAAAAATTGTTGCATGTATCCTGACTGGTCCTCTGGGCAAGCCAACCCGTTCTGAAATCCGTGAGTTTTCTACATTGATTCCGGATATGATAGCATTACGGAATTGGATCGTTTCTAAAAACTGCCATCATGTAGCTATGGAAAGCACCGGTATCTATTGGATGCCGATTTATGAAATACTGGAGGATGCTTTCTCTGGTGACATTACCCTGCTTGTTGTAAATGCACGCCATATGAAAAATGTTCCTGGCAAAAAGACCGATATGCGGGATTCCGAATGGATTTCCACCTTGCTTCGCGCCGGACTTTTGAACGGAAGTTTTATTCCCGAAAAAAGAATTCGGGAATTCCGCGATCTAAATCGTTACCGTAAGAGTGTCATCCGCGATATTACATCACAGAAGAACAGGATTGAGAAATTTTTACAAAGTTCCGGCTTCCGTCTATCATCCTTTATTTCTGATATTTTTGGCGCTTCGGGTAGAAACATCATTCTGCATTTAATGGAACATGGGCAGATTGATAAAACTGCTTTAGATTCTTGTCTCAAAACCAAGACCAGAAACCGTATTGATGAAATTCTCATGTCCGTGAACGGAACGTTGTCAGAACACCAAAAGACATTTTTAAAAATTCTCATGACTCATTACGATTCTCTAAAAGAGCATCTTACCGAAGTCGAAACGAGTCTCGAGGAGGATATGGCTCCATTTACTTTACAAGTTGAGCAGTTGAATAGCATCTATGGGATAAGCACAACTGCTTCCTGTGCAATTATTGCTGAAATCGGTATTGATATGAAGCCGTTTAAAACTGCGGAACACATCTGCTCATGGGCCGGTTTGTGCCCAGGTAATAACGAAAGTGCTGGAAAACGAAAAAGCACCTCTGTCACAAAAGGCAATCCTTACATAAAAAGTATGCTCTGCGAAATTGCCTGGGTGATTGCAGGGAAACGCAACACTTATCTTTCGGCATGGTACTGGAGAATCAAACAGAAAAAAGGAGCCAAAAAAGCGATTGTCGCACTTGCCCGAAAACTTCTTGTCATCATCTACACAATGTTAAAACAAGGAACTCTATTTGACGAATCCTGTTTTGAAACAAGACGTAAGCACTGTGAACAAAAACAGCTTTCTCGTTATATACGGGAATTGGAAAAGCATGGCTATCATGTGGAAGCTCAAAGCTAGCATTTCTTAAATACAATCAATATCTTACTGCCGGCAGCCAATACTGTGACTGCTTTATAGTGATGCTTTCATAATTGTTGAAAACATTTGTTGTCAAGGTTCAGTTTTTTGCTACGAGTTTTATTTTCGTAGCAAGGTGCAGCTCATCGATGAACTACCCTAAGTCTACACCTAAAAGACCGCCCGCCCCGTATATCCATAAGGTCGGAAATCAGCCCGGAAAACTCTCTATTTCCACGCTCTCGGAATTGTGGTAGAATAAAAATAGTCATACAACAATCTCAAAATGACAGGAGTGAAAATTATGAATACTAAAATCAAAAGAGCGATTATCTCTGTAATTGTTTTTGTTGTCATTTATTTTCTGGCAGGCTTCATAATTAGGTGGAGCAATTATGACATGTATTTGGAGGCTCTTAAGGTATTAACTGCTGTTATCGGGGCTGGTTGCTATTGGGTAGGAAGCAACGAATAACAGGAATTATATCGGGCAGACAAGGAGGGAGAGCATGGAACTGACGATTAAAGGCACGCCAAAAGAAATCGCCGACCTCGTAGTGCAAGTACAAGGCCGGCAATCCAATTTAGCTTTTTCGCCTGCAGTTATTGGTAGGATTCCAAAAGATTTCCAAGAGAAAATCCAGAAACACTATCAAGATCAATGCAGATAGCAGGAATATTGATAATGTTTCCACCGGAATTTGGAAGAAATTGCGCATCTACACAGTATAGAAACACTTTTTTATCATCTTCAGTTTCTATGCGTTCTGGTAGCGGTGCTGTTAGAGCAAGATCAAGCAAGTTGACACTACTGGTTTCCCGAGATTCTTTCAGAACATCATCATAGCTACGAAGGCTGATATCGGAGCATGAGATTATTCCAGAGGATGTTAATAGAAGCATTTTTCTGCTTTTCATATCATCTCCAAATTTAGATAAATCGAGATCTGCTGTAACTTGCAATCTAGCAACCAGCTCTTTTTTTGACATCGAGAACATTTGCCTCACCTCCTTTCTGCCAGTAGTCTATCACGCTGGAGAAAGGGAGACAAGCCCATACCTACCACAATCAAAACGAAAGGAGTATGCACCGATGAAAATACCTCGCTACGGAAAACTGTCTGCCCGTCTCCGGGAGTTAGGGCTATCGCAGAATGATCTGGCCTATGCGCTGCGCCTCTCCCCTGGCGCGATTAGCCAGAGAATGCAGGGTAATACCGCATGGAATATCGAGGAAATGTACCGAACCATGGAACTCTGCCGAATCAGCCCAGAGGAGATGCACATCTATTTCCCCGACCCGACCACAACAAAGAAAAGAGGTATCGTAGCATGAGCCAGAGAAGTGAAAAACTGCATCGGCAGGTTGCCCAGCTCCGGGCCGATGTGGACGCCCTGCGGGTCGCCTGGCTGTCCCAGCAGCACTGTGATGCCGTGGAACTGGCAGCCGCAGCGGAACGCACTCGACAAGCACACCGCAGAGCCAGTGAGGCCCAACGCACCGCCAGGGCTTGGAAGCTGAACGCCATCCTTACCCTGATCCTCGCCGCCCTGATCGCCGCTGTGGCGTTGGTGATCTCGGCCAAGGCAACCACCACGGAACCGGCCACCCCTTCGGCTGTGATCTCTCCCCTCGATAATGGGCGGCTGTCTGGGGATGACACCCCGGCTCAGGAGCCTCTGAGACTGGATCAGGCCCACGTGCTGGAGGACGTGACAATCACCCACTACGATGTATGCTCCAAGTGCTGCGGCAAAACAGACGGTATCACGGCCAGCGGCGCCCATGCCACGCCGTATAGCACGGTGGCGGTAGATCCTTCAGTGATTCCACTGGGCGCTGTTTTGCTGGTGGACTACGGTGACGGTGCGGGATTGCGCCGATATCGTGCTGAGGACACCGGCGGCGCCATCAAGGGCAACGTTACCGCAGGCGCAGGCGCAGAGGTTTCGCTGGAGGGCGGCTCTGTTTCCGGCACGCTCAGCACCACCGCGGACAGCGGCAAGCTCGTTGTTTCCGGCGGCCGTACCGCCACCGTCTACTGGGTGGCGCGGGAGGAATGACTATGAAACAGTTTAAAAAGGCGCATTTGGCAATCACCACAGGTGACACGGGCATCTATATCCAAGTCAAAGGTGATATGGATGGCCTTATTCTTGCCTGGGTGCTGCTGACAACGCATATTGCTAAAAAGATGAAAATACCACTCCCGAAAATGTTCGCACTCTGTGAAGCCCTTCGCAGTGGTGTTGAGACCCTGCACCGCAGCGCTGAGACCTGTGAGATCGACCTTTCCGGATTACGTAAAGGAGATGCCCTATGATGCTGTACTGCGCTCGCTGCCAGGATGCTACCCTCTCCATTGATTTGAACGGCCACCCGGCCCATGTCTGCCCACAGTGTGGCGCTGTCTATGCGCACCGATACGGTAAGATTTATTCCATGATTGCGGATCTTCACGGTGCCCAGAGCGTCAAGGATCTGCTTCATGCTATTGGCCCATGCAGAAAGGAAGCAACAGCCAGCGCATGAGCCTGTATATATCCAGCCTTCTGCCGGGCGTTCCCGGCGCCCGCAACTCTCTTTTTGCCGGGCTGCCCCGAGCAGGTTAGCCGCGGGGCGTCCGGCAGAGGGCTGGAGCCCTTATTACGAAAGAAAGGAGGAGAACCCCCATGAATGAATACGCGAAGAAATCCATTTTGGAGATGGCCCGTGGCGGTTTTCTGGAGGTCACAGATCTCGAGATGACCAAGGCGATTGCGAACATTATGGATCCCAACACATCTGCAACGGCCAAGCGCAAGATCACCGTTACTATCGAACTGAAAGCGGATGACAGCCGGCAGAATATCGGCGTCAGCTATACGGTCAAATCCGCTCTGGCGCCCACAAACGCTGTGACCACCATGCTGTATGTGGCCGACGAGGAAAATGTTGTGGAGATGGTCCCGCAGATTCCCGGCCAGTTCGGAATTGCCGGAACCGAACAGGAAGCACCCCCGGCGCTCAAACTCGTTAAATTTGCCTGATGAGGAGACAACACCATGCTGAAAGAATTTATCGAACACATCCAGAAGACCACGCAACCGCTCATTACCACGGTGAACGGCTCCACCTTCCGCATTACCGATGACGGTAATGTAAAGGAGATCCTGCCCACCATTTTCCATCCGGACACACTGGACTTGAACAGTCTGGACGCGCTGGTAACGATGGTCAGAACCGAAGCCAGCGAGATGGATGCCCCGCTGTACATCGCCGTTCCGGACTGCAAGACTGTCCGCTGCTTCGGCCAGTCCAGAGATTATGACGAGCGCTGTTTCCGGCAGATTTATTACGAGGCCCATGCTACGGATGTTCCCGGTTGGGAGGCAAAGACCGCCCTCGGTTTTGAGGAAGCCCAGATCGCACTCCGCACCCGCTTCCAGGAAACGCCGGATACGCTCTATGCCATGAAGCTGGTCAGCGACATCTCTTTGGGAGCCAAGGTGATCTACAACGATAACGGGATCGCCACCACTATTACCACTCAGAAGGGAGTAGCACTCCAGACCAACGAGCAGATCCGCCCGCTGGTGAAGCTCCGGCCCTATCGTACTTTCCAGGAGGTCGAGCAGCCGGAGAGCATCTTCCTGATTCGCGTCAGCGACCGTGGTATCAGCTTCATCGAGGCTGACGGCGGCATGTGGCGTCTGACTGCCCGGGAAACCATCAAGAAGTATCTGGAAGGCAGACTGGAGCAGGAAGTGTCTGAAGGTTCCGTCCACGTTGTTCTATAAAAAGAAATGCCCCTGGCAGGTCTCGCACACCTGTCAGGGGCAGATCGGCACCATGCCGAACAACTTCACCCCTATCATAGGGGTAGAAAGTGAGAATGTCAATGAAAACCACAAAAATTACGATCAAAAACCTGTTTGGCATCCGGGAGACTACCCTTGATGGGAAGTCCGTGGAGATCTCCGGCCCCAAGGGGAGCGGAAAGACGTCTGTGCTGGATGCCATCCGTTATGCCCTCACCAACCGTTCTGACCGGGACTATATCGTTCACCAGGGCGCCGATGAGGGCGAAATCATCATTGAGACCAATACCGGCCTGTCCATTGACCGGAAGGCCCTGCCCGCCAAATCCGCCGGCACGGTGAAGGTGCGGGACGGCTCCATGCTTCAGACAAGACCAGCTGAGTTCTTGGCCCAGATCTTCACGCCGCTCCAGTTGGATCCGGTGAAGTTTACGCAGCTCTCCCGTCAGGAGAAGAACCGGGAGATCCTGAACCTCATTGAATTTCAGTGGGATATGAACTGGATCAAAGAGCAGTTCGGTGAGATCCCGCAGGGTGTCGATTACTCCAAGCATATCCTTGAGGTCCTGAATGATATTCAGGCGGAAAACGGAATCTATTTCCAGTCTCGGCAAAACATCAATCGGGATATCCGCAACAAGCAGGCTTTCATTGCCGATATTGCCAAGGATATTCCGTCTGGCTATGACTATGACCGCTGGAACAATTATCCATCCGGGGAGAAATACCGGGAGCTGGAACGGCTGCGGGAACAGAACAGCCGTATTGAGCGGGCAAAGGCATTCCGCAGCGGCTATGACGCCAAACTCCGGGGATTGGAAGCGCAGCGGGATATGGATCTGGCTGCCATTGACAGTGATATTGCCAGAGAACGTGCATCCTTGACCGGCACGATGGAACGCCTGAAAGCGGAGCTGAAGGCCACGGAAGAAAAATTGTCCGGCATGGAACAGCGCCGGCAGGAAAAGGCCGATGTGGTGCAGTCCAAATATGAGACTGCCGCAGCCAAGCTGGAGAAGGATATGGGCGTTGCGGCGGATTACGCAGGCCGGGAGCCGGTGGACACCACAGCCCTTTCGCAGGAGCTGGATACCGCCGAGGAGATGCGGAAGCACCTCAACGAGTACCAGCGCATGGTAGCCATGCAGGCGGAACTGGAAGATCTCACGGAGCAATCCTCTGAATTCACCCGGAAGATCGAGCTGGCCAGAGAGCTGCCGGCGAAGATCCTTGAAACCGCCAAGATCCCCGTGGAAGGCTTGACCGTGGAAAACGGCGTGCCGCTGATCCGGGGCCTGCCTATCTCTAACCTGTCTGACGGTGAGCTGCTGGAACTGTGCGTGGATATTTCTGTCAGCAAGCCCGGCCAGCTTCAGATCATCCTTGTGGATGGCGCTGAGCGGCTGGATAAGGAGAGCCGGGATCGGCTGTACGCCAAGTGCAAGGAGAAGGGCCTCCAGCTGATCGCCACACGGGTGACGGACTCCGATGCGCTGGAGGTGACAGAGCTGTGACTGCTGCGGAACGTTTACAGGCTGAAAAAGAGCGTCTCCTCACAACTACCGGCTTTTATGTCCCGCCGTATAGAATGGCAAACTTGATGAAGGCCGCAGCCAAGATCATGGATATCATCATCAAGGCGGATACCAATATTTGTTATGAGGAATGCCGTTTTATTATGGCTATCGTGGATGCTGCTATTCCAAGAGTATCAGATCAAACGGAGGAATGTAATCATGATGACGAAAGATAGACTGCGCCAGCTGACCGGAGATGAGCGCCTGGGCCAGATGCGGGAATCCGAATATCTTGGAGCCGAAGACATCGATGACGGTGTGGAGCCGGTACTCACGATTGCCGGCCTCTGGTATGGATCCGTGACGCTCCAGCGTGGAAAAGAGAACAAGGACGTGCTTTCCTTCACGGAAGAATGTGTGCCGGGCGTTATGCAGGTCCGGCCGCTGATCGTCAATTCGACCAATCGAAAGACGCTGCGAAAGCTGTTCGGCGACGCCAAGGCATCCACGCTGGTTGGCAAGCAGATCCAGCTTTTTGTGGATCATAATGTCCGGGACCCGCAGGATGGCGGTATGACTGACGGCATCCGCATCCGGCCCTATAAGCCCCGCGTGCAGAAACAGGAACCGGTACCGCCCTGCACGGATTGTAAGCAGCCGATTGAACCGGCCATGGGAAAAGATGCCCGCTGGCTTGCTGGCTATACCATCAAGCATTACGGCGTTCCCCTCTGCGCGGCTTGTGCTCAGAAGCGAAAGGAAGCTGCGTCCGCTGCGGAAACGCAGCAGGAAGCTGAAACCGCTGCGGAAATGCAGCAGGAACTCGATCCTGAGCACATCCAGGTCGATCCGGAGACCGGGGAGGTGCTGTGATGTCCCTACCTGTTGTTACGGCTGAGAATTATTACTCGCCTGAAATGAACATGGCCTACATGGGCTCCACGCAGTTTAAGGCTTTCGAGAAATGTGAAGCGGCGGCGCTGGCGGAGCTGAAGGGGGAGTACCATCCCCCTTCCTCCACGGCCCTTCTGGTCGGCGGCTACATTGACGCATGGTTTTCCGGGGAGCTGCCTCTTTATCAGGCACAGCACCCGGAGATCTTCAAGCGGGACGGTACCTTGAAGGCTGAATATCTCCGGGCTACCGAGGTAGTTGTGCGTATGCAGTCGGATGAGCTTTATATGCTTCTGATGTCTGGCAGGAAACAGGTCATCCGTACCGGCGAGATTGCCGGTGTGCCATTCAAAATCAAAATCGACAGCCTGCTGGATGGCGACACCTGCAAAGCCATTGTGCAGCGCTTCCCTAATACGGCAGCCGCACTGGGTTTTTGTGATGGGGCCATTGTAGACCAGAAAGCCATGAAGGATATGGCGGATGTGTGGTCGGCCGAGGATCACTGCAAGATCCCGTTCATCGAGTTTTACGGCTATGATATTCAGGGAGCCATCTATCAGGCCATCGAGGGCAATATGCTGCCGTTCGTTCTGGCAGTTGGCACGAAGGAAGAATCCCCTGATCTGGAGGCCCTTTACATCGCAGACGAGGACTTGGCTGCCAAGCTGGCTGAAGTGGAGGACCGGGCGCCGCGATACCAGGCAATCAAGGAAGGTCGCATTCAACCGACCCGCTGCGAGCATTGCGACTACTGTAAAGCCACCAAGCACCTGACTGCCATCCTGAATTACAAGGAGCTGGCCGCGGATGCCTGGGAATGATCTGGCCCGACAGATCAAGGAACATTTGACAGCTCGCCAGGTGGTGGAGCTGTATGGCTTTCATCCGGATCGCGGCGGTTATATCCAGTGTCCTTTTCATGCCGGAGACAATCACGGCAGTCTGAAGGTCTACGATGGGAACAAGACCGGCTGG
>ENA-ORRO01001842-ORRO01001842.1-human-gut-metagenome-genome-assembly--contig:-NODE-1842-length-14081-cov-2.324255_pt1 | contig 14081 bp, 9 predicted proteins | sample MGYA00242176_ERZ509136 | MGnify/ENA primary metagenome ERZ509136 (study PRJEB26280, sample SAMEA2338644) | human gut metagenome | biome: human gut; feature: human-associated habitat; material: faeces...
TAGCCACATCGCTGAGCGCAAGGTTGACATTGCCCTTCGCAGCCCATCCACCGTCTTGGTCGAAATCCGTCACCTTGAGTTCGTTCACCCACACCTCACCACTCTTCTCCTTGCTGGAGTTGTTGCGCACACCAATCATCACAACGCGCACATCGCTGAGCGAGGGGTTGCCAAGCACCGACACGCGGTTAGCTCTATGGTCGGGGTCGTAACCAGTATACAGCGTTGTGTTTCCCACCTGCTGCGACTCATCGTGCTTCGCGCGGTTGCGTTCCTTCTTTATATCCGTAAACAAACTAAGTTTCACATCCATAAAGTTAGCTTCCGGCCATACGGCATATTGGTCGTTGGTATTGTGGGTGTTGTATTTTCCGGGAGCCGTCAGATGCAACGGCACCTCATATTCATAGAAGTTGCTTTTCACGTCGGTACCAAGACGCATGAACACAGAGAAATCGCCGTCCTTCAGCTCTTCTGCCACGTCATTCACAAGACGCTCGGCGTGGGTGAAGAGTTGGATGCGTTTGTAAAGGCGCAAGTCCATCGATGTGTTCTTATATACGGCACGCGCGTCGCCGGCCTGCAGTCCTGTGAGCTTCATCGACATTGACTGCTCGTTGAGTTGCGTAATCTGCGACTGCCCCGGGTCAACAATACGGTTTACGCCTGGAGGCAGCACATAATTGACCGGCTCACGTCCGGAATTCTCCTCAATATTGACCACAGAAAGGTCGAGCTGTCCTTCCGCAGGAGCGTCGGCACGCGAATTGAGATTATAGTCGTACGTGCGCCAGTCGCCACGCACAAGCTCAAGAGTTGCGAAACGCAGATGCGTAGCTTCTTTGAATCCCGTCATAAACATACGGATAAAACGGATGGTCGAGAAGTCTGCAATCGAGCCAACCACCTTCTCATAGTCACGCAATGGAATCTTGAACTGATACCACACAGCCTCGCCCTTCTTGCCGTTTGCGAGCGGCACTGTCGACACTTGTTTGTCGGTGATATAATTCTGTCCAACCACCAAATCCTGGCGGCGCAACGAGATATGATATTGATAGTAACGCTCATACTCGTTGAGCGTATTGTCCTGGTTGATGTCCTCCACATCAGGCACACTGCGCGACGACTGGTAGAGAGGATCCTTTTCATCGTCGTCACCAAGCGAGTTTCCCTCCGTGCCGTTGTAACGCTTGTAGCGTTCAAGTATCGACAAGCGCTGCTCGTCGTAGTCGTAACCGCGGAAATAATGATAGTTGTCGCCGGCAGGGTCGTTGAACGGAGAGAACTGGTCTGCCTCCATCTCGGCTATCTTTTCAGGCGACAACACTGCGCGCAGGTTCTCAAGATACTCCTTATAAGTCGTGAATTCAAACTCCTGCTCAGTCGACAGTCCGTTCAAGCCCACATCCTGATTGCGGCGAGCGCCAGAAGTGTTGTCAAAAGCATACGTCAGCGATGTTTCAGTCGGCACACGTCCCCATACAGTCTCACGAGTGCCGCGAGTACTGCCGTCGGCAGGCAGTCCGTTTTCATACGATTTGTATCCGTCTTTAAGGATGTCCTCGCTCACCTCGCCGAGGTTGAAGTACAAGTCGCCGCCTTCGTTGGTGTCACCCTCTACAGAGAACGGATCCATCATCCAAAACTGGATATACTCTATGTTTGACGTCTCGAAGTTGGTGTTGTCAAGCTTGCGCATGATGCCGCCCCAACGCTTCTCCGGGTTGAGAAGATTGAAATTGGCATCGATATTTGTATGGTCAAGGTTATACGGACCACGCTCTGCCGGATAAAACGACAGGTTGAGCGTCTGGATTGCCGACGCCTCGCCGTAATTGAGCTCACGGTTAGGCCATATCTCACGCGTAGTCACTTCGCGAACATAAGGACTTGACAACTGCTCCTTGTCATTCTTGATGTATGCCGGACAGAGCGATGAGTTTTTCTGAGTGAACATACGGTCGATATAGTACCATGCGAGCAAAGCTCTGTTTTTGCCATAGTCCACATTGTTGCTCAAAGCAGCCTCCGGAAAGAGTCCGCCGTTGGGGTCGTTTGGCGTTGACGCCAAGAACCAAGAATACGGCGAACGTATGTCAATTGTGTTTTGCGAGGTCTCAAAATCATCAAGATACGAGCTTCCCGCATTTGTGCCTGTTTTCTTCTTGTGGGGAATCAACTGAGCAAACTCGCCTTGCATGCTTATGGTCGACGGTGCGGTGGCATTGACCGTAGGGATGGCGTTGAGCCAGTTTGTAAGCCACATGAAATTCTTGTTGTATGAGAAATTCAGACCCCAGATAGTGTTGTTTATCAACTCGTTTCCGATATCCACCTTTTCTGTGAGCGGCTTTTCCGAGAAATGCATAAGTGTGGCTCCGACATTGAAGTCCTTGTTGAACTGATAGTTCATGTCAAGTCCGAGCAACGTTTTGCGCTGTGTGCTGAACATTGACTGGTTTTCAAGCGACACACTGATGTTTGTTCCCGAATCAATGATGCTTTGGTTGGTGATTGTCACCGTACCCATATTGTAGTCCACAGTATAGTCACTGTTTTCCGTCAGAGTCACGCCACCGGCTGTCACCACAACCGAACCGCGAGGCACGTTCATGGCATTCAGCCGTATTGTCGACCCCGATGAGGCTTGGTATTCTCCCGTAAGGATGAATTTATTCTTGTCCTGAAACTGCTTCGCAACAGTCTGCGTCGAGTCGTAGAGCTCATGGTAGCAGAAACGCTTGGCATCGTCGGCATTGAGCAATTGGCTCGCCAACCAGTCGCCGAACGGCTCTACAACAGGAAATATCACCTTGCCTTGCGCGGCATTGATAGTATAGCCGTCGATAAAGTCGTAGAATCCATCAGGATTGCTCTCGTTGTTTGAGTCCAGCCGGTCCACGTTGAGCACTTGGATAAGCGGTTTGTTGCGGATAGGATCGGCTGGCAGATATTGCACGGCGACACCAGTGGAGTCGCTTTTGTACTTCACGTTGAGTTTGAATTTAGTCTTCTGCACCTGATATGCACCAAGCGAATAAACGTTTTTCATCATCAAGTCCCAGTTGGCAAACTTTGGCGACACAGTGCTGCCCTTCAGCATTTTTACAAACAGAGCCTGACTGGAGTCAGTCACATCACTCGAGAACTCACCCACTTGGTACACCTGTCCCTGATACGTGTATTCATAAGCCACGGCGAGCACCTCGTCGGCATTGAGCGCAGAGTTGAGCGCAATGTAGCCCAGCGTAGGATTGAGCTTGTACTCCGTCGACGACAGCAGGCGGGCACTCTCGATTTTCTCAAAATCCCGTCCTCCCTCCATGGCACCTCTATGCCGTAGGCCGACAACGGCTCAAGCGCCGTCGACACCTGGCTTATCTGACGCGCGTCGGGATATTCGGTTTTGATTTCCTGCACAAGGTTGTTGGAATTGTTGCTTGGATTGTCGGGCGATACCACCGGCACCCAGTGGTTGTTCTGCAAGTGTTTGTTCTCACCCATATCCATAAACCCCACCAGATGGCGCGCCTCGTTGTACGTGCCCCGTTGGTTGGTTACCCACACCTCAATACGTGTGATATTGACACCCGAAAGCACATAAGGCAGCTTCGAGGCATTGTAGTCGTATGTGTCGCGGAAATAGTGCCCGAGGAAGAAATATCGGTTTTTGTCGTAGTCGTCGGCATTGATTGAAAACTTTGTGGTCTGCGCACCACCCTTTGTGCTTACCGTCTGCGACTCTGAGTTTTGCTGCGACACCAATGCCGTGATTGAGAATTTTCCAAACTGCATCTTTGTTTTCAGACCGAACAGTGCTGTGCTACCCTTGATAAGCGACGATCCTGTGGTCATCGACACGTTGCCCGCCTCAATCGACTTGATGATTTCATCTTCCTTTCCATCATACTTCAGTTTCAAGTTTTTGGAGTCGAAATCAAACGTCGCGTCAGTGTTGTAAGTCATATTGAATTTCAACTTGTCGCCCACCGAAGCATCGATTGTAGCCTGTATTTTTTGGTCGAAATCAAAATAAGTCTTGCGCCGCGCACTTGCTGGAAGCGCCGGGTTGTCGGTCTTGTTGGATTTCACACCCATCTTAACCTGCACCGATCCCTGTGTCTTGAGCTGTACACCGCCCGGACCGAAAACCTTTTCCAATGGTCCGAGTCCGAATTTCATATCAAACACGTTGAATTTTGTTTTGTCCTTCTGCTCAAACAGTTCGGAGTTGCGCTTGCGGTAATAATCCATCATTGAATTGCGCACTTCCATATTGTTGTAAGCCTCCGACGACAAGATGAAAGGAGTTGCCAACTCACGGTCTCCCACCTTGGTGCGCACCACGTAAGTATCTGTCGTATAGTCGTATTCCACCTCCGTCTTGATGTTCGACGGATCTTTAAGGTCGATTGCCTGACGGTCGGGACTCGTAAGCTCGTCGTAGCCTGGAGTGATTGTGGCCTTCACAGGATAGTGCATCCCGGTTGAATCGGGAACATTGCTCTTGCCGGTAAAAATCGTAGGCGGGGCGCTGACCTCGCTTTTCTTGTATTGCGCAAAACCGATGTTGCAGACGGAATAAAGCACAATTCCGGCCACAAGCATCAGCAAATATTTAACTCTTCCTCGTTGGTTCATTCAGTAAAAAAACGGCGTTTTAAAACGTTGCCGGAAACGAAGCCGCCAAGCGCAGACTAAAGAATCTTTAAAGCCTTCTTAATCAAGCCCTCAACTTTTTCCGCAGGATTATCCTTGAGCAGTTTGCCCAATGCCTTCTGCACCGCAGGTTTGGCAAATCCAAGCATAATGAGCGCCGCCTGTGCCTCCTCATAAGTTTCCGACGTCGCCTCCGACTGAATAATTAACGTATCCGCACCCTGATTTATTTTATCGCGGAGGTCAACAATTATACGTTGAGCCGTTTTTGCACCAATTCCTTTCACCGCCTTGAGCAGATTCACGTTGCCCGAGGCTATGACTCCTTGCAAGTCGGCTGTGGAAAACGACGAAAGGATCATTCTCGCCGTGTTCGGCCCAACCCCCGACACCGTTATCAGCAACAGGAACAATGCCCTCTCCTCCCGGTCGGCAAAACCATAGAGCAAATGTGCGTCCTCGCGTATCGCCTCGTAGACATAAACTTTTGCCTGCCGCTCATTCTGCAAGCGTGTATAAGTGTTTAAAGAGATGTTGAGCATATATCCCACCCCGCCGCATTCCACCACGGCACTTGCCGGCGTAATCTCCGTCAACTCTCCTTTTACATATTCTATCATAGAATCCAATTTTTATGTAAAAGTAATAAAAAAAGGCAACCCCACAAAAGGATTGCCTTGTATTGTTGCTTTGCTAAGCCCGCTGTTGACTAACCGTATTGGATTGTTCCGTCTGGATTGCGGTATTTGTCGAATCCCTTCTCATACTGGTCCATAGCACGGAGGCTCATACCCATATTGGAGAAACCGCCGTCGTGGTAGAGATTCTGCATTGTAACCTTGCGGGTAAGGTCGCTGAACATAACCACACAGTAGTTTGCACACTCATCGGCCGTAGCGTTGCCGAGAGGCGACATGCGGTTGGCGAAGTCCATCAACGACTCCATGCCTTTCACACCGCTGCCGGCAGTGGTGAGCGTAGGCGACTGAGAAATTGTGTTGATTCTCACATGGTCCTCACGGCCTTAGATATAACCGAAGCTGCGTGCAATCGACTCAAGGAGAGCCTTTGCATCAGCCATATCGTTATAACCGAACATAGTGCGTTGCGCAGCGATATATGAGAGAGCCACAACCGAGCCATACTCATTAATGGCGTTGAGTTTCTTGGCAACCTGCAGCATCTTGTGAAAAGAGATTGCGGAGATGTCGAGAGTCTTGTCGAGCATTCCGTAATCGAGGTCGTCGTAAAGTCTTTTCTTACGCACGTTTGGCGACATACCGATAGAGTGGAGCACAAAGTCGATTTTTCCGCCCAACACCTCCACCGAGCGCTCAAACACGGTTTTCAAGTCATCACAGTTAGTGGCATCTGCAGGGATGATTTCTGCATTGAGCTTATCACCCAGTTCTGAAACCTCGCCCATACGCACAGCCACCGGCGTGTTGCTCAGCGTTATCACAGCGCCTTCCTCAACAACGCGTTCGGCAGTTTTCCAAGCAATACTGCTGGAATTCAACGCACCGAAAATGATGCCTCGTTTTCCTTTAAGCAAATTAAAACCCATTCGTTTCTAAATTAAGATTAAAAAATTATTCTTTTTTTGCGCTGCAAAGTTACGCATTTTTCTCCATTCTGCAAAAGAGTCGGCGGCGGCATCCGATTTTCCATCAGATGCCGCCGCCTTATCTATAGCCGTTTGCCAGCTCCTACTCGTTGGCCATGCGCTTGTTTTCCTCAAGCTGCTCCTTGCTGAGAAGAGCGTTCATGTCTTTCAACACCGCGCTGACGCCCTCAGTGAAATCTGTATACAACTTCTTATAGGCAGCCTTGTAGTAGGCATTGCGCGCCTTGCGATACGCCTTGCGGTCGCCGGCGAAAGAATCTTTGCATGTTTTGTCGAAATCAACCGACACATCGTTGATCTTTTCAGTCAACAGATTGAAAATCTTGTCAATGACGTCATTTGCCTTAGCCTCGTCGATTCCATCATAATAATTGAGGATGAATACAGTTTCTCCGGCAAGGTTAGCCGCCATATTCTTCATATACTTTTTCAGTTGTCTTTTGTTTGCCATAATATTATTGTTTTAGAGTTTGTTCAAAACTAATTGAATGAGTTCGCCGATAGAGCCCTTGTAGTTAGGGTTTGAGGTGTGCGACACGCGTCCAGCGATAATCGAGCATACCGTCACAGCCTTGTGTCCCATAAGTTTAGCCAAGCCCTGAAGCATTGCGCTCTCCATCTCGAAGTTAGTCAGACGCTGACCTTTATACTCAAATCCGCTGAGCATCTTGCCATAGTTCTTATCGGCGATTTCAAGGCGCAGCTCGCGTCCTTGTGGGCCATAGAAGCCATTGGCGGTGATTGTGATTCCCATCACCATGCCCTCGCAGCATATACGGTTTGCCAGTTCCTCATCGGCGTCAACGATATAAGGATGATTCCAGATTGGTTTCCACCCAGACTGACTGATGAAGGCGTCCTCAAGTTCAATGTCGCGCACTTTTTCCGAATTCTTATAGAAGTGGAACGCGCCGTCGATGCCGAGAGCCTTGCGCGCAATCACCATCGAGCCCACAGGGATATCCTCCTGTATGCTGCCCGACGTGCCGATACGCACCATTGAGAGCTGACGGAAATTCTTCTTGACCGTACGAGTCTCGAAATCAACATTCGCCAATGCGTCGAGCTCATTGACCACAATATCTATGTTGTCGGCGCCAATACCGTGCGACACGCACATCACCGGCTTGCCGTGATATTCACCTGTTATCGTGTGGAATTCACGACTCGACACTTCATGAATTTTCTTGTCGAAGAAAGAAGCCACCAAGTCTACACGACCCGGATCGCCGACGAGTATGATGTTGTCGACAAGCATTTCCGGCTTTATGTGAAGGTGGAAAACCGACCCGTCAGGGTTGATTATAAGTTCTGATGCTGGAATCACTCTTTCCATAGTATTTATTCTTTTTTTATATTGCGTAAAGTTACAAACATCCGTCCAATCGGCGAAACTTTATTTCACAATAATCGTTAATTATTTTGTCTTATAAGCAACGTGCGGAACACCTGCATGGCCGTGCGCTTCAAATTGGCATATGCCACATCGGGTTTCATCGCCTCTTCGAGCGGCATAGGGCCGGAAACCGTTGGATAAACCGACAGGAATCCGTACTCATTGAGGCTGTCGCTGTCTGACACGCTTCCCACGAATGCAATCGTCGGAATGCCATTCCACGCAGCCTCTCCACACACTCCGTAGGGAGCTTTGCCCAACAGCGTGAGCGAATCCATCGCCCCCTCTCCGGTAACCACAATGTCGGCATCGGCGATGCGTGCTTCAAAATTTATAGCCTTCAGCATCGCGTAGATACCCGGTGTCAGACTGGCGTCGAGCATAGCCCACAACGCACCGCCAATTCCGCCGGCTGCGCCCGCATAACTCTGGTTTTGCATCGACTTGCCATATTTTTTTTTCACTACGGCCGCGAATGTGCGCATACCGTCGTCAAGCGCCTCGAGGATTTTGTTGGTGGCACCTTTCTGCGGTCCGAAAAGCCATGCAGCACCTTTCGGTCCGTAAAACGCAGCATCCACATCGCACATCACCGTGAACGAGCATTCCTTAAGTTCCGGCATTCTCTGGCTGTCGTCAATCTCCGCAATGCGCGACAATGACCGCCCACAAGGCTCCAGCTCGTTGCCTCGGGCATCGAGAAAACGATATCCCAACGCCGACAGAAGCCCTGTGCCGGCATCGTTGGTAGCACTGCCGCCAACGCCTATGTTGAAATTGCGGAAACCTCTGTCAATGGCTTCGCGGATAAGTATGCCAGTGCCTTTGGTAGTGGCGTTCAGCGGATCATACTCGTCAGGGCGAAGCAACGCTATGCCCGACGCCGTAGCCACATCAATCACAGCCGTGCGACTTTCCACAGCGCCGAAACGCGCATCCACCGGACGTCCCAACGGATCCTCGCTCTTCACATTAATCCACACCCCTCCGGTCGACTCCACAATGGAGGCAGCCGTACCGTCGCCGCCATCAGCCACATGGAGTTTGTCAATCTCACAGTCAGGCATTGCCGCGAGTATGCCCTCCTCTATCGCCGCAGCCACCTGCTCCGACGACAAAGAACCCTTGAATTTGTCAGATGCAATGACAACCTTCATCAATACTCTATTTTGTCGGTCTTGTCACTCCACATACGGAATGCCTTGATTGCGCCAGAATCAGGCACATGGATGCAAGGAATGGAGCGCAACGACTTCGGACGTTCGAGTTCCTCATAGATAAACTTGTCGCTGAAATCGATGGCGTCCGCGTCTTCTTTGGTGTTGCCATAATATATGCGCGCCACTCCCGCCCAATAAAGTGCGCTGAGGCACATCGGACACGGCTCGCACGAGCTATAGACGTAGCAGCCATCCAATTTGAACGAGCCAACCTTGCGGCATGCCGAACGGATGGCATTGACCTCGGCATGCGCCGTAGGATCATTGTCAATTGTCACCGAATTTGACTCTACTGCCAGCACCTCGTCATTCTTAACTATGACTGCGCCAAACGGGCCGCCGCCATTTTCCACGCTGCGCTCCGATTTCTCGGCAGCCATACGCAGAAATTCCATATCTTTATCAGTAATTTTTATTTCCATTTTTCACCTTATTAAAAGAAACGCAAATTTAATGATTATTTCCGAAATGGCAATACCCGCGCACACAATAGTGGGTGCTTTAAATTTAGATACATCTTTTAAGATTAAAAAACACATATTTTTCATCGCTAAAACAGATAAAATTTTTAATTTCGCAATAGAATTTTCAACCTAACCTGATTAATTAACCAAACTAACATCATTATGAGAAAAATTTTTCTTTCTGTGATGCTCCTTTGCGGTTCAAGCATAGGATTCGCGCAATTGATGGAAGTCGGTTCAACTCAAAAAGTTAACCTTCCAGAAGGCGTGAAAGTCGACATGGCTACAATTAGCCCCAACGGCGACTATCTCCTCGTTGCTGACCAGCAGAAGCAAGGTCTTCAGAAATTGGATTTGGCAACAGGACAACTGACCACTGTCACTACAGCTTCCGGCTCGGAATACGACGCAAAAATCCTCGACAACGGCAATACCATCGTCTATCGTGAAACCCAAATCGGCAAAGACCACCTGAAACGTCAGGCATTGAAGTCGGTTAACCTTCAGACTGGAGAAGTGCAGACCATCGTCGACGCCACACGCGAACTCAACGGCGTGGCAGCAAACGGCGACGCAGTCTACGTGGTAAAAGGACGCAAGCTAAAGACAAAAGCTATGGGCAACGCCAAAGCCGACAAGAAAACCCCGGTGGCATTCATTGAATACGGACAGCTGATGCTCACCAGCAACGGCAAGACCGTAACTCTCTCTCCTAACGGAACAGAGGGACAAAGCTATTTGTGGCCTTCGGTTTCTCCCGACGGAACAAAGGTGCTCTACTACCTTGCCGGTCAAGGTGCATTCACTTGCAACATCGACGGCACTGACGTGCAGCACATCGGCTACATCCGCGCCGCAAAATGGTATGACAACAACATCGTTGTCGGAATGCACGACACAGACAACGGCGAATTTGTAACTTCATCAGAAGTAATCGCCTACTCTGCCGACGGCAAAGAGAAGCAAGTGCTCAGCGACGCTTCGACAATGGCTATGTACCCTACCGTTTCAGCCAACGGTGAGAAGATTTCGTTTACCACGCCAAGCGGCGAGGCATACATTATTAATGTAAAAACCAAATAGACATGAAGAGCAGACTATTGATGGCATCCGCAATCGTGGCACTCACTTGCGGAACAGCATACGCCGGCAAGACAGCCGACCAAGTCCGTATCTACATCAACCCGGGCCACGGCAGCTGGACTGGCAACGACCGTCCATGCCAGACAATCGGTCGTCAGCCGTACACCATTGAGAATGTGGATACAACAGGTTTCTTTGAGTCGAACACAAACCTTCACAAAGGTTTCGCACTCCTCGACAAGCTTGTAGAGGCTGGGGTACCGTTCGACCGCACCAAAAACCAAACGAACTCTAACCCAGACCGGATAGGCGCAGCCCTCGACATGTCGCAGCACATCGTGATGTCGCACGTCAAGGTTGGTCCGTACCCTGCACACAAAGGCGACGACAACGGCGCATACAACCGTCCGCTGTCTGAAATCCGCGAGGAGGTAGAGGCAAACAACTTCGACGTGTTTATCTCAATCCACTCAAACGCTGCCGGAGAAGGCTCTCCGACAAACTACCCGCTGTTTATCTTCCGCGGCAAGGACGACGAGACCTACTCCGCTCCTGGCAGCAAGGCGATGGCTCAACACATTTGGCCGTATGCCTTCAGCAACGAGCACCAGATGTGGTCATATTATTCAAAAGATAACGCCAACGTGCGCGGCGACCTCGACTTCTACGGTTCAGGATCGGAAACTTCAAACAACGGAACAAACTATATGGGTTATCTCGGCGTGTTGAAACACGGTGTCCCTGGATTCCTTGTTGAAGGTTACTTCCACACTTACCAACCTGCACGCCAACGCGCCATGAACGACGACGTTTGCCGTCACGAAGGCCACCTCTATGCCCGCGGTCTTATTGACTATATGGGATGGAAGGCAGAAAAGACCGGCACTATCTACGGTATCGTACGCGACCTCCACGAGAAATTCAGCCAAGCTCTCTACAAGCCTGCCGCACGCACAAACGATGTCTATATGCCATTGAACGGCGTGACTGTTAAATTGTTCAAAGCTGGCGTTGAAGTGGCAACCTACACCACCGACAACGAGTGGAACGGTGCGTTTATCTTCGACAACCTCGTACCGGGCGAATACACTTTGACTTATACCGCCGAGGGATACAAAGGCGCTACAGAGGAATATCTGAAGCCTGTAACTGTTGAAGCCAACGGAACTGCATACATCAACACATATCTTGAGTCTGAAAGCTATGTTCCTCCGACAGTTGTCTACGAGAACTACCCTGACGAAATTGGCGACAACAAAGCTTACGGCGTTGCCGACAAATACAATGTAGCCGCTGTGGGCGAAGAAACCAGCCCATTGGCCTCTCAATTGGAAGGCAAGACTGTGCGTCGTCAGATTATCCGCAACGGTCACTTGTTTGTGCTCGCTCTCGACGCTGCAAACGAGCCGTTTATCTACGATGTGAACCTTGCAGACAACAGCGTGGCTGAAATCAGCACAGAGGGCACAACTCTTGAAGAGAACCGTCAATTGAAGATTTCCGATATCGCATTCACTGCTGACAACGTTCTCGTAGCTACAAGCTACGGTGAAAACCAGTTTGACAACAATCAAGTTGCCTCTGGCGACGTACGCGGCTCTGTGGCTATCTACAAATGGACAAAGAACGACGACGAACTTCCGACAGGCGCTCCTGCGCTCTGGTTCACTTCCCAGAACTCAGGCAACTACTACAACGCATTGACCGGACGCACAATCGCTGCTTCCGGCACAAGCGAAGAGGGATCGATTGTCGTTACCGCACAGACTAAGGGTTCGAGCACATCCATGCGTTTCGTTGAGTTCGGCATCTCTGGGGGAGCTTTGGCTACTACAACATTCATCAACAAAACTGTAACAGCCGACTCCAATTACACTGGCAACAAACTCGGCGACGACTACCAGCTTGTAGTTTCTCCGCTGTCAGAAAACCAGTATGTAATCGATGGTTCAAACACAAACCCTGTTGAATGGCAGACTGCCGGCAACAACACCGACGCTCCTTTGATGGGAACTATTCCTGCGGAGGCGATGGCTCCGGGCGAAAACGGCGCATCATTCTTCAAGTTTGCAGGCAACGACCTTATGGTCGCTCCAGTTGTTGCAGAAGGCAAGGTTGCCGGTTTGAAACTCATAAACGTAACAAACGGCTTCGACAACGCAAAACTCCTCACAACAACAGGCGCAGCTGTAACACCAGCCGAGGCTGCCTACACTACAGCTACAGGTGAAGTTGTCACAGAGAGAAACGCCGACGATGTGATCACCGACGCTTACTTCAACCTCTACCTCGTGCGCGACGGCAAGGTTTCAAAGTTTACAACCAAAAATGTTGAGCAGCCTACTGTAAGCTATGAATATGCTTACAATCTGGCAGCCAATGTGGGCGAAACAGAAACCACATTCACATTCGACGCTACAGGCGCCGCTCCTGCCGCCAACATCGTATTGATGAACAAAGACACCAAGGAGGTTCTCGCAACAGTTCCTGCAGGTGATGTCAAAGAAGGCGCCAATTCAGCGGTTATCGCAAACGAGCAACTCCCTGAAGGCGAATTGGCATGGGGCGTTGAAATCGCCAACCAGAACGCAGCGCGTCCTAACATGGTAGCCTCTGTTCCTGGATTTGCCAAGGCTCGCGGTCTTGTCATCGACAACACACCAACAAGCCAGTTCTTCGGCAACATCTACGTTGCAAACTGCACAGCCAACGACAAGTATGCCAAGGGTGTCTACATCCTTGACCACAAACTCAACGTAAGCGAGAAAGCATACGGTGCCGACGGCTATACTGCATCTCACACAGCTTCTCCTTACCGCTTAGGCATCAACGAGAATGGTGTGGTATTCATTTCTGACTGGAACGACCCGACATCAGGCATCCGTCTGCTTGACCCGGCAAACCTCAACGCCAACACGACTGAGGCTCTTCCAAGCTTGTTCAAATTCACGAACCGCGACAACGACGGCCGTCTCTTCAACGGCGATGTTCTGCTTGGCAGTTCAACAACAGCAGCCGCAGTCTACGGCACTGGTGAGAACACCAAACTTTACACATTCGACGAGGACTACAATGCAGACGGAGCCACAGGCAATGTCGTATTGCGCTACGACCTCGGCACAGCATTGACTTGGGACAAGGCTCCATCGGCAATGCTCGGTCACAACATGATGGACAACACCAATGTTGAAATCGTTCCTGACGAAGGCGGTCTGTGGGTTGCACAAAGCCGCGGCGCTGGCAACAACGCTTCCAACTGTCCTTCATTTGTATACATCGACAACGATGGCAACCAGTTGTTCAACTCCGGCTCAATCGCCGACTACCTCAACGGCACAAACGGTAGTGCCCTTGCAATCTCAAAAGACCGCAAGACTTTGGTAGTTGTCGACGCCGACAGCAATTTGGCTGTATTCTCTGTCACTTGGAATGACAAGACTCCTTCGTTGAAGTATGAATACACAGTCAAGACTGGTGGCACAATCACCAACCAGATTCAGTATGACTACGCAGGCAACCTCTACGTTCTCAACCAGAAGTGCCTGCAGGTATGGGCTCTCCCGACCGACAACAACAATGTGACTACTCCTGCCGAAGGAACAATCACTATCGCACACGACGGTGTCGAG
>ENA-ORRO01001846-ORRO01001846.1-human-gut-metagenome-genome-assembly--contig:-NODE-1846-length-14068-cov-2.357382_pt1 | contig 14068 bp, 10 predicted proteins | sample MGYA00242176_ERZ509136 | MGnify/ENA primary metagenome ERZ509136 (study PRJEB26280, sample SAMEA2338644) | human gut metagenome | biome: human gut; feature: human-associated habitat; material: faeces...
TGGCGAGCCAGTATGATGGGATGATGATGGGGTTCGAGTTGAAAAAATAAATAATGTGCCAATATGCCAATGGGAAAATGCTCATATCATTAGTATATTGGTGCATTGGCACGTTATAGCCCTTGCCTGTAGTCGTCTACGATTTCCAGTAGCTTTGCGCCATAGTTTTCGACGATCTTTTTCCCGATACCGGGGATTTTGAGGAGATCACGTCCGCTGGCGGGTAAGGTGTTGGCTACCCCGATCAGGGCCTTTTGTTGCAGGATGGTATAAGTTGGAAGTCCTTTTTCGGTTGCTACCTCATAGCGCCAGCGTTTCAGGTTGGCATATAGTTCTGGATGTTTGATGTCTGTCGATATTTCCAGTTTAGCCGGCTCTGATGATTTTTCGGAACGTTTGCGTGTGATCGGAACAGACGGTTGTTCGATGCTTGCTTTGGCCTTAGCCGACAGATAGCCGGAAATTGTGAATCCATCTTGACAACCTTGCAAGGTTGACAGTTTGATACGAAGGTCTTCGTTCCACTTGTCTAACGCATTCTTGATTGTTTTGCGTGTTTCTTTATTGTCTATTTCCACATTCGATGCTTCCTGCAATGGGGTGCAAAGGCGATCTATTTGCTCCAGAAAGTAAGCCACGCCTTTCCGGACACGCTCTTGGATCGTTTCGTCTTTCAGATAATCGGTATTGCCTGTTATCAGCCGTTTCAATTGCTGGATGAATCGTTCTCCGACATCTGTGACCGTGGAACGGAATGCGTCGCGTGTGTTGGAATACTGCACGCTCAGTTCCGGATATAATTTTTGCAGATTCCCGTACACGACAAAGGCAGCATATTGTATGCGCTGCTGAAGATTGTTGAAGTCAAACAGTTCACATATCAGTTCCGTGAAATAAAGTTGCTGTGCGGCCTGCATTTGCTCTTCACGCGGCTGGCGACTGTCGACCGATGAAGTGAATTCCTGTATCCGGTAATCATTGATCATGGCGTTGCGGGTGATCTGACTGCTCAACACAAGACCTTCCAACGTTTTGCAACGGCTGAGTGCGACATATACCTGTCCGTGCGAAAAAGCGGCAGAAGCATCAATGATGGCATGCTCGAAAGTCAATCCCTGGCTCTTGTGTATGGTGATCGCCCAAGCTGTTTTTAACGGATATTGACTGAAGGTGCCGGTAATGGTTTCGGTGATTTCCTTTGTTTCGGGATCAATCGTGTATTTCACATTGTTCCAGATTTCCTTTTCGACGACGATCTCGTTTCCTTCTCGGTCGACTACGGTTATCTTGTTGGGGTTGATAAATACGATCTTTCCGATCTTCCCGTTATAATATCGTTTTTCGGAAGACGAATCGTTTTTGACGAACATGACTTGCGCGCCGCATTTCAAGATTAACTTGTCGTCGGTCGGATAAGAATATTCGGGAAAGTCGTTATTGATCTCAGCTGAAAAAGTGTAAGGCTGTCCGGGAAGTTCCGCCAGTTTTCGGTTGTTGATCTGCTGTGCCTGGTAGTTATGTGTCGTGAGTGTGATATAACCCGATTGTTCGTCCGGTCTGAAGTTGGGGATGTACCGCTGGTTCAGACGTTGCAAGGTCTTGTCGTCGAAGCGGTTCTCACGGATATTATTCAACAGGTTGATGAAATTTGTGTCGCTTTGGCGGTAGACATGTGTCAGCTCAATACAGAAATAATTGCTTTCCAACAGTGCCTTGCTGTCGAAAAAGAAGGTGGACGGATAGTGCTCTTTCAGCAGATTCCATTCATCATCTTTGGCGACAGGAGCTAATTGTTGTAAGTCTCCTATGAGCAATAACTGGACACCTCCGAAAGGTTTACTGTGATCTTTATAACGACGCAGGACGTCGCTGATAGCGTCCAGCAAGTCTGCGCGCACCATGCTGACCTCATCGATCACCAGCAAGTCCATACTGCGAATAATATTGATTTTGTCCTTGCGGAATTGGTTCTTGAAATCTGTTTTGCCTCCCCGGTATTCCGGTGAAGACGGAATGTAAGGCCCGAACGGCAATTGGAAAAAGGAGTGGATAGTGACGCCTCCAGCATTGATAGCAGCTACTCCTGTCGGTGCAACAACGATCATTCGTTTAGGTGAAACCTCTTTAAGCCTTTTTAAAAAGGTAGTTTTGCCCGTTCCGGCTTTTCCTGTCAGAAAGAGGTTGGTTCCGGTGTTCTGCAGCAAGTTGAAGGCGAGGTCAAACTGTTGGTTTGTTTGCATGGCGATTTGTGATATTGTTAATAGTCACAAATATATAGAAAATATTATAATTGGCAATGTTTTTGATACGGATTATGAGGTTGCGACCCTCATAATCCTTATACAATCAATGCGGCGATGAACTGGATAAAAAGAATCATGAATAAGTTATTTATTGATAATGAGTCCTATGACATTGAAGAGGACAATATCACTATCTCACAAATCAAGCGTAAAATTTACGTAAATGGTAAATTAATATCTGAAACGAATAAGGATAGTGTACATATCAGTTTTACTCTCGGATCCAGTCTGTGGACCGCACTTTTTGCCGGATAATATTGTCCTATTGTAATATCTCGAATCATAGCGTATCTCCTCGTTGCATGTAAGAATTTCTTTCTTCCGATACTTCCTGCATATCCGTCCTGTCCAGTAACTTCTTTTCCATTGATTCCTGCATACTGTCACCCACACAAGCACGCAGGGTTTCCAGCAATTCCTCTTCCCGTATCACAGTCTGTGGTATCGCATACCCCTCCGCACGCAGGCGATCGGCAAATTTCACTGCTTCCGGCACATCCAACCCGCAGGTTTCCAGCGTTTCCCTCTCGGCAAATACTTCTACCGGTCGGTCATCCAATATCTTCTTTCCATCGTCCAACACAATAATCCGGTCTGCGTATTCCGCCAGGTCCTCCATACTATGCGAGACAAGTAAAACTCCGATTCCCTGCTCCCGGCTCATCCGCCGGATCCGGTCGAATATTTCGCGCTTTCCTGCTGCGTCTAATCCCGCTGCCGGCTCGTCCAATATGATATATTCCGGATGCATCGCAAGCACACCTGCAATCGCCACACGCCGCTTCTGTCCGCCCGATAGCTGCAATGGCGATGCTTGATAATATTTCTCTGGCAGGTCAACAAACCGAAGTGCTTCCTCCACACACGTCTCGCATGCTTCCCCAGTCAAGCCCTGCTTACTTGGTCCAAATGCGACATCCTCCCACACGGTATCGCAGATCATCTGATGCTCCGGATATTGGAACACCATGCCAACCTTACTGCGCAGATAATTCCCAGAATATCCCTTTGCATGAATATCCTTTCCCTCAAATGTAACTGTTCCGCTGGTCGGTTTCAGCAACCCGTTCAGGAGTTGTATCATGGTGGATTTACCAGAACCGGTATGTCCGGCAAGTCCAACAATCTCCCCCTTGCCAAGCGACAGATTCACGTCGTCTAAAGCAACCTTCTCGTACGCTGTTCCCGGGCTGTAAATATAGCTAACATGTTGCAGGGAGAGGAGATCTTTATCTTTTTCAAATTTGTCAAGCGCATCTATTTTACACTTATCTCTTTTTTCACCTGCACCCGATTGCAGATTTGCCGCACTTCCCATTGCCTGCTGCACCCGGTAAGAAAGCGGTGCCTCCATCCCCATCTCCGCAAGCAATGCATCCGCTCCAAAGAATTTCTCTGGCCTTCCATCAAATCGCATCTGTCCGTCCGCAAGCAGAATCACCCGGCTCGCAAGTGCCGCCTCTTCCATATCGTGGGTAATCAGAATCACAGTCATTTCCTGTTCCTGATTCAACCGCTGTAATGCTTCCATCACTTCTTTCCGTCCTTTCGGATCAAGCATCGCAGTCGGTTCATCTAAGACAATATAATCCGGGTGCATCGCAAGAATTCCTGCAATCGCAATCCGCTGTTTCTGTCCGCCCGACAGATGATTCGGAGCCGTCTTTCTGCGCTTCCACATCCGCACTTGTTCAAGTGCCTGCTTCACACGTGCCACGATTGTATCCGACTCCATTCCCAGATTCTCCGGGCCGAATGCAACCTCTTCCTCCACACTTGCCGCCACCATCTGGTTGTCCGGATTCTGGAACACCATGCCGACGCGCTGGCGAATCTCGTACAGCTTATCCGCATCCTTGGTTCCCATCTCATCTACGGTTACCGTGCCTTCCGACGGTCGAAGGATTGCATTTAACTGCTTCGAGAACGTCGTCTTGCCGGAACCATTTCTGCCAAGCAGCGCAATGAATTCGCCCTTTTTAATTGTAAGATCTACACCCTTTAAGATTTCTTCCGTCGCGATCACATTTCCATCGACATCCCGCTTTTTATATTGAAATCTTACCTGTTCTGCCCGTATCACCGTCCGGTCCTCCATACTGTGAAATAAATTTATTGTGGCTCTTGCTCTATCCACATCTTCTTTAACCGCGCTTTATCCACTTTCCCACTTGTGTTCTTCGGGAACGCCTCCAGAACAATCACACGCTTCGGAATCTCAAAATCCGCCAACTTTTCCTTCAACTGCTGCCGCAGATTCTCTGGCACGTCCGTGCCTTCCACCGTCACAAATGCACTCACGATCTCCGCCGGCATGTCCGCATCCTTTTCCTTCGGAAGCAGAACGACCGCCGCCTCTGTGATACCGGCGACTTCCTCCAACGCATTTTCAATCTTCATCATCGACACCTTGCGTCCACGCACGCCAACGATATCATCCGTCCGTCCAAGGAAATAGAAATTCCCCTGCAAATCCATCCGCCCGCTATCCTTCAGCGAATACGGCACGGTAATATTCTCCACGTGAAATGCATTGTCCACGTACATTTCATCATCCTGTATGAACACCCGCACTCCCGGAAATGGTTTGCCGATCAGGTTCCGCTCTTCCGTCATGTCCGCGGACTTCACATACGTGATATAATTCAGCTCGCTCGCACCGTAATATAATGTAATCTCCGTATTCGGAAATATCTTCTTCAACACTTCCGCATCCTTTCGCCCAAGGCTCTGCGAGCCCGAAATGATCGTGCGGATATTCGCATTTACACCCTTAAATACGCGAGGCAGCATAAGTAACTTGGACGGAATCAGGTAAATACCGTTCGCCCTTTCGCGCGCCATCACCTGCTCCCATTTGCCCGGCAGGAATACATCCTCCGCAATCAGCGTGCCGCCTGCCGCAAGCTGTCCCATATAGAGATTCAGATTCCCGGTAAATGCAAGGCTTCCCTGTACGAACAGCCGGCTGTCCGCATCCACGCCAAACACCGCATTCTGTATCGCGAAGAAATCCGCCCAACTTTCAAAGCTTCGGAATAAAATCTTCGGAATCCCGGTTGTTCCGGATGTCATCACTGCCATTACCGCGCGCTCCGGCACGGGCGTATCAAACAGCGGATCTGTTACTTCAAGTTTGCTGTCCGCCGGCACGATAACTGGTACCTGATTTGTTCCCGCACACGCCAGAAATAAAACCAACTGTTTCAGGATTCCGGTCTCCCGAATCGGATACAGATGTTTTTCTGCAACCTGCGGAAGGCGCGCGCGTGCATCCTGCACAAGCACATAGAGCTTTCCGTATGTATAGCGATCACCATTGATGATGATTGCGTCTTTGTCCGATGGTTGTTTTGTCAGATAATCAATATACTGCATGTTACATTCCTCCCGCCCGCAGCAACAGCGCATGTCCGATGCCGCCGGCTGCCGCAATGCTGCATACTGCATAGCCCGGTGTCTCCTGCAGCGCCCGGCATGCATGTATCGTAATGATGCCTCCTGAGGCGCCATATGGATGTCCATATGCGAGCGCCCCACCATACCGGTTGTAATGGTCAACTGCTTCCGGATAGTCACGCGCAAAAAGCTCATCAATTACTGCAAATGCCTCATTACATTCAAATACCGCGATATCTTCCGCCGTATGTTTCGTCTTGGCAAGTAATTTCTGAATGGCAAGTATTGCTGTCTCCGGGCTTTTGTCCGGGTTCCCGCCAACCGTTACGGAATCAACGATTTCCGCAAGCGGTGTCAGATTATGCTCCTTTACATACCGCTCCGATGCCACCATCAAAAATGCCGCACCATCATGCATCAAGCATGTATTTCCGGCTGTTAGTATCGCTCCGTCCGGCAAAAGCGGTGGTAGCTTATCTAAGAATCGTTCACTTATGCGATCCCTGATACCCGCGTCTGCAGTTGCCCCCTGCACGCCGACCAGATATGGTTCTAGCACGCCAGCTTCTCTTGCCTGTTTTGCGAGAGAATGTGAACGTAATACCCATTTGTTTAATTCCTGTCTGGTCATCTGCACATCCAGTGCCACACGCTCTGCGCCGCGGATCATCGCATACGGATCATGCTCGCCCGGTGCAAATTTTGCGACGGAATAAAAGGATTCCTCGCCTCCATAGCGTTCATAGTCCGGATGATTCCGGTTATACGCACGTCGCGGTGCCGTTGACGAACTATCCACGCCACCTGCCACAATCAGATCTGCCTGTCCACTTCGGATCTTCGCCGCGGCAATCGTCAGTGCTTCCAATCCCGATCCACACTGCATATCCACTGTGTACGCGGGAACCGCCTGTGGGAAATGTGCCGTAAGCGTTGCCAGTCTGCCAATATTTCCACTGGCTCCAACTCCATTTCCGACGATCACCTCATCGACAGTCTGACGTACATCTTCCGGTACAAGCGCACAGAGTACCTCCGCCGCAAGCACCTCGGCTGGCAGATGTTTATACATTCCATTTTCGACACCGATATAGCTGCGGCGTCCGTCTATAATATACGCATGTTCCATACGATTTCCCTATCCTCTCGTTTACATTCATAGATCTGCTTTCCGCGTTCGGTTCTTGCCTCCACCTGCAGCTTCTCATCCACAAATACGGGTTTTTCAAAACGGAATCTGCAAATAAATTCCCTGCTATTCTGCATGTCTGTCTGCATCTCATTTTCGGTTTCCGTCTGCACTCCTGCCTGCGTCTCGTTCTTCATTCCCGCCTGCAACTCTACATCAGTTTCCGTTTCCGGCTGTTTTTTCATCCACATATCAAGCATCCTCTCCACCATCAAAAGCCCCGGCACAACCGCATGCGCCGTCCGGTGAATCGAATTCGTATCGCCTACGGCATCCACAAATCGAAGGATATCGGAATGCGTAAATGAAAACGTTTTTTCCCCGCCTGTGTCCGCGTTTTCTTCCGTTCCGACCGAATGGTGTAGATTCATCCGCTGTTCTTCCAGCTTTGATTTCTCGACATTCATGGCCATATTTTTTTCCATACCTGCTTGTTTGCTAGTAACTGCCCCCTGCACCTCCGGTTTCACTACATGCAACTCCAGTTGATACACGATTCCATCCTCTTCCATCTGATTCCGCATAACCGCAAAGCTTGCAGTTTCCTTCACAATCTCGGACTTGCAGGAATTTTGAATTTTGATTTTCTGATTTTGAACTACTGTCAGATCATTCCCACAGCCAAATTCTGTGCCTGATACGCGTTCTCCTGCCGCTCCCCGCTGCGCATACACACACGCCCCGATCATCCAACCATCGTATCCATCAAGCATATGAAAATCAGCCAGTTGTTCAAATATTTTTTCAAATTTGTTCTTCATTTTCTCACTCAATGTTTCCTATTATATTTCCCAAAGTTTACAATGTCAACTTTTCTATCCATTTTAGGTTGACATTCTTATTTCCATCTGCTATTCTACATCATGTACCTGCTATGAATTCAACAATAGCATGGCTATTATAACAGAAACTATGGAGAAAAAGAAATGGACACAAAAACAAAAAGCAAATTTTCAACCTACTCAATTGTCATGATGGCACTTTTCGCAGCCATCCTGTGTGTATCCGCTTATATCAGCATCCCGCTGCCAAACGGAACACACATCACACTTTTAAACTTTGTAATCACCCTGATTGCACTTGTATTTCCACTTGCAGAATCCTTCTTCATCGGACTGATCTGGATGTTACTCGGACTGGTCGGTGTTCCGGTATTCGTTGGTGGACAGGCAGGGCCGGGGTATTTATTTGGCACATATGGCGGTTTTTCCTTCGCCTTTATCTTCATCGCCATTTTGATTCCGATCTTTCGCGGAAAGAAGTACAATCGTATCCGTTATACTATTGTCGCTATGTTATCCGCTGTTCTCGTTGATGCAGTCGGTTCTCTCTGGATTATGATCGCATCAGGTTGCAGTATCAAGGCTGCTTTTGTAGCCGGTTTTCTTCCTTTTATTGCACTTGATCTTGTGAAAGCAGTCGTTGCTGCACAGATCGTACCAGCATTCCGAAAACTAATTTATCTGCGTAGAGAGGTCGAGGACGAGGATTAACATAAATCGAAACTCCCTCCCCTCAAAGAACTTGAGCCGTTGCAATCGCAACGGCTCTTTTTCATTCCTATCAATTATCACTTTCATCTGTACTTACTGTATTAGTTCCGGCTTCGTCCGCAATCACAAAACTCACTTCATACGTTTTGCCCATCGCATCACCGACGTTCTTCACATACTGCTCTAACAGCTCCTGTGCCCGCTGCTGCGCCTGCTGCAACAGGGATTCATCCGACTGGACATTCTCCAGCATATTTTCCTGTGCAGTCTTGATTGCTTCCGTCTGATCGTCCGCATTGATCTTCTCTGCGCCAAGTCCTTCACGGGTTGTGTAATAGGAGTCTTCATTTAACGACGTCTGATCCACCTGACAGCTAAGCACCTCTGCCTTTGGCATCGTGATCGTTACCTGATTGCCATCTACCTGCATATCCAGATTCGCAATGTCCACACCGAGCTTTACGATGCCGGAATACTCGATCCAAAGCTCTGCCGATGTATCCCACCACAGAACTTCCTTTTCCTTCGTCAGCTTTGCCACATTATGATAATAACATTTGAGTGTTGCCAGCTCACAGATTGTCTGCATCTGCGTAATGCTCAATTCTTTCGTTACTTCTTCACCTTTTTTTCCACATGCAGTGAACAGCATAATAACAGCAAGACAAAGGACTACGAATTTTTTTAATTTCTTCATTTGTTTCTCCTCCTTCGTCCCCTACTGAATCACCAGTTCATACGACTCATCCTGATTCTCTATGATCGGCATGAGCAGTGCCTTGACTGTATTCTCACAATTTTCTTTCGCCATCTGTAAGAACACTTCATTTCCCCGGCATTCAGAACCTGCATCTGCGATACATGCCGCATACGCTTCCTCGGATACATCTGCCGTGTTCGCACTCTTCTTGACAAACATATAGTCAAGCGAAGCCATATCGACATCAATCTGCTTGACCTGCAACTGCGGCAGCGTCACAATGATTTTCTTCGCCTGCCCTTCTCCGACATTGTCATCGATCTGAACATCAATATCTGCCATGTTGATACTTGCCTTCACTTCAGCCTCATAAGAGACATAGTAGGCAACCTTCGTCGGATGATTCTTCTGCGGCACCTCTGCCACACCGTTGTAGGTAATCTCACAGACTGATAAATCATCTATCTGCAACACCTGTTCTAGCTGGCTGCTTGTAAGGATCGTCGTCTCTACCTTCGGTTTCAACCCGAACCATCCAAGCTGCTTTGCAAGCTTATAGCCAACCACAACCAGAATAACTACGACCGCTAAGATGATCACCCACTTCAGAAGCTTTGTTACATCGCGGGCAGAAAGCTTCTGTCCTTTATCTTTATTCCTTTTGTGTTTGTTCTTCCTGCCCTGTTCTTGCATCCCAGTCTCTTTTGCTGTATCTTCTTCGATTTCGTTCATTCCGGATTTGCCCATATGTCGTCTCCTTATGCTTATTTTTCGCTTTCATCCGTATCGTTCACTTCTGCTCTCATATATAGCATATATACCCGCCTACTGTAGCGACACCTTATCTCCATCAATCTTAAAACAGCCAAAGCTCTTCAGGAAGCTGGAAAATTTGCTGTATCCATATTTCTTGATACTGAAATTCCGGTTCTCATTTTTTAACGTACTGTTTAAGAGTCCCATATTGCTGTTCTTCTGTGGATTCTTCTTCAGAATCTGAATAATCTGCTCCTCAATTTCCCTCTTCGGTACAACATCATCGATAATCTTCACATAATTCTGACGATTCTGGGAAATGACCTCGAAATTACCAAATGCCTCATTTATAAATGTTGTAAGCTTCGAGTACCCATAATTCCGCACATCGAAATCAGAGAAACGTGCCTGTAATTTGCTTCCAATCTCGCCGACATGCGTCAGTTTATTATTATCAGCATTGCCATCAATGATATCATAGATTACCTTCTGAATAGACTTAATGCTTGTAATATTCGAGCTGTTTTCATTTTTCTCGGTTGATACTTTCGCAACATTTTTCTCATCCGTGACCTGTGAGATATCTTCGCGAATGAGCGCATCCAGCATTTTGAAGCTCGTACACGCCTTGACAAATGCTTCCGGCGTCTTGTTCTCACCCATGCCGACTACTTCCTTACCAGCCTCTCGCAGACGCTCTGCCAGCCGGGTAAAATCACTGTCACTCGACACCAGACAGAATCCATCCAGATTGCCTGTATAGAGCAGATCCATCGCATCAATGATCATCGCGGAATCTGTTGCATTTTTTCCCTGTGTGTATGCAAATTGCTGGATTGGGACAATAGAATTCCGGAGCAATGTCGTCCGGTTCCAGCCGTTGACACTTCGCGCCCAGTCCCCATAGATTCTTCGCACCGTTACCATACCACGGTCCGCCAATTCATCAAAAATTGTATCTATATATTTGGCAGATACATTATCCGAATCAATCAATAATGCATATCGTTTTTCTTCACTACCCATCGTTACTCCTCATCCTTATATCCCTGTTCCAGCCGTACTTCAAATTCGCTTTCCGGCATCGGCTTATCAAATACATATCCTTGCACAATATCACAGCCAACCTGTCTTAAATACCGTAACTGTTCCTTCGTCTCTACCCCTTCTGCAATCGTCTTCTTCCCGAGCTTGCGCACCAGATCAACGATACTGACAAACATTACCATGTCCGTCTCCTTGCCCGGATATTCTGTCTCCATTGGAATAAATGACTTATCAATCTTAATCACATTCAGATCTACCTTCTTGATCATGTTCAAGGATGAATAACCGGTTCCAAAATCATCAATCGAAGTTGCGATACCTTCGCTGCGAAGTCCATCGACAATCTCCGACATAATCTCATAGTTCTGAAAATCCTCACTCTCTGTCAGCTCAATCTCGATATAACCATGATCGATACCGTACTTGTCAATCACATTGACAATCTTTTTCACCAGATAATCTTCCTCCAGATGTCTTCTGGAGAAATTCACAGAGATACACGGAACCGTCTTTCCTTCATCCAGCCGCTTGCGGATAAACCGACATGTTTCTTCCAATACATAATAATCAAGCCTGCACACGCTTCCTTCCCGTTCAAGCTGTGGAATAAATTGCATCGGTGGAATCAGTCTGCCCTCATGCATCCAACGTACCAACGCCTCTGCACCACAGATTTTGTTCGTATTGGCATCGACCTTCGGCTGATAATAGACCACAAATTCATGTGCCTCGAGCGCAGGAAGAAAGCTTGCAATGATTCCCTGTGCCTCCATTATTTTATTCTGGATCTCTGTCGAATAAAATGCAACCGTTCCGCTGCCCTTCTGTCTGGCAGCCTGATATGCAATACTTGCGCGTGCCATAACATCTCGCGGTGCCCGGATATCATCCAGCTTACCGACACCGATCGTCGCCCCGAATACAAACTCTTTTTCCTTGATTTCGGTTCGATGATACAGCCGGAGATTCTGGAGCTTCGATAAAATAATTTCACTCCGTTCATTCTTCACCAACGCGACAAAATTATCGCCACCCAGACGCGCGACAATCTCATCATCCAGCAACATCTTATCTACCATTCCGGCGTAATTGCGTAATATAACGTCCCCCTCTTCATAAGGGAAAATCTTATTCACATATTTGAAATTATGCACATTGAAGAAAAATACCGTGTATGTATGAATCTGTCCGGTCGCTAACTGTTTGCCAATAAACTGCATAAACGCCTCCGGATTCGCAACACCGGTTGCCATATCCGTCAGCAATACGCCGCGCAGTAATCCCTGCATCATAACACGGCTAAACTGAATATATATCTCCTTCAGCAAAATCTGCTGCGTATCCTGTTCTTCCTTTGAGTAGTCCACATCCTCACACGGATAAACGGAAAACGTCATTGTTCCGCCATCCGGCAGTACAAATACCTGATGCTTTGCTTTTCCATATGCCCCCTTCTGATTATCAAATAATTTTCCAACCCGATGCTCCCCGTGCGGACGGATCTTAGATACCGGAGCATCCAGCTCATATTTCACTTTGCCAAGCTTCAGATCGTCTGCAACAATCGCAAGTGCCTGCACCACATCTTCCTCACACTGTTCGAAGGTCTGAACCTCCCGGTGCAAGACTTCTGTAAATGCTTTGTACTTCTCATTGAACTCCAACTTTTCACACATTTTTTATTAAACTCCCTGTTTTCCTCTATCCCATTATGCAAACAACGTCTCTACCTGTGCAGCATCAAATACCACATGTCCTGCATGCTCTACCTCGATCTGATACAAGGCATTTGCTGCCAGATGTTCCGCCGCCTGCTCGATATCACGAATTCCCGTCGTATTCTCAAACTGATGGATCACCGCATCTAAGCCCGCATCTGTCACAACACACTCCTCTTCCCGAAGCCCGATGCGCTTCAGTACCTTCGGCATTGCGAACTTCGTGAATATAATCTTCTTTTCTTCAAATGTATAATCCGGAATATCAATCAACGCGAATCTCGACATGATCGGTGCACTGATATCTTCCTTGTTGTTTGCCGTTGCAATCGGGTAAACTCCTGTCGTTGGCACCATACATTCCATATAATTATCTGTAAATCCAAGGTTATCCAGAAGTGTCAGCAGCACATCCGCCGGATTTCCGTTTCCCTTGCCGGATGCCGCCTTATCCAGCTCGTTGATGATAAATACCAGATTCGATTCGCCTGCATTCGAGAACGCTTCCATGATAATTCCAGGTTTCGCATTTGCATAGATTCGCGAACTTCCCGTAAGCTGCTCCGGATCCTTAATGGAACTCATATCGAGAGTTGTCCAAGGCAGTTTCAGAATCCTTGCTACCGCATATGCAATCTGAGATTTTCCGGTTCCTGCCGGTCCTACCAGAAGAAGTCCATACGCCGGTAATGTATGTGTCCGGTTGATCTGGATGATCGTCTCCATGATTCTCTGTTTTACACGCTCTAATCCGTACAGCTCTTCATCTAAGATTTTCCTTGCCCACACCGGATCTATCGCCTCGAAATAATTGCTCTTCCACTGCACGTTCAGCATAATAGAAAGAGCACGCTGTGCATGTCTGCGTTCCTCCTGTGACACCTCACTCGAACGAGCAACTGCAAGATTCCGCCGTGCCCACAGACGGATATTGTCCGGCATCGTCTTACCTGCACACATCATGAAATCAGAAATGCTCTGCAGACTTGTGAGCTTCATCTCATCGCCGACTTCGTCCGCGTCCTCGTCCTCCTCGACTTCCTCTGCCGCACTACTTGCAAGCAGGCGCTCGATCATGAACTGCAGGAAACCATCCTCTGCGGACAACTTTGTCGCACCGCCATATGCAGTCTCCCGGATCTTATAGACGGCATAGCCATCCTCCATGTTCTGTCCAGACAGACGGATTGGAATCCGGTTATCGCCGAGCCATTTGATCAGACTGATAAACCGCGCATCCACGCGCAGAATATCTGCCGACCATGTTCCATCCGTATCGTTAAACTCAAACGCCGTCCGCTTACTCTGATTTGCAAACATACCGGACGCATGATGTGACCACTGCCGTTTCGTATTATCTAACACTAAGATTGGTTCTTCCGGTGTTTTCTCTTTTGCATCGGAAAGAAATGATGTATATGTACAGACAGGCTTCGCCTGCTCCTTCGATGAGCTTGACGAGC
>ENA-ORRO01001858-ORRO01001858.1-human-gut-metagenome-genome-assembly--contig:-NODE-1858-length-14011-cov-4.975136_pt1 | contig 14011 bp, 10 predicted proteins | sample MGYA00242176_ERZ509136 | MGnify/ENA primary metagenome ERZ509136 (study PRJEB26280, sample SAMEA2338644) | human gut metagenome | biome: human gut; feature: human-associated habitat; material: faeces...
TCTGAAAACTAGAACAGAACGGGGCGAATCGGTATAATGTGACCATTCCAAACCACCAATTTGTGATTTTGAATCAAAGGAGCGAACACTTATGAAGTTTCAGAATATTGTCCTGATCGGCGGCGGCGTGCTGGGCTATGCCATTGCCCGGGTACTGATACGCCTGCTGCTGTCGTAAACAGCGCAGCCCCGCCCTTCGGTCGAGGCTTTGTGCGGAAAAAGCACCCCCTGTCGGGGGTGCTTTTCTATTCAGTCGATGGTGCGGACGAAGTTCATGCCGCTTTTCTGCATATGTACGTCCAGGCGGACCCGGTCGCCGCGTATGTAGCTGCGGGTATACTCGTAGATACGGCCATCCTCCGTACGGGTGAGCCGCTGGTGGAAAAAGGCACAGCTGCCGGAGGGCACACCCAGCAGGGCGGCACAGCTGTCCTCCAGAATAACGGCCTCATAGCTCTCGTCCGCAGCGAAGGGGACGATGCCCACATGGTAGAGCAGGCTGTAAAAACTGTGGGTCTGGAGCATATCGCGGGTCAGGTTGGGGTAGATGTACTGTGGGTAGTAACTGGTCTCCAGGATCAGTGGCTCGCCGTCCACGTTGCGGACACGGGTGAAGCAGTAGACCGGCGTTCCCTCCCGCAGCTCCATCTTCTCGCAGACGGTGGGCTTGGGGACCTCCACAGCGAAGTCCACCAGCGTAGATGAGGGGACCTTGCCCATAGAGGAGACCTCGGTGGTGAAGGAATAGCGGACACCCCGGCGGTTGGTGGCGGGGTCGGCCACGAAGGTGCCGCGGCCGCGCTTGCGGACCACCAGACCCTCGTCCTCCAGCTCTCCGATGGCCTGACGGACGGTGTTGCGGCTGATGCTCAGGCAGCGGCAGAGCTCGGCCTCGCTGGGGAGCAGCGCACCCACCGGCAGGGCGCCGGTGGAGATACTGCGCTTGATGATGCCCACCAGTTGGGCGTAGAGGGGGATATCGCTGTCCAGCGACAGCGTAGTATGCAGAATGGAGTTCTGTTCCATGACGGGGTTCCTTTCCCTTGCGTTACCCTTAGGTAAGTTGTACCTATTGTACCATACAATCCAGTGGAATGGTAGGGGGTAAATGAAAAAATTTTGTCACGCTGTCGATTTTCTTTCAAAAACCGCCGGAAGCGCTTTCCCCCTCTGTACAGGCGGCGCGCAGCGTCTCTGTATGCAGACAGCGCCGCGTGACGCGGCGCTGTCTGCGGAACAAAAAGAAGGAAAACCTTTCGGTAGTAAGCGATTTACTTGTGGTCCACGCTGTACATATGCTCGATGAGGCAGAGGACCTTGTCGGAGTAGCCCATCTCGTTGTCGTACCAGCTGACGACCTTGACAAAGGTATCGGTCAGTGCGATGCCGGCCTTGGCGTCGAAGATGGAGGTATGGGTGTCGCCCAGGAAATCGGAGGAAACAACGTCCTCATCGGTGTAGGCCAGAATGCCCTTCAGCTCGTTCTCGCTGGCCTTCTTCATGGCGGCGCAGATATCCTCATACTTGGCGGGCTTAGCCAGGTTGACGGTCAGGTCCACCACGGAGACATCCAGGGTGGGGACGCGCATGGACATACCGGTCAGCTTGCCGTTCAGGCTGGGGATGACCTTGCCCACGGCCTTGGCAGCGCCGGTGGAGCTGGGGATAATGTTGCCGGAGGCGGCACGGCCGCCGCGCCAATCCTTCAGGGAGACGCCGTCAACGGTCTTCTGGGTGGCGGTGGTTGAGTGCACGGTGGTCATCAGGCCGTCGGTGATACCGAAATTATCGTGCAGGACCTTGGCGATGGGGGCCAGGCAGTTGGTGGTGCAGCTGGCGTTGGAGACAAACTGCATATCGCTGGTGTATTTGTCCAGGTTGACGCCGCAGACGAACATGGGGGTGTCGTCCTTGGAGGGGGCGGACATGACCACGTGCTTGGCACCCGCGGCGATGTGGCCGGCGGCCTTCTCCTTGGTCAGGAACAGGCCGGTGGACTCGATAACGTACTCGGCGCCGACCTTGGCCCAGGGCAGGTTGGCGGGGTCACGCTCAGCAAACACGGGGATGGCCTTGCCGTTGACAACGATGTTGTTGCCCTCGGAGGAAACTTCACCCTTGAACTTGCCATGCATGGTGTCAAACTTCAGCATATAGGCCAGGTAATCGGCGGGGCACAGGTCGTTAACGCCCACGATCTCGATGTTGGGGTGATCCATGCAGCAGCGCATGACCATACGGCCGATACGGCCAAAACCATTGATACCGACTTTAATGCTCATAAAACATCTTCCTCTCTGATGGAATATCCTAAATGTATGGTATGTTTAGAATTATATGCAGTTGTTCCGCAAAATGCAAGCCTTTTTTGAAACTTTTTTTCGTTTCGCGGAAATTTGATAAAAATCTTGTATTCTTGCACCGCATTTGATATGATGTGAACAAGCTGACAGAAGTTGGCACGGTTGATGGCGCCGGGAAACTGGTATGCTGACAACAGAAGGAGGCTGGTCTCATGGAACAGGCACAGCAGGAAAAGGTATACATGGAGCGGCTGCCGCTGGTGGCGATGCAGATACGGTCCGCACTGGGCAATATCTACTACGGGATGCAGAAGCTGGCCCCCGCCGATGAACGGGACGAGGATCCGATACTGGACGCGAACGCCGCCATGCTCTACCATGGCTATTTCCGGTTGCTGCGGCTGGCAAAGAACCTGGAGTCCGCCTCTATGCTGAACCGCAAGGAGCTGCTGCCCACCGAAAACACGGACCTGAAGGTGTGGCTGGACGAGATCATCCGGGAGGCGGAGGTCCCCTTTGAGCTGAAGGGCGTGCAGCTGGAGATGGTGTGCGAGGAACGCTACGCCATCACCGCCGTCAATGAGCCGTGGCTGAGCCAGGCCCTGTGGCAGCTGCTGTCCAACGCGCTGAAGGCCTGCTCCGCCGGTGGAAAGGTGACGGTGACGCTGGCCGTGCAGAAGCCCCATGTGCTCATCAAGGTGAAGGATACCGGCTGCGGCATTCCTGCCGACCGGCAGGAAATGCTGTTTCGCTGGCATATGCGGCCCATGACCCTGGACTATGTCGCCGGCGGCGTGGGGCTGGGACTGCCCCTGGCACATCAGATCGCACGGCTGCACGGCGGCCAGCTGCTGCTGAACAGCCGGGAGGGCCAGGGCACCACTGCCACCATCGCGCTGCCGATGGTACGGGCTTTGGGAACGCTGGGCGAGAACATCGAGGACTACACCGGCGGCTTCCAGCGGGTACTGCTGGAGCTGGCGGACGCGCTGCCCGACGAGGCATTCCTGGCAAAGCATCTGGACGAATAAGAACACGCTGTCGGGCGGAGGGCCGCCGCGGCACGGCAGGGACGCGCCCCTGCCTGCTATGGCGCTCTTCGCCCGATAGCTTTCCACATTTTCCCGAAAGTATGCGCCCCATGCGGGCGCGGGAGACATAGACTACGGAGAACGATCGTATGCGCAAGAAAAAGGTTCTGGTGGCCATGTCCGGCGGCGTGGACAGCTCCGCTGCGGCGGCACTGCTGGTGCAGCAGGGCTACGACTGTGACGGCGCCATGCTGAAGCTGACCCCTAACGAGGACAGCCGATGCTGCTCCGCCGACGACGCTGAGGACGCACGGCAGGCGGCCACACGGCTGGGGATGCGGTTCTATGTATTCAACGAGACGGACCGCTTCCGCCGGTGCGTAATGGACAGGTTCACGGCGGAATACGCGGCCGGACGGACGCCCAATCCGTGCATCGACTGCAACCGGGAGCTGAAATTCGGTGCCCTGCTGGACCGGGCGCTGACGCTGGGGTATGACTATATCGCCACGGGGCACTACGCCCGGGTAGCCTATGACGCGGAAAGCGGCAGATACCGCCTGCTGCGGGGTGCGGAACGGCGGAAGGACCAGAGCTATGTGCTGTATCAGCTGACGCAGCACCAGCTGGCCCATCTGCTGCTGCCGGTGGGAGACTATGACAAGCCGGCTATCCGTGACAAGGCGCGGGAGGCAGGGCTGGACAACGCCGACAAGGGCGACAGCCAGGACATCTGCTTCGTGCCGGACGGAGACTATGTGACCTTTCTGCAGCGGCAGGGGCTGACACTGACGCCGGGAGACTTCCTGGACGAAGCGGGCCGCGTGCTGGGACGGCACCGGGGCCTGCCCTGCTATACCATCGGCCAGGGAAAGGGCCTTGGCGTGGCGGTGGGGCGGCACGTATATGTGCTGGAGAAGGATCAGGTGCACAACGCCATCGTGCTGGGAGACGACGCGGCGCTGTATGCCTCCTCCCTGCTGGCTTCCCACGTAAACTGGATCAGCGGCCAGATACCGGCGGCGCGGGTGCGGTGCGCCGCCAAGACGCGATACAGCCAGGTGGAGACCCCCTGCACCGCTTATCCCCTGCCGGACGGCGGACTGCGGGTGGTGTTCGATCAGCCCCAGCGGGCCATCACTGCCGGGCAGGCGGTGGTGCTGTATGACGGCGACGAGGTACTGGGCGGCGGCACCATCGAAAAAAGCGAATAAAAACCTCCCCGGCGCATAGTGCCGGGGAGGTTTTTATTCGCTTAGATTTATCAGAAATGCGTCTCCACGAACTTGTTGAACTTGGCCACATCCATCTCGTCCTTATAGGTGTTCTTGAAGCGCTTGACCGTTTCACTGTTGTACTGGACGATGGTGCGGTACTTCAGCAGGCCTACCACCAGACCCACACCGCCGCAGATATAGCCCCAAGGGGAGGCCTTGGCACAGGTAAACGCCAGCACCGCCAGCATGATCAGCGAGATCACCACACCGGCGATCTGCTTCTTGGGGTGGATGCGGTCCACGTCCTCCTGCTTGACGACGCCCTCCTGGACCATGGCCTGGGCAAACTGCTTCTGCACGCCGAACAGGCTGGCCGCCTGCAGCATCATGGGCGCCACCACAAAAAAGGCAAAAAACGTGTCCACGACGCCGATGATCAAAATCCCTAAATCTCCCATTGTCTTACGCTTCCTCCTGTTGATGTTTGAATAGGAGCCGCATATCGCTCCGTGATGTGGCGTACAGCATATGGCTGTAGCACAGCGAGAATTCCACGATGTCGCCCACTTGCAGACGGCGGGGGCAGTCCTCCACGTCCACGATGCAGTGGTCGGAGGATCCGCCGATGACTGTCAGCCCCGGTTCGCGGGGGAGCAGGCTCTCCAGGTCGCCCACGTCGGCCCGGCCCAGGGCCAGGAGGGCGCGGCGGCGGACACCACGGTCCACATAGGTAGGCTTGCGGCCGAAGGCATCGATGGCCAGCTCGCCGATGGGATAGGTGGGCTTGTCCTTGACCTCCACCACCTCGGCCCGGAGGGTAAAGGTGTCCATGCGGAGGTAATCCATGTCGCGGATGCCCCAGTCCACCTGCAGGTCCTTGCCCAGCAGGATGCCCTCGCCGATTCGGAGGTGGTTGATACCGGCGGGCATGGTGCCCCAATGGACCAGCGTAAAGGAGCTGGTAGCGCCGCCGGAGACGACCTCCAGCGATCGGCCGATACGCGCCTCCACCCGGTGAGCCAAAGCGACCAGCTCGTTCATCTTGTCCGGGGTGGGCTTAGTGGAGCCATAGCAGGACAGGTTAACACCGATACCGGCCAAGTGTACATGGGGCAGGTCCTGCTCCACCCGCTGGCAGACGTCCACCAGCTCGTCCTTGTCCCAGAAGCCCTCACGCAGGTCGCCCAGGTCTGTCATCACGATGACGCGGTGGGTCCTGTTCTGACGGAGACACTCCTCCTCCAGCGCCAGCAGGGTGGCCCACTCGCTTTGCAGGGACGTGTCGCACAAAGCGACCACGTCCGGCAGCTCCGACAGGCCGGGGATGCGGATCAGGAGCCAGGGGCCGGGCACACCGGCGGCACGGCATTTGGCCACCTGCTCCAGGCGGCTGGTGCCCAACTCTGCGGCGCCGGCAGCACGCAGCGTCCGGGCGATCTCCGGCAGGCCATCTGCACCCTTGATAACGCCGCAGACACAGATACCCGCGGCATTGCAGCGGGAGATCACCGCCCGGGCATTGCTTTGCAGCAGAGAAAGATCGATCTCTAATTGGGGATATTGCCGCACAGCGACACCTCCTATGTACTCAATAGGGACATTGTACCACATTCGTTGCGGTTTGTCACATCTTTTCGCAAAATTCCCGCGGCGGACAGCTTTTGCTGTCCCGCCGCCGATGCGAGGTGCCCTCCCCTGCCCTGCACGCGAAAAAGAGACCGCCGAAGCGGTCTCTTTTTTTGCTGGAGTATGTACTTACTTGGCAAGAGCCTTGTTGGCTTCGGCCATTTCGGCGAAGATGCCGGCGTGCTTCTTGGCAACGATGGCGCGGATGACCAACAGCGTACCGACCATCAGGGCCACAGCGATCAGCAGGTTGACAAACACGTTCTGGATCAGGCCGGCCAGGATGAAGCTGACGAAGGACACACCAGCCACGGTCAGCGCATAAGGGATCTGGGTGAACACGTGGTTCAGGTGGTAGCAGTGGGCACCGGCGGAAGCCATGATGGTGGTGTCGGAGATGGGGGAGCAGTGGTCGCCCATAACGCCGCCGGAGCAGGCAGCCGCCAGACCGATGGTGCACAGTATGGGCTCCGCATCGTAGTTGAACACGGAGACAACGATGGGGGCCATGATGCCGATGGTACCCCAGGAGGTACCGGTGGCAAAGCCGATAGCCGCGCCGATGATGAAGATGATGGCGGGCAGGAACATACGCAGATCGCCAACGTTGGCCATAGCATTACTGACGAAGTCAGCGGAGTACATGGCAAAGCGGGTGAAGGAGCACAGGGTCCAGGCGAAGGTCAGGATCAGGATGGGGGCGATCATCTGGATAAAGCCCTGGGGAACGGATTCCATGGACTTCTCGAAGCCGATGGCGCCGCGCAGCCAGAAGTAGAGGAACGTGAACACGCAGCCGATCAGACCGCCGATGGCCAGCGCCGCACCGGCCTCGGCAGCGGAGAAAGCCTCCATGAAGGTCATGCCGCCATCGAAGTAACCGCCGGAGTAGACCAGAGAGATAATGCAGACAGCGATCAGGACGATCACGGGCACCAGCAGGTCCAGCACGGAGGACTTGCCCTTGCTGGGAGCCTCATAGTCGTCGGCACCGGCGAAGGGACGCTCGGGGGTGGTGAACAGGTCGTCCTTGACCTGGGCGTTGTACTCATGGGTCAGCATGGAACCGTAGTCGATGTTCAGCACGGAGATGACCACGATCATCAGCAGAGTCAGCAGGCAGTAGTAGTTCCAGGGGATCTGCTTCAGGAACAGCTCAATGCCGTTGATGCTGGGGGACTGCACGTAGCCGGAAACGGCGGCGGCCCAGGAGGACACCGGGGCGATCATGCAGACGGGTGCCGCAGTGGAGTCAATGACATAGGCAAGCTTGGCACGGGAGATCTTGTGGGACTCGGTGACGGGACGCATAACGGCGCCCACGGTCAGGCAGTTGAAGTAGTCGTCCACGAAGATCAGCACGCCCAACAGCATGGTCAGCAGCTGCGCGCCGCAGCGGGTGTGAACGGTCTTCTTGGCCCAGCGGCCGAAGGCCTCGGAGCCGCCGCCCTTGTTCATCAGGTCCACCATGATGCCCAGGGTGACCAGGAACACGATGATACCCATGTTGCCGCTGTCAGCCAGCACGGAGATGATACCGTAATCGGCACCCACCAGGGTCACGATGGTATCCCAGGGAGCGAACTGGGTGTACAGCAGCGCGCCGACCAGGCAGCCCAGGAACAGGGAGGAATACACTTCCTTGCTGATCAGGGCCAGCACGATGGCCACGATGGGGGGCAGCAGGGACCAGAAGGTGCCGGCAAACGGAGTCTCGGAGTAGACCTGCTCCTCATAGGTGGTGTACTCCACGCCGTTGACGTCCTTGCTGGGGGTCTCGGACTTGACGTACTCGGTACCGTCAGCGCCGACGATGGTGTTGCCATCCTCAGACAGCTCGAAGTAGGTGCCGGCCTCGGGGCTCACATAGTAGGAGCCGTCCAGCGCATACTTAGAGCCCTCGCTGTCATCCACGGTCCGCTGGATGCCATCCAGGAACACGCCGTCGCCGGTGGTGTAGAACGCGCCGTCGCCGACGAAGACGGGGTTTTCCTTGCCCTTAAACTGGATCCCCAGGATGACCAGCAGGACAATGAAAACACCCAGCGCTACGAAATACGCTATTTTGGTGCTTTTCTTTTCCATGTGTGTGATTTACCTCCTCACAAATTGGTGGTGAATACCATCAGCCGGCGAAACAGCGTATCTGCCCCGCCAACCTCCTGTATCATACCGTCACGCCAAGATATTGTCAAGTTCTTAACGTCATATTCCATTATTTTAACAAATTGTGAACTCCGTTTTCGTCGTTTTTACAAGAGAAACCGGGCGGCAAACACAGCATCGTGTGCTTTTTACGGCATGCGGCACAAGTCTTTCCGGGTCCGCGGACGCAAAAAGAGACGCCGGTGCGGCGGCACCGGCGTCCCCTCTGTTAAGTAAGAGTTTGTTTATTAACAATTCGTCAAGAGACTTTACAGGAAGAATTCCTTTATCTGCCCGTACAGGATGAGGACCATGATCAGCGGCGTGATGAACTTGACGCAGACCTTGAAGAAGCCGTAGCTGCCCATGACATGACCGGACTGTTCCGTCTCTTCCTTGACGAACTCGGGGCCGATCTCCCAGCCGATCATCAGAGACATCAGCAGCGCGCCCAGCGGCATCATAACGCCCTCGGACAGCGCATCCCAGAAGTCCAGCCAGTCGGCAGCCCAGGTCTTGGGATTTGCAATGTTCAGCAATTCCGCAGGCGAGAAGCTGCTGGCACCCAGACGGTCAGCGCAGACCAGGATGCAGCCCAGGCCCACACAGGCGGCGGCGATGAGGGTATAGCTCTTGCGCTTGTCGCCCTTGCCCTCGTCGCGGGCCTTATCCACAAAGTGAGCCACGATGACCTCCAGCAGGGAGATAGAGGAGGAGATAGCGGCAAAGACCACCAGCAGATAGAACAGGATGCCGAAGATGGGGCCGAGGCCGCCCATGCGGCTAAACACGTTCTGCATGGTGACGAACAGCAGGGACGGGCCACCCACTGCGCCGGAGGGATCCAGAGCGAAGCGACCGGGCAGCACGCACAGGCCGGCCATCAGAGCCACCATCGTATCCATGACCACGATCAGCAGCGCGTTCTTCTGGATGTTCTCCTTCTTCTGCAGATAGGAGCCGTAGGTGATCATGGCGCCCATACCCAGGGACAGGGAGAAGAACATCTGGCCGCCGGCGGTAGCCAGCACGGTCAGGACGTCGGGTGTCTCCTGCTTGAAGGTCACGATGCGCTGCATGACGCCGTTGATCTCCACCGCGGACATTTTCACGCCATCGATGACGGCGGAGGCGGGAACATAGTATCCATTTTCAGTAGCCCAGCCGGGGGCAAACATGTACTTCAGGCCATCCAGGGCGCTGCCGTGGATCACGTGCTCCACCAGGGAGCCGTCCGCCTGAAGCACCTGCACGGTGGTGTCCACACCGTCCAGCGTGCAGGCGCGGATGATGCAGATCAGCAGAGCCACGAACAGGGCAGGCATACCCACGGAGCAGACCTTCTCGATGCCGCCGCCGACGCCGCCGAGAACGATAAGCATAGTCAGCACCACGAAAATCAAGCCATAGATAATGGCCTCGGTGGTGCTGGACATGAAAGCGCCGAACACCGCGTCGCCCAGAGAGGCGCTGGCCGCGTCCGCCGACGCGGCGGCGATGGCACTGGCGCCAAAGCCCGCGCCGAACAGGTCGCCTACATTGAGCACCACATACTTAATGCAGTAGCCGCCCAGAGCGCAGTAGAAGAACAGGATGAAGAACGCGGACAGGATGCCCATCCAGCCCATCCAGCTGAACTTCTTGCTAAGGGCCTTATATGCTGCCACAGCGCCCTTGCCTGTCTTACGACCAATGGCCAGCTCGCCCACCATGACGATGAAGCCGCAGCAAACAGCCAAAATGAGGTAAATGATGAGGAACGTGAAGCCGCCGCAGGCGCCCATCTTATTGGGGAAGCCCCAGATGTTGCCCAGGCCGACCGCCGAGCCGACCGCGGCCATCAGGAATCCGAAATTGGATCCAAAGCCTTTTCTTTCTTCCATTGTTTTCTCTCCTTACAAGTTTCCCCCGCCGCGCCGCGGCGGGCGTGTTTGTATCTTACTGCGAAAAAACCGCCCTGTAAATACAGGCAGGCGTTTCTTAACACGGTGACAGCGGAAATGCGGTTTTTCTTTATCCGTTCATTATAAAATTTCCGTAAAGCGTCGGTTCGTGTCGGCAGATATTTTCTCCAAAAGAAACACCCCGCATATGAAAAAGACCGCCCGCAGGCGGTCTTTTCTTCTCGGTATGTATCAGTCTCCCTCGCGCATACGGTAGCCGACGCCCACCTCGGTGAAAATATACTGGGGGTTGCCGGGGGTAGGCTCGATCTTGCGGCGGATGTTGGCCATATTTACCCGGAGGATCTGATTGTCGGTCTTGGCCTTGGGCCCCCACAGCTCCCGGATAATGAAGTCGTAGGTCAGGACCTTGCCGGCGTATTTGCCCAGCAGGGCCACGATCTTGTACTCATTGACGGTCAATCCGGCGTTCTCGCCGTTCATCAGCACCTGGTGCTTATCATAGTCGATGGTCAGATCGCCGGTGACGAACTTGCCGGACTGGGCGATCTGGGTGTTGGAAAGGGTGGTGCGGGTGTGGCGGATGGCGGTGCGGATGCGGGCCAGCAGCTCGGAGGTGCCGAAGGGCTTGACCAGATAGTCGTCGGCGCCGTAATCCAGGGCCTCCACCTTGTCGTGCTCGTGGTTGCGGGCGGAAACCACCACCACCGGCAGATTGGACCACTTGCGGACAGATTTCAGCACTTCCATGCCGTCCATGTCGGGCAGGCCCAGGTCCAGGACGATCATGTCCGGGCAATGGGAGGCGATCATGGTCAGGGCCTCCTCGCCGGTGCGGACAATGATGGTGTCGAAGCCGTTGGCGGTGAGGATCATGGAGATAAAGTTGCTGATGGACTGCTCATCCTCCACGATCAGGACTTTGTCTTTAATCTTCATCGTTTTCTCCTTTCATGGGCAGGGTCACGGTAAATACCGCGCCGCCCTCCTGTCTGTTGTCTCCCCGTATCACACCGCCGTGGGCCAGCACAATGGTGCGGCACACGGACAGACCAATTCCCATGCTGCGCTTGCCGTCACTGCTGCGGTCGCTGCGGGCGGAGCCGTCGAACAGCCGGGGCAGCAGGTGCTGGGGAATGCCGCGGCCATCGTCCGCCACAGTGAACACCGCGCAGTTGCCCTCGCTGGACAGGGTCACGTCGATATGGTGCGTCTCGCCGTGGATGACGGCGTTCTCCATCAGGTTCACCAGTACCTGCTCCATCAGCAGGGGATCCATGGGCACCATCATCAGCTCAGCCGGCAGATGGACACGGATATCCACCTCCGGGTAGTGCTTGTGGGTCTTGGCCACGGCGGACTCGATGACCTCCTCCGCCGGCTCCGGCTCTTTCTTGACCTTAGCCTCCTCAGAGCTTATGCGTGTGATGGACAGCAAATTCTCTACAATGCGGATGAGCCACTGGGCGTCCTCGTTGGTGGATCGCAGCAGCTGCTGGCGCTGCTCCTGCGTCAGTCCGCCGTCCTGCTCCAGCAGAACGTTGGTGGCGCCCACGATACCGGTCAGCGGCGTGCGGATGTCGTGAGACACGGCGCGCAGCAGGTCGGCATACATCTTTTCGCGGTCGGCCTCCCGGCGCACCTGCTCGGTCTGCTTGGCCCGGCTGGTAACGGTAGCGGTCAGGATGGAGATGGTCATCATCACCAGGGACGTCAGCGGAAAGCCCGTCAGCGTAAAGCTGATATGCCAGAAGGGGTAGGTAAAGATGATGTCCACGCTGAACATCCCCACCACTGCCATGATGATGCCCAGCAGATAGCCATCCGTCCAGTAGGCGGTAAGGAACACATCCAGCAGAAAGATCATGGCTACGTAGCTGGTGTCGTTGTGCATATCGAAGCTGCGAAGCAGCAGACAGCACATAACGGCTACCAGGTAGAGTCCCAGTGCTTTCAGCACATCCATGCCGGAAAAGCGCAGACCAATGGTCCGCAGCAACTGTCTCCGGCGGGCTTGTTTACCGGTCATAGCCGCCCTCCCCTCCTTTTGATGACGTTATTATAACATACATTATCGCTAAGGTAACGCTAAGATATCGTTAAGGTATCACGAATATCTCATTAAGAGCAACCGAAAATAACAAATAAGAGACGGCGTTGGCCGTCTCTTTTCATCTTTGCTGCGCGGGGATCAGGCTTTGCGATCTATGTGCAGGAGGCGTTTTCTGTCGAAAAACACCCATAAAAAAGCAAATCACCACGCTTTCGCGTGGTTTCCTCATCGGTATGCCTTACCGCTGGCTCACTTCCCAGTCGCTGTCGGCAAAGATCATGTCATCCAGGTCACCCCAGATCCAAGTTGTCGTCATGGTGATATCACGCTCCTTTCTTCCATTTTACAGTGTTATTATATGCCGCGGCAGCCCGGATAACAAGGGCAAAATTGGATATTCTGTATAAAGCTTTTGTAAACTTTTATTGCACATTGCACAATACCTATGGGTTATTTCTGTGTAACACTCTTGCGCTGTTGTGTGCTGTATAGTATAATAAAGTGTTCAAGCAGTCTTATGTGGTGAGGTGAGCACCTGATGAGAGAGTTTCACGGCGGCGACTATGATGTGGCCGTCATCGGCGCGGGGCACGCGGGCATCGAGGCCGCCCTGGCGGCGGCCCGGATGGGCATGAAGACCGTCTGCCTGACGGTGAGCCTTGACGCGGTGGGGAATATGCCCTGCAACCCGGCCATCGGCGGCACCGGCAAGGGTCACCTGGTCCGGGAGCTGGACGCACTGGGCGGCGAGATGGCCCGGGCGGCGGACAGGGCCTGCATCCAGTATCGGATGCTGAACCGGGGCAAGGGTCCCGCCGTGTGGTCCCTGCGGGCCCAGGCGGACCGGCGGAAATACCAGCAGGTGATGAAGCACACGCTGGAATTGCAGCCGGGGCTGACGCTGCGGCAGGCGGAGGTAACGGAGATACGCTGCGACGGGAACGGCCATGCCGCCGCCGTGGTGCTCCGCACCGGCGCGGTGCTGGGCGCCCGGGCGGTCATTCTGTGCACGGGCACCTACCTGACCGGGCAGACCATCGTGGGCGAGTGCATCGAGGCCTCCGGGCCGGACGGCCTGCACCCGGCCAACGCCCTGACGGACAGCCTGCGGGCACTGGGGCTGCCCCTGCGGCGGGTCAAGACCGGCACGCCGCCGCGGATACACCGGGGCAGCGTGGACTTCAGCAAAATGGAGCTGCAGGAGGGCGACCCGGATCCGCTGCCCTTCAGCTTTGAGACAAAGAACGTGCCGGAAAACCGGGCGGTGTGCTATCTGACCTACACCAACGAGGAGACGCACCGGATCATACGGGAAAATCTGGACCGCAGTCCCATTTACTCCGGCGTTATCGAGGGCATCGGCCCCCGGTACTGCCCGTCCATCGAGACGAAGGTGGTGCGCTTTGCGGACAAGCCCCGGCACCAGCTGTTTATCGAGCCTATGGGGCTGGACACCGAGGAGCTGTATGTGCAGGGCTTTTCGTCCTCCATGCCGGAGGAGGTGCAGCTGGAGATGCTGCACACGGTGCCGGGGCTGGAGCACGCAGTGATGATGCGGCCGGCCTACGCCATCGAGTACGACTGCATCGACCCGCTGGCGCTGCTGCCCACGCTGGAGGTAAAGGCGGTGCCCGGCCTGTACGGCGCGGGGCAGTTCAACGGCTCCTCCGGCTACGAGGAGGCGGCGGTGCAGGGCTTTGTGGCCGGCGTGAACGCGGCGCTGAAATTGCAG
>ENA-ORRO01001872-ORRO01001872.1-human-gut-metagenome-genome-assembly--contig:-NODE-1872-length-13960-cov-12.290759_pt1 | contig 13960 bp, 8 predicted proteins | sample MGYA00242176_ERZ509136 | MGnify/ENA primary metagenome ERZ509136 (study PRJEB26280, sample SAMEA2338644) | human gut metagenome | biome: human gut; feature: human-associated habitat; material: faeces...
CTTAACTTCTTAACTTCTTAACTTCTTAACTTCTTAACTTCTTAACTCCTTAACTCCTTAACTTCTTAACTCCTTCGTCAAGCATCATAAGTTCAGTTTGCTCTGCACGAGTTTGCTCAGTGCCTCCACCTTTCTTCCTTGCTCTCTGATGTCGCTTCTCACGGCATTGAGACCGTTGAAGAAATCGGCAAAGGCCGACTGTATGGCGTTGGGTTTCCGGGCATTCTTGTCGGCAAATGGGTTGACGATAATCTTGATGCCTTTCTCCTCCAAGTGCACATCAATGTCAGCACCCGTCATAACCGGGTCGCCGTCAAAATGGATGACACCAGGCTTGGTGCGGGTGATATGCAGCTTTTTGCATCTGAACGACTTAATCTTGGAGTGCTTGTCGAGCGTCTTGTTGAACATATCGAAACTTACCTGCGGAGCCTCCAGTACATCGAAAGGCTCCATGATGACCACGTCCATCAGTCCGTCGCTCATCGATGCCTGTGGAGCGATATAGGCGTTGTTGCCATATTGCGATGCGTTGGCACACGAGATGAGGAAGGCCTTGTATTGCTTTGTTCCCGTCTCGTCCTCGAGGGTGTAGGTTTCAGGCTGATACTTCAGTCCTTCTCTCAGGATGTTCTCAGCATAGCTGATGGGGCCTCGTTTGCCGCTTTCGGCAAACTTCATGCTTACGAAGGCGTCAAATCCCATACCGCAGGTACAGAAGAAAGGATAGCCGTTGATGACCCCATAGTCGAGGTCGTGAATCTCGCATTGGTTGATGATCTCAATACTCTTTTTCAGGTTCATGGGCAGCATGAGGTGACGAGCCAGTCCGTTGCCCGATCCACAAGGCAGAATTCCCAGGGCTGTGTCGGAGTGTACGATGGCTCTTGCCACTTCGTTGACAGTACCGTCACCTCCCACAGCCACCACAATGTCAACATGAGCCTCCTTCGCCTCGGAAGCAATTTCCGATGCGTGTCCGGCTCTTTCCGTAGTTCTTATCTCGTACTCAAAGCGGTCCTTGTCCAGAATGCTATCTATCAGGTTGGGGATGGATGCTTTGCTTGCCGTGCCCGAGATAGGATTCATGATAAAAACAATCTTCTTCTTCATCTAATTAGACAGAATTTTATGAATATTCAGTTGCAAAAGTAATAAAATTAGTATAAAAACGTCTTTTTAGACCCTAAAAAAACACTAAAAATCAACTTTCTTGGAAAAAATCATGATATATTAGTTCTTTTTTGTATCTTTGCACCCTGTAAACTTAGAAATTATAAAAAGTACACCTATTCATAATGGGACAATTACAAGAAAAATACAAGAATTATCGTGAACCTCAGAAGTATATGGCTGCCGGTGTGTACCCATACTTCCGTGAGATCACCAGTAAGCAGATGACGGAAGTTACCGACATCGACGGACATAAGATTTTAATGTTCGGTTCCAATGCTTATCAGGGTTTGACCAACGACCAGCGTGTTATCGATGCAGCCAAGGCTGCTCTCGACAAGTATGGTTCTGGTTGTGCAGGAAGCCGTTTCCTCAATGGAACCCTCGACCTTCACGTACAGCTCGAGAAGGAGTTGGCCGAGTTTATGCACAAGGATGAGACCCTGTGCTTCTCTACAGGTTTCTCTGTCAACCAGGGCGTGTTGGCTTGTGTGGTAGGCCGCAATGACTATATCATCTGCGACGACCGCGACCACGCCAGTATCGTAGACGGCCGCCGTCTTTCGTTTGCAACCCAGCTGCACTATAAGCACAATGATATGGAGGACCTTGAGCGCGTACTCAAGACCTTGCCTCATGAGGCTATCAAGCTGATCGTTGTCGATGGCGTCTTCTCTATGGAGGGCGACCTGGCCAACTTGCCAGAGATTGTCAAGTTGAAGCACAAGTACAACTGCTCCATCATGGTGGACGAGGCTCATGGTCTGGGTGTGTTTGGCAAGCAGGGACGTGGCGTATGCGATCACTTTGGTCTTACCGACGAGGTCGACCTCATCATGGGTACATTCTCCAAGAGTCTGGCGTCTATCGGTGGTTTCATCGCATCAGACAAGGACACCATCAACTTCCTGCGTCATTCTTGCCGTACTTATATCTTCAGTGCATCCAACACTCCAGCAGCCACAGCAGCAGCCTTGGAGGCTCTTCACATCATTCAGAACGAGCCAGAGCGTTTCGAGCAGTTGTGGGATGTTACCAACTACGCCCTGAAGCGTTTCCGTGAGGAAGGTTTCGAAATTGGCGAGACAGAGAGTCCTATCATTCCTCTCTATGTGCGCGATGCTATGAAGACTTTCGAGGTAACCAAGAAGGCTTACGACCGTGGCGTATTCATCAACCCAGTCATCCCTCCAGCATGTGCTCCTCAGGACACATTGGTACGTTTCGCCCTCATGGCTACTCATACCAAGGAGCAGGTAGAACGCGGTGTGAAAATTCTGAAGGAGGTCTTCGTAGAGGAAGGCGTCATCAAGTAAGCGCTACTTATATTGGAATTACACCTATTTATATTATAGAGAGAGGCAGTCCTTGGAATGAAGGGCTGCCTTTTTGGAAAATAAGTGTTTTGTGACGGTAAAATAATAACGAGATAAGAAAATATGATTTCAGTAGAAGGCTTGAAAGTCGAGTTTGGCGTAAAACCTCTCTTCCACGATGTGAACTTTGTCATCAACGACCGTGACCGCATAGCCCTGGTGGGCAAGAACGGAGCAGGTAAGTCGACGATGCTCAAGATACTTTGTGGTATGCAGAAACCAACAGATGGCGTTGTGGCTGTGCCCAACGAGACAACGATAGGCTATCTGCCACAGGTGATGAAGTTGCAGGACGACACCACCGTGAAGGAGGAAACCCGCAAGGCCTTTGCTCATAACACAGAGATGAAGGCACGTCTCGACAAGATGCAGCAAGAGATGGCCGACCGTACCGACTATGAGAGCGAGTCGTATGCCCAACTGGTAGAGAAGTTTACCCAGGAGCATGAACGCTACATGATGATGGGCGGCGAGAACTATGAGGCAGAGATAGAGCGCACGCTTACAGGTCTGGGCTTCACCCGCGAGGACTTCGACCGTCCTACCCGTGAGTTCTCTGGTGGATGGCGTATGCGTATCGAGTTGGCTAAGATACTGTTGCAGAAACCCGATGTGCTTCTTCTCGACGAGCCTACCAACCATCTCGATATAGAGAGTATACAGTGGTTGGAGCAGTTTCTTGCCCAGAGTGCCAAGGCGGTGGTGCTGGTCAGCCACGACCGTGCCTTTATTAACAATGTGACCAACCGCACCTTAGAGATAACCTGCGGCAGGGTAGAGGACTATCGTGTGAAATACGACGAGTATGTGGTACTTCGTGCAGAGCGCCGCGAACAGCAGCTGCGAGCCTACGAGAACCAGCAGAAGGAGATTGCCGATATCAAGGACTTTATAGAGCGTTTCCGCTACAAGCCCACCAAGGCCGTGCAGGTGCAGAGCCGCATCAAGCAGTTGGAGAAGATCGTGCCCATTGAGGTCGACGAGGTCGACAACAAGCAGATGCACCTCAAGTTTCCACCCTGTCTTCGCAGTGGCGACTATCCCATTATCTGCGACGAGGTGCGCAAGGATTATGGCTCGCATACAGTTTTCGACCACGTCACCCTTACCATCAAGCGCGGTGAGAAAGTGGCTTTCGTCGGCAAGAACGGCGAGGGAAAGTCCACACTTGTGAAGTGTATCATGGGCGAGATTCCGTTTACAGGAACGCTGAAGATAGGCCACAATGTGCAGATAGGCTATTTCGCACAAAACCAGGCACAGCTCTTAGACGAGCGCCTTACCATCTTCCAGACCATAGACAATGTGGCCACGGGCGATATGCGCCTCAAGGTGAACGATCTCTTGGGAGCATTCATGTTTGGCGGCGAGACCTCCGAGAAGTATGTCAAGGTGCTCAGTGGCGGCGAGCGCAGCCGACTGGCGATGATCAAGTTGCTGCTCGAGCCTGTCAACCTCCTGATTCTCGATGAGCCAACCAACCATCTCGACATGCAGTCGAAGGATGTTCTCAAGGAAGCCATCAAGGCCTTCGATGGAACAGCCATCATCGTGAGCCACGACCGTGAGTTCCTCGACGGATTGGTAGACAAGGTGTATGAGTTTGGTGGCGGAAAGGTACGCGAGCATCTGGGCGGCATCTACGACTATCTGCGTGCCCATAATGCCGAGACCATCCAGGCAGCCATTGCCAAGGGCGAGCCATCCATGGGCACTTCTTCTGCCAAGCCACAGCAGCAGGACGCATCGCCTGCCGCAACAGACAATGCGTCGTCGAAGAAGCAGAGTTACGCCGAGCACAAGGAACAGCAGAAGAAGATTCGCAAGGCCGAGAAGGCGGTGAAGGACTGCGAGCAGCGTATCGCCACCTTGGAAAAACGCAAGAAGGAGATTGACGATTTGCTGATGAAGCCCGAGAATGCCACCAACATGGAGCTCGTCACAGAGTACACCTCGCTGATGCAGAAACTCGATGAGGAGAACGACAACTGGCTCGTCCTCTCCGAGGAGTTGGAAGAAGTGTCAGGGCAATAAAATCCAGACAAAACAACAATAACCAAATAATTATAACATTATGAACATGAAGATGATTATCCCGATGGTGATGATAGCAGCCATGCCTATGGGTGCAGACGCACAAAACAAGTCGGGACTTGTCATGAGCAATCTTGACAAGACGACAAAGCCTGCCGACGATTTCTATCAGTTTGCCACAGGCGGATGGCAGAAGAACAATCCTTTGCCAGCAGCCTACAGCCGCTATGGAAGCTTCGACCAGTTGCAGGAAAACAACAACAAGCGTATCAACAGCATCTTGGGTGAGCTCCAGAAAAAGAGCTACAAGAAGGGAAGTATCGAGCAGAAACTGTCCGACTTCTACAAGTTGGCGATCGATGTCGACCGCCGCAACAAGGAGGGCATAGCTCCCGTAAAGCCTCTGCTCGACGAGATAGCTGCTGCCCAAACCAAGGCCGACCTGCAGAAATTGCAGATCAAGTATGCCTGGATGGGACTCGGAGTAAGCTATGGTGCTGGTTTCGGTGCCGACGAGAAGAATGTCACTCAGAACATCTACAATCTCTCGCAGGGCGGTCTCACCCTTGGCGCCAAGGATTATTACCTCAACAACGATGCCGCCACTGTGGCCATCCGTGAGGCTTACAAGGCATATCTTGTCAAGATGTTCCAGCTCTATGGTTTCTCTGCAGCCGATGCTGTCCAGTATGCACAGGCCATCTTCCTGCACGAAACCAGTCTTGCCTTTGTTTCCAAGAGCCGCACCGAGCTTCGTGACCCACAGGCCAACTACAACAAGATGACTCTCAAGCAGTTCTGTGAAAACTATCCCAACATACCTCTCGAGGCCTTGGCCAATGGCGAGGGCATCAAGAGCGAGTATATGCAGGAACTCATTGTAGGTCAGCCAGCATTCTTTGCAGCCTACGACAAGCTTTCGGCAGCCGAGAACGCCTCTGTCCTGAAGGCGCTGATGCTCTGGAGTGTCATCCGCAGCTCTTCCGCTTACCTGACCGATGAGATTCGCGAGGCCAACTTCGACTTCTTCGGCAAGACCATGAGTGGCCGTCAGGAGGACTATCCTCTCTGGAAGCGTGCCACCAATCAGGTAGAGAATCAGATGGGTGAGGCGCTTGGCCGCATCTACTGCAAGAAGTTCTTCCCCGAGAGTTCCAAGAAGATGATGGAGACCCTGGTAAAGAACCTGCAGATCAGCTTGGGCGAGCGCATCGACGCACAGACCTGGATGAGCGACGTAACCAAGGCTGCAGCCCATAAGAAGCTCGACAAGTTCTATGTCAAGATAGGTTATCCCAACAAGTGGACCGACTACACCCTGCTCAACATCGATCCTTCCAAGAGTTACTACGAGAATGTGTTGGCTTGCCGCAAGTTTGCCAACGACAAGGAGATCGCCGAGAAGGCCGGAAAGCCAGTCGACAGAGACGAGTGGTACATGACTCCACAGACCGTCAATGCCTACTACAATCCTACCACCAACGAGATCTGTTTCCCTGCAGGAATCCTGCAGTATCCTTTCTTCGACCCAAAGGCCGACGAGGCGTTCAACTATGGCGCCATCGGTGTCGTGATAGGTCATGAGATGACTCACGGTTTCGACGATCAGGGCCGCCAGTATGATGCTACTGGCAATCTGCAGGACTGGTGGACAGCCGACGATGCCAAGGGCTTCAATCAGCGTGCCGACATGTATGCCGACTTCTTCAGCAATATCAAGGTATTGCCCGACCTGAATGGCAACGGTCGTTTCACACTGGGCGAGAATCTTGCCGACCATGGCGGTTTGATGGTAGCCTTCAATGCTTTGAAGAATGTCACCGCCAAGAAGCCCCTCAAGAACAAGGACGGTTTCACTCCAGCTCAGCGCTTCTTCCTGGCCTACGCAGGAGTTTGGGGACAGAACATCACCGAGAAGGAGATACGTCAGCGCGTCAAGAACGACCCACACTCTTTGGGCAAATGGCGTGTCGACGGAGCCCTGCCACATATCGATGCCTGGTATGAGGCCTTCGGTGTGAAGCCGGGCGACAAGATGTTCATTCCTAAGAATGAGCGACTGGAACTTTGGTAATAATCGACAAAAAGAAGGATGCTGAAAGAAATTTTGGCATCCTTTTTTCATTATCTCATTGAAAAAGTGTATTTTTGCACAAAATTAGAGAAAGGAATAGAATCATGCCATTAAGATTGCCAGATAAATTGCCAGCCATAGAGCTGCTGAAGCACGAGAACATCTTCGTCATGGACGAGAGTAGGGCGCACAGTCAGGAGATTCGCCCCCTGCGTATTGTAGTGCTCAACCTCATGCCGCTGAAGATAACAACGGAGACCGATCTCGTCAGACTGCTCTCCAACACACCACTGCAGATAGAGGTGTATTTCATGAAACTGAAGAGCCATACTCCCAAGAACACCCCCATCGAGCACATGATGATGTTCTACAAAGACTTTGCCGAACTGTCAAAGCAGAAGTTTGATGGCATGATCGTAACGGGTGCACCCATCGAAACCATGCAGTACGAGGACGTGGAATACTGGCCTGAGATTCAGCAGATTTTCGACTGGGCTCGTACCCATGTCACCTCCACACTCTACATCTGCTGGGGCGCGCAGGCAGGACTTTACCATTTCTATGGCGTACCCAAGCATCCACTCAGCAAGAAGATGTTTGGCATCTTCCGACAGAAATCCCTCGACCCCTCGCTGCCTATCTTCCGTGGCTTCGACGACTGGTTCGCCATGCCGCAGAGCCGCCATACCGAGGTACGACGCGAGGACATCGAGAAGGTGCCGGGGCTTGACATCATAGCCGAGTCGCCCGAGAGCGGTGTGAGCATCGTGATGGCACGTGGCGGCAGGGAGTTCTTTGTCACGGGCCATTTGGAGTACGCTCCCGACACACTCGACAAGGAATACCGTCGCGACCTGGGCAAGCGTGATGACGTCGACTTGCCCAAGAACTATTATTATCACGACGATCCCACTGAGGAGCCCTTGGTGACCTGGAGGGCGCATGCCAACCTGTTCTACAGCAACTGGATCAACTATTACGTATACCAGGAGACACCTTATAATATTGACGACATCAAGTAAGCGCGAAAGCGAAGAAGCGAAAAAGCGAAGAATGAGAACTTTGGAATTGCTGGCACCTGCCAAAAATTTAGAGTGCGGCATCGCAGCCATCGACCATGGCGCAGATGCTGTATATATCGGAGCACCCAAGTTTGGTGCCCGTGCGGCTGCGGGTAACTCGATCGAGGATATCCGTCAGCTGTGCGACTACGCCCATCAGTTTCATGCCAAGGTGCATGTCACGGTCAACACCATAGTCTACGATTCCGAGATCAGGGACACCCTGCAGATGATTCAGCAGTTGCAGGCAGCTGGTGTCGATGCCCTGCTGTTGCAGGACATGGGTGTGCTCTATGCCCTTCAGGGCGAGGGTCCTCTGTCGACAGAGGGCGGGTGGACAGAGTTCCTGCATTCCAGCACCCAGTGCGACACCAGGACTGCCGACAAGGTGAAGTGGCTTCAGTCTTTGGGCTTTCATCGGGCAGTATTGGCTCGCGAGCTCTCGGTCAGTGAGATAGAGGCCATTCATGCCGCCGTGCCCGATATGGAGCTCGAGGTGTTCGTCCATGGTGCGCTTTGTGTGTGCTATTCCGGTGTGTGCTATGCGTCAGAGTACTGTTTCGGCCGCTCAGCCAACAGGGGCGAGTGCGCCCAGTTCTGCCGCATGAAGTTCGACCTTCTCGATGCCGACGGACAGGAGATCGAGCATCAGCGCCATCTGCTGTCCCTCAAGGATATGTGCCAGATAGACAACCTGGAGGCCTTGGCTGACGCCGGAGCCTGCTCGTTCAAGATCGAAGGCAGGTTGAAGGATGCCGACTACGTGAAGAATGTGGTGGCAGCCTACAGCCAGCGCCTCGATGACATCTGCCGCCAGCGCCCCGGCGAGTATGAGCGTCCATCGCTGGGCAGACCCCGCTATGCTTTCGAGCCCAACCTGAAGAAGACTTTCAACCGTGGTTTTACCCATTATTTCCTTCGTGGCAGACAGATGGACATCACCTCCTTCGACACCCCGAAGGCCATCGGCGAGTATGTGGGAAAGGTGAAGGAGCTGCGCGGCAACAGTTTCAATGTAGCATCCGTGGCGAGCTTTGCCAATGGCGACGGCTTGTGTTTCATCAATGACGAGCGCGAGCTGGAAGGCTTCCGTGTCAACCGTGCCGAGGGCAACCGCCTCTTCCCCTTAGAGATGCCTCGTCATCTGCGTCCCGGAGTGGCGCTCTATCGCAACAACGATGTCGCTTTCAGCAGGATATTGGCAGGCAGAACGGCAGAACGGAAGATTCCAGTCAAGATCGTCTTCGACTTGTACGATGAGGACGCTGTGAGCGGCTTCTCAGCCACTGCCTATTACTGCAAGGAGCAGGGAAAGACCCCATTCGTGAGCGGAGACACCGAGCTGCATGCCTCCTTGGAATACATGGCTACCGAAGCCGTAGCCTTTGAGCACAGCATGGCGAAAAAGCCGCAGCGCGAGAATATCATCAAGCAACTCAGCAAGTTGGGCGGCACCATCTATGAGTGCCGTGAGGTGGAGATTCGCAATGCAGCCGACCAGTATTTCATCCCCAGCAGTGTGCTTACCGACCTGCGCCGTTCTTTGGTGTCAGCCCTGTCGGGTGCCGTCGCAGCCCCGGAGGTGTCTCATGCTGAGGCTTCCGCTGACAAGACATCGCCCGCAAAGGCATGGCAGCCGGAATACGCCAAGTACAGCTATCTTTACAATATCGCCAATCAGAGTGCCCGCTCTTTCTATCAGGCACACGGCATGGCGAAGCCCGGCTATGCCTTCGAGCTGCGCAACGGGGCAGAGCGGCAGGAGGAGGTTCTGCTGATGCAGTGCCGCCACTGTCTGCGTTATTCGTTGGGCTATTGTGTGAAGCGGGGAGGGCGCAAGCCCACGTGGAAGGAACCGCTCTTCCTTCGTCTGGGCGACGGCAGCAAGTTCCGCCTCCAGTTTGCCTGCAACGAATGTCAGATGAATGTGTTTTCTGAGCGTTGAAAAAAGAATGATATATGAGCCAAGTAAAACGAAATACATGGATTACCTGTTGTCTGTTGGGCATGCTGTTGCTGCTCAGCGGTTGCTATCATCGTCATGGTGGCAAGGCTCAGCATGCCGCCCTGATAGAGTACAGCGACCGGCAACTCGACTCCATCTCGTTTTCCTCCACGCATCATTACACCAACAAATACAACTTTGTAGTCAGTTCCGACTCACTCATGCTGATACGTCAGCAGCCGGAGGAGTATGTCAACCATCTGCGCATCGACTCCTTTGCCGTCAGGAAGCACTGCCTGCTGGTCGTTTCCGACATACGCATCATTCCCCAGGACGCAGAAGACTCCGTATGGGTACAGTTGGCCACCGAGGAGAATGAGTTTGGCTGGACACACGAGTCCCGTCTGTTGCCCCGTGTCGTCCCCGACGATCCCATCTCTCAGTTCATCCTCATCTTCAGCAACACCCACCTGCTCATCTTCATGATCGTCATCGTGTTGATTTCTGTGGCTTATCTTCTGCGCAAGATATCCCACAGCAATGCGCACATCGTTCATTTCAACGACATCGACTCGCCATATCCTACGGCATTGGTGCTGATGGTGTCGCTCTCTGCGGCTTTCTATGCCACCATCCAGTTGTTTGCACCTGAGATGTGGCGTCATTTCTATTTTCATCCCACTCTCAATCCCTTTGCCGTACCCCGTGTGTTGGGATTCTTCCTGGCGTCTGTTTGGGCGATATTGATATTGGCATTGGCCTGTCTCGACGAGGTAAAGCATCGTCTTAGTCTTGGCGATGCCATCCTGTATCTGGGAGGTCTTGTCGGAGTCTGTGCAGTCGATTACATCATCTTCAGTCTCTGCACACTATATTATGTGGGTTATGTCCTCTTGGCATTCTACTTCTGGTTTGCCATCCGCCGTTTCCTGCGTCGATGAGACGGAAAGAAAGAAATAAATGTCGATGTGGCAAGATGGTTTGCTTTCGCTCATGGCTTTCATTATGTGATATTGATGACTGTGAAAAGCGAGAAGAAGATGTCGTTTTGTAAAATCTGTTTACTGTGTTCTTTGCACCGAAAATTCCTGTTTTCTCAATAATGCATATTTATACATTCTTCCTTAATAATGTGGCTTTGTATATTTATACAAATTCACGGATTGGAAACTGCAATAAGTATTCATAGTAAAAGTTAAATATAAGCAAACTATTCTCTTTTATGTTATATATTGTTAATATAATGACTTTTGCTTTCTCTTTCATGAACAGATTTTATGGAAAGTCTGGACTTCTGAATATGATTATTTTTTCTGTTTCTGCACTACTGATAGATGGTAAATGTGTAATGTTACTTTACTTTGTGGTTTGTACTCTCTGTCTATACTTCAAATCAGTCATTTAGTCATTAGTCATTTAGTCATTAAGCTAAAATAGTTAAGTCAATAATCCACTATAAAATATAATATTATATATAATATTATATTTTATAGTGAGTTTTTGACTATTCTCAAAGTTCCTTAATGACTAATGACTAAATGACTATTCTACTTTTCGCATTGTTCATCAAAAACTAAATAGGATGCTAAAAATTGATGTTTATGTAATTTACACATAAACAACAACTTACATCGCTGCTTCTTGCCTTTCTTTCGCTGTTTTGCTTAACAAGTCATTCCGTTTTTGAACAAACAGCCGAAATATGTTGTATCTTTGCAGAAGAAAAGCTGCATCGCAGCAAAATATTCAAGCAAGCTTGACATTCTGCATTCGATTTGCATTTCCTTTGCAAAAGAAAAGCGGCATCGCAGCATTTTGAAAGTGCTATAAGAGCCCCGCAGGGGGCATCTATTACGACCAAGAAAGGTCACAATAGACGACCGGCGCCGGTCGTCTATTATGACCCAAAAGGAAGCTCTTAGGGGGAAGACTTTACTTCACACTGATTGTTCCGTTCTTGGTGTCACGGCTGTTGGGCCCCACCATAATATCGAACTCACCGGGTTCGAGGACATACTGCAGGTCAGCATTGTAGAACTTCAGCATGTCGGGAGTTATCTGGAAGCTAACATCCTGACTCTCGCCAGCAGCAAGATGGATGCGACGGAATGCCTTCAGCTCCTTCACAGGACGGGAGATGCTTGCCACCTTGTCGCGGATGTAGAGCTGCACAATCTCGTCGGCAGCGCGACTGCCAGTATTGGTGACACGGACAGTAGCGGTGTGGTCAGCACTGATCTGCAGCGGTCCATACTCGAAAGTGGTGTAACTCAAGCCGTAGCCGAAGGGATAGAGAGCGCCATTGCGCACGTCGAGATAGTTGCTGGCAAACTTGGCAAAACGGGGATTGTCGTCGGGCACGGGACGGCCAGTGTTCTGATGGTTGTAGTAGAGAGGCTCCTGTCCTGTAGTCTTGGGCATAGAGGCGGTGAGCTTACCACAAGGCACCTTGTCGCCGAAGATGACGTCGCAGATGGCATCGGCAGCCTCAGAACCGCCAAACCACACGTTCATGATGGCAGGCAGATGCTCCTGTTCCCAAGTAAGGACGGTGGGACGACCCGAGAAGTTGAGCAGTACGATAGGCTTTCCCGTCCTGGCGAGCTGAGCGAGCAGATGGCGCTGGGCGTCGGGCATACGAAGGTCGGTGCGGCTGGCACATTCGCCACTCATATCGGCAGTCTCGCCCATGGCGCACACGATGACGTCAGCCTGGCGTGCAACCTCAAGGGCTTCTGCCTCCATCTGCGCATCGTCGCCTCGGGCGATGGTCTTGCCCAACTCACCGTCCTTCTGCTCCTGTTCGTCGTACACCACGTTGCAGCCCTGTGCATAGAGCAACGTCGCCTTGCCCTCGAGGGCTTTCTCCATGCTCTCACGCAGAGAGGAATAGCGGTCGGGGGTGGCAGCCACGCTCCAGGTTCCGCTCATGTTGCTGCGCGTGTCGGCCAGAGGACCGATGAGGGCTATCTTGCCCTGCTTGCTGAGGGGCAGCAGCTGACGGTCGTTCTTGAGCAGGACGAAGGTCTCGGCGGCAATGTCACGTGCGGTCTGGCGATGGGCAGCGGTAAAGATGTCGGTCTTCTGTCGCTTGCTGTCGCAGTAACGGTAAGGATCCTCGAAGAGTCCCAGCTTGTATTTAGCCTCTAAGATGCGACGGCAGGCGATGTCGATGTCAGCCTCGCTCACCTTGCCTTCCTTGACGCTCTGTTCCAGGAATCTCACGAAGCCCTGCGAGCACATGTCCATATCGGTTCCGGCCAGGAGCGACTGCTCGGAGGCTTCCTTGAGGTCGCGGGCTGTGCCATGCTGCAGAATCTCGCCGATAGAACCATAGTCGGTCACGACGAAGCCCTGGAAGTTCCATTGCTTGCGCAGCACGTCGGTCATCATCCAATGGCTTGCCGTGGCAGGCACATAGTCGATAAGGTTGAACGACGACATGACGCTTCCCACACCAGCGTCGACCACAGCCTTATAGGGAGGCAGAAACTGGTTGTACATGCGTATCTTGCTCATGTCGGTGGTGTTGTACTCCTTGCCAGCCTCAACGGCTCCATAGAGGGCGAAATGCTTGAGACAAGCCATGATGTGGTCTTTGGGGACGATGGTCTCACGGCTCATGTCAGCCTGCTGATAGCCGCGAGTCATGGCTGCTCCCAAGACACCACTGAGGTATGGGTCCTCGCCGAAGCCTTCGCTGATGCGTCCCCAGCGGGCATCGAGAGCCACGTCGACCATAGGCGAGAAGGTCCAGTTGATGCCGTCGGCGCTTGCCTCGCGTGCCGACACTGCGCCCACCTGTCTCAGAGCTTCCTCGTTCCACGAGCAGGAGAGGGCGAGCGGTATGGGGAAGATGGTTTCGTAGCCGTGTATGACGTCCATGCCCACGAGGAGCGGAATACCGAGTCGGCTCTTGCGGATGGCCACATCCTGCAGGGCTTTGATCTTGTCGAAGCCCTTGATGTTGAACACGCCTCCCATCTTGCCGGCAGCGATGTCGCCCGCCACCTGAGTGTCCATAGTGCTGCCCGTGGTGATGTCGCCCGCCACCATGAGGTTGAGCTGGCCGATCTTCTCCTGAAGCGTCATGCGCGACATGAGCTGGCCGACGTACTCGTTCATGGGCGGCAGTTTCTTGCGCGCGGCAAAGGCTGAAGGAGACAGCAAAGTCCCCAACAGGATGAATGATGCTAATAACAGATTCTTTTTCATGCTGATATCTTATTACTCAACTTTCGCAAAGGGGAAGTTAAAGAATTTAAAGAAGTTAGAGAAGTTAAAGCCATATGCTTTA
>ENA-ORRO01001876-ORRO01001876.1-human-gut-metagenome-genome-assembly--contig:-NODE-1876-length-13943-cov-3.109447_pt1 | contig 13943 bp, 17 predicted proteins | sample MGYA00242176_ERZ509136 | MGnify/ENA primary metagenome ERZ509136 (study PRJEB26280, sample SAMEA2338644) | human gut metagenome | biome: human gut; feature: human-associated habitat; material: faeces...
GAATTGCCGATCAAAACAGCGGGTGCAGACCCGTCATTTTTTCCGTAAACGCCCCGGTTTCAGGCGATTTTTTCTTCCGCCCCTACCACCTGAAAGCCATGCTCCTTTGCGTAGGCACTGGCAGCGGCTTTCCGTTCCTCGCTGTAAGGCGGGATGAGCCGGATTGACAGCCGGGACTTGTCCAATACATAGGTCACGCTACCCTCCGGCGTGCTGCGCTCCAACCGGCACAGCAGCGGATACTTCCGGCTGAAATCGGCCAGCCTGCGCTTCAAGCTGGCGTTGAAGGTGTAGATGCTGGCAAGGTTCTCCGCCTCGTTCCAGTTGATGATGGTTTCTTTCTCATACTTAGACAGCTTCGTCATACAGATCCTCCTCATAATCGGTGTAAGATTTCAGCACACGCAGGTTGCGCTTGAGACGGCGGTACTCGTCCATCTCCATACGCAGATGGTGGTAAAAAGCCTCATACCAGCTTTCGTCCACCTCCGTCTCCATCTTCCGGGCCAGCCCCAGCATCCGGCGTTTCGCCTCCGGGTCAACGGTCAGGGCCGTCAGCCATTTCAGCCGTGTCACCGTGTTGTGATGGCTGGGACAGGCGAAAGCGTAGAGAATCTTCTTTTCTTTCATACTCAGTTTCATAATGATATTCCTCCATTTCTTTGCTGCGGAGCCATGCGTCCGCATGATAAACTTGTTTCTGTCCGCCGGTCTGCCTGCAAGCCGCTCCTGCCCGGAATTTCTCCCGGCGTATCGGCCTCTTTGGTGCGCTCGATTTCTGTCCTGGCGTCACTTCCCCGGAGGTCATACCCCTTGCAGCCGGTCATTCGATTTTCAAGGTTCAGTGCCTGTTGACAAGAACTATCTTACCGAAAAAAACAGCCTTCTCCCGTATATGCAAGAGGTTGGAAAAATCCGAAAAACCGCCATATTTCCACGCTTTTGGAAATGTGTTATAATGGACGACAAGAGCAGGATTTATCCTGAGGAAAGGGGGCATCTCTATGTACACAAAACTATCGCCGCAGGAACGGCTGAAAGATTTACGGGTAGTCGATAAGCACCTGACACTGGAACAGCTGGAAGCGCAGACCGGTCTGTCTAAGGCGGCGTTGGGGAATTACGAACGGAAAGAACAGGACATCAGTGCCTTTGCCATCGCAACACTGGCGAAATTTTACGGGGTGTCCACCGACTACCTGATGGGTCTGACGGAAAATAAAAATCACCCAAACGCGGAGCTTCAGGCTCTGCATTTGAGTGATGATATGGTTGCATTATTAAGCAGCGGAAAGATTAACAACCGCCTGCTTTGTGAACTGGCGACCCATCCGAATTTTTTACGGCTGATGGTTGATATGGAAATCTTTATTGACCGGATCGCTGATATGCGGGTGAACCAGATGAATCTGATTCTGGAAGCTACCCGGCAGACCATTCTGAAAGAACACGCACCGGGAGAAAATGATCTGTATATGCGGACGCTGGAACTGGGGCAGGTACAGGAGAACGATTTTTACAGCCATATCCTCCATGATGATCTGGACAGCATTGTCCGGGATATACGGGAAGCTCATTTGAAAGACAAAACCACAGCCGACCCACAGCCAACACTGGATGAGGTCAAAGAGAATTTTGAACAGGCCATACAGATGGGGACCGACACAGAAGCTATGATCCATGAGTTCTGTGATAAAATGCAGATTCCTTTTGAAAAAATTTCATCCGAGGACTTTTCGGCTTTTCTGCGGATACTGAACCTGTCCAAACTGCTTAAAAACCCAAATAATATGCGGGGCAAAACCAAACCACAGCCGTATTATATGCCCCCAAAGAAGAAGCGCAAGTAGAGAAAAAGCCGCCCAACCTGTACCGTTGGACGGCTTTCGCCCCATTTGTGGGCGGAATAAAATATGCGGTTGTACATCTGTTAGCTGACCGTTTTCATCAGCTTTTTCATAAACTTCCAAAGGCGGATACCATCTTTGAGGCCCAGCCGGTAAAAGAAGCATTCGCTTTCTGTGCCGGAATCGAAGATAGAATCGCAGTAGTGCCTTACAGCTTCCTTCTGTTCCTCAGACAATGCACTGATTGCTTTTTCATACTCGGTTTCCAAGTGAAGGTAATCAGCTTTTTTCTCTTTGTCGGTTTCTGCCTTCCGCCACTTTGCGAACTGGTTCTGCATCCGCTCCTGAATCATCAAATCAATCAGTTTTTCAATATCTGTACCCATAAGTGCCCCTCCTTATGCTGAACGGATATAACTCCGGTATGTTTCCAGAACAGAATCTGATACGCCACTTTTTTTATACACTTTGCGAATGTCGGCGATTTCTTCCTCCTCCAGCAGTTTCAGCCATTCCAGCAGGTCAGCCCTACCATTGGCAAAGTTACAGCAGCGTCCATCAGCGTATTCGATACGGTATCTCATAGACAGGCACCTCCTCAAACATAAATCATCTCAGACCGGATGATTTCCTCTGCACGGTTGCGAATGCTGTTCACGGCTCTGACCCAGGCAAGCTGGTCACGAGCTTTCAGTTCCTCGGTAACACCTTCCGCCGCCTGCATCTGCGAGATAATACACGCCAGCCAATCATTGGCCAGCTCGTTCAGATCGGCAAGATACGTCCAGAGTTTTCCCGACAGAAGCAATTCATTGTACTGGCCGGGGCGATGTTCTTGCAAAAATGCCTTGTGCATCCGTCCCCACTGCCCAGTGGGGCGGTTTTCTTCCGCCAGCTTCAGGTCTGGTATATAGTAATCCCCGACCAGAACATAGTCCAGACCATTGCTGTTATCATGGATTCGTTTTCTTAATTTCTCCATAGCGACCTCCTGTATTCGATTTTTCTCCGAATTCAGTTGATCGTGTCCCTGTTCATCTGTTATTCAAGGCAACTGAACTCGTCACCATGAATTATGGCATATCTTTAACTGCCTTTGGAACTGTAGTCTTAGGTACAGTTGTTGGAACAGTTGATGTCTGTACGGTTGAAGATATTACTGACGGTTCTGTCGGTTCTTTCTCAGCGTTACAGCCTGCAAGAATGCTTATGCCGACTGCTGATATGCCTGCAAGTATTGTAGCACCGCAGACAACGGCAATTACCTTTGTTTTTACTGTCGCAGTTGCTGTTGCCTTTACGATAGATGAAACTGTTGACTTTGCACCTGTCGCAAAGCCTTTTGTTGCAGATGTTGCAAGTGTCTGTCCGTTCGGGAGCTTGATTGTAATGTTCGGTACTGCAAGGCTCTTTGCTTCTTCCTTGAAAATAGTTGTAAAGAAAGGTACAACAACAACACCGTGAAGCTTGTCACCGCTTTTGTTTTCGTAATCTTCAATTGCAGTTTTCATCTTTGCCCTTGAATAGTTGAGCCTTGAAAGCACAGTACCCCTTGAACATTCAAAGACTTCTGCGATTTCATCAACAGTCATTTCATTAAAATAGTGCATAATCACTGTCTGATACTGAACATCGGACAGTACTTCCTGCATAATCGAAAGAATAATTTCTCTCTTTGCCTTGTCTGAAATGTATTCTTCGGGAATTGATATACGCTCGTCAACTATTGCCTGATTTTCAAAAATTTCATCGTCCAGTTGGATTTCACCTTTACCTTTCAAATAATTTTTGCACTTATTAACGGCAATTCTGTTAAGCCAACTTCTGATTTGTGATGATTTTTCCAAAGATTGGATTTTTAAAAAAGCCGTTATGTAAGTTTCCTGCATAATGTCCTGTGCGGTTGTTTCGTTCTTTAAAAAGCTGATACAAGTAAACCACACTTCACGCTCTGTAAGCTTGTAGAGCTTTTCAAATGATTTGTTATCTCCCTTCTTAATTTTTTCTACTAAGTGGGAAATGTTCATAAAATGACCTCCTCTCATTTCCTTTCATAATATAGACAATTTAAAACGGCTTTTGATTTTATAAAATCGAAAAATTTTTCAAATTTTTTCGATTTTTTCAAAAAAGCAAATATTTTTCGCATAAAACAAAAAGTGCGTAGCTGAAGCTACGCACGAAAAATACATAGCTTTGATTGTTGCGACACAATATTTCACTTATAAGGTGTGAAAAGTAAAGCCTGTATTTTTACCGAAATAAAAATACACACTTAGGTGAACTTAAAATTAAATTTTTGTTTGGCATTTTTATTTTAGCATACAATATGTGAAAATTCAATATTATTTAAATTAACTTTTAAAATTCATGTAAAAGAATTTAACAATATCAATTCCGTACTATCATATTTCTGTTTATCAAACATCCCGTTTACAAGCAAAAGTATATTGTTGTATCATTGTTATTATACAGAATTAAATTTGCATAAAAAAATCAGGCAATCGTTATGACTGCCCGATTTGTTTTTGGAAAATTTACAATTTTAATCCTATTTATGCACTGCTTTACACGCACTAACCGTAATCAGAGTGCCATGACTTTTTGAGAGATTTCTGCCGGAGATGACACTGTGCCGACGCACTTGTACTCTTCGGTTTCTTCCTTGGTTTTAAAGCCCCAGCCGTATAGCACAGCGAGGAAGTCCATACCTATTTCTTCCGCACCCTTTGCCTCGATTGTGCTGTCGCCGACAAGGATACTTTCTTCAACAGAAACTCCTGTCTGCTCACACGCCTGCAAAAGTAGATGACTCTTTGTGAGGTTTGTACCGACATCTGTTGCACATACTGCGTCGAAAACATCCGACGCCTCGTAGGTTTCAAGAATATCCGTTGTGAACATTCTGTGCTTTTGAGTTGCTATTGCAAGCTTAAAACCGCTTTTCTTGAGTTCACGAAGCGTCATAAATTCCGTCATAGACGGTGAACATCTCTTTTCCTTTCTGGGAATAAAGTTTACTGTAATTCTTTACGGCATATTCAATTTCGTCATCACTCATATTAAAGAGCGTTTTAAATCCGTATTCAAGCGGTGCGCCGATTACTCCGTAGAGTGCGCTGTGTTCAACAGGCTCATAGCCCATTGCAACTGCTGTTGTATTGAAACAATATAAAATTCCGGGGGCTGTGTCGGCAAGAGTGCCGTCAAAGCCAAAAATAACTAATTTTTTCATAAAACCACCCAATCTGCAAATAGATAAATTCATAAACAATTTTTTACAAAAGTCTTTGTCCTGCAAATATGGAAATACATCTCAAGGGGAATTATACCATTTTACGGAGATAAATACAATACTAATTTCTCCACTAGTATTAATTTGGGAATAAAAGTGCCGAAAAATATGCAATTATTGTTCTTTTGCAAGCATATGCCAATCGAAACAAGTCGAAAACCAGAGCTTTCAACTTACTTTATTTCTTGACAACATCGTGTGTGCGTTATAAAATTGAAGTACATTACATTGAAAGGTTATTTTATTATGACTTCTGCAAAGCATAAAAATCCGCCTGCCAAACCAAAAGAAAAATATTCGGTACAGCAGGCGCTCACAAACTATTATCTGCTTATTATGTTCACGCTTTTTCCGTTGTTTTTCACGGACGCATATTTTAACATCAGGCACGATAAGTATTACTTTTTCATTATATTGACAGGTATTCTCGTTATTGCGGAATTTCTTATTATTATGACCGCAAGCGTTGATAAACCGCCGGAAGACCCAAAGCTTGAAAAACCTAAACCAAAGCATTTGTATGAAGAGCTTTCGTTTATGGACTGGGCATTTATTGTATTCCTTGGGATAAATGTCATTTCAACGCTGTTGTCCGCAAGTCCTTTGGATGCACTTATGGGTACTCAGGGACGAAACAACGGACTTTTGCTGATGACATTTTACACCGCAGCATATTTTATGATTACGAGGTGCTTTAAATATTTTGAATACATATTCGTTGCGCTTGCGTTCGGTTCAATGATAGTTTATGCACTTGCGGTGCTTAACTCATTCTATATTGATCCTCTCGGGATGTTTACTCTTCTCACCGACCAACAGACTATTACCGACTTCACTTCAACAATCGGCAACAAAAATCTGCTTTCAAGCTACATCTGCATCGCTATGCCTGTTATGATTGCAATGTCGGTTATCACGGAGAAAACCTTGCTCAGGGCAATTTATCTTATTGCAACAGGATTTGGCTTTGCGGCTCTTATGACTGCCGACAGCGATTCCGGCATTCTCGGCATGGCTGTATTTATGATTATTTACCTTGTATGGTTTTCAAACAGCCTTGTCAGACTGAAAAGATTTTTCCTTTCGGCAACTGTTATGCTGTTGTTTGCAAAACTGCTCAGATTGTTCTCGCTCTGCTTTGACGACAAAAGCAAGGGCTTTGATAAGTTTCAGGAAATTTTCGTTTTCTCAGGCATCGGCTGGATATTGCTTGTAGCTTGTGCCGTTATTACAGGGATTTTGTATCTTATTGATTACAAAAAACCAAACATCACAATTTCAAAAGCCGTGCCGATTGCTCTTGCCGTTGTATTCGGATTTTGTGCTGTTGCCATGATAGGAATTATGGTTTATTTCAGCTGTATTGACACGGAAACCGACCTCGGCAGTTTTGAAAGAATTATCCGCTTTAACGATATATGGGGTACGCACAGAGGCTTTATGTGGATAAGGTCGATATGGATTTTCGGTGACGCTTCATTCATTGAAAAGCTGTTCGGCGTAGGTCCCGATATGTTCTACTCCGCATTCAGTCCGTACTTTGACGACCTTTCAAAATACGGTGACAGCTCAACAAATGCCGCCCATAACGAATATCTAAACTACCTTATCACAATCGGAATTACGGGACTTCTCTCCTATCTTGCCATTGTGTGCGGTACGATTAAGAACGCAGTTAAGTATGCAAAGGAAAATCCGATGCTGATTGCGTGCGTTTCGGCTGTTATCTGCTATGCTGTTCAGTCTGTTGTAAACCTTTATCAGCCGATTACAACTCCGCTGTTTTTCATCTTCATAGCTTTGTGCGAGGCTTTTGTAAGAAACGCCAAGGCTGAAAAATCTGCCGTATAAATATTATGACTGCATTTCAATTCGGATAAGAAGATTCTGCATTGACTCGTTGCGGTCACGGCGGTATCGTCCCAGCTCGTAGAGGCTGTCGGGATTTTTAGTAATTATATTGGGCTTTTCCGTACAGGTTAGTGTACACGAAAAGCCCATTTCTTTTGTCAGCTTTTCGGTCAGGTCATTTTTTGCACCGAACGGATATACAAAGCAGGTCGGTTTTTTCCCTGTTGCATTTTCAAGCAAGGCTTGAGCTTTGACAACATCTTCCGTAAGAATAGATTTATATGCTTCGTCACTCTCCCCCGCTTTTGGCAAAACACCCTTTCGTGATTTCAAAGAATGCATATTGTACGAATGATTCTGAATTTCAACATAGCCCGAATCGGACATTTCTTTCATATCATCAAAAGTTATATGCCCGTAGGTCACGGAAATGTCCTTGGTTTCGGTGAATTTTTCGGACACTGACGCAATCGGAGATATGACCGCCTTGCAGTTGTATTTTTTGAGCAAAGGGAGTGCATAATAATAATTATTATAATAGCCGTCGTCAAAGGTCAGCATAATGCATTTTTCGGGCAATGATTTTTTGCCGTAAACATAATCGGTAAGGTCCTTTACAACAACGGTTGTGTAGCCGTTTTCGGCAAGATATTTTAAATCGTTTTCAAAAAGAGTCGGCGAAACGGTGTAGTCATTTTGCAGCTTTTCATCCTTTAAGAGTGAGTGATACATTATTACGGGCAGTTTTACGCTGTCGGTATCAGCCGTTGTTTCTTTTACTGCACCTGTCATTACCGATATTAAAATTACTGCAGACAGGAAAAGTGCCACAAAAATGATAATTTTTACTGTTTTGTTTGATTTCACTATATTTCCTCCCAATTCTTTGTGCAAGATTTTTTATCTATAATTCTTTATTGTAAATATAATCAAACATCTGCGTGATAGAATATAGCCAAAGTTAATACTGATTACTGATTTTGGTCAATCGGTACTGACTAATATTGCATAAGGATTTATGAATTATGGCAAAAAGAAATTTCAGCTCAAAACGCAATGCAATTTACAACGCTGTGTGCGGTACGGACACTCATCCGAGCGCACGCTGGGTTTATGATAAATTAAAGCCCGAAATTCCCGACCTTAGTCTTGGCACGGTTTACAGAAACATTGCTCTTTTTAAGGATGAAGGAAAGGTCAGCGTTATATGCAATGTAAACGGTGAGGAGCGTATTGACGGCAACACAGAGCCGCACCCCCACTTTGTCTGCAACAAATGCAAAGCAGTTATTGATGTTGAAGACAATCAAAATGCTGATGACCTTGAGTCACAGCTTGCCGAAGAGGGATTTAAGGTAGAAAACAGATTTGTTATCTACTACGGCATATGTCCTAAATGTTCGGCAGAAGTACACTAATATTTATTACAAAGGAGAAGTAATTATGAAATGGTATTGCACAGTATGCGGTTATGTTTATGAGGGTCCCGAAGCTCCCGAGGCTTGCCCTGTTTGTAAGGCACCGAAGGAAAAATTTAAGCAGATGGACGAGGAGGCATCTTTCGCAACAGTTCACGAGGTTGGCGTTGCTCAGGGCGTAAGCGAAGATATTCTCAAGGATCTCAGAGCTAACTTTGAGGGAGAATGCAGCGAAGTCGGTATGTATCTTGCAATGGCAAGAGTTGCAGACAGAGAAGGCTATCCCGAGGTTTCTGCCGCATTTACAAAGTATGCTTTTGAAGAGGCTGAACACGCTGCCAAGTTTGCAGAGCTTTTAGGCGAAGTTCTTACAGACAGCACAAAGAAGAATCTTCAGATGCGTGTAGATGCAGAAACAGGTGCTTGCGAAGGTAAGTTTGACCTTGCAAAGCGTGCAAAGGCTCAGAACCTTGACGCTATTCATGACACAGTTCACGAGATGGCAAAGGATGAGGCTCGCCACTGCGCAGGCTTCGAGGGACTGTACAAGAGATATTTCAAATAATCTTATTGTAGATTAAGATAAATAGTATAAGAAAAGGCTTCCGCATGGATAATGTGCGGAAGCCTTTTCTTATGCTTTAACCCCAATCGGTCATTAGGTCGTTTGGGGGTTAGTCTTATTTCTTGTATACCCCTCTCTTCGGAGTTTCTATGTTCTTTTGCTTGTCCTTTGCCGGAGCAGGGTAGTAGCCGTAATCATAATAGTGCCATCCGTCCCAGTCATAGTCGTCCCAGTTGCGTGATGCTGTTTTTACGAGTTCGAAATACACATTATTATATCCGTCATCAATGTATCCCTCAAAGTATCTTCCGTTCAGACGATAATCCGTGATGTAATACGTCACACCCTCCTTGCGGGAGTATATCCGTATCTCACCGTTAACCACTCTCCAGTCTATATAGCTTGCATAATAGTCCCATGGTGCATTGCTGTAGTAGTCAATCCATCGTCCAGTGCCTTGAGCATACTGATAAGGGTCTTGGTCAAACTGCAGCATGGAATAGCTTGATTGGTAAACTCGTCCGTTATACGAACTCTGCATATACATATTTCCCTCCCATACGCCGTCGAGGGTATAGGCGATATCGTCATCTTCATCACAACTTGTCATCGTGAAAGTTGTCATTGCCATCATCAGTATGGCTAATATGGTGTGAAGCTTTCTCATAATATTTACGTTTTAATTTGTTGATAGTCGGTATCTTTCTTATTCTCGTATGCAAAATTACGATGAAAAAGATTACTATCCAAAGTAAATACCATATTCTTTTTAGGAAAATCCCTAAATGAATGACGCATTCATACCTTGAAGGAATATGAAGAGCGTAATTGACCGATGAATGTATAAAATAAGAATAAAATGAAACTTGATGTGTTCTTTATTTATCAAATATCTTTCAATCTGAAATTAAAAATAAGCGAAAAGGTGATATTTTGAAGTTTATTTTCTTGTTTCTCACAAATAATTATTACTTTTGCATAGTGTATTTGTGTTATATGGCATCCTAATGAATGCTATTCGAATATTTATTTAAAAAACTAAAAACATGAAGAAAACTTTACTTTCAGCTATTGCAATGCTTGCAACAAGCGGTGCTGTGATGGCACAGAACGGTGTAACAGAAGTTCCAGATGCAGAAGGTCATCAGTACATGTGTACCGTATTATCTCCAAACGGTAGATATTTGGGTGGTTCAAATGGCGACCAAATGGGAGGATTCATTTATGATACTCAGAGCAAAAAGGTTGTAGACTACTCCACTCCGGATGTAGATACAGATCTTCAGCTTAAGAGCATTAACGACGAGGGAGTTGCCGTAGGTTGGAATGGTCCGGCTGCAATCTTCAAATTTGCAACAGCGGATTACACTACATACGGTGTGGATGGACAGTATCTCTTTATGGGTATCAGCCCGGATGGAAAGCTGATAGCCGGTGCACGCTATGACAATGAAGACTCTCCAGCGGGACAGCCTTGCTTGTTCAAGGACGGCAAGCCGGTAGATCTGCCACAGCCTTCAAACAAGTTCTTGGGTGCAAACAGTGATGGTGCTACAGCACTTTCTGTATCTAACGATTCTATAATCTCTGGATATTGGGTAGATGATATGGGTACACGCCCTGCTTTGTTGTGGGCTCCGGGCCGCGAAGCAGATACATATATGGCTTATCCGTTCTCTCGTCCGTATTTCGCTGTAAATACAGAGTCTACAAAATCTTATGCTGTCTTTAGTTGCGACCAGACCGTAATGAGTCCTAACGGAAAATACATTGTAGTAAACTTCGAGAAGTATACAGGTGAATGGGAGTCTTCATTAGGTGTAGCACGCTATAATACAGCAAATGACTCTTTGGAGATATTTACTTGCAATCCTGAAGACGAGATGTTCGCTGAGGTAGGAACTGATATAATGGGCTGTGCCGTTTCTGACGAAGGTACAATCGTAGGTATCTATGGTGGTATGTATGGTCCTCGTTGCGGCTTCATGTGGAAGAAGGGTGATGATAAGATCAAGTCTTTGGCTGCTGAGTTTCCTAAGGCAACACTCCTTGCTGACTATGATGCAGGTGGATTCAATACTCCTGCAGGAATCTCTGCCGACGGCCGTTATATCGCAGGTTTCGCTTATAAAGAGGGTGAGACAGAAGATGATGGCGGTTATGTTTCATGGGTATTCGACACTCAGTATGACGATGCTTCAGGTGTAGAGTCTGCACCGGCTGCTGACGCAAAGAAGGTTGTTGCCCGCTTCACTGCTGACGGCAAGAGACTCAAGGCTGATGCAAAGGCTCGTGGCTTCAACATGATGCTTATGAAGAACGGAAAGACTATCAAGTCTTTCAACAAGTAAGACAAATATGGCAGCTTGGCCGTCGTTGATAAGATAGGGGTGGACTCATGGTAGGTCCACCCCTTTTCTATGTGATGCTATTCGCCGTTGCTGATTTGCATGACGTATTCATACAGTTTCTTGTAGAACAGAGTGTGCGACAGCGTTTCTGCATTGCCCATTATGATGAGCTTCATCCTTGCCCTCGTTATGGCAACGTTCATTCGCCGCAGGTCGCTGAGAAAGCCTATCTGTCCCTCATTGTTGGAGCGTACAAGAGATATGATAATGATGTCGCGCTCCTGCCCCTGGAATCCGTCAACGGTGTTTACTGATATCAGCTTGCGGTAAGGACGGAAAAACTCCTTCTTCTTTATCTGCTGCCTCAAGTACTGTACCTGTGCCCTGTATGGGGATATTATGCCCACATCAATGCTCTCGTCGAGGATTCTCTGCTTGCCTGTTTTCTCGAAATATTCCTGAAGCTTCTCCAGTGTGAGTGCAGCCTCTTTCTTGTTTATCCTGCCGAAGCTTTCGCCAACGAACTGTTCGTAGGCTTCAGTGCCAGAGGTGTCTATCCATATCATCGGCAGGTCGTAGTCGAGAATACCGCGATGGCAGACCTCAGGAGCGGCGATGACCTTGCCATCGTAGAACCAGTCGCTTGAGAACTGCATTATTTTCTCGTTCATGCGATACTGCATTGTCAATAGGGTTACGACCTCAGCTTGTTCTCAACAATCCTCTCCATAAGCGTCTTTGCCAGTCCTCCGCGCATGGCTTCAATACTTTTCACTGTTGGCGGCAGCTGACAATGGTCACCGGCAAATACAACCCTTGTGGTTCGTTTCATAGGAATCCAGCAGGCAGCCTCAAGAGCCTGTGCCGCCTCGTCGATGAAGAGAGTAGTGAACTTCTGTCCCGACATCACCCTGTTGGCACTGCCCACAAGGGTACTTGCAATGACCCTTGCCTCACCGAAGAGTTGAGCATTGATGCGGCATTCTATCTCCGTGGCACGACTCTTTAATCGGTCCAGCTTCTGATGCCAGTTGTCTGACGCTCCTCTATTCCTGTTGCTGCGCATCTCGCGTATCGCCTTCCTTATGCTCCAAAGCTCAGGGTAGTCGGGATGCGATTCAAACTTCCTCTCGTATGTAAACGACAGCATCTTGTCGTTAACTCTTGTCGGATTGCCTATGCGCAACACCGGCACGCCACGGTCTACGAGTTTCTCGCTTATCCAGTCTACCGCCATATTGCTCTGTGCGCAGACCATCACCTGGCTTTCTCTCTTCAGCGTTTCGTAGATGGCTTCAACGAGTGTGGTAGTCTTTCCTGTTCCCGGCGGACCATGCACAACAGCCACGTCCTTTGCCCTTAACACGTTGTTCACAGCAAGCTCCTGAGTGCTGTTGAGCCACGGGAAGCGTATTGTGTCGAAAGAGAAAGTCTGTGCTTTCTGTTTTGAATAGAAGAGGTCTCTTAAGTAAGCCAACCTGTTCCCCTTGGCTCTGATGGCACGGTCGAGAGCCTCAAACATCAGCTTATAGCTTGTCTCGTCGAAGAACAGCTGAATGCCGATGCCGTCAGTATTCTGCAGCATCGTGGCAGTACCTGTCTTGTCGGGTATGGTAACAACCATGCGGTCGGCGTCGGCATAACTCACCATGCCGGTGGTGATTACGTCAAAGCCTTTGTGTTTGTCGGTCTTTGATGTGGCGGAGTCAAGCCTGTCATCCTGTTCCACCTTAAAGAAACACACAGGTTTTCCGAATTCAAAATTGTGTTCAATGTCCTCATCACTTGTCCTGTACACTTCTATTGCCAGCTGGTTCAGGGAGTTATAATAGCTTCTTCCAATGCGGACAGGATGCCAAGCGTCACCACGTTTGATGCGCCTCTCCAGTCCTATCGCCTGCATCTGCCGCTTGAAGTTCTCCTTTTCCTCGTTGTATTCCGTCTCAAGCAGTGCTTTCTGCCTGAGCAGCGTATACACTGTAGAAGAGACATTCGTATTGTTTTTATCCACGTTATCTATTCTTTGTTTCTGCAAAAATAGCAAAAAAATATGGTATGTCATAAATTAGATGTATTTTTGCATACTCAGAAAATAATGTGAATATGGAAAAGGAGAATAAGTATGTGTTGCAGTATCCTTCTCTCATGAAGGGTAAAAAGATAATGTATGTGCATGGTTTCATGTCGTCAGCGCAGTCAGGCACGGTGGCACGTATCCGCGAGATGCTTCCTTCTGCGGATATAGTGGCTTACGATCTGCCGCTCCATCCGGAGAAGGCGATGGCTCTTTTGCGTGAAAAGTGCAAGGAGCAGAATCCGGATCTCATAATAGGAACATCCATGGGCGGCATGTATACCGAGATGCTTTATGGCTATGACCGTATATTGGTCAATCCGGCATTCCTCATGGGTGACACTATGACAAAGCATGGCATGCTGGGAAAGCAGACCTTCCAGAACCCTCGTGAGGACGGCATTCAGGACTTCATCGTGACGAAGAGCCTTGTTGAGGAGTATAAGGAGATAACCCGACAGTGCTTTTCTGCTGTCAACGAAGAAGAGCAGAAGCGTGTGTTCGGACTGTTTGGCGATGCCGATACGTTTGTAGCTGCTGAG
>ENA-ORRO01001891-ORRO01001891.1-human-gut-metagenome-genome-assembly--contig:-NODE-1891-length-13867-cov-5.277657_pt1 | contig 13867 bp, 15 predicted proteins | sample MGYA00242176_ERZ509136 | MGnify/ENA primary metagenome ERZ509136 (study PRJEB26280, sample SAMEA2338644) | human gut metagenome | biome: human gut; feature: human-associated habitat; material: faeces...
TCCGCATTTGCTTTGGTTGCTGGTTATAGTGTATATGCTTCGCAACAGAAAGTTGAGTTGTCTGATTTGGCAATGGCAAATGTGGAAGCATTGGCGACTGGAGAAGTAATAATTGGTTATCCATGTATGAGTGTTCCTTATAGTTCTTGTATTTATTTTTATCCTGAATATTTTGAGTTACCGGGAATTACTTATGATAGATATTGAGTTGCATTTAGTATATTCCAATAATAGGATTATTATAAACATTCCCTAGTGTTAAAATAGTAAAGAGTAATAAGCCTATATTTAATTCTAAATATAAGGCTTTTACTCTTTAACAAAGAATATCTTGATATTTACTTGTCCGATATCTTTAAATTATGGTAGTTTATAGACTTTTTATGTTATTAAGGAAATTATTTATTCTTTTTCTAGTTCCACTCTTATATTCTTGTGTTGACGAGAACAATAATTTATTGGATCATTTTAATTATACTGAAGATCTGAATGTTACAGACTCTATATTATTGGAAAATTACGGGATTTTAAATCCGCATTATATTTATAAGAAAGATAGTTTCTTAATATTCAACAGTATTCAAGGAAAAAGAGAAATTCAGTTATTAAGCCTAAAAGATTACAGGACCTATACTTATTGTGTAATAGGTCAGGGTAAAAATGAAATGAACAATTATTTTACAGTTTTGGATCAGGCATCAGACTGTTATAGATTTGCAGATAATAGCAAAGGTAAAATTTATGGTATAGATTTAAATGAACTGGAAGAGAACAAGGAAACTGAATACAAACTAATGAATACGCTTTCAATAAATAATGGAACGCATTTTATAAGGTTTATGGATACAGGGAAATACCTGTTGGGTAGTGGAATTATTAAAAACGGTCGATTTGGTATATACGACAAATCAGAATATTCTTATACAGAGCAAGCAGGATATCCATATAATGATGAAATTAATAAAATAGATAATATATATAAGGGAGCATTATTTTCAAGAACCATTATGACACCACACCCACAAGGAAAAAGATTTGTTGCTGCCTGTTTTGGATTGCTTGATTTCTATGCTATATCTGATGAAGGGGATATTCAACTTATAAAATCAAAGCATTATCACTATCCAAAATTTAAAGCGAACACTTCGGTAGGTAGTGCTATCACATTTGATATAGAAGATATGGTAGGTATTACCGGTTTGATTTCTGATGACAAATATGTTTATGTTCTATATTCCGACAAGACCTTCAAGCATGATAAAGAGGCTGCATATAATGCTTCTCATTTATTAGTATACGATTGGGAAGGTAATCCTATAAAACACTACCATTTGAATAAAGATTTATATGCCATATCTAAATCAGGTGATGTATTGTATGGCTTGTCGAGGGTAAATAATCCTATTGTTTATTGTTGTAAGCTAAATTTGTGAGGATAAAAAGTATATGTGAATTCAAGTACAGATACTCCCCTATATGTAATCAGTGAATAATGTTCCAGACATTTCTGGTTGATTCAGGTAACTGTTTTAAGGTGATAGGAAACCCCATCCACAACCTGTCCGTAAAGGACCTTTACCTTAAGGAAATAGCCGGAATAGAAGCTGAATCACTGTCTTTAACCACAATTGAAGCTGATTCTGCAGAGTATCACTATGGTGTGGTAGGCGAAAACATGACAGCAAGCAAGAAGATTGTCCTGCATAACACAGGAAAGGAAGTGTTCCGAATAAAAGGAACAACGACATCATGCGACTGTATGACTGCAGAATATGACTGGAATGAGATTCCGCCCGGAGGGAAAGCTGCAATGACGGTTGATTACAAGGCAGAAGAGCCAGGGGATTTCTGGCGCACCATAACGATATATGGCAATATCCCCGAGAAGTCCTTTACCTTGGACTTTTGGGGTACTGTCAGGAAGTGAGAGATAAAAAAGAGTGGAAACATGAATTATGTGTCTGCAAACAATGAACATCATGTTCCACTCAATGTTAAACCTATCCAATCGAAGAAAGGAGGTGTTACCGATGCAAAGATAATTATTATTCTTAATACCACAAATTGGAGGATGTTCCTCACTAGAGATTATTAGAATTATAAATTAATTAAAATAAAAATTTAAACTAAAATGAATAAGAAAATATTGAAAATAGTTTTTGCATCCGCATTTGCTTTGGTTGCTGGTTATAGTGTATATGCTTCACAGCAGAAGGTTGAAATGTCAGATTTAGCTATGGCTAATGTAGAAGCATTGGCAGGAGGAGAAAGCGGAACTGTAAAATGTTGTCCTGATCCAGGTGATGAATGCAAATTGTCATCAGGCGATATTCTTGAAGGACAGGATGAATGTTAGTTTGTCGCTGTCTTTAATTCGCAATGCTTTTGTTAATAAGTTCAAAACACGGATTTAACAAAGTTTTAGTTGGTCTATTCGACAGATAGACTAGCTCTGTGAATTATTGATTTTGTGACTATGTAACAGTAATAAATAACTTCAGCAGATTTTAATACAAGCGCTTTTTAAGATCAAGTGTTTGTTAGTAGGAGTTTGCAGAAGTTATTTTTATTGTTCATATTACGAAAGTGGGATATTTCATTTGTTACTTTATCATAAATCAGATATATTAGTTTAAAAATGAAGGATTTGTTTTGTTTTATAGTATTATTATTTTATTTGACTGCATGCTCCGATTCTAATCGGACTTTGGAAAGTGAGTTGGTCAATATTACTGATATAACTTATTTTGAAGATGAATCTTTTTCAGATGTACATGTTTTACATTCAGCTATTTTTAATGACTCTGTAATTTGTAATCCTATTTGTCTAGGTTTAGGAGATTCCTTGTTATGGGTTGCTGATGCTGCGTATTCTTCGGACACACTAGTACGTTGTTATTCAATATCAGGAAAAACTTATCTGGGAGCTGTTTATTTAAAAGGAAATGCTCCAATGGAATTATTATCGGCTGCAAGTTTTGATATGTCAACTGATTCTTTATCTTATTGGACATTTGATGTGACCCGTCAATTATGGGTTGGTCGCCCTTGTTTTGATTTATCTCTTTCTACTTCTACTGATGATTGGAATATTATTAATTTACGAGACTCTCTATTATTGGGAATAAATAATCCTCACTGGTTGAATGATGGCCGTTTTGTTGTGAATAGTCTATTCTGCTATAAAGAACGTTTCTTTATTTGCGACCCATTGAACATGAACAAACAATCTGTGTTGAATTCTTCTTTTCAGTTTAAAGATCGTTTTTCCCCTTCCATTATGTCTGATATTTTTTCCACTCATCTATGTGTGGATGATTCTCGCTCTTATATTGTATTAGCTGGTAAATATTTAGATCTTATTGAGGTATATGATACTATGGGGAAATCTGTTTTAATGTTAAAAGGGCCCAAAAGGGGCTTTAGTTTTAAATTTGATTTCAATCGTTCTGTTAGTAATTCTGTATTGGTAAAATCTCCTGAATCGAGAAGAGCCTATTTGGATATAAAGGCTGTGGAAGGTAAGATTTATGCACTTTATTCAGGCAAGTCAAAAGATGATAAAGTACATTATTCCTATTCTGATTGCTTGTATGTGTTTTCTATGGATGGGAAATGTTTGTCTAAGTATATATTGGATTGTCCAATTTGTGATTTTGTAGTGGATATAAACAAGAAAAGAATTTATGGAATTTCTTTGAATGCAGAAATTGTTTATTTTGATTTTTAGTAATGAAAAAAAGTAACATTAAAAACATATATTAGACATTATATAGAATAAGGTTTTAGGGTACTGATAATCATAAGTTCTGTTCCTTATTCTATATAAACTCTATTATCAATCTCCTGAAGAAAATGGACTTTCTATAGTAAAACAAAAGTTGAATTTGCAATGAGAAGAATATTTTTTCTACTTATTTTATCATATATGCTATATGCATGTATGGAAAAAAACAATCTAAAGACTGATGTACTTTCTATACCTATAGAGGAGTGTATCTCAGAAGGAATGAAAAAGGAAGATGTTTTCATTAATAAATTAAATGCAAGTATTATTCCATTGGAATTAACAGATTCTTCCATACTTGGCGATTGTTATATAGTGGAAGATTTTAATGATAAAATAATAATTTGTGATTATCAGAATGTATATGCATTTCATAATGTGAATGGTTCCTTCTTTTCTCGTGTTTCCCATAAGGGTGAGGGTCCGGAAGACTATGTAGGTATATCGGATGTTTCTATATCCTCTGAAGATGGGTCGATTCTTATATTGGATAATATGGGAAAGAAATTAAACTTCTATTCCATTAATGATGGAAAATTTATAAACAGTATCTCAAATGATACAGTAGTATCCATCCAACAATTAAAGGATAACAGATGGCTGGCTTATAACTCACCTTTGCATTCTGCCAAATATGATATTTGTATATACGACAAGCAATGGAAACTGTTAAGAGGAATATGCAAAAGAAAAGGTACGGCAGAACACAAAGGCATTATAAGTATTAATGATTTTCTTAGTTCCAATGGAGAAGCATATTCTTATACAAACGATACTATATATCATATATCCGAAACAGGTGATATTACATCTTTTCTTTATATAGCTAAAGGAGGATTGAGTATACCTGATGAAATAGCGTCAGATATTACTCAAAAGAGTAAAAGGGATAGCTATATTTGGGGAGAACAGATATGCTTTTCCAACAAATATTGTTTTCTAAGATATTATTATAACAGAAAGATTTATTTTGATATATGGAATATACATTCTAAAGAGTTATGTTATAGAAATATAGTACAAAAGCCATCAGACAAGATGGGACTTCCTATAAAAGTTGGTAATGAAACGTATTTTACTTGGCCTAAATATGTGAATAACAATACATTCTATTGTATTACTTACTCTGAAAATGAGGATAAAATTGAAGATAATCCTATTGTTTTAAAGTTTAAAATCTTGTCTTGATTTGTATAAGGGCAATAAGTCTTTAAATAATGAATAGTAATAGTATAAGAACTTAACAATTTTATATCTGTCTTATATTTATTAAAAGGTTTATTTTATATAGAATGTAATAGAACTGATATTATGAAAAGGTTACTTTATATAATAACAAACCTTGCTTTTGTATGTGTATGTCTATTATTACTATGGATTCTGGCACAAGTATTTGTGTTTGCATCTTTCCGGATACCAAGTGATTCCATGTCGCCTGAACTCCGAGAGGGCGATTTCGTGCTTGTGTGGAAACCGATCGTTGGAGCACGTCTGTTCAACCTGAATAAATCGCTCAATCTGGAACAGACAGACATTTACCGCCTGCCGGGGTTCAGGAAGATAAAGCGCAATGATGTGGTAGTTTTCAATTTCCCACATCCAAACGACTGGAACCATATAGAGATGCACATAATGAAGTATTATATCAAGCGCTGTATCGGATTGCCCGGAGATACGCTCTCCATAAGGAAGGGGATGTTCAAGGTGAAAGGTGTAGACATGCCTTTGGGGAATGTTGCTTCACAGAAGCGCATAGGATTGACGCGTCCCGAGGATTTTCCGGAGGGCGTGTACAGGTGTTTCCCATACGACTCCCTGCTGGACTGGAACATAAAGGAGTTCGGACCCCTGTTTGTTCCCGGAGAGGGGGATGTGGTGAAGATGGACCGTACGGGTGGTGTATTGTACCGCAAGCTCATCGAATGGGAACAAGGGAAGAAGATGTATGTAAATGGAGATACAGTACTGCTGAACGACAGTGTGATAACTTCTTACCAGTTCCGTAAGAACTATTATTTCGTAGCGGGAGACCATGGTGAGAACTCACAGGATTCCCGTTACTGGGGGCTGCTTCCGGAGGAGTATATCGTGGGGGTGGCTTCAAGGGTATGGAAATCTGTGGACAGCTATACGGGCGATATTTGCTGGGACAGGGTATGGAAGAAGATTGAATAAAAAGGAATATGGAACTTTTTTGAGCGAGCTATGCATATTATGAGTGTTGAACTAAGGAAATGGTTATGCAGAGTCATACCGTGGCTGGCTGGCCTACTGCTTGCAGGACTTGCAGGTGGAACCGTGCTGGTGACAGACGGAAGTTTACCGTCCGACCTTCTGGGAACGCAGTGGATGTGGCTTTCTGCCGTGATGACTGTTGTATTACCTTTGTGGCTTGCCGGATATATTGTGAATCCACAGCGGACTGTCCGTATCGTGTCGGAATCGGTGCAATGGGTGCTGATGGGATTCGGAGCAGTGGAAGCCCTACATGGCCTGGGGCAGATTGCAGGTATATATCCGTCAAACCATTCGCTTTTTGTCCTTACGGGCACATTCTATAACCCGGGTCCATATTCAGGCTATCTGGCGGCAGTTCTTCCGGTAGCTCTGTACCGGATGTTAATATTGAACGGGAAGAAAGACCGTCTTTCGGTTGTGCAGTATTATCTATCGATGTGTGTGCTGTTGCTGATATGCTGTGTGCTTCCGGCGGGCATGAGCCGTGCGGCATGGATTGCTTCCCTGATTTCGTGCGGATATGTGGTTCTCAGGGTTTACCGTGTGAAAGTAAAATCGTTTGTATCGGAACACAGATATGCCGTATTTGGCGTGCTTATACTCGGCTTGCTGTCTGCCTCCGGTGCGTATTTCATGAAACGGGATTCGGCAGACGGCCGTTTGCTGATAGGGAAGATAACTTCCCGGGCCATTGCCGGCAATCCTTGGGGTGAAGAAAACGGAAGGACATTTTCCGCCATTTACGGTGATGCCCAGGAAAGATACTTCACTGATTGTGAATATTCGGAGTCGGAGGCATGGGTTGCCGGAACACCCGATTTTGCCTTCAACGAATATCTGCAGATAGCAGTTGAATATGGAGTGTGGGTATCCGTTTTGCTTGTAACTGTATTACTTGTGTTGTCAATGATAGCCGGGAGCCGTAAACATCTTGCGGGAATGGGCGGATGTCTTGTATCACTTATGGTATTTGCATGCTTTTCCTATCCGCTGCATATCCCGGCTATTGTTTCTGTATGGCTATTGGCGGTAATGGCGCTTTGTGGCGAAGGTCTGGTGATGATAAAACGCAAATCAGTTGCCGTGATAATCCTGCTGCCGGTTGTTGTGGCCGGATTAACAGCTTCGGTGAATAGGTATGGTATGTACTCCGCACGCACACGGGCTGTTCGCCAGTGGATGCCTGTCAGGGTTCTGTATCATTCCGGAGCATTTAAGGCGGTTGCCGAGGAATATGGAAAGCTTTATGATAAAATGTCCTGGCATAAAGATTTCTGTTTCGAATACGGAAGGGCATTATACAAAACCGGAAGTTACGGCAAGGCAGAAGAGGTTCTGCTGAAATCCATGACGGTGAGCGGAGATCCGATGATATTGAATATTTTAGGACGCAATGCACATGAAAGCGGTGAGTATGGAAAAGCAGAGATGTATCTGCTGCGTTCAACCCGCAGATTGCCGGAGCGCGTATATCCCCACTATCTGCTGGTTAAGCTTTATGCAGAACCTGGGTATTTTGACAGGGTAAAGCTTGTCAGGGAGGCAGAGTATGTGCTTAACGCTGAACCTAAGGTGAATTCTACCGCTATAAGGGAAATGCGCCAGGAGGTGAAGAAAATATTGGAAGACAAAAAATTGTGGAAGAATCAATAAAAGAATAATATAAAATCGGGTAGGATATGGAAAACAGTGGAAACATGAATATATGTCTGCAAACAATGAACATCATATTCCACTCCATGTTAAACCCGTCCAATCGAAGAAAGGAGGTGTTACCTATACAAAGATAATTATTATTTTTAATACCACAAATTGGAGGGTGTTCCTCCCTAGAGGTTATTAGAATTATAAATTAATTAAAATAAAAATTTAAACTAAAATGAATAAGAAAATATTGAAAATAGTTTTTGCATCCGCATTTGCTTTGGTTGCTGGTTATAGTGTATATGCTTCACAGCAGAAGGTTGAAATGTCAGATTTAGCTATGGCTAATGTAGAAGCATTAGCAAGTGATGAAGGTTCTGTGACATGTGATCCTGATAAAGGAGATACATGTATGGTTGGCTCAACCCCAGTGAAAGATTATGATGAAGACGACTCTTGGTTTTGATTGTTAATTATAGCATCATTGCAATACTATTTATTATTGCAATGATGCTGATTTAATTATATGAATATGAAAAATATAGCATTTTTTTTTATTTTGTTTTGTGTTGGATGTTCTCCACGTGATGATATAAAGCTCAATGATATACAGGTTGAATTTACAGATTTTGCAGAAACTGACTCTTTATTATTTGCTAGTTTATCTGAAGAGATTATAGAGGAGCCATCAGAGATGAAATTATGGGATAATTTTTTGATTATTAATGATTTTAATAAGAGTGGCGATAATTTTATTTCATTTTATTCTTTAGAAAAAAATGAAATAATTGAAACTCGAATGAATAAAGGAATGGGACCTGGTGAAATGTTATCATGTAGTATTAATATTTTAGGGGATGATTTGTGGTTATATGATATGAGTAAATCAAATATTGTTTGCTTTCCTCTTTTAGAAATATCAAATGACAGATTAAAACCGTTCCAATATCAACTTTCAAAGTATTATTATGACATTGCAATGTTAAATGATACTATAATGGTTGGTTCAAATGATCTTACCATAAACAAAAAAATATCTTTTGTAAATATTAAGAACGGTGATATAAGATATTCTGGTGAATATTCGTATGTTAACCCTAATATTCCTATGTCTTCATTTATTGATGCATGTAACAGTTATATAGAAGTCAATCCAAAAACGAAAGATATATTATTGGCTTATCGCTATACAGATGTAATAGAAATTTATGATTCAGAAGGAAATCTGAAAAATTCAGTTCATGGTCCTGATTGTTTTGAAATAAAATTTCAACCAGGTTCGTATGGAATGCGTAAGACAAAGGAGACTAGAAAGGCTTTTGTGAATGCTTATGTAACTGAGAAACACATATATTTATTGTATTCAGGATGTACAAGAGAGGAAAAGAATTGGTCTGACGGAAATGAAATTTTTGTGTATTCATGGAGTGGAGTACCAGAAAAACGATATATTTTAAATCAGCCAGTTTACTCGTTTGCGGTAGATGAATGTAGTGGATATATTTATAGTTATTCTTTGGAAAGTAGTGAATTAATAAAGGCTGTTATGTAACTATTATATAGTGAGAGTGTATCGTGATATATCAGATAGATTGGGATGGTAATCCTGTGATCAAATATGAAACGGATTTGCCATTGTCGCAAATATGTGTATCCAATTCTGATGATATGGTTTATGCGATAGCCAACAGAGAGGAGAATCTGTTGGTGGAGTTTGCTTTATCAGGTGGAAACGAATAAGGTTTTTGGAAAATCCGCTGAAAATAATTAGCTGTAAGAGAATATGTTTATAGGTAGTGAATGAATGATAACAGAAGAATTAAAACAGTAACCTGAATTGCGTATGAAAAATATTTTCTTTCTTTTAATAGTTTTAGTTTTGGGCTCATGCAATGGAACTGACCGAGAAAAAGAGATAGTTATAGAGGATAATATTATAAATCCTGTGGTTCATCGAATTGAAGCAAAGCAGCTATTGAATGTTGATAAAATAGGAGTTTATGATACATTATCTGTTTTTATAAATAGAGGTACTGATAGTATCCTTTATATGTATGACTCTTCGGATTTTACCTATAAAGGAGCTTGTGGAGTCATAGGACATGGACCTGAAGATTTCCAGTTCCCATTTTTTTTGAAGAAGGCAAATGATAATAATGGTATTATAAACCTTTACGATGTTAATGCAGCAGCCTTTAAGGACATAAATGTAAAAAAGATTCTTCAAAAAGAGCCAAATGCAATAATGTCAATGAAAATGCCGACTATGCTTATAGGTTCACCTGATTTACATTTAAAGAGTGATTCTTGTTTTATAGGGAATATTGATTCAGGTAGCGGATTGTATTTCATTTATGATTCGAATAAAGATAAGATAAAATGGGTTGAATTTCCCAAAATCCTACAGTTGCCTCAGGATGATTTCACAGTTATGAATATGAATCGTATAACTCTAAACTTTGAGTCCAATAGAGTTGTTTCAGCAATGGGATATTATAATCTGCTATTTCTTTATGACTCGAATAATACTTTAATGAAGACAGTCCAATTAGGAGATGAAGAAATTAGCCCGACAGTAGTTGATGGTGATCATCTGAGTGGAGATAATATAATCTGCTGTAGAGATATAACCTCCTCAGATAAAGCTGTATATGTATTGGAACAGAATATAAGAGAAAAAGATTTTGAGAAGATTGATAATGCTTCTTCCAGAATTGTTGTTTTTGACTGGGATTTGAAGTATTTAAAAACTTATCTTCTTCCCCATTACTCATTGGGTTTTGTATATGACCAATATCATGATAGAATTTTATACACGGCATTAAATCCCGAAGGTGGAACCGATGTCTTTTTCTTTTATTTAAATACAGAAGATAAAAAGTAATTGTTTAAAGTAAAATACTATAAATTGAATGTCAGAATTCATTTTGTAAATAAGTATTTAATTGTGAGAATATGAAGAATTGTTTTTATTTGCTTTGTTGTATTTTCATTCTGGCTGCATGTCAGGAAAAGCGCTTATCAGGGCCGATACAGGTTGACCTATCAAAGACGGAACCTGTGATAAATTATTCAAGTTTCGTAGATTCAACAGCATTTGTTACACTTGAACTAAGTGACAGCTTGCCACTCAACGGTGTTTCAGGTCTGTATTTTGATGACGGTAAACTCTTTGTCAAGGATAGCGGGCAGGAAGGTATTCTTGTCTTTGATGAAAAAAGTGGACAGTTATTTGCGCGGTTAAATGCGTTCGGTGACGGACCGGAAGAGATAAAGCGTATTGGTGCGTGGTGTTTGGATCCTTATCGGAAACATATATGCATCTTTGATAAAGGAGACATGAAGTTAAAGGAGTATGATTATTCAGGCAATTACATATCTTCCTTTCCAATGGAATCTTTCTTTCTGGACATGGTGAAGTTGGAAAAAGAGAGTCTGGTTTGTTTTTACCCTGTTTATGCCGGTCATGAACAGCCTGAAGGTGTCTGGCTGGATAATATGGGACATTTTAAAAAGAGCCTTTCTTCGCATGTGACAGAAGCTTGCAGGTTCCACTATTTTCCCGTGATGTATAATTGGAACGACTCATCCGCTTATTATTATGACAGGAACTGGGATGAGTTGTCCCTTGTAACAGCCGACACACTCCGTTCGATGTACACCTTTGATGTAAAACAGGCAATTCCTCTTTCAGTGAAAGGAATGCGTGATTTGACGCCTCAAGAACTGGACGGTCGTTCGATTGTTCACCAGTTTGCCTGTTCGGATCGTTTTATCCTGTTTTCCTACCATACATTCCATCGGTCTGATATGATGAGTAAGGACATTACATGGGTGCTGCTCGATAAAAGAACGGGAAAGGTTTCCGTTTCGAAATTTCTTAGAAATGATTTGGGTGAAGGAGATGAAATGAAAGGTTATGTTTTGTTTTACAAGAATGATCATACGTGGGTACGGGTTGATGACACTTTGGATAGTGTGATTCGGTTGGAATACTTGTACTTGCGATAATACTGTTCTGAAGATGTATGTCAAAAGACTATAGACAGGGTGACTCGTTGTTGAATATCTAAGTTTATAATGTTTAAGTTGTTATTTCCAAGAGATTACGAATAGGATAAGATACTGCTCGGTGAAAGTGCAATTCTGAGTGTGAAGTATAAAGCCGAGGAGTCTGGTGATTTCTGGCGTACTATAACGATAATATATGGCAATATTCCCGAGAGGTACTTTACTTTGGACTTTTGAGGAACAGTCAAAAAATGAAAGATAAAAAGAGTGGAAACATGAATCACGTGTCTGCAAACAATGAATATCATATTCCACTCCATGGTAAACCTGTCCAATCGAAGAAAGGAGGTGCTACCCATGCAAAGATAATTATAAAATCAGAATTGAGAGAATAGAGAGAGGTTTATTTTCCTCTAATGTATTAAATTGAAAACATTAATAAAAATATAACTTTATGAAAAAGACTATATTCAAAACTTTATTAGCAGCTGCATTTACGATGGTAGCCGGTTATAGCGTATATGCTTCACAGCAGAAGGTTGAAATGTCAGATTTAGCTATGGCTAATGTAGAAGCATTGGCAAATGACGAGGGAAGTGTTTACAGATCCGGCACTTGATCAAGAACGTCCAAATGCCAGATGGTGAAATTTGATTTTAATATAAAGATTGATCAACATTTATAAATCAAGAGGTTATCTTTAGGCGTAACCTTTTGCCTAAATAAATTAATCTTATGAAATATTGTTACATATATTTAATGCTTCTTCTGCTTATATTTTCTTGTAATAGAAAACAAGAAAATAGTATAGACAAATTTGATAATATAATAGATCTGTCTGTTTCTGATAGCTTGTTTTCAGACAACGAATTGCCTATGGGGACAGTTTTGAGTATGAAGAACTGGAAAGATATATTAATAACCTGCCATCATGCAGATGATTATAGATTCTCTTTTATTGATAGCAAAACAGGAAAGTTGATAACAAGATGGGGACAAAAAGGAAATGCACCAAATGAATTCATTGATTTTGGCTCGGATTTTTTTATTCAAGATTCTTTACTCGTGTTCCAGTCTTCTATGAAGAAGTCAATAAACTACGTGTCTATTCCGGCTATATTGCGTGGAGCAAAAGAAGTTTTGGTTAAGACGGAGATTTATCCATATACAGCAGACTTTAGACCATTGCGTATAGTCCCTATTGGAAATAGAAAAGTAGCAACAGGACTTTTTAAACAGGGAGTTTTGGGTGTACTTGATGAAAATAATAATATTGTAGGAACATATTCCGATTATCCTTTTCCTTATGAAGTAGAAGGGCTTTATCGTGGAACAGCATATCAGTTAGTTCTCTCATGTAATACATATAGGCAACGTCTGCTTGTTTCTGTATCACATTCGGATGTTTTTGAAATTTATGAATTGGATGCAAATGGATTACATCGTGTATATGTAAATGATTTTAATCAAGTTCCTGTAGTGCAGATGCAGGATGGTAGATTGGGCATAGATGATAGTAAAAGTATTGGTGGAATTTTGGAACTATTTAATACAGACAATTTTATTTATTTGGGATATTCCCATTTGAGTTTAAAAGAAGTATCTTTGAATGATTACACGTTTGATGAAATATTATGTTTTGATTGGAATGGTAATAAAGTAAAAAAATATAATTTACCTTTTCCGGTAAGTACATTTTGTGTTATAGATAATTTATTATATGTTACTAGTTTAGAAGATAATAATATGACTATTTATAGATTAGAATCTGATAAATAGTAGTTCGTCAATAATTATTGGGTGCTAATTAGCTTTGATAATTATTAGCATCTTCTATGTGACTATAAATTCACCAGATATGTGTATATTCAATTTCTGTAGATCATAGTAATTCTTGCCTATATTGTGCTTCTAGAAAAAATGTGCAAGATCCACCCACAATATTAAGGTATAAGTTATAGTGTAATGAATTGGATATGTTGATTTGTGGATACATTAAATTAAAAATCTTTGGTTATGAATAGATGTTGTATATATGTGCTGCTTACCGCCGGAATGTTGGTCGGCTGCGGCGAGAAGAAAGACGATACTTCTGGAAAGGAAGGAGTAGAAACAGTTTTACCCTCACAGGCGAACGAGGTGACGGTCATGACGCTGAAGAAGACCACGTTCAGCCATGAGCTGGTG
>ENA-ORRO01001895-ORRO01001895.1-human-gut-metagenome-genome-assembly--contig:-NODE-1895-length-13846-cov-67.819665_pt1:0-10000 | contig 13846 bp, 12 predicted proteins | sample MGYA00242176_ERZ509136 | MGnify/ENA primary metagenome ERZ509136 (study PRJEB26280, sample SAMEA2338644) | human gut metagenome | biome: human gut; feature: human-associated habitat...
GAAGGGGGAAGCAAGACGTTACGTAGCTAACGATTTCCTTAACTTAATAGCATTAATCACGAGGGGACCCCCTTGTCGCAGCAAAAAAACTCCCCTCTCGGGGAGTTTTTCTTCAAAAGTACGATCAGAATACAGTCTTGACAGAGCCGCCGTATTTCTTTTCGATGAAGTCCTTGACTTCTTTGCTTGTGAGCGCTTTCATGAGCTTCTGGAGTTCCGGACGGTTTTCATCACCTTCACGGACCGCTACGATATTCGCATACGGGGAGTCGGAGCCTTCGCTATAGATGGCACTCTTCGGATCGAGCTTTGCTTCGAGGGCGAAGTTCATATTGATGATCGCGATATCCGCATCCTCCAAGGCACGCGGAAGCTGCGGAGCTTCCAGTTCGGAGAATTCCAGGTTCTTCGGGTTCTCTGCGATATCCTGCGGGGTCGCGGTGATCGGAGCGCCTTCCTTCAGTTTGATGAGACCGGCAGACTGGAGGACGAGGAGGGCGCGGCCGCCATTGGTCGGATCGTTCGGAATGGCTACATGCGCGCCGTCAGCAAGATCATTCAAAGACTTCAGCTTCTTGGAATACACGCACATCGGTTCGAGATGGACAGCTCCCAAGGATGTCAGCTTCAGGCCTTTTGATTTGCAGAATTCATCGAGGTACGGCTTATGCTGGAAAAAGTTCGCATCGAGGCTCTTATCCGCAAGGGCCAGGTTCGGCTGGACATAGTCGGTGAATTCGACCATTTCGACCTTGACGCCTTCTTTGGCGAGCTTGTCTTTCACAACACCGACGATCTCAGCGTGCGGTACAGGGGATACGCCGACCTTGATGGTGGTTTCTTTGGCAGCTGCAGAAGAAGCAGAGGATGCGGCTTTCTGATCACCGCAGCCTGCGATGATGCCAGCAGCCGCGAGGACTGCAGCCGATACGAGGATGGCTTTTTTGAAGTTCATAGGGATCCCTCCAGACGGAAAAAGAGAGGTACGGCTATGCGCCGCACGCATATCATATGAAATATAGTTTTATTTATAGCACTAGTGAAAGGGCTGCGTCAAGAGGAAATGAAGGTTAAAGGTTAAAGGTTCAGGGTTCAGGGTTCAAGGTTGTGGTGCGGCGCATTTCGTCATCCTGAGCGGAGGAAAACGTCGTATGTTAAAAAATGGCTTATCTGAAACGGGAGAACTGAGTCGAAGGATCTAAGCGCCGCGGAGTATAGATGGGCGATGCCCGAAGGTCTCTTGACAGCAGGTTTCCCTCGTATCGTCAGCCTTCTCCTCGAGGGGAAGGCGCCCCGTAGGGGCGGATAGGGCACTGGCGGTATGAAAGACAGATGAGAAAAGCGGAGAGGTGTGCGGCACATGTGGGGAAAGCCGCTTATATTTTATCTGCATCAAAAAAGCCGCAGAGGGAATCGCTGGATTCACTCTGCGGCTTTTTCTATGGAAACAGGGAGGAAAACGGCAAGCGGGCATCGCCTATATACTTGCGGCGAAGCCGCCACCACCCCCTGAACCTTTAAACCTTAAACCTTCTTACTTCGTCCCGAAGATGCGGTCGCCGGCATCGCCAAGACCCGGGAGGATGTATTTCTTTTCATTCAGCTGACGGTCGAGGGAGGCGGTATAGATCGGAACGTCCGGATGCGCCTGGTTCACGACCTCGACACCTTCCGGGGCAGCGACGAGACACATGAATTTGATATTCTTGACGCCTTTTTCTTTCATCATGTCGATGGCTGCGACGGCGCTGCCTCCGGTAGCGAGCATCGGATCGACAAGGATGAAGTCGCGGTTTTCCACATCCGGGAGCTTGCAATAGTATTCGATCGGCTTGGCGGTGACGGGATCGCGGTAGAGGCCGATGACGCCGATGCGGGCAGACGGCATGAGTTCGGTGAGGCCTTCCACCATGCCGAAGCCGGCGCGCAGGATCGGGACGATGCCGAGCTTCTTGCCGGCAACCTGTTTTCCTGTCGCTTTTTCGAGCGGTGTCTCGATAGTGACATCTTCGAGCGGCAGATCGCGGGTGAGCTCATAGCCCATCAGGAGCGTGATCTCCTGCAGCAGACGGCGGAACTCACCGGAGCTGGTTTCTTTTTTTCTCATAATGGTCAGCTTGTGCTGGATCAGCGGATGATCAATGACATGGATATGCATAATGGCCTCCTCAGGGAAATACAGAGTGAATAGGAAGTAGCGATTTTTGCTTTTCTCATTGTAGCACAAATGAGAGAGGTTTGGGGGAGGGACGGCCCTTTGATTGCGTGCGAAAGTTTCGCTTGAATAAGAAATGTGAAATGAGAAATGCGAAGTGCTGGTGCGGCGCGTTTCGTCATCCTGAGCGGAGGGAAACATCGTATGTTAGAAAATGGCTTATCTGAAACAGGAGAACTGAGTCGAAGGATCTAAGCACCGCGGAGTATCAATAATGGCGAGGCCCGAAGGTGGCATTTCAGTCACTAGTCACTCGAGGCTACTAATCCCTAGCTACCAGTCACTAGTTCTCCTCATCCCTGCTTTCAAACTTCAGGGCACGCCCCACGAGCGAACCCTGTTTTCTTAAACCTTTCTTTAATGACAATTTCCGAAGAATGTTGTAAAATGAAAGACAGTATGACAGAAATGAATTTTTATACCTTTATATATAGTTTGAGGTCCATATAGCTCCAAGTAAAGAAAAGAGGAATCGTATGAAATCCAATAAACTGACATCCCTTCTCTGCGCACTGGCTCTGACAGGGGCGGTGATGCCGCTTTCTATGGCAGAGGCGGCAGAGCCGGCTCCGGTGGCAGCTCAGGAAGCACCTGCTGAAGGTGTGAACTACACCGATGCCCTGATGAAGGGACTGTCTCTGACACTTCCTGATGTCCAGAGTGCGGTCGAGTCCGGCACGTTCAAGAATCTTTCACCAGAAGCGCCTAAGCCTGCAGAGCCGGAGCCCGCTCCGTTGCCGGAACCGGAACCCGAGCCAGAGCCCGAGCCGGAACCGGAACCCGAACCTGCGCCTGCCCCGGCACCGGCGGCGAAGTATACCGCAGATCAGGGGAGCGCAGCTGCCGAGATCGGATCCGATGGTGCGTATGACGGCATGACCTACAGCTCGGACAAAGCGGATGAGAATGCGCTTCGCGTCTCCATGGCATACATCACCGCGAAGGGCGATACCATCACGAAGTCCGGTGACACCTCGAGCGCAGAAAACAGTGACCTTTACGGGATGAATGCGGCGTTGCTCGTGACCCATGGCGGACACGGGGCTTTCACGGATGTGAAGATTTCCAGTACAGGAAACGGCGCGACGGGCGCCTATGGCTACAGCAAGGGCACGTACATCAATCTGACGAATGCAGAGATCTCCACCACGGGCGCGCAGGCTTCCGGCGTCGAAGTCTCCCAGCGTGCGATGATGAAGGTGCAGGACTCGACTGTTTCCACGACAGGAAATCAGTCGGCAGCGATCCGTATTTCTAAAAACGGCGGCATCCTTCTCACCGAAAACTCTGTCTTCACCGCATCCGGTGCCAATGCACACGGGATCTATACCGAAGGTGATGTGACCGTCACAGGCGGCTCTGTCAAGGCGGAAAAGACCAAGGCAGCCGTTATCAAGAATATCAGCTCCATCACGCTCGACGGAGCGACACTCGAAGGCAATGAGACAGGCTCGCTTCCTTACAATATCGTCATGTACTCGGATGCCGACGCGATCGGTGTCACGGGGACGCAGCAGTTCGAGGCGAATCATGCAAGCCTCATCTCTCATAAGGGCGGCATGTTCTATGTGACCGGCACCCACTGCCGCATCACGCTGAAGGACAGCACGCTCACGCAGGATGATGAAGCATCGCCTGTCTTCACCATCACAGGCAATGACGGCGGCTACGGCTGGGGCGATGCGGGCGCGAACGGCGGTCACGCGGAAGTCATCCTGTCGCATCAGATCCTGAATGGCGATATTCTCCTCGATACCATCTCGGATATCAATCTCAGTATCAAAGACCAGTCCACCTGGACCGGTGCGATCACCATCGCGCCGAATGCCCAGGAGGGCGCTCCGTACAAGACCAATGCTGATGTCTTCATTGCGGAAGGCTCTACATGGAACCTGACCGCAGACTCTCAGATCACCAGCCTCTTCAATCTGGGCACGATCCATTACAACGGACACACCATCACACTTGCCGATGGGACGGTCATGAAGGAATAAAGTTGCAAAAAGAAGATCACGCGATGCGCGAAAGGCGCATGGCGTGATTTTTTATTTGAGACTGAAGTTTGAAAGCAGGAATGAGTGGCTAGGGATTAGAAGCCTTGAGTGACTAGGGACTGGTGACTGGGTTTCTTCGGCATCGTCATCCCGAGCGCAGTCCTCGATCTCTACTGCCCTGCAGGAATCAGCGTGTATGCGCTGAGGGGAAACGATGTCTTGGTGCTGCCTCACATCAGGCAATGAGCGTTCTGCAATATAGATTTCTCGGCTACGCTCGAAATGACGACAGCGCGAAGCGCTATCAAAACTCCGCGGCGCTTCATTATTATTTGCGCCGCACCAACCCCTTTGAACCCGCCAACTTATATACTGAAAGAAGGATAATAACATTATGGAATGGATCACAGTACCTGAAAAAGGTTTTACTTTGAGAGAAGTACGTACATTGACGAACCGCAATGTAAATTTATCAGAAGAGCTGGAGAAATCCGTCTCTGCCATTCTGGAAAAGGTCAGAGATGGGGGAGATGCTGCCATCCGTGAGCTGACGAAGAAATTCGACGGGGTAGAGCTCTCTGATTTCCGCGTGACGGAAGAAGAGATGCAGGAAGCCCTCGCGCAGGTGACGCCGGAATTTCTGGAAGTCCTGAAAGAAGCGAAAGCGAATATCGAGACGTTCCACAAGGAACAGGTGAGAAAGTCTTGGACAAAGAATTTCAGAGAGGGTGTGGAGCTCGGAGAACAGTTCCTTCCCATCCAGCGTGTCGGTGTCTATGTACCGGGCGGCCGCGCGGCATATCCCTCGACCGTACTCATGGATACGGTACCGGCGCTCGTGGCTGGCTGCCCTTCGGTCGCCATGACGACACCGCCAGGGAAGGATGGCAAGGTGAATCCGAATATCCTAGCTGCTGCTTATGTGGCTGGCGTAAAGGAGATCTATAAGGTCGGCGGTGCGCAGGGCATCGCGATGCTGGCATACGGCACGGAGTCTGTCGAGCCGGTCTTCAAGATCGTAGGACCGGGCAATGCCTTCGTCGCTATGGCGAAACGTCTCGTCTTCGGTACGGTCGGCATCGACATGATCGCAGGCCCATCCGAGGTGTGCTGCGTGGCAGATGCCAGCGCGGATCCGACATGGATCGCAGCCGACCTCTTGTCGCAGGCGGAGCATGACCCGCGCGCGGCTGTCTTCCTCATCACGCCGGATGTGGACTTTGGCAAGAAGGTCGAAGCGGAGATGGAGCGACAGATGAAAGAGCTTTCCCGCTATGAGATCATGAAGAGTTCCGTCGATGATTATGCGAAGGCCTTCCTATGCAAGGATGCGGCGCAGTGCTTTGATATCGTGAATAAGATCGCGCCGGAGCATTTGGAAGTCGAGCTGCCGGATCCGAAGCAGTATCTACCGCTCATTTATAATGCAGGCGCTATTTTCCTCGGGAAATACACCTCCGAACCGCTCGGTGACTACATGGCAGGCCCGAACCACACGCTTCCGACCTCCGGTACCGCTGCTTTCTCTTCGCCGCTCGGTGTTTATGATTTCGTCAAGCACAGCAGTGTAGAAATGTATAATAAAGAGGCCTTCCAGAAGATTTCCAAGAAGGTCCAGATTTTCGCCAAAGCAGAAGGCCTGACGGCTCACGCTCATGCGATGGAGGTGCGTGATGAAGACTGAATGGCTCAGAAAAACGATTGCTGACTTTGATCCGTACTTCGTAGCGCCGATCGCAGAAAAGCATGTCATCAATGCGAATGAAAACTATCTGAATGTTTTGTCGATCCCTGGCGTGAAAGAGGAGCTCATCCAGGCTCTCGATACGTTCCGCCCGCAGATCTACCCGAAGCCGATGTCCGATGACATTCGGGAAGCGCTGGCGGACTACATCGGCGCGAAGCCGGAGAACTTCATCGTCGGCAATGGCGGCGATGAAATGATTACCTATCTGCTGGGGACCTTCCTTGATCCGGGCGATCAGATCCTGATCCACAGCCCGACCTTCGACATGTATGAGCTTGGCGCGGAAACGCTGGGAGCCTCTGCCATCAAGGTCAAGGATCTTCCCGGATACCGGCGCGATCAGAAAGGACTTCTGGAAGCAGTCAGGACATACCAGCCGAAGGTGACCGTCATTTGCAATCCGAACAATCCGACCGGCGATCTGCTCCCGCGTGCATTCATCGAGGAAGTGCTGAAGGCCGCTGATAATATCGTATTCGTCGATGAAGCTTACATGGAGTTTGCCCAGAAGGAAAGCGTCATAGATCTCATTGATACATACCCGAATCTCATCGTGCTCCGCACGCTCTCGAAAGCCTTTGCTCTGGCCGGCATGCGCTGCGGCTACCTCGCTGCCGATGAAGCGCTGATCGAAGCCATCGCGAAGATCAAGGCGCCGTACAATCTGAACGCTTTCACCCAGCTCTTTGCGCCGATCGTCATCCGTCACAGAGAGGATATTTTCAAAGTACGCGATGCCATCTGCGTGGAAAGAGATCGTCTCTACGCGGCCATGAAGGAGATCCCGGGCGTCACGGTCTACCCGTCCTGCACCAATTTCCTCCTCGTTCAGGTGGATAAAAAGCAGGAGGAGATCTTCGAAGCGCTTCGCAGGAAAGATATCCTTGTCAAGATTTATAGAAACAGCCAAGACATCCCGAATGGTTTCCGCATTTCCGTCACGACGAAAGATGTCGATGATGTGCTGATTTCCGTATTCCGGGAGGCACTCGCATGAGAAAAGCCACACTTCGCCGCACGACAGGCGAGACGGATATTTCCATCACTCTGATTGTCGATGGGACAGGACGTTTTGAAGGGACTAGCGGCATCGGATTCTTTGACCATATGCTGCACCTTCTGGCCCGTCACAGCGGCATGGACATTTCCCTGACCTGTAAGGGCGACCTCGATGTAGACAACCACCATACCATCGAAGACATCGGGATCACGCTGGGAGAGGTATTCGAAAAAGCACTGGGGGATAAGAAGGGGATCCATCGCTATGGCTGCTTCTTCTGCCCGATGGACGAAGCGCTCTCCCGCATCGTGCTCGATCTATCCGGTCGGTCGTACCTCGTCTTTGATGTCGATATCCCTGTCGAGAGGATCGGCAGCTTTGAGACGGAAATGACGCGGGAATTCTTCCTCGCTTTTGCAAACAACGCAAAGATGAATCTTCATATGTCGACACTCTATGGCGTGAACGGGCATCACATCGTCGAGTCCCTTTTCAAAGGCATCGGCCACGCGCTGAAGGAGGCTGTCACCATCGAAGGCGACACGGTATTATCCACCAAAGGAGTGCTCTGATGAAAATAGCCATCATTGATTACGATGCAGGAAATCTGGCGAATGTCGTGCGCGCAGCCACCCGGGCCGGTCTTGATGTCGTCGTCACCCGCGATCCGGAAGAGATCCGCGAGGCGAAAGCCCTGATCCTTCCCGGTGTCGGTGCGATGAAGGATGCCATGGATCACCTCTCCGGCTACGGTCTCACGGACATCATCCGCGAAGAAGTCAGAAAGGGCAAGAAACTCGCCGGTATCTGCCTCGGCATGCAGGCACTCTATGAGGTCTCCGAAGAGGGCGGCGAAGTGCCGGCTCTTGGACTTCTTCCGGGGCGTATCGTCCATTTCCCAGAAGGAAATCTCAAAGTCCCGCACATGGGATGGAATGAGCTCGTGATGCACCGGCCGCATGAAGCGCTTGCCGGTCTCCCCGAGAAGAGCTACGTCTACTTTGTACACTCCTACTACAAGACACCAGGGGACAGCGAAGACATCATCGCTTCCGCAGACTACGGCGTCACCGTACCTGCCGTCGTCGGAAAAGACAATGTATTGGGATTCCAGTTTCATCCAGAAAAATCCGGCTCCATCGGACTTAGGATCTGGAAGAATTTAGCAGAATGGTTAGAAAAATGAAAATATTTCCAGCAATTGATATAGAAGACGGGCACTGCGTCCGTCTGAAACAGGGCAAAATTCAGGACCTCACCGTCTATGGCGATGATCCGGTAAAAATGGCGCTCAAGTGGGAATCCCTCGGGGCCAAATACCTCCACGTCGTCGACCTTGATGGCGCTTTCAAAGGAAATGGCGTGAATACCGAGGTGATCCATCGCATCTGTCAGGCGGTGAAGATTCCCGTCGAAGTCGGCGGCGGCATCCGCACAGAGCAGGCCATCAAGCAGCATATCGAGAACGGAGTCTGGCGCGTCATCATCGGTTCGAAAGCTGTCGCCTCCCCGTACTTTGCGATTCAGGCCGCTAAGAAATACGGCGCTGACCATATCGCCGTCTCCGTCGATGCACATGGTGACACCGTCGCCACCCACGGCTGGGTCGACGGCAGCAAGCAGAAAGTCCTGCCCTTCGTCAAGACGCTTCTGGAGAATGGCGTCAATACCATCGTTTACACCGACATCAGCCGTGACGGCATGCTGACCGGACCGAATTTCGAGATGATGGGCAAGCTGCAGGCACTTCCCGGGATCCACCTCATCGCTTCCGGCGGCGTTTCCTGTGCAGACGACCTGCGGAAGCTCTCTGCCATGGGACTCTACGGTGCGATCACCGGCAAAGCCCTCTATGAAGAAAAAGTTTCGATGGAAGAGATCGTGGAGATCCAGGAAAAGTAAAGGGTTCAGGCTGACGGGGGCAAGGTTGATGTGGCGGCTGCGCCGCACCACAAGTTTAAAAGCAGGGATTAGGGATGAGTAGCTAGGGATTAGGTGCCTCGAGTGACTGGGGACTAGTGACTGGTGACTTGAATACGACTTTTTGGCATCGCTCTATTTTACTTCGCGGCGCTTCCATAGTATTATGCGCCGCACCATCCCCGTTGAACCTATAGAACCTATAGAACCTGCTGAACCTCTTTCGCATGCAATCAAGGGACAGCACGCCCCTCGGGCTGACCCCGAACCTTCTTTATCCACCACATTTGAGTACACCCGCAAAGGATGCAACATTATGCTAGCCAAACGAATCATTCCCTGCCTGGACGTGAACCACGGGCGCGTTGTCAAAGGCAAAAAATTTCACAATCTTCAGGACGTTGACGATCCGGTGACACTGGGAAAATACTACTCCGAATCCGGCGCGGACGAGCTCGTTTTCTATGACATCACTGCCACTCACGAAGGACGCGAGACCTTCGTTGATACCGTCCGTGCCATCGCAGAAGAGCTCACCATCCCCTTCACGGTAGGAGGCGGGATACGCAAAGCAGACGATTTCCGTACCATGCTGCTGGCAGGAGCCGACAAAGTCTCCGTCAATTCTGCCGCTGTGATGCATCCTGAAATCATCCGCGAAAGTGCCCAGCGCTTCGGTAATCAGTGTGTCGTCCTCTCCATCGACGGCAAGCGGAACGGCAAAGGCGGCTGGGACGTCTTTGTCGAAGGCGGACGCAAGAATACAGGACTGTCCGTCGTAGACTGGGCCAGAAAAGGCATGGAGCTCGGCGCAGGAGAGATCTGCATGAATTCCATCGATGCAGACGGTGAAAAAGATGGCTATGACCTGGAGCTCATGCGCGTCCTCGCAGAAGAACTCTCCATCCCCGTCATCGCCTCCGGCGGCGCGGGGAAGAAAGAAGACTTTCTCAAAGCCTTCGAAGCAGGCGCTGATGCAGCACTGGCTGCTTCCGTCTTCCACTTCGGAGAGATCGCGATTCCCGACCTCAAACACTACCTCGCACAGAACGGGGTAGAAATAAGAGTATAAATGGTTCAAGGCTCAAGGGGGAGGAGCAGCTTCGCTGCCATATAAAATTTGT
>ENA-ORRO01001896-ORRO01001896.1-human-gut-metagenome-genome-assembly--contig:-NODE-1896-length-13844-cov-2.580825_pt1 | contig 13844 bp, 15 predicted proteins | sample MGYA00242176_ERZ509136 | MGnify/ENA primary metagenome ERZ509136 (study PRJEB26280, sample SAMEA2338644) | human gut metagenome | biome: human gut; feature: human-associated habitat; material: faeces...
AAAAGACTCCGCCGCCATATTGTACGTATTCTTTTTTCCGTTTATCTGATTACTGCACTTCCTGCACGGTGGTCTCCGGCTTCGTTGTGCTTTCCGGCTCCGTGGTGGTCTGCTCGGCGCCGTACACCTGAAGCACCACCTCGCTGCCCACAGCAGCAGTGCTTTTGGCGTCCGGGGTCATACCGTACACACTCTTCACGGTACCCTCTTTATAGCTGCCGTCGTTATAGACAGTCACTGTGGTCACCTTAAAGCCCTTTGCCTCCAACTGCTTCTTGGCCTCTGCCACATCCAGACCGCCTACATCCGGCACTTCCTCTGTCTGAATTCCCTTGCTCACCGTCAACACAATCTGCGTGCCCTGGGCCACACTCTCGCCCTTCTTCACGCTTTGCGCGATGATCACGCCTTCCGCTGCTTTGTCTGAATACTGGGCGTCATAGGTGATGGAAAACTGCTTGTTCCATGCGCCGTTGTTCTTAATGTCACTCTGGGTGTACCCGGCAGACACAAAGTCCGGCACAGTATAATTTACAGAGGAGGCAGCCTGCGTGGTATTCTCTCTGCCATCCACCAAGCCGGAAAACTTTACCACATAAATACCCGCTGCCACGGCAGCCACAATCAGCACCACCAAAATAATAATGACGGCCTTATTTTTGCCGCCTTTGGGCTTCTCTGTCGGAGGGGCGCTGTGGCGCACATCCGGCTGGGGTGCAGGTTGAGGCTTTGGCTCCGGCTGGGGCGGCTGGGCTGCTTCCGCTGCTTGCGCCACCACAGAAGGTGCCGCATTCAGCAACTCTCGCAGACGTGCTGCGCTCTGCGCCCGGTTCTCCGGGTAGATTTGCAACCCGGCGCCAAGGGCACGAATCACATGGGTGGGAATACTCTCTGCGATCTTGTTGGGAATCATCAGCTTGTCATTGGTCTCTCTGGACGGAGCATCCGGCGGATTGCTACCCACCAGTGCCCGATAAATACAGGCAGAAAAGGCATAAATATCCGTAGCCGGGCACATTTTGCGGTCATTGTCGTACTGCTCAATGGCGGTATAGCCCTCGTTCAAATTAAATTCCAGATCCGACTGCACCGTATTGCACTGGGCGATACAAAAGCCCTTGAGGCGCACCTTACCGTCCGGGCACAGCAGCAGATTGTCCGGCGTAATGGAGCCGTGGATCACGCCCCGATCATGGAGTGCCTCCAGGGTGGTGAGCACCGGCATAAACATAATGCGCGCCTGCTCCCAAGAAATGTAGCCCTCCGGGGTGCGCAGCAAAAATTCCCGCAAGGGCACGCCGTCCACCGGCTGAGACACGGCATACACCGTCTCGTTGGCGGGGAACACATCATACACCGGCAGTGCCGCAGCCAGGGTACGCAGCTGCATCATGGTCTGCCACAAAGTGGTAAAAGACCGCTTATAGCCGTCAAAATTCTTACGAAAACGCTCCCGCACATGCACATCCCGGTTGCCCTCCAACCGATTGGCAATGCCCTTGGGCAGGAACTCCCGCACTACACAAGGCGCCTGCAAGGTACGATCATAGGCGGCATACACCGCAGCGTCGCTCTCCCAAGCCTGCACATGGCCCAGCACATACCGGTCCTGAAGCACCGTGCGCATGGGCAGAAAGCTGGTGTCGTTCTCCTGATCGTTATCAAACCCGCAGCCGGGGCAAACGCTGCCTGCGGTCAGGGGCGCAAAACAATTCATACACAGTCGATCTGTATTTTCCAAAAAAGATCCCTCCAAATCAAGACCTTATACTATAGCAGTTTTATAATAACAGCCGGTTGATTTTTTGTCAACCGCACTTTCGTAAACAATCGGTAAACATCCCCTACCCCGCCGGTTGAAACTGCGCATCTTTTCGTGTATAATGAGGGGTACAGAACAAATGAACCGAAGGAGTTTTTGAATATGAATTTTAAGCAGTTGCCAAACGGCATGTGCGAGGGCTTTGCCCTGCTGAAAAAATGCGATGTAAAAAAGACCAAAAACGGCGCCGCCTACTTAGATCTTGTACTGGGAGACAAAAGCGATGAGTTGCCTGCCAAGCTGTGGGACTATACGGACAACGGCCTGTTTGCCCCGGATATGGTGGTCAAGGTGCGGGGCACTGTGGAGCAGTATAACGGTCGGGATCAATTCCGCATTTCTCAGATCCGCCCGGCAGCGGACAGCGACAACTACAACCTGTCCGATCTGGTACCCGCCAGCGAGGTGGGCGGCGCCCAGATCTATGATATGCTGATGCGCCGGGTAAATGCCTTTCAGGACGCGGATTTTAAGGCCATTGTGTCCGGCATTATGGAGGACCATAAGGAGGCACTGGTGCGCTATCCTGCCGCCCTGCGGCTACATCACGCCATAGTGGGCGGGTTGATGCTGCACACCGTGTCCATCGTGCGTCTGGCCGAATCCCTGTGCCAGATTTACCCCAATGTGGATAAAGAACTGCTGCTCTCCGGCGCCATTCTCCACGATGTGGCCAAGACATGGGAACTGGAGGCGAACAACCTGGGGTTGGTCAAGGGCTATACCACCGAGGGTGAACTGATCGGTCACTTGGTCAAGGGCGCTATGTATATTGATGAAAAGGCACGCGACCTGGGCGTGGCACCGGAAAAGGCGGCACTGCTGGAACACATGCTGTTGTCCCACCACGGTCAGCCGGAGTACGGCTCCCCCGTGCGGCCCATGTTCCTGGAGGCGGAGATTCTCTCTCAGCTGGACGCTCTGGACGCCACAATTTTTGAAATTCACGCTGCCACCTCCAAGGTGGAGCCAGGCAAATTTACCGACCGGCAGTGGGCGCTGGACAATCGCAAGCTGTTTAACCACGGCCGCACCACCACCGAGCACAAGGTTAACTTAGGAGAATAACGCAATGGAAGTAACGCAGGAAAAGTGGACAGAGATCACCGTCACCGTGGATACAAAAGACATTGAGACCGCCGGCAACATTGCCAATATGGTGGTGCCTTACGGCATTTATATTGAGGACTACTCTGCTCTGGAAGAGGAGACCATGGAGATCGCCCATATTGATCTGATTGAGGCGTCTCTGCTGCAAAAGGACCGCACCAAGGGCATTATCCACATTTATATCAGCCCGGAGGAGAACCCGGCAGAGGCCGTTTCTTTCTTAGAGGAGCGGCTGCAAAGCGCCGGTATCGCCTACACCCTGGGCACGGATCTGTGCGCCATGGAGGACTGGGTAAACAACTGGAAAAAATATTTTCACCCTATGCCGGTAGGCGACAAGCTGCTGATCCGCCCCACCTGGGAGGACGCAGACCCCACAGACGGCCGCAAGGTGCTGCACATTGAGCCGGGCCTGGCCTTTGGCACCGGGTCGCACCCCACCACCCGCCTGTGTCTGGAAACGCTGGAAAAGGTGGTCACCCCCGGCGCTACGGTACTGGACATCGGCTGCGGCAGCGGCATTCTTTCCATTGCCGCCCTACTGCTGGGTGCGCAAACTGCCTTTGGCGTAGATATTGACAAACTGGCGGTCAAGACTGCCAATGCAAACGCATTGGAAAACGGATTTGGCGCAGACCGCTTTGTGGCCGTGGAGGGCAATCTGTCCGACAAAGTCAACGGGCAGTACGATATTATTGTAGCCAATATTGTGGCAGACATTATTATGCAGTTCAATCCCCAGGTGGCGCAGTTCTTAAAGCCCGGCGGCACCTACATTACCGGCGGTATTATCGATGTGCGGGAGGACGAGGTGCTGGCCTCTTTTGCCGCCAACGGCTTTACCGTGCAGCAGCGATTTGAGGACAAAGGCTGGCTGGTATTTGTATTAAAGCACGAATAAGTCCGGCCCCCACCGACCGAAAAAGCAGCCATCGGCAGTTGCAGACTCTACCGACTCTCTACGCTGTCCGATTACATCACACACAAAAACGCCCTGTACAAGCTGTACAGGGCGTTTGCGTTGCCGCTTTTTATTTTGCTTTAGTGGCGATCTCCTCGGTAATGCGGGCGATAAAGTTCTCCAGGCTGGAGGCACCCTCGTCGCCGTCCTTTCTGGAACGAACAGACACGGTGCCGGCCTCAATATCCTTGTCGCCGGCCACCAGCATATAGGGCACCTTCTCCATCTGCGCAGAGCGGATCTTAAAGCCGATCTTCTCGCTGCGGTCATCCACCTCGCAGCGAATACCGGCAGCCTCCAGCTTTGCCTTCACGGTGTTCAAATAGTCAATATGACGGTCCGCGATGGGCAGCAGCTTCACCTGCACCGGCGCCAGCCAGGTGGGGAACGCACCGGCAAAGTGCTCGGTCAAAATACCGATAAACCGCTCAATGCTGCCGAATACCACACGGTGAATCATAATGGGACGGTGCTTCTCGCCGTCCGCGCCCACATATTCCAACTCAAACCGCTCCGGCAGCTGGAAGTCCAGCTGAATGGTGCCGCACTGCCAGGTACGACCCAAGCAATCGGTCAGGTGGAAGTCCAGCTTGGGGCCGTAGAATGCGCCGTCGCCCTCGTTAACCTCAAAGTCATAGCCAAGCTCGGTAATGGCGTCCCGCAGGGCCTGGGTAGCAATGTCCCAGTCCTCCTTGGCGCCCATAGAGTCCTCCGGCTGGGTGGACAGTTCAATGTGATACTTAAAGCCAAAGGTGCTGTACACACTGTCGATCAGCTGTACCACGCCCTTGATTTCGTCCTTGATCTGCTCCCGGGTCATAAAGATGTGGGCATCGTCCTGGGTAAAGCAGCGTACCCGCATCAACCCATGCAGTGCGCCGGACAGCTCATGCCGGTGCACAATGCCCAGCTCGCCCATACGCAGAGGCAGATCCTTGTAGGAGTGCATTTTGTTCTTATACACCAAAATGCCGCCGGGGCAGTTCATAGGCTTAATGGCAAAGTCCTCATCGTCAATAACGGTGGTGTACATATTTTCTTTATAGTGGTCCCAGTGACCGCTGCGCTCCCACAGCTTGCGGCTGAGGATAATGGGGGTAGAGATCTCCTGATACCCGGCAGCCGTGTGGATCTGGCGCCAGTAGTCGATCAACTGGTTCTTGAGGATCATACCCTTGGGCAGGAAGAACGGGAACCCGGGACCTTCCTCCATAATGGTAAACAGCTCCAGCTCCTTGCCCAACTTGCGGTGATCCCGTTTCTTGGCCTCCTCCAGCATTTGCAGGTGGGCCTCCAGCATAGACGCTTTGGGGAATGCAGTACCGTACACGCGACAGAGCATTTTATTCTGGGCGTCGCCCCGCCAGTAAGCGCCGGTGGTGTTGGTTAACTTAAAGGCCTTTACGGCGGCAATGCTCATCAGATGAGGACCGGCGCACAGCTCGGTAAACTCACCCTGCTTGTAAAAGCTAATGTGCTCGCCCTTGCCGGCGTGCTCGGCGATCAGTTCTACCTTATACGGCTCGCCTTTCTCCTCCATCAGCGCCGTGGCCTCCGCCGGGGGCAGCTCAAAGCGCTCGATCTCCGGATTTTCCTTCACAATCTTCTTCATTTCCGCCTCGATCTTAAGCAAATCGTCGGTGGTAAAGGGCGTGTCGCCGCAGTCGAAGTCATAATAAAAGCCGTTCTCAATGGCCGGGCCGATGGTCAGCTTCACCTGGGGGTACAGGCGCTTAACCGCCTGGGCCATAATATGAGATGCGGTGTGGTTAAAGGTGCGGCGGCCGTCCTCCTCATCAAAGGTCAGCACTTCAAAGGCGCAGTCGTCGCTGACAGTGGTGCGCAAGTCCCGCACCTGGCCGTCGATCCGGCAGCAGCAGGCTGCACGGTACAGACCCATAGGAATGTCCTTGGTAATGTCCGCCGCCGTCATGGGTGCGTCATACACCTTAACGGAGCCGTCCTTTAGTGTAATGTTCATAACAATTCCTCCAAAAAATAAAAAATCACCCTGCATACACAGGGTGAATGAAGATCCACGGTTCCACCTGAATTGCACAGCAAGATGCTGTACCTCAAGGCCCGGATAACGGCAGGCAACCGGCCGGTATTGGCGGCGCTCCGGGGTGGTAAGCGACAGCTGCACCGTGTGCCCTTGCAGCGTACAGGCACTCTCTGAAAAACGGCAAAAAGCGGCGCTCTTGTCCCCATCAAAGCTTTCTCTATTTCTTATGGCTTATAGTAGCACCTTTTACCGTCCCTGTCAACCGAAACGGCCGAATTTTTTGCCTTTTCCTCCGCCTCCGGCGCAAACAAAAACTTGACAGATACCATATATAGGTGTATTATTATACAGAAGTTTTACATTTTGTTATGTAAGGCTTCTTTACAGAAATGCGTTAAAATGTAATTAAACTGTACCTTTTCTGATGATATTCGATTCGAGAGTTCCATCTCAAAAACGAGAAATTTATGCAGAAGGAGGTGCTGTTGATTATGAGTAATGTTGTGATTCCGGTGATCGTAGGCGCGGTTTGCGCCGTTGTTTTTGCCGTTTTAGGTTTCGTTTTGGGTGTGGCGCATCGCCGCAAGACCGCAGAGAAAGAAATCGGCTCTGCCACCCAAGAAGCCACCAAGATCATCAATAACGCTTTGGCCGAGGCAGAAGCTTCTAAGAAAGAAAAAGTACTGGAAGCCAAGGACGAAGTGCACAAGCTCCGCTCCGACGCAGACCGGGATATCCGCGAGCGCAGGAACGAAGTGCAAAGACAGGAAAAACGCCTGAACCAGAGAGAAGAATATCTGGACAAAAAAGCGGATTCCCTGGAAGCAAAAAATGATAAAATCAGCGAAAAGCAAAAAGAACTTGAAAACAAATTACTCGAAGTCGATGGCATCAAGAAAAGCCAGTTTGATATGCTGGAGCGTATTTCAGGTCTGACCCAGGAGGAAGCAAAAAATCAACTGCTGGCCTCTCTGGAAGAAGAACTGGACACGGAAAAGAGCAAAAAAATCCTCGAATATGAGCAGATGACCCGGGACCAGAGCGAAGTGCTGGCGCGGGAGATCATCGGCACTGCCATTCAGCGCTGCGCCGCCGATCACACGGCAGAGACCACCGTCTCCGTTGTGGCACTGCCCAATGACGAGATGAAAGGCCGCATCATCGGCCGTGAGGGGCGCAACATCCGCTCCATTGAGTCCATTACCGGCGTTGAATTGATCATTGACGACACGCCGGAAGCCATCACCGTCAGCGCCTTTGACCCGGTGCGCAGAGAGATTGCCCGCCTGACCTTGGAGCGACTGATCCAGGACGGCCGCATTCACCCCACCCGCATTGAGGAGCTGTACGAAAAGGCCAAGCGCGAGGTAGACAACCAGATTCGCGAGGCCGGCGAGCAGGCCATCTTTGAAACGAACATGCACGGCATCCACCACGAGCTGGTCAAGCTGCTCGGCCGCATGCGCTATCGCACGAGCTACGGCCAGAACGTGCTCCAGCACAGCATCGAGGTCAGCCATCTGGCCGGTCTGATGGCGGCGGAGCTGGGCGCGGATGTGCAGCTCGCCAAGCGCGCGGGTCTGCTCCACGACATCGGCAAGGCCGTGGATCACGAGATGGAAGGCACGCACGTCGAGCTGGGCGTTGAAATGGCCAAGCGCTACCACGAGTCCCCCGAGGTCATCCACTGCATCGCGGCGCACCACAACGATATCGAGCCGCAGACCGTCGAGGCCGTGCTCATTCAGGCGGCCGACGCGATTTCCGCGGCTCGTCCGGGCGCGCGCCGCGAGAGCATCGAGAACTACATCCGCCGCCTCGAAAAGCTGGAGGAGATTTCCAACAGCTTCCCGGGCGTGGAAAAGTCGTTCGCGATTCAGTCCGGCCGAGAGGTGCGCATCATGGTCAAGCCGGAGGACATCTCCGACGAGGGCACCTATGTGCTCGCCCGCGAGGTCGCCAAGCGCATTGAAAATGAGCTGGAATATCCGGGACAGATCAAGGTCAACGTCATCCGCGAGACCCGCTGCACCGAGTTCGCGAAGTAAAACAGAATCGCGAAGTAAAACAGAATGAGGAAAGCGGCGTCGTATATTGCGGCACCGCTTTTTGGGTACTCCTTCCGTCACGACTTCGTCGTGCCAACCTTCGGCATTTCATCTGTTTGTTTCCGCCGCAGGCGGCAACAGATTCAATGTCCCTCGAAGGGGGAGGCATGAGGAGAAACGACGAAGGTGTTGTCGGATTTCACCATGGGCGGCATGCTAACGCCGGATTGGTCAGAGTGATCGAAAAAAAGGGCGAAAGGCTGGAAGGGATTGTTCCGTATCCCGGCTTCCCGAATGTGAAGCGGCACCGTTTTTTGACGGAAATCGAGGATGAAAGCGAGCTGAGCAGAATAAATGGGAATTGAAATTCGGAAAATCGAAAGCGCGGAGGAAAAGCGGCGAATCTGCCGCGCGATTTTGGAGGCGCTGCCGGAATGGTTCGGCATCCCGGAGGCGCGGGAGGAATACGTCAGCGAGAGCGCGGACAAGCTCTTTTTCGCCGCGATGGACGGAGAAAACCCCGTCGGGTTTCTCTGCCTGAAGGAGACGGGGCGTGATACGGTGGAGCTGTATGTGATGGGCGTTTTGAAGGCGCGGCACAGATCGGGCGCGGGGCGCGCGCTGGTGGAAGCGGCCAAGCGGACGGCGCGCGAGGCGGGCTATGCGTTCATGCAGGTGAAAACGGTGCAGATGGGGAAATACGCCGAGTATGACGCGACGAATCGGTTTTATCTGGCGATGGGGTTCAAGGAGTTCGAGGTGTTTCCACACCTGTGGGACGAATGGAACCCGTGTCAGGTATACGTGATGGGACTATAACGAATACAACCTGATCTGCGGGGCAATGGCCGGGGTGCTCGACGAAGCGGTGACGGAGGTATCCATGCTGGTTTCGATCATGCGGTTCGGATGGAAGAATTTGGACAAGGTGGAGGAATGAATATGCGGACGGAAACGACGGGCAATGCCTTTCAGATGCGGCGGCTTGGCGAGCGGGATGTGGACGCGATTTTGGCGCTTTGCGAAGGAAACCGGCTGTTTTATCAATACCATCCGCCGATGGCGACGCGGGAAAGCATCTTGGCGGACATGACCGCGCTTCCGCCGGGAAAGGGTATGGAGGACAAGGCGTATGTCGGCTTTTTTGAGGGGGAAAAGCTGGTCGCTGTTCTGGACTGGATCAGCGGCTATCCCGCGAAGGAAACCGCGTGGATCGGGCTGTTCATGGTCAGCGCGGAAAAGCAGGGGAAAGGCGTCGGAAGCGGAATCATCCGCGACATGGCCGCCAGCCTGAAGGCGGTTGGGTATCGGGAAATTCAGCTTGGCGTGGACAAGGGGAATCCGCAGAGCTTCGCGTTTTGGACAAAGAACGGGTTTGAGGTGCTGCGCGAGGACGGCTATATCGTGATGGGGCGAGAGATTTGAGGGGGAAAAAAGATGATTCAGGTTTATGATTCCGGCGCAGCGTTTATCACAGAAAATCAGACGTTTTTGGACACGAATCCGCAGATTTCCGCATTTATGGTGCTGGATGCGCCACTGCTGAAGGAGACGGGCAAAATCAACTACGCGATGAAATGCGAAAAGGATGAAAAAACGCTGCTGGCGATGAAAGTGGAGCCGTACAATCTGATTCTGTTTGGCGACGCAGACTGCGCGGGGGAGTTGTTGGTTTTCCTGATGCGTGAAGGATATGAAATCAAAAATTACCTGAGCGAAAAGACGCTGGGCGACGCGACGGCGCACGAGATGAAAGCACGGTTTGACATTCAATACGAAGAGGCGCTGGCGATGGAATTTATGGAAGCACGGGAAGTGACAGAATCATCATCGCCGGAGGTTGAGGCGGCAGGAGAGGACGATCTGGACGAAATCTGCGCGTGCATGGAGCATTTTTTGATCGACTGTAACTTGCAGGACAAGCTGAACCGGGAAGCGATCAGGAGAAGCATCGGGGATTTCCGCGTCATTCGGTCGAACGGGCGAATTGTCAGCATGGGCAAGGCGGTGCGCGACGTGAATGAGAGCATGCGCATCACCGACGTCTATACGCGCGAGACATGCAGAGGAAAAGGGTATGCTCGGAAGGTGGTCAATACCATCAAAAATGAGATCCTGGCGGCAGGAAAAACCGCGACGCTGAACGTAGACAGGCGCAACCCCGTGACAAACCATCTCTATCGGGTGCTGGGGTTCAAGCCGGTTTTCGCGCAGGGGGAGTATCGGCGGATCGAGACGAAAGGCTGACGGAGGAAAGACAGACATGGAAGGAAACACCGCGATGCGGTGCGCGCTCTGCAACGAGGAGGGTACCTTCATGGATGCGTGAGCCGAGGCTGGCGATTTTGGATTCGAACAGGACGAAACTGCCTTGTGCGGATCAAAAGATTGAAAAAAAGCCCCGCAAATGCGGAGCGCAGACCATGGACAAAAAGTTATTCTCCCCCGAGGGGAAAAATAGCCATCCCCGCAAACGAAGGCATAACGGAAAGCCTGATTCTGTTATTTAGGTCAGGTTGCCTTTTGTCAACAAACGAAGCCCAGCCATGAGGGGCGCGGCAATTATGCGTTTTGGAGACGCTGCTTGAGCGCGTCTTGAAGAACCTGAGAAAAGTTCAGTCCTTTTTCAAGCGCCGCGTTGTTCAGCCATTCCGGGATGGTCAATGTCTTTTTGACGGAACGCTCGAAATGGGATTTGGCATAGGCGGGAACGTCAACGCTGACCAGATTGACAAAGGCATCGGACGCATCGTCAATGCCAAGCGATTGAGCAACTTGTTTAATCTGGACGGAGGAGACGGCGGAAGGGGCGGGTGCTTTTTTCCCTTCCTGCTTGAGCGTATAGAGATGGCCTGCAAGGCAATCGACGGCCATGGTCATGGCTTCTTCCAGATTTTCTCCGCAGGTTGCCAGATCATCAAGGTCAGGAAAAATGACAGAGTAACCGTTTTCTTCTTTGAAGAAACAGGCGGGATAGATAGACAGCATAACGGTCAACCTCCTTTTTTATTTCAATCCGGCTTGTTTACGAATGGAGTTGACGGTTCCCTTGGGAAGATCTTTCCCCTTATGAAACGGAATCGTAACCTTGCCGAATTTGGAAGGATGGACATATTGACGGTGAGAGCCCTTTTGCGAATCAAAACGCCAGCCGGCGGCAAGGATTTCGCGTTCCAGATCAAGAGACGTTGGGGGCATAAGCTCAATCCTCCTTCTATGTGCGTCAATTATAATGCAGAATACAGATGAAGTCAATACGTGCTCATTAAAATACGTGTGAATAGGAGACGGCATGGAAAGAAATTTGGCGATGGCGCGGCGGATTGCGCGGATGGCCGAAAAAGCGGGCGGGCGCGTCTACTTTGTCGGCGGTTTTGTTCGCGACAGCGTGATGGGACGGGAAAGCAAGGATGTGGACATCGAAATCCACAGGATGACGGCGGACGCGGTGCGGGGGATGCTGGGCGAGATCGGACCGTGGAAGGAGATGGGCGCGAGCTTCGGCGTGTTTGCGCTACGCGGATACACGCTGGACATCGCGCTGCCCCGACGCGGCGGCGGAAAGGGCGAGGACGCGGACATCGACCCATTCATGGGTGTGGAGGAAGCGGCGAGACGGCGCGACTTTACGATGAACGCGATGATGCGGGACGCGCTGACCGGAACGCTGATCGACCGATTCGGCGGGCAGGCGGACATCCAAAATCGGGTGATTCGGCATGTGGACGAGAGAACCTTTCGGCGCGACCCGCTGAGAGCCATCCGGGCGGCGCAGTTCGCGGCGCGGCTTGAGTTTACGATTGCGCCGGAAACGATGGCGCTCTGCCGGACGCTCGACCTTGACGGGCTGGCGCGGGAGCGCGTGATGGGCGAAATGGAGAAGGCGCTGACGAGAAGCAAGCGGCCATCCCGATGCTTTGAAGCGCTGCGGGAGATGGGACAGCTCGAACTCTGGCTGAAGGAGGTCGCGGCGCTCATCGGCGTGAAGCAGCGGGCGGATTGCCACCCGGAGGGAGACGCATGGACGCACACGATGCTGGTTGTGGACGAGGCGGCCAAGCTCCGGGACGAGGCGAAAAACCCGGCGGGGCTGATGCTGGCGGCGCTGCTGCACGACGTGGGCAAGGCAGTGGCCATGCAGGAGAAGAACGGTGTGATTCACGCCTACGGGCACGAAACGGCGGGCGTGCCGCTGGCGGAGGACTTTCTGCGACGGCTGACGGGGGAAAAGGCGCTTTGCCGCTATGTGCTGAACATGGTGGAGCTGCACATGAAGCCGAATATGTACGCCGCGCAGAACAGCGGACAGAAGGCATGGAACAGGCTGTTTGACCGGAGCGCCTGTCCGGAAGACCTGCTGCTGCTTGCGAAGGCAGACCATCGGGGCAGGATAAACGCCGCGCCCTACGCGGAGACGGAACGGACGATTCTGGCGCGGCTTTCGGCGTATGAGGAAATGATGGCAAGGCCGCACATCACGGGAGCGGATCTCCTCGCGCGGGGAATTCAGCCGGGAGAGGAAATGGGGCGGCTGCTCGAAGAAGCCCACCGGCTCAGACTGGCCGGGGTGAAGAAGGAGGACGCGCTGCGGCAGATGCGCCTGTGAGACGGGGGCTATGCCGATACGAACGTTTGATATCAAAGGGCGAGGACGCGGAAAAACCGCGTCCTTTCTCTATATGGGAAAAATAGGGCGGAAACAGACGGTTTTGGACGGGAGACCGGGTTGACAAAGCGGGGCGTATCGCGTAAAATGGGAACATACGTTCGCATTACTGCCCCGGAATGCGAACGGAATGAAGACGGTGAGAAAAGACGACGCGGATTTGAGGAGGAGAAAATGGCGTTTTCCTGTGTGCTGCACCTCAAGGAAGAATGTGACGGCTGCGGAATGTGCGAAGAACCGCTGGGACGGGCGGAAGCATGGAGCGCTGAGACGGAGAGATGAGCCGGACAGGCCGGCGAAAGCAAAAGGGGAGTTTGAGACGATGACACAGAAGGATAAGCAGGCGCTGCTGAGGGTGAGAAGCCAGGCGAGGCTGGTACAGGAGCTGCGCGAGCGGCTGGAGGACACGAAGGCGGCGATCGGCGCGGCGGCGCTCGACGGGATGCCCAGAGGAAAGGGCGGCCTGCCGCGCGGGCTGGAAATGAAGGTCATGCTGCGGGAAACGCTGGAGGAATCGCTGAAGCGGGAAGAAAAGCGGCTGCGCGACTACGAAAAGGAAGCGCGGGAGGCGATGATCGGCATGAAGAGCGGCGCATATGCATTTTGCTTATATTACTACATTTGCGGGATGAATTTGGAGGACACGGCGCGGATCACGGACAGATGCGAGCGGCAGATTCGGCGATACAAGCGGGAGATTGAGAAAGAGGAAAAGGCGGAGGAATGAGAAAAATGAGCGGGCGGACGAACGGGAGACGTTAGGGAAATGTCCGGAAAATGTCCGGAAGGCGTCCGCTAAATGTCCCCCAAATGTCAGCTTGCGGCGCGGAAAAAGGTGTGGTATGATAGAATCAGTCAAAGAGGGAACGAAAGAGCCCTCCTAGACGACCATCAAATGGGCATGAGCCGTTTCCGAAAGGGAGCGGCTTTTTATATGCCCAAAGGAAGGGAGGGATGACGATGAAAATGACGGAGAGCATGAAGAGCGAGGTGGTTCGGCTGTACTTTGAAGAGAACCGGGAGGAAGCGGAGATTGCGGCGCGGCTGGGCATCAGCCTGCGGCAGGCCAAGACGGTGCTGGGCGATCTGGCGCGGCTGGAAACCTACAAAAAGCGGAGCGAGGCGGCCAAGCTGCGGGCGCAAATCTGCGTGAACAAGAGCGCGGAGGAGGCGGCGCGGCGGCAGGCGGCGCTGCTGCTGGACGGCGAGGTGAACGAAACGATCAGCCAGAG
>ENA-ORRO01001902-ORRO01001902.1-human-gut-metagenome-genome-assembly--contig:-NODE-1902-length-13830-cov-3.692486_pt1 | contig 13830 bp, 13 predicted proteins | sample MGYA00242176_ERZ509136 | MGnify/ENA primary metagenome ERZ509136 (study PRJEB26280, sample SAMEA2338644) | human gut metagenome | biome: human gut; feature: human-associated habitat; material: faeces...
GCCGCGTACAGCTCCACCGGCGTAAACGGGAAGGCGTAAGCCGTCACGTCATAATCCGCCGCATCAGACGGCTGGGTTTCCTCCGCCATCACCCAGACCGTCGCCGTGTCCGTCCATGCCATCTCTCCATCGGGTTCTTCCTCGCCGTACAGATAGCGCACCAGCAGCCATGTTCGCCCCATGCCGTCCTGCCGGACTTCTTCCACCCGGACGTTTGCGGTGCGGACAAAACTGCCGTCGTACAACTCGCCGTCTACCTCGTCCGCCGTTTCATCCACATCCGAAAACACACGCGTGTTTTCCGTGACGAGAACGAACACGCCCGCCTGATATGCTGCTTCAGGTTCAGGCGTTGGCAGGGGTTCTTCGGTAACCTGCGGGGTCGGCTCTGCCATGCCCTCCGGCGTTTCGATTCCCGACGGCAGTTTCGTCGGCTCGCTTGGAAGCTCCAACTCGCCTGTTGCTTCCGGTGATTCAACCGGCAGTTCCGGCTCGGCTGTTTCTTCCGGCTCGTTCGGAAGCTCTGCTTCCGCGCCTGTTGCTTGGGTAAACTCCGTTTCTTCCGCCCATATCGACGTAGGCAAAGCCGCCGTCAGCATCGTCAGCGACAGCAGCAAAGACAAAAGACGTTTGATTTTGTGTTTCATAAGTTCCTCCTGCTTTTTTCAAGTACAGCCACGACTGCAAGCCGTCCCGCTTTGCCGCCATAGCTTCGGTCACATGTTATCAGCGTGAGAATGGAATCCTCCGCGCCGACCGTCACGCCCGTGTCGTACAGTGCATTCCGCCGGGCGTACCGGATAAATTCCAGAAATGCCGCGTCGCTTTCAAAATCCGCCTGTGAAGCGTCCCACTCGCCGCTGTGAAAATTCAACACGGAGAAAATGCGGTATGATCCGCTTTCATACAGTGTATCGAGCAGCACGGTTTCGTGTCCGGCATAGAAATCCGCGTCCTTGTACCGCATGAGCGACGTGAACATCTTCTCGCCGGTGGATTTGAGATGATGCCCATAAATGGCGATATTGCGGCTGGGGATGCTGTAATCCGTTTTCATCAGCGAAAACAGCGTTCCCGCCGCGCCCTGCTTTCCTGTGAACGTGTGATGCAGGTAATACTCGGCGTCGTCCGTCCAGACGACGGGATAATCCACGTTCGTGCCGGGACTCCTGATCCACGCGATGAAATCGTCGTTCTGTGCCAAACACGCCGCAAGGTCTGCTCCTGTCCCGATGTCGATTTCAGGCGGGTTTTCATCTTGCTCAGGCAATTCGAGCGGCACTTGCGTTGTGCTTGGAAAACCCGCCGCATCGAACATTTGGCGCAGAGTGCTTCTGTTTTCCTGCGCGTCCGTTACCTGCGCCGGTTCCTCGCTTTTGAGCTGAACGCGCAGGTCGTCATATTCTGCCGCACTCCGATTCATTTCCGTGTTCTGCCCGATGAGCGGGCAGAGCAGCATTGCCGCGCCCGTCACAGCCATTGCCGCCGCAAGAAAAGCCGAGGGCGAATCCGCATGTTTTTGCTTCATGATGTTCCTCCCTTCTCACAGGCAGTACAGCTTCCTGCCCTGTATGGCGTAGACCAAAATCGGGGTACAGTCCGGCGTAAACAGGTAACACCTGCCGGATTCAATCTGCGTCAACGCGCAGAGCTGGCAGGCTTTTCCGTCCACCGGTGGCACAGCGAAGAACAGCACCCGTCTGGGAAACCAGCCGCCGCTGATCTCGCACGTCCGCTGCTCGGCTTCCTGCTCCAGCTGCATCACCCGAAGCGCGGTTTCCGTCCGCTTTTCGGGCAAAAGAAAACCTGCTTGCGTATCCTGCCGCAGCAGGTTCTCAAGCAGGTCGTCTTTGCTCATGCAGCCGGGAAATCGGTCAATGGGTTCGAGTTCACAGGCGAATTGAAAATAGTTTTTCATGGACACCACTCCCTTCTAAAGCTCATCGAGCCAGTTTTCATAATCTTCCTCCCGCTTTCGCCGGTCGTATCGCACCTGAGCGTCGTAGTAATTGCCCATCGTCGCGGGTGCGTTGAACAGCGTGGTCAGCAGATATTTCTTGATGTTGCGGACGCGGCTCGCGTTCTGCTCAAGACAGCCGAAGATGTACTCGATGTGCATACTGTTGATCTTGCGCATCCGCTCCCTGACCAGCTCGGCGAGATACTCCGCCCCGGAAATCGTGATTGTTTCCCTGCCGGTGCAAAGGATTTCCACCATCAGCTCGACGATCTCATCCATCCGATCCCGGTTATACGGCGTAACAAGGCAATTATACCCGATCTGCGACCGCACGCTGTTCCGAATCGCCGCAACATCTTCCTGCCTTTCTTTGGGATGGATTGATGGATTAGGATTTGCTCCATAAGTATTTGGTGGATACGTTTTTTCTGGATTCGTGTTTGATCTATTCGTATTTAATTGCGCGGGATTTTCCTGTTCAGGTTTTTCCTGTATTGGATTTTCCTGCACAGGCTTTTCCTGATCTGGATTCTCCAATCTTGGATTTTCCCGTTTTGGTTTTTCCGGCTCAGGTGCGTCCGGCGCGGGCTGGCTGTTCATGTGGCAGTCTTCGTAGATCAGGTACTCCGTCCCGCTCAGTCGTCCGCGCTCGTCCCGTTTTCGATTTCGGATGACATAGCCCGAACGCTCCAGCTCCTTGACGGCTTCGCTGATCGCGTCCACGCCCTCTTTGCTGATTGCCGCCAGACCTCGGAGCGTATAATCCCAGTTCTCCGGCAGGGACAGCATCACCGACATCAGCCCTTTTGCTTTGAGTGTCAGGCGTTTATCCTTCAAATGCTGATTGGACATCATCGTGTAGTTTTTGGTTTTGACAACTCGAAAGACTACGGTCATTGCGTTTCACCTCCCTTCGCATTTTGTATTTTCCATGATTTCAAAATTTTCCCCATGATTTTCTCTTGATTTCCGTCTTCATCTCGGCTAAAATATATTTATATTTGATATTAGCCGACGGAGGTGCTTTGCATGCCTTATATCAAGCGGAACTTAGAGAAAATCGTTCAAGAAGTGACACTGGAATATCCTGTCATGCTTCTCACAGGCCCCCGCCAAGTCGGTAAAACCACCATGCTGATGAAGCTGATGGAAGGTTCCGAGCGCAGCTATGTAACCCTTGACGACTTGAGTGAAAGAGCCTTAGCAAAAAGCGATCCCGAACTTTTTTTACAGCTCCACAAACCGCCAGTCTTGATTGATGAAGTTCAATATGCACCCGAATTATTCACATACATTAAAATCTATGTCGATCAGCACCACACGCCGGGTTCTTTCTGGCTGACTGGTTCACAGGCTTTCAAGCTCATGCGCGGTATTCAGGAATCCCTTGCAGGACGTGTTGCAGTCTTGTCTATGACCTGCTTAACGCAAGCGGAAAGCTGCGGCGAATCCGTCACTCCCTTCACTGTTGATCTTGAAAGTCTGACTGAGCGTGCAAAGCACCGGCAAGCCGCCGATGCGCATGCCCTATTTGAGCGTATCTTCAAAGGTTCCATGCCTGCGCTGCTCAGTGGTTCTGTCCGCAACAGCCAGATTTTTTACAGCAGTTACATCAGCACATACATTGAACGCGATGTTAAAGATCTTTCTGATTCCATCGATTCTTTGAAATTTCTTCGCTTTATCACCTCTGTTGCGGCTCGTTGCAGTCAGATGTTAAATGTCGCCGATATCGCGCAAGATGCCGACATCAACCAACAGCAAGCCAAAAACTGGCTCGGCATTTTGGAAACGCTCGGCTTGATCTTTTATCTTCATCCTTACTCGAACAATCTGCTCAAGCGTCTTGTAAAAACGCCTAAACTCTATTTTTACGACACCGGGTTGGTTTGCTATCTAACAAAATGGAGTAATGCCGAAACGCTCGAAGCTGGTGCTATGAACGGCGCAATTCTGGAAAATTACGTTGTTTCTGAAATTGCAAAAACCTATTTGAATAGTGGAAAAGAGCCTTTCATGTACTATTACCGGGATAAAGATGCCAAGGAAATTGATATCGTACTGGAGCATGACGGTATCCTAAATCCTCTTGAAATCAAAAAAACTGCCAATCCCGGCAGCGAACTGACAAAAGTGTTTTCTCTGCTCGATAAGGCTTCCACTCCTCGCGGAAAAGGGGCTATCCTTTGCATGAAGCCCGCTCTTGGTGCCATCGATAAAGAAAACTATCTTATTCCGATTTGGATGATCTAAGGTTTATTTACCTTCATAGAAACGTAAAACTGCCCGCTTTTTCGGCGAGCAGTTTTTCATATTCACTTAATTATCATTACATTTCACGACTTGATCGTTCTGCTCAATTCTTCAACTTCCTGCTTTGTCAGCTTAGTTACACTAATCACCTGTTCTTCAGGCATTTTCAGTTCGAGCAAACGACGAGCAATAGTCATTTTTTCATTCAGGCTTCCTTGTTTTTGTCCCATAGAAATTCCTTCATCAACCATTTGTCGAATCGCTTCACACATACTCGTATTTTCACCTTCAAAGCACTTGAGCATAGCTTTTACTGTTTGATTGTTTTGCTCAATTCTTCAACTTCCTGCTTTGTCAGCATTGTTAGATCAACAACCTGCTCTATGGGGTAGTTTTTTTCAAGCATACGACGAGCAATAGCGAGTGTCTTCTGCATTTCGCCGCGCTTCTCGCCACGTTCTTCGCCGCGCTTCTCGCCCAGCATGATTCCTTCATCAACCATTTGTCGAATCGCTTCACACATATTTACAACCTCCTTGTTCGGGTCAATCGCAATTCCCGCATTCGTCATAGCATTGATGACCAGTGCCGCGTTTGTTTCCAGACAGCTGAACTTTGAATCCTCATTCAGCAGTTTTTCCATCCGTGCCTTATCCCGCTGGTATTTAATATACGCCAGCACTTCACGCAGACTGCTGTTCAGCTTCTGAAGGTCATTGTCGCTCATCTCCATCGGGTCAATCATGAAAACCCGATAGTCCTGAATAAACGGAAGAACCTTTTCCGGCTGCTCACCGTACATCTCGCGCAGGCTGAGCGGCGCATCCCATTTCTTTCCGCCAAAGTTAATGACCAGCGTAATCACAGGGGACAGCCGATCTTCTTTCTTCATACCAGAAAGATATTCTTCCGATGTACCATTTTTTCCTTCCTTACGATGCTGGCTTGCCAGATCACGCACCTGCTTTTCGAGCTGCATGGCATCGTATAGCATGTTGCGAACCGGCATGGCATAATGCACATGGCTCTGATTCTCTATTCCCAGCACGAGATAGGTGTACCGATCATCCGTTTTAACCGCCAGCGTTTTAAGCGTATCGCGGTATTTCTGCGCCGCTTCCGGCTTGCCTTTCTCATCCTCATGATATGGAATCACATACTGCGTTGTATCCATATCGGTCAGTTGTTCCGGCTTAATGACCTGTTCGCCATCATAAATCAGATAGTTAAAGGCATCTGCAAACACTTCCGCTTCCGAAACATACTGTTTGGTTGCCGTATCCTGAATGGACATGTTTTTTTCTCTCCTTTGAGCCATCATTTCATCCGTCCATGCTCTATTTCAATTTTATTTTATCACGTCGCTTATGATTTCGCAAGCACTTATGATTCATTACCGTTCCTGCGAAAGCTGCCGCTTTTTATACCAGCCTTCCAGCAGCTTGATGATGGTATCCTCCATTTGCTTAGGCGTGTAGGATTTCGGAAAATACTTGCGCAGCGTTTCGTTTTTCAGCGTCACCCGATCAAGGTCGGTTTTCTTTTCTTCGCTCATGACTGCCCGCATCACGTCAAGGGAAAGCATCTTCTGCTGGCTGAATTTCTTTAACCGCTGTGCTTGCGAAAGCGACGGCGTTGCCTGTTCGCTATCCATTGCTTCAAGCAGAAGTGTTTGTTCTTCTTTCTTTAAATAGGACAGCTCGACCGCAGGGTTAAATGCAATTTTGCGTTCATCCACCATGTCCAGCAGGGTGGGAATCAGCTCGGTCAATCGAATGAAACGCTTGACTTGCGACATGCTGTTATTTCCAGCTTTTCCTATTTCCTGTGTACTCCACTTTGGTCCAAGTTGGTCTAAAGTCTTTTTTCCTTGATGTTTGAGTGCTTCGAGCTTCATTTTATAGGCAAAAGCCCGTTCACTCGGCAGCAGCTCCTCACGCTGCAAATTGCTATCCACCATGATGATCGTGGCAGCATCGTCGTCGAGGTCGCGAATGATAACCGGCATGGTTTCCTTGCCTGCCAGCTCGGAAGCATGATGCCGCCTGTGTCCCGCAATCAGCTCATATCCTCCACTTGGGTCAGGACGCGCAATCGCAGGGACAAGTACGCCATACTCGCGCACACTGTCCACTGTGTCCTGCATCGCCGCATCGTCTTTGACCTTGAAGGGATGCTTTCTGAACGGATGTAGCTCACCCAACGGGATTTCCTGCACCTTTTCCCGCTGGGCATCCGCTCTGCTTTCTTCCGTCGCAAAAAGGTCATCGACCGATTTCAGCTCGATGTTTCTGGCGCTGCTTTTCATGCTGAATCACCTCTTTCGTCAGCGCGTTGTACGCCTGCGCGACCTTGCCCTTCGGATCATACGCGAAGATGCTTTTCCCTTCAGCACTGCACTCTGCCGCTCTGATGGAGTGCGGGATTACGGTATCAAACACCTTGATCTTTGTTCCATACTGCGTCCGAAGCAATTCGCTGATTTCACGGGCATACGTCGTGCGGCTTGCCATTGTAATGAGAATTCCTTCAACCCGCAGCCCCCTGTTCAATCCCCGGCGCATCCTGACGATGCTTTCCATCAGCTTGCCCAGTCCATCCACCGACAAATAATGCGGTATGGTCGGAATCAGCACGCTGTCTGCCGCCGCCAGTGCGTTGATCGTCATCATGCCCAGCGACGGCATACAATCCAGCAGCACATGGGAGTAGTCTTTTCTGCAATCGTTCAGCACCCGTTTCAGCACATTCTGCCGTGTATCCAGCGACGCTTCCACGCCGGATAAGGCAATGCTGCCGGGAATCAAGTCCACGCCTTCCGCATGATGCAGAATCGCTTCTTCGGCATGAACGGGTTGTTCCTGAAGAACTCTGCCCATGAGCGTAGCCAGCGTCACCGGCAGGGTTTCCGGCTTCCTCCATCCCAAACTGAGCGTCAGGCTGGCTTGCGGATCGCAGTCTACCAGCAGCACGTGCTTTCCTTCTCTCGCCAAACCAATACCCAAATTGGCACAGGTCGTCGTTTTGCCTACGCCGCCCTTCTGATTCGACAGACTGATAATTTGCGTATCCATGTTTTCTCCTTTCCGATGAATACAAAAAGGACGCTCGTTGTCGGAGCGTCCCCAAGTTGCTGAGATTGAATTTTCTTATCTCGCGATCAGAATGATCCTTTCAGGTTTATCATAACTCGATAGTCCATGCTGTCAGCATGGGACGTGTCGAAAAAGTCATTGAAATCAGAAAGTTTTTCTTGAATAACAGCAAAAACTATTGATATTTCCGATGCTTTCTGCACATGTTTTTGCGGAGATATGTGCAGTAACCGAAAAAGAGGCTCATGTTTCTGCATATACCCAGATGTAATTATATGCAGAAAGACCGCCAACCTAATTTGTTTTGCCTATGCTGTCTTTTGGGCTGGACAGGCTGACGATTTATGCAGCCAATGAAAAAAGGAACTGGCAGAACATCTCTGCAACAGCTCCTTATTCTGTGTTTTCTCATCTCGTAATGTCGTTCCAAGTAATGATATCGGGACATTTTAACAGATTATCTTTCAAATCAGCCGGATTCATGAACTCGCCTGTCTGAGCATTTACAATCATCGTATGATAATCCAGTCCCAGCGTTACTTGCCCATCTTCCATTTCTGCGTAATGCTTTTGTTCTTCTTTCGGATTAAAGAAGTAGTCGCACTCGATTTGCCATACAGGATATAATACGATTTGTCCGTTTTCATCAAGATAACAGCAATATCCAAATCTCATCTCATAAACATTGCGGATATTTCCGTGTTCAATTTGTTTTTCAACGCTTGATATAACCTCATCGAACGTACACAATGGCACATCATCGACTAGCGAAACAATTTTTTTCAGCGGTCGAAATTGTATTTGATATCCACCATCAACATACGCAATAAAATCCCATAGCGGACGAATAAAGCCTCCCCAATATTCTTCCCCTTTTGTTTTCCAGCTTTTCGGAAATTTGAATCCCATTTCTTTTTCATTTGTTCCTCTTGCTATATCTCCTGCGCCCATTAAAATAGGAATTCCATCTATCTTTTGCCTCAATGTGCAGACATAGCATGGACGTGTATTGGGTACAATCATCGCCCACGTTATATCTAAATCCAAGTTATAATCTGGGAAAAATTTTCCGAGTGCTTTATTGGCACAATCTATACTGTCTTGAACTGTAAAATCATATCCGTCAAAATATGGATATAACCGCTCGACTTCATTTGAACAATATTGAATTCCACTGAAGCTTTCTAATTTTGTCGTTGTCTTTTTTATTTTCGTATTCAGATCATCGTATTCGAATAAAACCAGCTTTCCGCCTTCTTGACAAATATATACAGCTCCCCTTTCATTTCTTTCTTGATTCAGATAATGCAGTATGACAACTTCCTCGTCTATTTTATCTATTTCTTCTTGTACCATTGATTGAGGATAAATGTTCAAAACATTTTCTACAGGTAGAATCTGATTTTCCATAATCTGAATCGGCACTTTATCTACTTGAGGAATGATTGGCGTTACATCTACGCTAACTGTCCTTCCATATCGGTCAACGTAGTCTTTTTTCCACTCGATATTTGCTTCTGTTTGGAGTTCATTTATGCCGATGTATTCCGCACGTACCGGTTTAGTCATGCCTATTATCCACGGTATGGCGCAAAGTAACATTAAGGCAGGAATTTTCTTAAACATGTTCTCTCTCCTTAAATAATGGGTAAGTTGTTCCGCTCCTTTATTCCAACTGTACAAGCCTCGCCTGACTCTATTTCCGTAAACTTTTTTATGCCTTCTTAATCCACTGGAATCACAACCTTTTCATCTAAACTTTCTCACTTATATAGACGTAAAAATTTTCTCATATTTACACCTTTTTTCGTTTTTGTCGGATATAAATCAATAAATCGCAATTCGTAGCTCGTTTTCTTTTCGAAAAATCGCTCTCAACCATAGCATCATTTTTTCGTTTTCCTTCTCAATATGCAAAAAGCGCAGCCTTTTCAAGCCGCGCTCTCTCGTCTATACTGTTATCGTTTCAAAGTAATTCACATTTCTGTCATCCATTTTCACTGAAACGCAGATTCTACGATTTCCAGCCCCGGTATGTTGCTTCAAGCGTCCGCGTCTTTTCCCAAATCTCCTCGGCAATCATTTTGCAGTTCTTCGCGTTCATTCCCGCCGCTTTTCCAACTGCCAGCAGTTCTTTCATTCCCGGATTCCTGCCGTTTCCATCCACCGTCGTGCTGTGCTCTCCGAAGTAGGTCGTGCTCCACGTCAAATCATACGCCGGCGACGGATGCCAGCAATCCATCTGTTCGTCATAGATCCAGCTGAAATTCTTCGCATGGTCGTCGCGATTATGCGCAAAGACATTGAAACACATCCGTCTGTACATCTGCTCCAAATCTTCCCGATTATCCAGAGAAAGGATCTTCGTCAGTTTCATCAGCGTATGATAGTCCATTGCGGCGGTGCGCCAATCCACTTCGAGAATCGCCGCCGCAGTCAGCATGTGCCGCCGCTCGATATGCCCATCCGTCTTTCTTCGGTCAAACCGCTTTACAGCAAAGTAACCCGCACACACACTGGACGGCATCAGCTTGGTTTCCGGCACGATGATTCCGCAGTCCGCGGCGCAATCCATATAGGCTTTTTCCATCGTGCCGCTATCCTTCATCTCATCGGAAGCCGGAAACTTGATGATCCACTCATCCGTCATGATCTTCGGTCTTGCGCCGCCGGAACTGCCGCCCATTTGGAACAGTTCATCCAGATCGCCCGCATCCTCGTGATTCAATATCGCATGACATTGAGCGGAAAGCTCGTCCAGATCGCCAATCGCCGCATCCTGCTGGATATTCCACGCCGGGCGGTACGCCAACGCGCCCATTCCCGAATCGCCGACGATCGCCAAACGCTCCAACTGCGTCATATCCGCAGAAAGAATTCCCCGCGCCTTTAACATCCGATCGACCAGCAGCTGCCCCCACGCATCCGGCAGACTATCGGCAAACACGCCCCACAATCCGGAAAACGCTTGGCTCGTCGGAACAAAGACCTTTTGCTCCACCGGCAGCGAAAACGGACTGATTGCAAAGCCGTTGTCCAGCCATTCTTCCGAATAAGCGAACGCTACCCGCCGATCTGCGGTCTGCGCCATCGTTCCGACAAATCGCTCGCCGAGGTAGACTTCGAGCTTACGTTCTTTCACGGATAACCTCCTCAATGCTGCCGTATTCCACATTCGTGAACAGGTTTTTGATTTCATCCGCGCAGTCCAGTGCAACACACAACTTTGTCAGCGAGTTCAGCGAAATCTGCCCCGTCGTTTCAAAGCGCTTGATGCTGCCATAGCTTACGTTGCTCTTTTCGCTCAGCGCCTGCTGTGAAAGATTGCGGCGCTTGCGGATGCGGCTCAAACGCTGCGCCAACGCTTTGTCGATTTCTTCCGGCGTTTCCCAAACGAATTTCATGTCATCCTCCGACGGATCATATTTGATACAAATCTCCAGAAGCCACGCTTAATAGACCATATTTTATCCATTTCAGTATATCACAATGCGTTTTTGTTTTCAAGACGATACTCCCTATGCAAAAAGCGCAGCTTCTGCAAGCCGCGCTCGATCATTCGGTTTTCCGCTTTTAGGCATATTTCTCGGTTTCATCGCTCTTCTGAACCGCTGAATGGATCGCTTTTCAAATACCGTTTCATCAGGAACGTGCAAAAATACGGAAAGGTATAAACGTGATCACTGAATCCAACGTTGCCACCCGTCAGCTTGATTCCATGATGGATTTCAGGATACCTGTCATTCTCAATCAACGCCTGCATGGACTTCGCTTTTCCGCTTTTCGCCTTCACTTCAACGGGGATCAGTTCGGAGGCCGTCCTGACAAAGAAATCTTCCTCCAGCGTTGAATCCTCCCGCTTATAGTAATACAATTCATATCCGCTCTTTACGAGCGCTTCTCCAACGACATTTTCATATAGTGCGCCTTTGTATACGCCAAGATTTTTATTCGCTCTCAAATCTTCCTGTGCTTCTTCATCCAAGAGCGCCACCAGCAGCCCACTGTCGGCAAAATACACCTTCATTTTTGTGTCGTCATAGTTTCCCCTAAGCGGCAGTTCAGGGAAATGAAGGCAATAACAAATATTGATAATTCCCGCATCATTCAGCCATTCTATACAGCCCCGATAATCCTTGAACCGCGCTCCGGACGCCACTTTAGAAATTTGGAATTTCTTGTTTTCTTTCGCAAGCTGCACCGGAATCTGATTGAAAATATTCAAAATCCGTGTCTGGTCTACGCCGTCCGCATATTTGCGAATATCTTCTTTATAATCTAAAATGAGTTGCTTCTGAATCTCCTGCGTTCCTTCAAACGTTCCCTTTTCAATATATTCCTTGACGACGGCAGGCATCCCGCCCAAGATACAGTAATCCAAGAACAGATTATGGCACGTTTTCAGCAAGACCTCGTTAAACGGCTTCATCTGAACCATGTGCTGATAAATATCTTCAACGAAATCTGCTTCATAGCCTTTCGCCCAAATGAACTCCTCAAAATCCAAGGACTTCATTTCATAATCGCTTTTATACCCTACGCTGTTGCTTTCAATCTTTCGATAGTTGATTCCAAGCATCGAGCCGCTGCAAATCACGTCAAATCTTCCGTCTATGTGAAAAAACTTGAGCGCCGTTGCGATGTCCGGGAATTCCTGCAACTCATCGAAAAAAATCAGTGTTTCGCCCGGAATAAAGCGTTTAGCCGGATCCATTCGCGATATGTTCTTAATGATGTCGTCTGTTTTGTAGCCATCTTCGGTAATCAGCTTGTATTTGGGTTCTTCAACAAAATTGATGTATATGACGCTCGTATAATTGGCTTCGGCAAAGTGATGAACCGATTCCGTTTTTCCAATCTGTCTGGGTCCTTTAACGATCAGTGGTTTTCGTTTCGGATCAGCCTTCCACTGTCTGAGCGTTTCATCTATTTTCCGCTTCAAATACGTCATCGCAACCGCTCCCCTCTGCTTTCTTTCTTCAATTATACGCCGTCTTTCCGATTTGCACAACGTAATCTGCGAAAAAATGAGCGAATATTTCTCCAAATTCAGCATTTTATGAGCGAATATTCCGCGAACATCCACATTTCATGGAGGAATCCGCTTTGTTTTCTTTATCCTATTGAAAAAGCGCAGCTTCTGCAAGCCGCGCTCGATCATTCGATTTTCCGCTTTCACGCATATTTCTTTCTCTGCTCGATCACGCCCGCCAGCAGCGCCAGAAGCATCTGCGCGTCCTCCTGCGCATCGCCTTCCAATGCCGTCTGTTGCGGGTCGCCCTCGCGGATTCTCAGCGTTCTTCGAATCTCCTTGGGAATCACCACGCGCCCCAATTCGTCGATTCTCCGCACAATGCCCGTTGCTCGCACAATTATGCTGCCTCCTTCTTCAACTTTCGCTCTCTTTGGCACCCCTATTATGCGGCAGGCAACGCGATTTATGCGCATGAGCCCATCTGGCAATCCCATCCAGCGAATCGTTCAGGCCGCCCGTCCGCGGAGCATGATTTTGGCGGAGAAGACGTTATCCCGATAGGTGAAGGTGCTTGCGCCGCTGTTTTTTTCCGGAATGTGCCGAACGGACTGAATCCCGACGCCGTTTCCCTTGCGTTTGGATGAGCGGAATACCCCGTTTGTTTCCTTCACCTCCGTGTCGCACGCGTTTTCAACCAGCATCAACAGCAGCTTTTCCGCGTGCACATAGGCCTTCACCTTGATCTGCCGCCGAGCGGGCGCGGTGCGGAAGCTGGCCTCCAGCGCATTTTCCAGCAGATTGGACAGCACCAAGCCCATGTCAATTTCATCGACCGGGAGCGTCTGCGGCAAATCAATCTGCGCGGAAAACGGAATTCCCTCCCGCTTCGCAAGCGCGCAGTAATAGCCGATCACGCTGTCCACCGCGCGGTTTTCGCAGAAATGCATATCCAAATCGGGAATCCGGGAAACGGTCTGCGCCAGATACGCCTTGATCGCCTCCATGTCGTCGGCTTCCGCCAGCATGGAAATCTGGTTCAGGTGGTGCCGGATATCGTGGCGCGCCTGCCGCACTTCCTCGATGGCGACCTTGAGGTTTTCGTAGCGCTGCTGCTGCATGGATAAAAGCTGGTTCTCCTGCCGCAGTCTGGCGTTTCGGTTCAGGCTCGTTGCCATCAGCAGGAAGATCGTGTTGAACATGAACATGAGGATGAGCAGCGCGACGCTCAGAACGATGTAGCCCTGAAGCACACGGCCGGTATAGAGCGTCGTCGGATAGATCGGAACCATAAAGAGGTTGAGCGCGATAAACATGAGCGGCAGAATCCAGAACACATACCACGTCTGCGCAAAATTGTCGTCCTCCACCATGGTTCTCACCGCGTGGGTCGCCGGATAATACGCGGCGGCGGTCACCAACCAGCAGACCGCATTGTAAACGACGCCCGCCCGCAGGCAAAACCACGGCGCCGCCTGCGGCGTTTGGGCGCGCATCAGCATGGCCGCGTTGAGCGCTCGGGACAGGCTGTTTAGGCATGCGAATACCGC
>ENA-ORRO01001904-ORRO01001904.1-human-gut-metagenome-genome-assembly--contig:-NODE-1904-length-13827-cov-2.456433_pt1 | contig 13827 bp, 10 predicted proteins | sample MGYA00242176_ERZ509136 | MGnify/ENA primary metagenome ERZ509136 (study PRJEB26280, sample SAMEA2338644) | human gut metagenome | biome: human gut; feature: human-associated habitat; material: faeces...
CCATATAAAGCCGTCAAAGAGGATTACGATGAAATGAAAAAAGAACTTTCCGATGATTCCTTACTTTTCCCTAACGGCAGAGATTATGATGCTGAAGATGAAGATGGTATTTAATCCGTAATAACATAGTAAGAGGGCTGCCGCAGCAACAACCCTCTTACTGTCTGTCAGCCAACTTTTCTTTATATCCTTCTACTACTGACGTTATTATATTTATTATGACTATGCTCTAATTAATGTAACAAGAATTAATTCATTATTTTACCAGATTACAATTTATTAATACCAGATTCTTTATTTCTGCATTTATAGCAGCTTTCTATACGTCTCCCTATCTTTTTCCTCTATATCCAGTGTATCCATTGCCTCTTCTGCTGTCTGATTCAACTTTCTCATTAATGTTCTTATGCTGTCAAGACGCGCCTGTTTCTCCCCTCGTTCCATTCCTCGTCTTTCTCCGCGTTCCTCGCTTTCTTCTACCAGCAAATCACTTATGTTACACATATCATTCACACACCCTTCTAATTCTGTTGTCATCTCAAGTCCGTATTCTTCTAACTGGTTCATCTTATCCTGTCTTGCCCTGCCAGAAAATAATACTTCTAGCATTGCTATAAGCCTATTTTTTGATTCTTCGACATCTGCTCTGCTTCTTATTCTTATAACCGCTCCATTCATTATGCTTCGCTGTGGAAGCCAGCTTGTATTGCCATAGATTACTCTTGGCTGCAAGCCTAATTCTATTATAGAGTCTTCATCGGCTTCTGTATCCATACATATCCATATGCTGTATACATCTTTGATGTCATCATAGTTTGATTTTATGAATTCTACATTTTTCTGTGAAGACACTAGTCTTGCCATATAATACACCATTCTTGATTCGATATGATAACCAAGCTTTGTATATGAAATACTTTTCTGTGCCTCAACATTTACAAGTATTTTAATTGTTCTATTATTATAATACAATGGAAATCTTATGTCGTAAATAATTTTTCCATCTTTTATATCTACGTCTTCGGTTCCATCACTTTCAATTTTAATGCACAGCTTTTCCGGAACTGTAAGTGATACTATTGTCTCTCCTATGCAGGGAATTATGTCTTTTATGCTGTATTCCCTGAATTCTGGCACTATTACTTTTACTATATTGGCTAATATCTGCGGGTCTGCCAATATACATTTAGCATAGTCGTCTCTCATTGCTTTATCTACATCAAGCTTTGACATTGTTTCTGCAAGATGTGTGGTTACTCTCTGATACTTCATTAAACCTCCTTTTCATTGGTTATCATTTATCCACCATAGTCAGTTATTCGCACTAAAATTTTAAATATTGGAATTATATTGGCGAATTGCCATTAGATTTCATATATAGTTCCGATATGGTTGCCACATATTACTATCAAACATTATTATATTTAGATTAGATACTATATAAATAGAATACCACATATCACTATGTATTGCAATAGAATATTTAAAAAACAAAAAGGCATTGCCAGACCACTCAAATGGACTTTCCTTCCGTGCACACCTGGCCAGTCAAGAAAGCCCATACCATAGGCCCGATAATACCTCTCTTTATTAATTACATTAGGTGATTGCGGTTACTTGTGTTCACAGTACAAATAACAATCAATTTTGCTGAGTTTCGCAAACGCCTATTAATTACATAATTATGCCAATGACCCTCTCTTAAGCCATCTTCCACTAACAAACCTTGCAACAAAGCATACTGACCTTGCTGCCCAGTCAATGAACATTCCTATCCATACGCCAAGAACTCCCATTCCAAGCATTACGCCAAGGACGTAGCTGCTTCCGACCCTGAACAGCCACATCGAGATAATACTTGCTGTCATTGTGAATTTTACATCTCCCGCCGCTCTTAATGGATTGGATAATGTAAATGAAAGCGGCCATATAAATAATGAAACCACATTAAAGCATCTTAAAATCATTACTGTAATCTGTGTTGCCTCACCTGATAAGTTAAACCACGAAGCAATAAATGGTGCTAAGAAGAATAATGGAATATTACATATCCAGTCGCCGAAATACGCACATTTAAGCACTTTTTTAGTATACATTTTTGCCTGTTCTTTCTCACCGGCACCTATGCACTGTCCAACAACTGTGATAAGTGCAAGTCCCATAGATGAAGCCGGAATATTTGCAAAATCGATAACTGTATAGCCAACCGAATTAGCGGCTGTAGATGCTGTTCCAAATGTTGCAACCATACTTACAACCATAAGCTTTCCTATCTGGAACATACCATTTTCTATGCCTGATGGAATACCTATTGTCAGAATCTTCTTTATATATATCCAGTCTGGAACAAAATATTTTATATGATCTATTCTTATCGGATTAGTCTTTCCGCATACAAGTACTGTCATAACTATTCCAGCTGCAACACGGCTAAGTGCTGTTGACAGTGCAACACCAGCTACACTCCACTTAAATACGAATACAAACAAAGCATTTCCAGCTACATTAATCACATTCATAAGTATGCTTATATTCATACTTACCTTACTGTTGCCTACGCTCCTGAATATTGCAGCTCCTGCATTGTACATTCCAAGGAAAGGATATGAAAGGGCTGTTATCACAAAATATAACACAGCACAATCCATAACTGAATCTTCAACAGTTCCGAATATCACCTTAAGTAATGGTCTTGTAAATGAAACTGAAAATGCTGTCATTATAACTGAAAATATTAACAAAACAGTTTCAAGCTGTGCTCCTGACTTTCTCGATTCATCATCCCTGCCTTTACCTATATACTGACTGCAAACAACAGCGCCACCTGTCGCAAGTGCTGCCATAACCTGTATGATAAGCCTGTTGATATTATCAACAAGTGCAACTCCTGCAACTGCCGCTTCTCCTGACTGTGATACCATAAGTGTGTCAACAAGTCCAACAAGCACTGCAAGAAGCTGTTCAAACATGAGCGGAATTATAAGCTTCCTTAAATCTTTACTACTAAACAACATATGTTTACTCCATCTATATTTTCATTTTATGGTGTAAGTGTTAATTGCACAACTATTCTGCACAGCTTATATTAAAGAGCTGCAGAATATGCCTTTAACCCCATCACCAATCATACATTTATCACACAAAAATTCGGTCAGAACGTACTTTTAACATTCTGACCGAATATAATAATTACATTATCAGCTGTAATAAACATCTATAAACCAGTTATCTAAGCTTCTAACCAGCCTGTTAACCATCAGCAATATTAGTCTACTGTGTAAATCCAGCCCTTAGGAGCTTCGATTCTACCCATCTGGATACCTGTAAGAGTTTCATATAACTTCTTTGTAACAGGTCCCATCTCGTCCATACCACTTGGTAAGCAGATTTCCTTGCCGTGATCTACTATCTTTCCTACAGGAGAGATAACTGCTGCTGTACCGCAAAGACCACATTCAGCAAAGTCCTTAACTTCATCAAAGAGAACTTCTCTTTCTTCAACTTCAAGTCCAAGGTATTCCTTAGCAACGTGTACTAATGAACGTCTTGTAATAGATGGTAAGATACTATCTGACTTAGGTGTTACAACCTTACCGTCCTTAGTAACAAAGAGGAAGTTAGCTCCACCTGTCTCTTCAACCTTAGTTCTTGTAGCTGGGTCAAGATACATATTCTCAGCATATCCTTCTGCGTGAGCTGTAACGATTGCGTGAAGGCTCATTGCATAGTTAAGACCAGCCTTGATATGACCTGTTCCGTGTGGTGCTGCTCTATCAAAATCTGAAACCTTGATTGTAAGTGGCTTAGCACCGCCCTTGAAGTATGGTCCAACAGGTGTTGTGAATACTCTGAACTGATATTCATCAGCAGGCTTAACACCTATAACTGGATTGCTTCCGAACATATATGGACGGATATAAAGGGACGCCCCTGATCCGTAAGGTGGTACATAAGCCTCATTGGCTTTTACTACCTGTACGATCGCATCTACAAAACGGTCTTCCGGAAATACCGGCATCTCAAGTCTTCTTGCGGAATCAGCAAATCTCTTTGCGTTCATATCCGGGCGGAATACAACGATGCGTCCGTCTTCTGTTGTGTATGCCTTCATACCTTCAAATACTGACTGGGAATACTGCAGAACACCTGCACACTCATTCAATACAATGTTGGCATCTTCTGTCAGGCATCCATCATCCCACTTTCCATCTTTGTAATTTGAAACATATCTCTTTTCGGTCGGGATATAACCAAATCCTATGCTTGACCAGTCAATCTGTTTCTTTTCCATTGTAATTCCTCCATTCCCTTGTTGCTTCTTACAGTAACATATATCTAAATTATAATTTTTGCTTCCCGTATTTTAAATCCTACGGATTACATATCGCTATTATATTACTTCTGTTTTTCAAATTCAAGAGTGCGCTCTGTTTTTTTTGATTTTTTTATCTTTTTGGCATTGTGATCGCTTCAATCCCCACACTTCCGCCTCTTACAACTTCAATTGAATTGAATTCAGAACGTAAAAACTGGATGATCGCTGTATTTTTATGTGCCGTGTGTACAAATTCAAGAAGCACACTGTCTTTTCCATAATCACGTACCTTTGCCTGATAGGTCTGCGCGATCTGGAAAAGCTCTGTCTTATCTTCCGGTGTACAGTTTTTTACCTTGATAAACATCAGCTCCTGCATAACAACAGATACTTCTGTAAAATCAATGACTTTGATGACTTCGACCATACGGTTCAGCTGTTTTTTGATCTGCTCATAAGTCTCTTCATCACTGTTCGTCTCAATCGTCATTCTGGAGATAGTCGGATCTTCTGTTCTACCTACCGTCAGACTCTCCAGATTATAGGATTTACCGGAAAAGAGTCCGGAAATCTTTGAAAGTACACCAACCTGATTTTCCACATATAAGGAAATCCATCTTTTTTTCATTGTATTATCCATCTTCACCTCTCCTCTCCATTAATCCATCAAAAGATCTTCCAGGGTTCCGCCCGGACGTACCATCGGATAAACCTGCACTTCCGGATCCAGCATGAATTCGATCAGAGTCGGCACCTTCAGTGCACGGTTTGCTTTTGCCTGTTCAAATGCTGCTTTCATCTCGGATTTTTCGGTTACACGGATTCCCTTTGCCCCATAGCTTTCTGCAAGTTTTACAAAGTCCGGCGTATATTTCGGTGGATGCTCTTCTCCACGTCTTGTCGCTGCGCCTGCACGAAGATCCGTCATAGAATAGCGTTTTCCATAGAAAAGTTTCTGCCACTGGCGAACCATTCCAAGATAGGTATTGTTAAATACACAGAGGATCAAAGGAAGTTCTTCCAGCACTGCTGTTGCAAATTCCTGAATATTCATCTGCATACCGCCATCACCGGAAATTGCAATCACCGTACTGTCCGGATTACCAATCTGCGCTCCGACTGCTCCCGGGAATCCATATCCCATGGTTCCAAGTCCGCCGGACATATAAAGTCTGGTCTTTTCATTCACTTCCAGATACTGGGATGTGAACATCTGATGCTGTCCTACATCTGTCACAACAATCTTGTCATCCTCTTTAAACACTTCATTGATCGTCTCCAGAATATCCTGAGCCTGCATCTGGTCTCCCTTTGGTTTCATCCTAAGCGGATGCTCCTCTTTCCAGCCTTCGATCTGTTCCACCCAGCTTTCTTTTTTCTCCATTGGTTCTACATATTCCAATAATTTTTCAATTGCTTCTTTTGCATCCGCAACGATTGGAATATCTACCTGAATGTTACGTGAGATGGAGGAAGTATCAATGTCGATATGTACGATCGTAGCCTTCGGTGCAAATGCATGCAGTTTTCCGGTGATACGATCGTTAAATCTGGTCCCGATCGAGAACAGCAGATCACATTCTTCCACTGCCATATTGGATGCATATGCACCGTGCATCCCCAAATTACCGATAAAAAGCGGATGCGTTGTCGGAATCGCACCACGTCCCATGATCGTTGTCACAACCGGGATCTGGGTACGTTCTACAAGTTCGGTAAACGCCTTATTCGCTCCTGCAATATTTACCCCACCACCGGCAAGGAACAACGGTTTCTTTGCCTTTCCAAGCATCTTGACTGCTCTCTTAAGCTGTCCGATGTGAACACCGGTACTCGGCTTATATCCGCGGATATTGACTGTCTCCGGATAATTCGGGCTTCCAAGCTCTGCCATTACATCTTTCGGGAGATCCACAAGAACCGGACCCGGACGTCCGCTGCGCGCAATATAGAATGCCTCTTTGATGATTCTTCCAAGATCTTCTCTCTTTCTTACTGTCACACCGTATTTTGTGATACTTCTTGTAATACCTACAATATCAACTTCCTGGAATGCATCATTTCCGATCAGATGTCTTGCAACCTGTCCGGTAAAACATACCAGCGGTACACTGTCATAATTTGCCGTTGCAATTCCTGTCACCAGATTGGTTGCACCCGGTCCGCTTGTTACCAGACATACCCCGACTTTTCCTGTTGATCTGGCGTAAGCATCTGCAGCATGGACAAGTGCCTGTTCATGACGCGGAAGTACAACTTTTGTGTAATCCTGTTTGTAAATTTCATCACTGATATCAATTGTACAGGCTCCCGGATATCCAAAAAGGATATCTACCCCCTCCTCTTTTAATGCTTTTACAAGTAATTTGTTCCCTGATATTTTTTTCATAAATCTACCTCCATGAATTTTCTATACAGATGATCGCCAAATTTTTATCATAGTCATATAGAATAACAAACGCCCTAAACGGCTGACCGTTCAGGGCGAATATAAAATCCGTGTTACCACCTGTCTTCAGAGAAGCTGCTTCTCTGCTCTCACGCAAGTACAGAACCATAGAAATGTTCGATACTATTCCCCTGTAACGTAGGGTCTACGTCGAAGTCTACTTGAGAAATTCCCGTTCGGTCCGCTGCTCAAAGGCTACTTCTACAATCCCTTCATGAAGGCTTACACCGTCCGCCTTCTCTCTTTGCTTCCGAAGATTATATACTCCTCCTTGTCATAGCATTTCTTCTATTGTCTCATCGATTACATTTATTATAATGAGTGGTCTATTGATTTGTCAATGATACATTTCGCAAATTTTATTGATCTATTTTATTCTTTCATATTTTGCAAATACATACTCAAGATCGAAATATGTCTGTTCATCCGTCTCAGCTGTTTTTTGCCAATCCGGATCCTTTTCCAGATCCGGGAACCAGGTATCTGCCTCATATACATGATCTGTCCGCGTAACATACGCTATATTACAATACGGAAGCATTGCACGGTAAATACTTTCTCCGCCGATCACAAAGACTTCTCCTTTGTGCTTTTTACATTCCTGCATTGCCTCTTCCACACTGTGTACCACGATCGCATCCTTCACCTGATAATCCGGATTATGGGAAATCACGATATTAACCCGGTTGGCAAGCGGACGCCCCTGCGGAAAGCTTTCCAGCGTCTTTCTTCCCATCACGACAATATTTCCTTCTGTCATCTGACGGAAGTATTTCATATCTGCCGGGATTCGTACAAGCAGACTGTTATTCTTTCCTATTGCCCAGTTTTTATCTGCATTTACAATAATGTTCATCGTATCTGTCTCCTTTTCTAAACCGCGATCGGAATATTTTTGATCTGCGGTCCTGTCACATAATCGTCTAATCTTACGTCATCCGGTGTAAACTGATAGAAATCTTTCACTTCCGGATTCAGCCAGAATTTCGGTGCCGGGTGCGTCTCTCTTGAAATCAGTTCCTCGATCAGCGAAATATGCCTGTCGTAAATATGTGCATCTGCGATCACATGTACAAATTCGCCTACCTGCATATCGCATACCTGCGCGAGCATATGAAGCAGCACAGCATACTGGCATACATTCCAGTTATTTGCCGCTAACACATCCTGGGAACGCTGGTTCAGGATTCCGTTCAGTGTCAGCTTGTCGCTGCCTTTTTCTTTTGTCACATTGAACGTCATGCTGTATGCACACGGATACAGATTCATCTCATGAAGATCTTGATGTACATAGATATTCGTCATGATCCGGCGGCTGTAAGGATTATTCTTCAGATCATAGAGTACACGGTCTACCTGATCCATCATTCCTTCTTTGTAGACGTGCTTTACGCCCATCTGATAGCCGTATGCCTTCCCGATCGATCCATCTTCATCTGCCCAGCTGTCCCAGATGTGACTGTTCAGATCGTGGATATTATTGGATTTTTTCTGCCAGATCCACAAAAGCTCGTCCGTACAGCTTTTGATCCCGGTTCTTCTGAGTGTCAGTGCCGGGAATTCTTTTCGCAGATCATACCGGTTCACCACACCAAATTTTTTTACAGTATACGCCGGAGTCCCGTCTTCCCATCTCGGACGTACCTTTTCTCCTTCTGTGCTGGTTCCATTATCAATGATGTCCCTGCACATCTCTATAAAAACTTTGTCTGCATAACTCATGCCTGATTACTCCTTTTTCCAATGCTGTGCCTTTTAATATTCTCTGATAATGCTGCTGATCTCACTTACGATCGGCATTTCTTTTAATTCCTCCAGTGCATCCTGAAGATGGTATTCCTTGACTGCGGATGTTCCGATGACAAGTTCTGCCTTTGCCGCTTTTGCCTGTTCCTGGATCACACGTTCGATACTTACCTTATGATCTCCGAATACTTTCGCGATTGCTGCCAGTACTCCCGGTTCATTACTCACCTGCATACGGATAAAGAAACGATTCTTGACGTCCGCAAATTCCTTGATCGGAAGCTCTTTGTATGCGCTCCATCCGATTCTTCCGGTACAGTTCCATACAATATTTCTTGTAACATCCATCACATCTCCGACAACTGCACTTGCGGTCGGCAGTTCTCCTGCTCCTCTTCCATAGAACATGGTATCCCCAACTGCATCTCCGTGTACAAAAACAGCATTAAAGGAATCTCTTACGGTAGCGAGCGGATGTTTCTTATCGATCATCATCGGATAAACACCTGCTTCAATTCCATTAGATGTATTTCTCGCAATACCGATCAGTTTGATCACATTTCCCATCTCTTTTGCGTAATTTACATCTGCTGCTGTGATCTTTGTGATTCCCTCCGTATAGACATCCGAAAATTTCACCTGCGAATGGAATGCTGAGGTAGCCATGATTGCCACCTTACGTCCTGCGTCCAGACCTTCCACGTCCGCCGTCGGATCCGCTTCTGCATAGCCAAGCTCTGTCGCCTTTGCGAGTGCTTCTGTGAAATCCATTCCATCTTCAAACATCTTTGTCAGGATATAGTTGGTCGTTCCGTTGACAATTCCCATGATCTCATCGATCTGGTTGCCTTCCAGGCACTGCTTAAGCGGACGGATGATCGGGATTCCTCCTGCTACCGCTGCTTCAAACAGGAAATCAGCGCTACCTTCTTTCGCAGCGTCATAGAGTTCCTTTCCATATTCTGCGATCAGATCCTTATTTGCACTTACTACATTTTTCCCTGCTTTCAGTGCTTCTGTGATCATCGTTTTCGCTGGCTCAATTCCGCCCATCACCTCGATCACGATTTGGATTTCATCATCTTCTATAATCTCTTTCCACTGATCTGTCAGCAGATTCTGATCTACACCCTGTCTTACTTTTTTCATGTTGTGTACCAGGATTTTCTTTATTTCAAGAGCGGCGCCGGTCTTCTGCTGCATCTCTTCACTGCGGCGTCCAATCAATTTATAAACACCTGTTCCGACTGTTCCAAGTCCAAGTAATCCTACTTTGATTGTCTTTGTATCTGTCATATCTTCGCGTCCTCCTAATCTATAGTAAATCCATTTTATTCTAGCACTTTTTTGTAAATATTCAAAGAACTTTCTTGACATCTTTTGGGGACGTGATAACATTATAAATGTATGATTCTATGTATTTAAGGATGTGAATGTTAAACATAATTTTTAACATTTACATCATTTAATAAGGGAGTAGATACATATTAAAAAACCAAAGAGGAGAGATAAATCATGCAGTGCCCGATTTGTAAAAAGGATCTTGAGATCAAGAACAAAAAAATAGGCGAAAATGAAGCCGGTGAAGCAATCTACAATGAATTCGCAATCTGCCGCGATTGTAAAAAGCAGTGGAATTTAGATAAACAGCGTGAAAAGAAAAAAAAGCTTGCAAAAGAAGCATTGGCTGAAAAAACAGTTGAAGCCGGTAAGGCTGCAGAAAAGCCACACAAAAAGCGCCCGGCTGCCGAAGGCGAAAAGACTTCTGCCGAACGTCCTGCCCAGCCAAAGAAAAAGAAAAAACGTCCTGCCAACAAGAATAATGGCGAGAACAATGGAAACGGGAACGGAGCTAACACCACCGCGACGGCAGTTACCAACACCGACGCACCTGTTTCTGAGAATAAGAACAACGGAGGAAACGGAGCCGGTGGCAATAATCGCCGCAACGGAGGAAATAATAGGAATAGCAATCGTGAGAATAACCGGGACAGAGAGAATAACCGGGAGAATAACAAAGATAATAGCCGGGAAAACAGTCGGGAGAATCGGGAGAACAACCGTGATAATAACAGGGAGAGCAACCGAAACAATCGCCCGAAACAAAGGCCGAGAGCTAATAACGATAAGCAATCCAACAATGACAAGCCTGCGAATAATGACAAACCTCAGCAACCGATCAAACAGGCCAGACCTGATAAAACGGAGAATAGGCCAGAGACAAAGCCTGAGGCTTAAAAAGTTCATTGCCGCCTGTGTAACATGCTTCTTATGCTTCTCTTGCGAGAATGAAGCTGTATACGATCAGTATCAAGCTATCCAAAACACCTCGTGGGAGAAGGATAAGGAGTACTATTTCACTTTCTTGATTAAGGATATATCGATTCCGTACGACCTAACCTTGGAAGTACGGAACAATAATATGTATCCATATCAGAACCTATGGGTATTTTGCAGCGAGGAACTTCCGATAGGTCCTTTAAAAAGGGATACGATCGAATGTATGTTAGCTGATGAGTTTGGGAAATGGTATGGGGACGGGATCTCCCTGTTTCAATCCAGTTTCCCGATACGGTCTGCTTACTATTTCCCCGTTAAAGGGCAATATACCTTTAGCTTCCGGCAGGGGATGCGTAACGACCAACTTCCGGGCATTCAGGAAATCAGCTTACGGGTCTTACCTTCTTCCACTAACGCTCCTTCCGGGAAGCGTCCAAACGAAGAAAAATAAACAATAAGATCGTAAATCCCCAGAGCGAGGAACCTCCATAGCTAAAGAAAGGCAAGGGAATGCCGATAACCGGAGTCAATCCCGTCACCATGCCGACATTAATCGCCAGATGGAAAAAGAATATGGAGGCTACGCTATAGCCATAGACTCGCCCGAAAGCATTATCTTGCCGCTCCGCCAATACAATCAGACGAAGAATAAAAAGTCCGAATACGATCAATACGGCAGAGGCTCCCAAAAAGCCTTGCTCCTCGCCTACCGTACAAAAGATAAAATCCGTATCCTGTTCCGGCACATACTTCAATTTGGTCTGCGTCCCATTCAAGAATCCTTTTCCGGATAATCCTCCGGAACCGATAGCGATCTTGGATTGATTCACATTATACCCCGCCCCGCTAGGATCATCCTCCAAGCCTAAAGAGACTTTAATACGAATTTGTTGGTGAGGTTCCAATATGTCATTAAACACATAATCCACAGAAAACAGGAAACCGATAGAACCTAAAGCGAACAGAGCGATTAACGCATAATGCCATACCCAGTTTCGAATGGATAAATAGAATAAATAGATTGATGCGGCTCCTACCAAGCCTATCGATATCCAAGCGAAGTTTACCGGGACAAACAAAGAAACGACATACCCGATCAAGAATGTCGAAGCAATTCCCCCAAGCATGATCTTAACGCTTATATAATCCTTACGGACACTCCCAACTAATCCCATGGTTATTAATAAGACAAGGCAAGAGACGATTAATTCACCCAATGGGGTAATACCCACCATCACCTCTGAATATTTCATTCCCGTAACGAAAAAGACGACCGCACAAACTCCTATCAACAAAATATATCCAGTCATTCCTTCCCGGTATAACATCAGGAAGAATGCCAAGTAAACCAATGCCGACCCCGTCTCTTTCTGTAAAAGAATACAAACCATCGGCAAGAAGATCAAGAACAAAGTGATTGAGAAATTCTTGACCGTCGTTAGCTTAAAGCCATAGCCATTCATAAACTTCGCCACGGCCAAAGCGGTAGACAACATAGCGGCGGGCCTCGTCGCCCCAACGCCTGCTGGTTGCAAACGGATAGGTCCCAATACGAGCCAAGAATGCGATCCCTTGATATTAGGTGCTAAAAATATAGTGGCGATCAACAATACGATCACGCACGCATAGATCAGATAGGCGAATATATCGAAGAAGTCACTTTCCAGCATCAATATGACGAAAATAAGGGCAAGTGAGGTACCGATCCAAATCATCTGCATCCCCGGACGGCCCGATGGGTCGAACAAGCCAACGTTATCAAACTCGTAGCTCGCCCCACAAATACTAAACCAACCGGCGATTACCATAATCAAATACAACAAAATGGTAATCCAGTCTACCGACTTCCATATTTCCGTTTTCCTATAGCGCATTGTTCGGTAGTATTACGGCATTCATAATATATTCCTCCGTCGCCTTGTTTGCCTCGGATATTTCTCCTTTCAAATATTTCTCCAACATCAATTTACCGATAGGCACCGCATAGGTAGCACCGAATCCGGCGTTTTCCACAAACACGGCAATGGCGACCTTCGGCTTTTGATAAGGAGCAAATCCCATAAAAATAGAATGGTCCTTACCATGCGGATTCTCCGACGTTCCCGTCTTTCCACAAACCTCGATATCCGGTAAAGCCGCCCCACGACAGGTTCCACCATAAGCGGTTCCCGTAACAGCCCCTCGCATACCCTCGGCAATATAACTATAATAATGCGTATCCACCGATGTATAATGCCTCTTACTATATAATGTATCCAGCGGAGTGTCTTGAATCTCTTTTACGACATGCGGAGTAATATAATATCCCCGATTAGCGACAGTAGCCGCCAAATTACAGATTTGCAAAGGCGTAGCCAATATCTCACCCTGACCGATAGCGATTGAGATAACCGTACTGGAATTCCAACGTCCCCGGTACACCTTATCGTAGAACTTACTATTCGGAATGAACCCTCGCTTCTCCCCCGGAAGATCGATTCCCAGCTTATAGCCATACCCCATAGAAACCATATAATTCTTCCAAACCTCAAAAGCCTCCTGTACCGACGGATATCGCTTCCGGCTGTCGATCATATCATGCAGTCCCCAAGGGAAAAAAGAGTTACAAGAGGTCGCCAAGGCCCCGACCAGATTCAGAGGAGACGGATGCCCGTGGCAAGCCGGCTTACCACCCCGGAAGGTGTATCCATGCGCACAGGTATATTGAGTTTCCGGAGTAATCACCCCTTCTTGCAAGAATATCAAACCTTGGGTCGGTTTAAATGTAGATCCGGGGGGATATTGCGCCATGAGCGGGCGGTTGAATAAAGGTTTCAACGGGTCCTTCTGCAAAGCCACGTAGTTCTTTCCCCGCTGGCGCCCTATCATCAGATGAGGGTCAAAGGTAGGCGAGGAAACCATGCACAGAATCTCACCCGTAGCCGGTTCGATGGCCACAATGGCACCGATTTTGTGTTGAAGCAGCCGTTCGCCCAACATCTGGAGGTCAATGTCGATGCCTAGTGTCAGGTTCTTGCCGGGTACGGAGGAACGGTCC